>Ga0182008_10000540_pt1 | contig 28126 bp, 31 predicted proteins | sample Sormic07211129_1_FD_120482 | JGI IMG/M metagenome (GOLD analysis project Ga0182008, IMG submission 120482) | Rhizosphere microbial communities from Sorghum bicolor, Mead, Nebraska, USA - 072115-129_1 metaG | ecosystem: Host-associated > Plants > Roots > Rhizosphere | place: USA: Nebraska...
AATAACCTGTCTTTTTGAAAAATATGTTTTCTGATCGCGCTGAGCCTTACAGGCTCTGAGGCTTGATCATGAAAACATATTTTTCCTGGGTGCAGACCTGGTTGGTGTGTTAGCTGGGTATAGAAAACCCGCAGCGGGCAGTAATGCTCTGTTCTGCGGGTTTTTATTTTTTAATCAATTTTAAACTTAAATATTAATGAATAACCAATTACGATTGAACATGTATTTGATGAAGGGGAACCGGGCTTGCCTGGTTTTTAAGAAAGGTGGGATACTTTTTAGGGTGAACCACTTGGTTAGGGCGTTGGAGTTTGTGGCGGAGATGGAGCAGTTGGCTAAGGCCATTGATACCGGTGCGGTGCAGGCGTGTTATTATGAGCTGGTGGATGACCGGGGTGTGCAGTTGGTTTTTGAGTGTGGCTTTGATCTGGAGGTGTTGTCTTTGTGCTTGTGGAGGCCTGATAGAAGGCCTTCTGGGTTTATGGTTAAGGTGTTTAGCTGGGTGGGGAGTGGGAATGATTTTAGGAAAGCAGTGCGGGGTTTAACCCTGATGGCCACTTGTGCCAGGACATTTAATGTATACAGAAAGGGCTGAAGTATTATGGCAAGGTTGTTTGTGTCTACAAAGGATGTGCAGGCTTTGACGGGTAAAGGAAAAACTGCTGCGCATCGGTTAATTATGGCCATCAAGAAGTCATTTGATAAGCAGAAATACCTGCCGCTTACGGTTCAGGAGTTTTGCGAGTATACGGGTTTGCCTTTGGATATGGTGGTGGAGCAGTTGAAGTAGGATACCGGAATGTATCCAATAATACCGGATAATATCCTATTGTACCGCCTTGCTAGGATGCTGTAAGTGGCTGATATACTTTTGTTTCGTAGGCTTTTGAAATCGCCGTGGCGCCGCGGTTGAGTTGGAGAGTTTATGAATTAACAAGAGTAATTAACATTTAAAATTTCTAGAAAATGGGAAAGTTTTTAAAAGGGATCCTTGGAGGATTCAGCGGAAAAGTGGGGTCGGTAATTGGTGCGGTTAATAGAGGTGTAGATTACATGCGGAGTTTACCGCGCAAGTCTAACAAACCGGCAACGCAGGCGCAATTGACACAGCGTTTGATTTTTCAGATCGTGGTTGGTTTTTTCAGGCCCATTAATGGGCTGATTAAGATTGGTTATCAAAGTTACAAGGGTAAACAATCTCCCATTAATGCTGCAGTGGCTTACCACATAGACAAAGCGGTGACTGGTGTTTATCCAAACCTGAGCATCGATTTTCCAAAGGTAAAGTTTAGCAAGGGACATTTGCTGAGGCCTTCTATTGTTGGGGTTGAATCTGTGGCTACGGCTAAGGTGAAGTTTGACTGGCTGAATAATGCACCGACTATTGGTACGAGTACTGCTGCAACGGATCTGGCTACGCTGTTGTTGTATAACCCAACTAAGGGGTTGTTTCTTTCGGTGGAGGATATTGCTGCACGTAGTGCTTTGAGTTTTACGTTGCCGGTACCTGCCGACTGGATCGGGGAAAATGTGCATTGCTGGATGAGCTTTGTGAGTGTAAACCGCAAAGAGGTGAGTGATAGCGCGTATCTCGGGGTAACGGAGGTGTTGTAGTGATAAGGCGCTGGTATGGTGTAGGCCTGCCAGCGCCTTAGTTAAATCTTTAAATCAAAAATTATGAAGACTTTGAAATTGAAATATTGGGGATTGGATCTCCTGGATTACTTTATCGGGTTAAAAAACTCGGTTAACAGAGTTAAGAAAGAATATCATTTACTGGGCTGTTTGTCTGTAGTCTGGTTGTTATGGCCGAGGATATTGTGCGGCAGTGACCCGCAGGCGGGTTATGTTGATCAGAGCATATTGGGCCAGATGATTTTAGCCATTATTGGCTTTTTATTGCTGCTGGCTTTGTGTTGGTGGTTGTTGGGTAGGTTCTGGAGGGGATTGGGATTGCCGGATATGGAATTTATGGTTTCACAATTTAAACGCTTACGGACATGGCAACAGTTAAGTTTTTATATGGGGCTATTTGCCTTATTGCTTTTAGCTGGGGTAGCTTGCCTGGCAGCAATCTGCTAAGTATTGCGAGAGCGGAGATTGGGGTAAGGGAGGCAACTAATCGTAATGATGGTGCGCGTGTGGAGGAATATCTGGCAGCAGTTGGCTTGAAAAAAGGGGATAAATACTGCGCTGCTTATGTCTGCTGGTGTTTCAAAAAAGCGGGTTATCCGGCTCCTCGAACAGGTTGGTCTCCGGCACTGTTTCCAAAGGATAAGCTGGTTAAAGAACCTTTTCCGGGTTGTGTGTTCGGCTTGTATTTTCCTTCACTAAAACGCATAGCACATGTTGGTTTCGTAGAGCGCATCCGGGGAAAGTACTGCGTTACTATAGAAGGAAATACCAATCCGGAAGGAAGCCGGGAAGGTGGGGGTGTTTTTCGCCGAATGCGGTATAGAAAAACGATCAGTAAATATGCTAACTGGCTTTAACATGGAAATAGAAGAGCAAATAAAAGGATCGATTCTGCATGTGCTTAATTTTATGATCAGGGAATTGCTTAAACAGTGCTTTAAACTGGCTTTTAAAAAGGAACTATCGGATTTGAAGGGATTGGTGAGGCCGGATTCGATATGCTACGTTACCGAGGAGGGGTATGTTTGTTGTGGGGTGGAGCTCGAGCTGCTGGAGATATTGGATGATGAACCGATTAAACAGATGCTGGTATCTATAGATCAGATTTTGAATTGCATAGATAGGTATTTGCTGATCAATAATCTGGATATGGAAGAGCTGTTAGAGGAAGAGATCCATGAGCAGAATGCTTACGAATCGATTTCTATCTACGTGTATAAGCAAAAATGCAATGGCAGCTATAAAACTATATGCAAAAATATCAATGCGGTGTATTTGACTTTTGAGCAGGTTCTATATCATTGTGCTCATCAATTTATAAGAGGGAAACTGGACGTGTTTGACGGAGCTTTTGACTTTTTCTGGGAGCAGAACGACAGACTGGAAACCGATGATCAGAATGCACTCTTACTCCTGGATTTGATGAAGAGCCTGAGGTATAACCCGCACGTAGGTTAGGCGCGGAATCCAGAAAGAAAAGAAGGCCCTCGAGCTTACCCTTCTTTTCTTTCAAAATAAAGGATTAAACATAGAAACAATGGCAAGATTTACAAACGGTCTTCAAGGCCTCTTTAATGGTAAAATAGGTAATTTAATAGGCGTAAAACTTAACGGGCAACAATTTGGTCGCAGTGTTCCAAGACCTTCAAAGAAACCACCAACAAGTGGACAAGTCAATCAAAGGGCAAAGTTTGGAGCAGCCATGAATTGGTTAAAGCCTTTGAAGCCTTTTATCAATATTGGTTATCAAAGCGGGCAAGACAATGCAACTCCGCTAAACAGAGCGCTATCTTATCACCTTACAGAAGCTATGCTTGGCACTGGACCAGATGATTATCAAATGGATTATGCAAAAGTGATTTTAAGCAGGGGAGAGTTGGTTACTTCCTGGATTTTGGAAGTAATTCCGCTACAAAACGATGTTCTTTACATCAGATGGGACAATCCGCCAGAATCCAGGTATTGTGATCCGGAAGACCGGATGAATCTGGTTTTTTATAACCCATTGAAGGGACAGTACCTGACTTTCGAAAATGCTGCAGAGCGTTCTGCAAAGGAAGTTCATTTACAAATGGACAAGAATTTTGCAGAGGGAACAGTACATGGCTGGATGCATTTTGTGAATAAAGCAGGAACGCAGGTCAGTACAGGGGTTTATTTGAAGTTTTCTTTGTGAAAAATAGGTTTTCTGATGTCGCTGAATCTTGCAGATTCTGAGGCTCCATCATGAAATCCTATTTTTCCTGGGCGCAGACTGGGGAGGGGAGCAAGCGGGATGGTGGAGACTTGAGTTGGGGTATTTTTGGGTGTAAATAATGCTTAAATATTTCTTTGTATTATATTTTTGGATTTTATTGGTTAATATTTTTTATTTTAAATATCTCTGTATAAGTTTGCTTAACCAACGAAAAACGAATGGCAAAAAAAGCAGATATATTATGGAAAGGTATAATTGAGGATGTATTCGAAGACTTCCTTTGTTTTATTTATCCGAGTGCAAGAGATATTATTGATTTTAGTAAAGATCCTGAATTTTTGGATAAGGAACTGGAGCAGGTTTTTCCGCCGGAGAAAGATCAGTTCTCTCCCAAAGTAGTGGATAAACTGGTTAAGTTGAGGACGTATACGGGAGAGGAGGAATGGGTTTTACTGCATATTGAGGTGCAAGGCAGATACGATAGCGACTTTAATAAAAGGATGCTTCGGTACTACTATCGTATTCTGGATAAATATCAAAAACCCATAACTGCTTTTGTGATTTTTACTGAGTCTACAATGCTTGACCGGATCAACCATTATGAAAGAAATTTTATGGGTACCCGATTATTTTACCAATTCAATACCTTGAAAATCTCGCAGCAAAAAGACGAGGACCTTTTGGCCAGCGATAATCCTTTTGCATTGGTTGTACTTAGTGCGAAAACTGCTTTTTGTGGGAAAAAACTGGGAACTGATCTTGAAAGGGACAGGGTTCTGAGGGAACTTAAACTGACGATTGTAAAAGCGTTACATGCTAAGGGTTATCCGGAACATAAAATTACGAAGATCATGAACTTTTTAAGGTTCTATGTAAACTTTGAAACAGAGGAAATTAACAATATCTTTGAACAGGATATACAAACCATTACTGAAAAAACGACAACAATGGGTATAGAAGAACTAATCATTGCGATGGCCGAAGATAGAGGCGCAAAAAAAGAAAGAGATAAAGCTATTGCAGAGAAGAAAGAGGCGGCACAACTATTGAAGAAAAATGGTGTTGAATTGAGTATTATTGCTGAATCTACCAAATTGCCACTCAGCCTTATAAAATCGTTATAAACAAGATTTAATTTCTAAACATAGAAAGCGGAAAGGGTGAAAAAACCTCTTCGCTTTTTATGTTTAAAGCAGGCCTCAAAGTTTAACCAGTACCTGACTTTCGAAAATGTTGCAGAGCTTTCTGCAAAGGAAGTTGTCAGTACGAGTATATACCTTGGAAGTAGATTAATTTGCCAATTTCGCTTAACAAATTAGTAGGATACCAGATTTTTGAATGCACATTTCTCTTTTCTTTGTGAGAACCAAACATATCTCTATGAAGAAAATAGTTTTATTCCTGGCAGGACTCGTGATGATTTCTTATGCCACATTTGCCCAGAAAGATTATACTGCAGAATCAAAAGAAGTTAAAGCCAAGCGAATGCAGTGGTGGGATGATGCCACCTTTGGAATGTTTATTCACTGGGGCTTGTATGCTGTTCCGGCTGGTGAATACAATGGTGTAGGTGGTGGTGCAGAATGGATTATGGAGACACACAAGATTCCAACGGCTGAATATGAAAAATTTGCAGCGCAATTTAACCCTCAGAAATTTGATGCAAAAGAGTGGGTGAGAATTGCCAAATCGGCTGGTGTAAAATATATTGTTATTACTTCTAAACACCATGATGGTTTTAGCATGTGGGACAGTAAGGTTACTAAGTACGACATTATGGATGCTACTCCTTTTAAAAGAGATGTGCTAAAGGAACTCTCTGATGCTTGTAAAGCTGCTGGGATCCATTTTGGTTTATATCATTCTATTATGGACTGGCATCAGCCTAATGCCAACCCGAAACAACAGCCGGAAACAAAACCTGATTTTAAGATCTACAGGGAAGAATATTTAAAACCGCAGCTTGCTGAGCTGATTAAGAAATATGATCCTGAGGTGCTTTGGTTTGACGGTGAATGGATTGGAGAATGGACGGAAGAGCAGGGTAAAGATCTTTATAACTATTTGCGGAATATTAAGCCTTCTTTAATTATCAACAATCGTGTAGGTAAAGGGCGTGCCGGAATGGAAGGGATGAATAAATATGAACATGCTGCTGGAGATTTTGGTACACCTGAACAGGAGATCCTGAAAGGGGCTGGTCAGGATTACTGGGAGAGTTGTATGACGATTAACAACAACTGGGGTTTTGTAAAAAATGATCAAAACTGGAAATCGGCACAAACACTGATTGATAATCTGGTTGATATTGCTGCAAAAGGTGGGAATTATCTGTTGAATGTGGGCCCTACAGCTGAAGGCTTGATTCCGCAGCCAAGTATTGAGCGGCTGGGGGAAATGGGTAAGTGGCTGGACATTAATAAGGAGTCGATCTATGGTACCAAGGGGATGAAGGATTATAAAGAAGGTGATCATATTAAATTTACGCAGAGCAATGATGGTAAGACAGGGTATGTGATCTTTAATCAGAATGAAAATAACCGGTTGTCTTTTTCAGCAATTCAACCGAAAAATGGTTCGAAGATTTTTCTGCTGGGGCATAGTAAGCCTTTGGTATGGACTAAAAAGGATGGGTTTGCGGTTGTGGAACTTCCTAAGGAATTGCCTGGGAAATATGCTTGGGTTCTAAAGGTCGTGATTTGATCGGGGTTTTGTTGGGTGCAGACCGGGGAGGGGGTGAAATAGAAGGTTTTTCGTTAGTGCGGATCAAAATTTTGATTTTATAAACAAAAACGCCCTTGAGCCATTATTCAAGGGCGTTTTATTATACATTAATTGATACTATAAGGCTTTAATTACTTTTAGGGGAAGTTTTGTAGACTTTGCTATAATATCTAAGCTAATTCCGTTTTTTTTAAAATTTCTAGCAATTTCTTCCAGCACGTCCCGTTTTTCTTGCATTTTTAAGACTTCTATAACGCCTACTTGTTCTCTATCGTTTGTTCCTTTCGTAATTATTTCTAGTTGCTTATCAAAATTACGATTAATATCTTGATCTTTAATAAAAATGAAATTTTTAATAAACAGAATAAAGCTCCTGACTCTATCTGGATCATAATTCTGTTTGAGTAATGCCTTTACAATTTCCAGTCTTTGATTATTCAATTCTTCTTCTGGGATTTTACCTTCTAACAATGCTTTTTGGCAAGCCAGGGCAATCAACGCAAATGGGTTTTTGTTTTTAAGGAGTATATCCTGCTGGTGATCAAAAACGTGATAGCTGGTGTACCGGAAGGAAAGGACTGTTCCTAATAGCTCATCGCGGTAATTGGTCTGTCTTTTTTGGTTTCTATCCCCGGTAAAGACAGCAATAGTAGCCACAGAAACATTGTACTTATCCCTAATCCGATAGTTATACTGGAGTAGGCGATATGCAAACTGTGTGTCATCACCGCCTTCTATTTCTACATTGAGTAGGATCCACTTTTCTGTGCCATTTTTTAGGTAAACTCTTGCCAGAAGATCCGCTACGCGTTTATCTCTTTTACGTTCTCTGTCTGGTATAATAGAAAAAAGTTCCTTGTCCAGAAATTCTATGCCTTTGTCAAAATCCAGTACTTTCTGGGCGTCTGGGTAGACAAAGCGGAGAAAATCCAGGAAATTGTCCTGGAAGGCTCCTTTTAAAAGTTCATCACTTTTTTTTCGTGGTGGCTTGTCTTTTTCATTGCTGGGTGAGGGGATGGCTTTATGGTTTTTCATGCGTACTTGTTATTGATCTATACCGCCAATGTAGAGATGGGAAATTCTAATAAAAAATTATGGCTGATATTTGAAACAGAACAGCTAACAAAGAGAAATTTTATCCAAAAAAGTATAAGAAAATAGGGATAAAACTGGGCAACTTGATTTCTTTTTTCTGCCTAAATGTTGATTTCAAATTCTACATCTTGGAAAGGTATTGGTAACGAGTACGGCTATTTTGTGGTTAAAATTTCAAACCATCATTTTTCCAGGCTGTTATAGTATATATCATTTCATTAAAAGATCTTGTTATGCATGTTATACTAGGAGGGACAGGACATATTGGTTCTGCATTAGCTGAGGCTTTAATTGCTAAAGGGGAAAAAGTGACGATCATTTCGCACGATCCAGGTAAGAGAGAAGAATGGGAGCAGAAAGGGGCGGAGTTTGCGGTGGTGGACATTTTTGATGAGCAGGCGCTAAGGGAAGTTTTTAATCGGGGAGAGCGTTTGTTTTTATTGAATCCTCCGGCAGCTCCTTCTACTGATACTGTTGCCCGGGAGAAGAAGAGTTTAGCTGCTATTTTAAAAGCGTTGAAAGGTTCTGAAATTAAAAAAGTGGTGGCTGAGTCTACTTACGGGGCGCAGCCTGGCGACAATATTGGGGATTTAGGTGTGCTGTATAGCATGGAGCAGGCATTAGCGGAATTAAAAGTACCTGTCAGTATTATTCGTGGCGCTTATTACATGAGCAACTGGGCAGCGTCTTTGGATATGGTGAAGAAGACGGGTCAGCTTCATACTTTATATCCTGCTGATTTTAAATTGCCGATGGTCTCGCCTAGAGATATTGGCCAGGTTGCTGCCGGATTAATGCTGGAACCGCTTGAACAAACGGGTTTGTATCATGTCGAAGGTACAGAGGAGTATTCGCCTGGGGATGTGGCTGATGCTTTTGCGGAGTCATTAAACAAGCCTGTGGAGGTTATCCAAACGCCAAAATCGCAATGGCTTGCATCCTTGCAGGAAGTTGGGTTTTCGGAAAAGGCGGCGCAGTCTATGGCTGCAATGACCGAGATTACCCTTGAAAAGCATGAAGAAGCGGAAGATCCGATTCGTGGTCAGACGACTCTGAAGGAATTCATCTCAGAATTGGTGAGATAAAAGGATCCTAGTGTTTATCTTTGCCAAGATGATTAGACAGCACATTCAGGAAACCTTCGGAAACATTGATATCTATTTATTTGACCAGCTGGCCAAAGGCACCTACGACAACTGTAAAACTGTTTTAGATGCCGGATGCGGAACGGGAAGAAACCTGCTTTATTTTTTAAAAAGCGGCGTAAATGTATTTGGTGTAGATCAAAACCCTGAAGCTATTGCACAGCTTAGAAATCTTGCCAGTGCCTTTCCGCATATCAATCCCGAAGAAAACTTCCAGGTAGCACCGGTAGAAAAAATGCCTTTTGAAAATGAGAGTTTTGATCTGGTCATTAGTTCCGCGGTCCTACATTTTGCAGAGAACCAGGAGCATTTTGATGCCATGTTAAGCTCTATGTGGAGCGCCTTAAAACCCGGAGGATACTTTTTCTGCCGTCTCGCTTCTGAAATCGGAATTGAAACTTCAGTCAGATTTATTGGGAATGGCCGATACATCCTTCCCGACGGATCAGAAAGATTCCTGGTCAACCAGGAAATGCTTCAGCGGCTCACCAAACGACTTGATGGACATATTTACGAACCCATCAAAACCACTAACGTACAAAACATGAGAGCCATGACCACCTGGTGCGTGCGGAAATAGATTGATACCCCCCAAACCTTTATCCATCGGATATTGTTCTTTCTGCAATGAAGTGTAAATCCTTTAATCATTGACTCTTATGGATCCTTTTAATATTGTAATTAAAGCTCATGGGGAGCAGATTGACTTGAATATTCATCCGCAGGATGGTGTTAATTTTAAAGTGGTTTATCATGGTGGTTTAGTTGGCGAGATGTTCCTGGACGATGGGAATTGGCAGGCGGTTTCTGCTGATGATTTGGATTCCGCTGGTTATCCGATCTATGAGTATGATGAGAATTCCGGGCATGCGGATATTTTATTGGATGAAGCTGTGATTGCGAAGATTGGTAGAGAACTTGATCTAGTGCTGGGACGAACTTCTGGTTAGTTCGTCACCTTACCCAAGCAGTCTTCTGAATAGTCTTGAAAGGTTTCCTGCTAGTTGAGGTACTCTTTTGTTTTTCTGGTAATACCGTTGGGATTTACTCTAGTTAGATAAAATATAGGTACTTCTGTTGAGGGTTAGCCACTAGTGCGGCCTATTCTTACTGTCATATATCACACAAGGTTGTTACCGGATATTTTTTGTATTGAAATATCTTGATGTGATTCTCCAAGTCTCCAAAAACTGTCTCAAATCGTTCAAAGTTCCCTTCATATCCAAAAGACCCTGTTTCCTTTAGTCCTTCAATTATTTTTAAGGTTCCAATTTTTTCAAATCTATCTTTGAAATTAATAAAGTCTTTATGATCAACTGCAAGTTTGACAACGCCAAAAAAGAAATTGCAATTTCCACCTGATAAATTCCAAATTCTTTCTATTCCCGGTTGCATTTCTTTTGTCGTTTGTTGATCGTAGCCGCTACCGATTTGACAGCCTAAAATTTCTTTATCTTTTAAATCATCGACTGTTGGTTTTTTACTTGAATTGTATGTTGTCGGGACTAAAATGTAGTTACATTGCCCCCTATACTGGTCTATTGACGCACAAATAATCGTTCTGTAGTTTCCGTCTTTAAGTTGAAAGGTCAACAAGTCATCTGGTTGAAAAAAGAAGTTGGTTATCTTTCTGTACTTTTTTCTCGCTCTTACTTTAGTGTTTGTCTGGCTGATTTTTTTCCAAAACCTGTCAAGCTCTTTTTGCCTTGCTTTGCCGTCTTTTTCATCGTTTTTTGCCCACTCTTTTTTACAAGCACCATTATCAATAATTGTTTTTACATAAATTAATTCGTCCTGAGTCAGCCGGCCAATTTCCCATAAAGCCAACGCACAAGACGTTACGTAAATTTCATTGTCGAAGTCGTCAAAGTAGTCAGCTTGAATAAGAGGGAACTCTTTATTTATAGCGTCAAAATCTCCACCACTATCATATAAGTCCATTATACCCCAATACGTATCGTGGGCTGTATCACCGTCAATTATTTTAACTCCATCTGTAGCCATTGCTCTATGCCTTTAAGGTTGTCTATATCTCAAATATATTAAACTATTATAATTCTAAATACTTTCGAAAGCCAATTATCTAGCCGATTTGGTGTTATGATATGACAATAGGGGGCTAGTGATAGCGTGAAGGATAAAGTATTCTCATAGGCTACTTTCAAGGGGTTGAAGCCACATTAAACACGATATACTATTATTATTCGTTTATTCATTTATGCTAAAAAAATACTACTTATATTAATAGCGAATTTGCTATTAATATATTTTTTTTATAGATACATTGATTGGTATTCTTAATTGTTTCAGAGTGACCATAAGTGAGTTTTTTACTGAGGAATATAAAGATCTAGGTAATGAATAATTGTAGTTTTGGACAGTTGAACAGATATCCAGAGAACTCCATTGGAGATTTTTACGTTGAGAATCAAGTTTGTACCGCATGCGGAGCTCCAGAGGCAGAAGCTCCGGACTTAATTGAGCATTCAAAGCTTGAGTATGGACATTGCTATTTTAAAAAGCAACCCCAAACACCGGAAGAGCTTGACAGAGCCATAAATGCCATGTCAGTTTCCTGTATTTCAGGAATCAGATATGGGGGAAAAGATGAGATAATCTTGAAACGGCTCTATGAAATGGGGTTAGAAGATGAGTGTGATCACAAACCTATTGGCAAATACAAAATGGTTGTTAGAAATAAAGTTGTATTTCAATATCAAGGGCTATTCAAGCGTTTGGCTTCATGGCTATATAAACGTTAGATCTATTATGGTTGACATAGAAAGAAGAAGAAAGCTCGCTCTTCATTTACGACATCTCTCCGTTGGGCTTATTTCAAATGACGATTTTGAAGATAATCTTATGGATGACGTTACGAATGGCTGGCTGCCGGAGCAATACTACAAATCGAAAGAGGCAAAGTTTGATGATAAAATAATTCAACCTATGCTTGAACTTTGCTGGGGACTATACGATGATACGAGAAATCATAGATTAAGGGGTTCGGACAAATTACCAGAACAGAGCTTGAAAGTAATCGCCCGTTGTATATTGTTTCTTCGAGGTGATAAGGAATATGAATGGCCATATTTTGACACTAACAATCCTTTATTTAAATTTTCATTGGGGGAAGTTATTCTAACTATTCTTTCTCTAGGTCAGTACTATCGAGACGTAAAGAAACATCAGGAAAAAGCATTCGAGGAATTTCAAAAACTTGGCAATTTTGAAATTTGGCCATTTATTACCCAAAACGACTATAATGAACAGTTGAAACTTCCGCCCTTCTTAAAATAGAGGTTTCCATGCTATAAAGGCAAATGTTCAATTTTAAATAACGAAATTATCAATTGATGAATATAGATTACAAAAATGGCGATGCAACAACCCCTGAAAACAAAGGCAATAAAATGATAGTACATATTTGCAATGATATTGGTGCGTGGGGAAAAGGCTTTGTGATGGCAATTTCAAAACGTTGGAAAGAACCAGAATGTAGCTACAGAGATTGGTTTAAGACAAAAAACAACTTCGTTCTCGGTCAAGTCCAATTTGTACAGGTTGAAGATGAGCTTTGGGTTGCTAATTTAATCGGACAACATAAGATCAATAAAGACGAGCAAGGGAATGCTCCAATTCGCTATGAAGCAATTTTATCAGGGCTGGACAAAGTAGGCCAATTTGCATTAGAGAATAATGCTACAGTTCATATGCCAAGAATTGGTTGTGGATTAGCAGGTGGAACCTGGGACAGAATAGAGCCATTAATCCAATCTACTTTGATAGAAAAAAACATACTGGTAACTGTTTACGACTTTTAATATGTGGGTGCCAATTTCTTTAAGCGAATTAGAAAAATACATGTCGTGTGGAGAGTTAGAACTAAATGATGAATTATTGAACTTTTGGAACTTGATAAAAATAGCACCTCAAAAATGGCAAGAGAAAGAATATGGAACCAGCGGTGGTGGATTTTGGGTCGTTGCGATTTTTGGAACTGAGGTTATTTATTACAATGACATTGAAGAGGGGTTTAACATTTCAAAATACGAATCTTATGGGCAAATTAAGGAGTATTGGTGCAATCAAAGCGAACTTAATTGGATAATAATTGAACTTTACGAACGAATGAAAAGCAAAACATAAAGAATGGACTGGAGATTTAACACGATATGGTTTGAGCAATTAGAGAAAGACAATTTTTTCAAAAAGGACTTCAAGGAAAATACGATTGCTGCGAGCAATAATACTTTTGAAAACTCTGAATACGCAATTTTATGGCACCTAAAAGAAAAGTTAAACTCTTTTGGTGCTTTATCTGAATCAGATAAACTATTATATCTTGAATTAAACTGGGCTAACATCAAGGAATTTAGTGGAATTGAAAAGTTCATGAATCTAAAAAGACTTGAGCTTCATTATTGTGTAAAACTAGAAAATGACCAGGGTTTAAGTGAATTGAGAGATAGTCTTGAATTCTTGCACATTAATTCATCGAAGAAATTCAAATTTTCAAACGAATTACCTGAGCTTAAAAAATTGAAGGTTTTATGTTTAAACAATTGTGGGCCAATTGAAAGCCTTGATTTTTTGAATGATCTTCCTAGTCTAATTGACTTTAGGTTTGTTAACACAAATATTTTAGACGGTAATCTCAACACAATTTTGGACCATCCAACAATACGAACTGTAGGGTTTCTAAATAAAAGGCACTACAATTTTAAAGACGGAAAATTAAAACTAGAGCTCAAAAATAAGTTCCCAAACGAATATAAAACGATGGCTTATAAAGGACAGTATTCAACTTTCAGATATGAATATGAGTAAATAGGAAAGCTATTCATAAGCTCTATTCTCATACCATAAATTTATGTGCTTTATCTTTTATGAAGAAGTTGTTTAGAAATCAATTTCGGATTCATATTAGCACCGAATCGAAATATCTTTTAATGCAAAAAGCCTCAATTTTCATTGAGGCTTTTTCGTGATCCCGCTGGGATTCACACCTAGTGTGAAAATCAGGGTATATTCATTATCTGGGAGGTTTTGGATTTATATTTGTTTGTAAACTACCCAATCTATCATGAAATTTTAGCAAGTACCTGGTCCCTGCGGTTTGATAAGGTACCGCTCACTTCGATTACCTCAATACCAAAATCCCCAATCCAATCGTATAGTAAATTATTAACCCGGCTTCTAAGTTTTGGAAGATCTGTCTGACGGCAAGGTATCAGATCAGGTTCCTCAATTGGAACAAACACGAGAAGGTCAATTCCAGCAATCACCGATTGAGCAGCTTCAAAGAGCAATTGAATGTTCATACCTGGGACTATAACATGCAGATAGGCTAAAATATCAATAACACATCTATCAAATATCACATTACCTTCACTTTTAGAAACCAGTCTGGCCGAATAATTAAACTGCTCAATAAAATCTTCAGCAGTAGGGATTTCTGAGAATTCATGCCCTGATGTTTCCAGTTGATAGTATGGTTCCATCTCAAGTATATAACCAGGAAGATTCATCAGGAGTTCTTCAGCCAGGGTTGATTTTCCCACCCTGTGAGCACCGACAATTGCAATTCTCATAGTTTATACTTTATTCCTCCAGGTAGCCATTATTACTAATTCTTTCCATCAAATTTACCATTTGTATATGTAGGATTTCCTAAAAACAAAAAAAAAGCCTTACAATCCATCGATTTTAAGACTTATTTTATACGTGATCCCGCTGGGTAAAGATCTCGAACACCTTTGTGTCCGATTTGAAGAGAATAGTGGCTTTAGGTAGGTCAATTCCAAATGATAATGTTTAGAAGTTAAGAACATTATAACTATTCCCGCTAATATTTGCAATGTGGTTTAACACCCTCATATTACTTATCTTTGCAATACATTAAAAAGATTGCATTCCTATCTGGCAGAATTCAAGAAAGGCAAGGTCTTTTATTGGACAGATTAAACCTTATTTCTAGTACTAATTCAGATGCATAATTTATACCAAAAAGCCTCAATTTGCATTGAGGCTTTCAGTGATCCCGCTGGGATTCAAACCTAAAGTCAAAATCACGCTTAATAGCTATATTCAAAGGGGTCCAAAAATTAGGTCACTGATTTGGTCACCATTATTTTTAAACTTGTTTGTATCGTTTTGATGAACTTATTTGTGTAATGCAAAGATACGAAAGGGCTTACTGCTTTCCAAGTTTTCAAGCTATTTATTTAAGCAGTTTTGCTAATAGCAGATTGATTGGAATCATAGATTAAACGGTAACCTTGCTGCTTATTGTCAAATGGCTCTAGTGGCTGTTTTCATTTTTGATTTTGTGAAGTTCAATAACAAATCAAAAATGAAAAAAACTGTTATTTAAATTTCAAATAAAATCGCAAAAAGTGAATCTGGAAACTGCGTTATTTCGCACTTTCATAATTATTTCTTTTTGTTAATATTTGTAATAGCACCTACTGAAAGAACCTATGCATAGAGAGCCTTTAAGAGATGATGCCTATTGGCAGGAATGGATTGCCGAATGTATTGAGAATGTTGAGAAGCGGCAGGAGAAACTAAAAGTGACACCTTTCCCGGAAAACTGGAAAAAGAACAGCATTACCCAAGGTCTATATTACGATTGTAAAAGACTGATCACTTTAAAATATTCCGGAGGAATACCTGTAGCTGAGATCGCCAATGATTATCCTCAACTTCTGGATGCCTGGGTAGCATATAATCAGAATATCAGTACCGGGGACAATAAAAAGCACCTACTAATCACCAATGATTACTATCGCGTTTTAACCCTGATCAGTTGGGGTATTATTTTTAATGCCAGTTCCGGACTGTTTCAAAAAATTGCTGACCATATCCATAGCAACGGCGAAGACGAACTGGTAGAAACGCTGCTGGCGACGCGACTACCTGATCGGCGGCATACAGATCGGATAATCTTTCCCAAACCGTTTGAACTGTTGTATAAGGTCACTCAAGCTCCAACACCAGAGAAAGCTGCGCTAATGAAGGCGTATTTGAAGGACTGGTATAAGAATATGAAAAAATACATTAACTATGACGCCCATAAGGCGAAGGGTGAAGGTGGCTTTGAGGGGTATTGGAGTTTTGAAGCGGCTGCCGTTGTTGCGCTATACGATATTGATGACAGCAGTTTTAAGGATATGGATTTTTATCCGAAGGAAATGGCAGCTTTTGCAAAGCAAAATATTTAGTAACAATGGAACGGGATAAAGCTACAGCAGGAAAAGAACTAAAAAGTATTGTTGCGGAGGCAGACAATTCATTAAAAGGATTTGTCGAATTGGGCGCAAGCTTCGGCTTGAAGCTTGATTATTCCCCCAATAGCCTGGACGAAGTAGAAAAGCTACTGGTTACTTTTAAAACACGGCCAAATTTTGAGGAATTAAAATCCGATGCCTGGCTCTACATCGGGCAATGCGTCTGTAAATCCTTTGGTGCAAAATGGAAAGTATCTAATGATGTAAGCCATTACCGGCACCATTACATGCTGCCGGTAATACAAGGGTTTTCCAAATTTGATGATGAATATTGCCCTATGCTAGAAATCAACAAGTTTTTGGCAGACAGTAAAAAGTCATTTTTCAAAAACACTATCCAATCGATGCAAACGGGAACTTACAGATATGGCTAGGCTTGTACCAGAGCGATTTAATCGATCCAAATGATAACTTAATATGAATTAATTGATTGAGCGTGTATTGGGATCGGTCCCAACACAGATATTTCAATGTCAGAGATGCTAATTATCTTTTTCATTTTGCGATGATTTTCTATCCTGTCAACCAATTCATGAAGAACAACCCCATCTTGGAAATCTGGGGCTTTTCGTGAGCCTATCCTGTAATCTTCAGCGATTCGACCAGGCCGTGCTGAAACGTGAAATTAAAGTGCAGGATTGCAGGGCTACCGGGAAATGTTCCTGAAACCTCGGCTTCAAGTACCGAGCCATTGTCACCGTTTTTATAGCTGATAGGTTTTAGCACACTCTGATATTCCTCGTTTGATTTTTCTATCCAATTTTGGATTGCCTCTTTCCCGGTATGTGTCTTTCCCTCGTCGAATACTACGGCATTTTCTGAAAAAAGGGAAGTATAGGCTACTACATCGCAACTATTCTGTGCTTCAACCAGGTCGGTTATTAATTTTGGTAAGTTCATGATATTTATTTTTAGATTAACTTATTGATGTACAAATTTCGGTTGTACCTGCGCAACCTGCAATAAGGGTATTACGATTCGGATAGGGAATAATTTATCCGTATTGATTGTTAGGGAGCCTACGCGTATCTTTGATACATGTACGAGAAAAAAACTTTTCCCAACCTCAACTGCGGACTGGACCTGGTCGGAGAGGTGCTTTACGGCAAGTGGAAGATGAGGCTATTGTGGTTCATCAACGAAGGCTACCTGCGTCCGAGCGAACTGCAACGGAAGATACCAGATGCAAGCCGCCGGGTCATCAACATCCAGTTAAAGGAACTAGAGGAGCATGAGCTTGTGACCAGAACGATCTACCCGGTAATGCCTCCAAAAGTCGAGTATACACTCACCGATTTCGGCAAGACTCTGATACCCGTGCTCACCTCCATCGGACTGTGGGGAGATGAGTATCAGGACAGGTTAAAGCGAGTAATATTAAAGGGGTATCCAGACCATGTTCAATCAAATGCGGTTCAATTTAAAGACCAAGTGATTTAAGTGATTTCAACGCGTATTTCATCCGTGGCAGCAGCCTGGGTGGAAAATCAATATTTTATATGGTAGGGATGGTGCCCCCGTCGATCACAAATTCTGTTCCGGTCAGATAACTGGCCCTTGGGGATACCAGGAAGCCCACCAGTTCGGCAACTTCTTCCGGCATAGCTGCCCGTCCATAGGGAATGCCCCCAAGTGCATCCATCACGCTTTGGGTAGCTTGTTCAATAGTAATGTTCCCGTTCTCAGAAATTCGCTCCATCATTCTCTTGGAACCATCGGTCATGATCCAGCCCGGTGAAACCGTCAGCACCCTGACCCCTTTCGGGGCAACTTCGTTAGACAGACTTTTACTGTAGTTGATCAGTCCCGCCTTAGCCGCCGCATAGGGAAGCGTGCTGTCGTATAATGGCAGTTTGCCCTGGATGGAAGCGATGTGGATGATAACACCATTCCGTTGCGCAATCATCTGCGGCAAAAACCCCCTGTCCAATCTTACGGGAGCTAACAAATTGGTCTTTATGGTTTCCTCCCAATGATGGTCGGTCAGCTTGGCGAAACCACCTGCTGGGGTTTCTGACCCACCGAGGCTGTTGATCAGAATGTCTAGTTTCCCAAATTTCGCCAATATTTCGGCAATTAATTTGGCGGTTTCCTCTGGTCGGCTCAGGTCGGCCGAAATAAAATGTAAGTCTTCATCAAGCTGCGCTGGTCGGTTCCTGGCGGTTATGATCACCTTAGCACCCGCTGCCATTAGCCTTTCGGCGATCGCTTTTCCAGTTCCCTTGGTCCCCCCAGTTACCAGGGCAATCTTGCCATGTAGTTCGCTTTTGAAGTTTAATCTGTTTTCCATTGTAAAATTCTTTTGTACAAAAATCAGCTATACAACAGTCCCCCACAAGTACGGTATTGCGATTCGGATAGGGACCGATTTATCCCTATGCAATTCGTATTTCCGGAATTGTGAAAATTGAATTTGCCCCACATATTTGCCCAAGCATTTGAATAAGTTGAAGAGCAGGAGAATCGCCGGACTGCTATAAATCCAAGTGCTAGTCGATTGTGGACTACGGAAATGGAACATAAATATGGACTATGGGAAAAATGTACAAGACAGTTATCGGTATGTCCATTCTTTACGTTCAGCATTCTGCCCACCTTTGTATTGTCAACAAACAACAAATATTTTAAACCATTTAAAAAAATAAAAAAATGAAAACTCTTATTCTAACAGCCGGCCTGATCATGACATTAATTACCAGCCAATCGGCATTTTCACAAACCAAAAGGGTTCCAGCTTCTTCCAGAAGAGTAGAATATGTTGAAGTTGAGCATGGTGTAAAACTTCACGTAACAGACCTTGGAGATGGACAGCCGGTGGTGTTGATCCACGGATGGCCACTGAGCGATGAAATGTACCAGTACCAATACCAGTACCTGGTGAGGAAGGGCTTCAGGGTGATCGGGATTACCCTACGTGGTTTCGGTAAATCTGACAAACCCTATGGAAAGTACGACTTTGACGTTTTTTCGGATGATATCTATGCCGTGCTTCATACCCTAAAGATTGAGAATGCCGTACTGGGTGGATTTTCAATGGGCGGAGCTGCAAGCATCCATTATGTAAACAAATACAAATCGGCTCATATTAGCAAACTGGCCCTTTTTGGAGCAGCGGCGCCATCCTGGAAACAGCGCCCCGGCTACAGCTACGGAATATCTGAGGAGAATGCTGCCGGCCTGATCAGACAGACCATGACCAACACGGAGGATCTGATCGCAGGTCTGGGAGCAGCATTCGCGGCCGAGGGCACCACACTTCCAAAAAATACCGAAAAATGGCTGGAGAGCATCAACCTGTCGGCGAGTCCATATGCGGTTACCGAATCCATCGCTTCCCTTGGAGAACTTGACCTTCGTCCAGTGCTCAAGGATATCACAATTCCCGTTGCCATATTCCAGGGAGTTAAGGATCAATTGATCGAGTATGCCCATGCCGAACAGTTGCACAAGGGCCTGAAAAACTCCTACATCGTGAGGTTCGAGAAAAGCGGACATGCATTATTTGTGGAAGAGATGGACAAATTCAACTCAGAACTTGAAAAGTTTGCAAGGAAATAGAAGCAAGAGCTACCTGCAGGCTCCCAAACTAGGGCTGCAGGTAATTTTTGTTTTAACCACAAATTGATTTTATAAACAAGAATGGTAATTTTATTCTTACTACTTATTAACCGGCCCCATCATGAAACAGCGCATCTTTGACGTAAACCTTAAGACCATTGGCATGGTTCATATTGATTCGGACAGCGTTGAGGATATCAATTCTGAAACCTATAAATCCTATATCAAGGTGCTCTACCTCAATGAGGGGTTTGAAATAAAGGTGGATTTCAAGATATACATCACGGACGGCCCCACGCTGTTCTTCATAAGCCCAAACCAGGTACTCAGCATTGATGAACTGGGTGGACAGCCGGGACTTCTTGTGTTCTACAACCGTGACTTTTATTGCATCCAGCTGCATGATGAGGAGGTTGCCTGTGACGGGCTGCTGTTCAATAACATCAATAACATGCCCAAGACAAACATACCCGAGCAGGATGCTAGCTTTATTGAGTACCTCTTCTCCAGGATCAAGGATGAGTTTGAACTGAGGGACAGCTCGTTGGAAGAAATGATAAGGACCTACCTCAAACAGCTCTTGATCAAGTCGACACGGTTATGGAAGGTGCAGCACCTGAATGGGGCAATGGCCTCAAGGCCCAGCACCGACCTTGAATTCTTCAGGAAGTTTACCCAACTCGTTGAAGCGAACTACAAGGAAAAGCACAATGTTGCCGACTACGCTGACATGCTTTTTCTTGCACCAAAGACTCTCACGCACAGGTTCAAGCGACTAAGTCTGCCCCAACCAAATGACATTATCAAGAACAGGATCATCCTGGAGGCAAAGAGACTGTTGGTACACACCGACTGGACGGCAAAGGAGATTGCCTACGCCCTGGGCTATGACGATCCCGCCTATTTCAGCAGGCTATTTTTTATAAAAACCGGCGAGCCACCTTCGGGCTTCAGGAAAAAATATCTAAGTGCAAATGAGCCGGATCAGGCTTAATCTCTTATAACGTTATCATGTTATCCAATAAAAACAATGCGCTCTTGCTGGGCATTGCGGCAGCGCTTTTCTTTGCATTCACCTTATAGCCAACTGTTTGGTAGCCCTGATCACGGTAAGGTTCGGGCTTTTTTAATAAGAAGAAAGTCGCTCCACTAAGTTTCTAAAAATGTTGCAAGCTGACCTATAGATACTTAACCGTGGTTCAAGGTCTCAAAAAGAGGGGTAGATGATGGCGCTTTATAAATAAACTAATGAAAATGCTAACCTACAGACTTAAAGGGTCTTAAAACAAAAAATGTGATACATTCTTTTTAAAGAATTGTATCACATTTCGTGATCCCGCTGGGATTCGAACCCAGGACCACTACATTAAAAGTGTAATGCTCTACCAGCTGAGCTACGGAATCATCTTTTCAATTACCCTAAGCGTTTCCGTTTAAAGTGGTGCAAATGTAGAATTCCTTAACCTATCTTGCAAGATATTATTTTATAAAACACTTAGAAAGCTGATTATAAGTCAGATTATTTATCATCGAATGTGTCTGTAGTGTTATATTGATGTTAAATTTCAAGATTGCGAGCCATCTGATATCATTTTATTATACTTGCACTCCATAAAAATGGAAACTGAAATCAGGAGACTATTGATTAAGTTTTCGTTGCCAAAACAAGAGAAATTAAATATAATGAAGAATAAAGCTATTTTTTTAGACCGAGATGGAGTCTTAAACCACGAAAGAAATGATTATATCTGCAGAGTTGAAGACTTTGAAGTTCTGGAATACCAAATCCCGCCCCTAAAGAAATTACACGACGAAGGTTATCTTTTAATCATCATTACCAACCAGGGGGGAATAGCCTTATCGAGGTATACTGAAGAAACCCTTGCCGAAATGCACAGAATACTGTTTGGGAAGTTTGAGGAGCAAGGAGCTCAGATAAGCCATGCTTATTATTGTCCACATCATCCAACCATTACCGGGGATTGCGATTGCAGAAAACCAAAATCAGGCATGTTACTTGAAGCGATTGCAACCTATAATATAGATCCGACATCATCTGTGATGATAGGGGATAAACCGAGAGATGTTGAAGCTGCAAATGGAGCAGGAGTGAAGGGGATTTTAATTGAGCCTGATGAACAAATCAGTTACGAAAAAGTAAAAGAAGTTCTGGCTTCTTAACTATTTAAACAAAAAAAGAGGGAGGACCATATAGATCCTCCCTCTTTTTTTTCTTGATTACTTAGCTGCTTTCGCTGCTTTATCATGATCTGCAAGGAATTGAGCCAGACCTGAATCCGTTAAAGGATGTTTTAACAAAGCAGTTATAGCACTTAATGGTGCTGTAATAACATCTGCACCCAATTTAGCACAGTTTACAATGTGCAATGGTCCGCGGATAGATGCTGCAAGGATTTCTGTAGGATACTGATAGTTATCAAAAATTGTTCTGATGTCTTCAATCAGATTTAAACCATCTGTAGAAATATCATCCAAACGACCTAAGAAAGGAGATACATAACTTGCTCCGGCTTTAGCAGCCAATAAGGCCTGGCCAGCAGAGAAAATCAATGTACAATTTGTTCTGATTCCTTTTGATGTTAAGTATTTAATTGCTTTTACACCGTCTTTGATCATAGGAATTTTAACCACAATTTTAGGATCCAGTTTAGCTAATGCTTCACCTTCTTTGATCATTTCCTCATAAGTGGTTGATATTACTTCTGCACTCACATTATTGTCTACAATAGCGCAGATCGCTTTATAATGCTTAATTACGTTTTCATCACCAGTAATTCCTTCTTTAGCCATTAGGCTAGGGTTGGTGGTTACTCCATCTAAAACACCCAGATCCTGGGCTTCTTTAATCTGTTCAAGATTAGCTGTATCAATGAAAAATTTCATATTATTATATAAATTAAAAATACTTAAATTAATAATCAGATTTATTATGTGCTAAATTAGACAAATAGTTTGCCAGAACAAGATAAATCTTGTCATTAATAATTCAGCTTTAATAATAGTTAGGAATTTGTATTTTTACTTTAAGAAAAAAAGTAAAAATGGGCAAGCACCTTTTATCGCACCGCTACAACCTTCTACCCTTGCTTCGTTCCCGCCCTGGGGGAGTTCAAAGGGAGCTGATCGTAAAAGACTTGCCCGCCACAAAAGTAGCAAAAGAGATCATTCTACCAAAGAAAATTTGATAATAATTCTGCGTTTCCAGACGATTTAGGCCTAATTTGCTGAACAGTAGAAGTTTGCAGTGTAAAATAATTTTTAAGAAATCTTAAACTTAAGAATAAGTAAATAAAACCACGTTATTAAAAATGAATACAAATAAGGGTGTTGCGAAATTCGTAATTGGTATCGATTTAAATTATGATATTTTCAATACTTATATAATTTCAGAAGTAATTAATTCATTTTTCTGAAAAATATATACAAAAATGGCAATTTTATTTAGAAATCTCTATCTTAGTGTTTCTAACACACTTAGCTTTATGGACCACACAGAAGACAATCAGGGATTATATGACCAGCGTTTTGAACACGATGCCTGCGGTATTGGGTTTGTTGCTCATGTAAAGGGAAGGAAGTCCCAGCAAATCATTTCAGATGCCATTACCATACTTGAAAAATTAGATCATAGGGGAGCAGTAGGGGCTGAGATCAACACCGGAGACGGTGCAGGGATCATGATTCAAATTCCACACGAATTTCTTTACGACGAATGTTTAAAAATCGGATTTAGCCTGAACCAATCCGGTGATTACGGCGTAGGGATGTTATTTTTACCTAAAGACATTAAAGCCCGGGAAGAGTGCCGCGAGGTCATTTACCGTGCAGCTGAAAAACTAAACTTAGAAGTTCTTGGTTTCAGAAAAGTTCAGACAGATACCACCGATATAGGTGATATGGCTTTATCGGTTGAGCCAGAAATGGAACAACTATTTATAGCCAGACCTTATGCTATTGCAGCCGGGGCTGATTTTGAACGTAAGCTATATGTATTTAAAAACTACCTGACAAAAACCATACTGAATACTGTAAACGGAATTAAATCTGATTTTTATATTGCATCGTTCTCTTCAAGGACTATAGTATATAAAGGTCAGCTGACTTCTTTACAGGTTAGAACTTATTTTACCGAATTAAGTGATAAACGTGTAGTGTCTGCATTTGGACTTGTACACTCTCGTTTTGCAACCAATACTTTTCCATCATGGAGATTGGCACAACCTTTCAGGTACATTGCCCATAATGGAGAGATCAATACCTTACAAGGTAACCTGAACTGGTTCCGTGCAAGCGTTAAATCATTTGCATCTTCTTATTTTACGCCTGAAGAACTCAATATCCTTTTACCAGTGATTGATGAAAGTCAGTCTGATTCGGGATGTTTAGATAATATAGTTGAATTATTGCTGCATGCGGGCAGATCATTACCGCATGTATTGATGATGCTGGTTCCTGAGGCTTGGGACGGCAATGAGGATATGGATGAGCTGAAACAAGCTTTCTATAAATTTCATGCGACCTTAATGGAACCTTGGGATGGACCTGCTGCAATTGCCTTTACAGATGGAAACCTGATTGGAGCCACCTTAGACAGGAACGGTCTTCGCCCATCCAGATATGCAATTACTGAAGATGACCGTGTAATTATGGCATCTGAAGCAGGTGTTCTGGCTTTAGATCAAAGCAAAATCATTGAGAAAGGCAGATTAACCCCTGGAAAAATGTTTGTTGTAGACATGGAGCAGGGACGTATTATTAGTGATGAAGAAGTTAAACAACAGGTTTGCAGCAGAAGACCTTATGCAGACTGGCTGAATCAATACCAGATCAGGCTTGAAGAATTGTCTGATCCACGTGTGGTATTCAGTAATCTTTCTGAAGAGTCTATCTTTAAATATCAGCAGGTTTTTGGTTATACCAGAGAGGACATCGATTTAATTATTAAGCCTATGGCACTTGAAGGTAAAGAAGCTATTGGCTCTATGGGAACTGATACGCCTTTGGCTATATTGTCTCAGAAACCTCAGCATTTGTCTTCCTACTTTAAGCAACTGTTTGCCCAGGTAACCAATCCGCCAATTGATCCGATCCGTGAAAAAGTGGTAATGAGTCTGGCTGGATTTATGGGAAATAATGGTAATTTACTGGAAGAGCATGCTATGCAATGTCATTGTGTGGGTATTAAACATCCAATATTAACCAATCTTGAATTAGAGAAATTAAGAAGTATTGATACTGGTGTGTTTCAATCTAAAACGCTGCAAACGTATTTCAGAGCTTCTGGTAAGCCTGGAGCTATGGCTAAAGCATTGGATCGTTTATGCCGCTATGCCGTTGATGCGGTTGAGGATGGCTTCCAGGTTATTATTTTATCTGACAGAGCGGTAGATTCTGAGCACGCCGCTATACCTTCTTTACTTGCGGTATCTGCGGTTCACCACCATCTGATCCGCAAAGGTCACAGGGGTGCTGTAGGTATTGTTGTAGAAGCTGGTGATGTTTGGGAAGTACACCATTTTGCCTGTCTGATTGGTTTTGGTGCTACTGCGGTTAACCCGTATCTGGCATTGGAAACGATTAAGGGAATGGAGCATGAATCTGATCAGAAACTGGAAAAGTTAACTCAGAATTATATCTATGCTGTAAATAATGGTTTGCTTAAAATATTCTCAAAAATGGGAATATCTACTTTGCAGTCTTACCACGGGGCTCAGATATTCGAAATTTTAGGTATCCACAAAAATGTGGTAGATACTTATTTCTCTGGTTCAGTATCCAGAATTGGTGGACTTGGTCTTGATGAGATTGCAAATGAAGCACTCATTAAACACAGCAGGGTATTTGGAAAGGCGCACAGACCTGATCCTATTCTTCCAACTGGTGGTACTTATAAATGGAGACGCAAAGGTGAACAGCATTTGTTTAACCCGCAAACCATCCATTTATTGCAAAATTCAACCAGAAGGAATGATTATGCAACTTATAAGCAGTATTCTAAACTGGTTAATGAGCAAACCAAACAAGCTTATACCATTCGCGGCTTATTTGAATTTAAATACAACAGGCCAGCTGTTCCTTTGAATGAGGTTGAGCCAATTGAAAATATATTAAAACGCTTCGCTACAGGAGCCATGTCATTTGGGTCGATTTCGCATGAGGCACACTCTACACTCGCTATCGCTATGAACCGTATTGGTGGAAAAAGCAATACTGGTGAAGGTGGTGAAGACGAATTGCGCTATGAGATTTTGCCAAACGGAGACTCTATGCGTTCGGCCATCAAACAGATTGCATCTGCACGTTTTGGTGTAACCAGTTATTATTTAACAAATGCAGATGAGCTTCAGATCAAAATGGCACAGGGTGCTAAACCTGGAGAGGGTGGTCAGCTTCCCGGACATAAAGTGGATGACTGGATTGCGAAAGTTCGTCATGCGACACCAGGTGTAGGTTTAATTTCACCTCCGCCGCACCACGATATTTATTCTATTGAAGATCTTGCCCAGCTGATCTTCGATCTGAAGAATGCCAACCGTGAAGCGCGTATTAATGTGAAACTGGTATCTAAAGCTGGAGTTGGAACCATTGCTGCCGGTGTAGCTAAAGCTCACGCTGATGTGATCCTGGTTTCTGGATTTGATGGTGGAACAGGTGCGTCTCCATTAACTTCAATACAGCATGCAGGTTTGCCTTGGGAGCTTGGATTGGCTGAGGCCCACCAGACCCTTGTTAAAAACCGTTTAAGAAGCAGGGTAGTTCTGCAAACTGATGGTCAGCTTAAAACAGGAAGAGATATTGCTATTGCAACTTTATTGGGTGCTGAAGAATGGGGTGTGGCTACTGCTGCCCTGGTTACTTCTGGCTGTATCATGATGCGTAAATGTCATTTAAATACTTGTCCGGTAGGGGTAGCTACTCAAGATCCTGAACTGAGAAAATTATTTACCGGCGAAGCAGATCATGTAGTAAACCTTTTCTATTTCCTTGCTGAGGAGTTGCGTGAAACGATGGCTGAACTTGGTTTCCGTACCGTAAATGAAATGGTTGGACAGGCTGATGCTTTAGGTGTTCGTCAAATTGCAGAGACCGATTGGAAACTTAAAGATCTGGATCTTTCCGGAATCTTATATAAAGCACCGGATAATGGCCTGAGTTTCTATAACACAGAAAAGCAAGACCATGGCTTGAGTGATGTACTTGATCATAAACTGATCGAGGCGGCACAGCCATCTATTCTTGGCAAAGAGCCTGTATTTAAAGAATTTGAGGTTAAAAATACAGATAGGGCAATTGGTACGATGTTATCTAATGAGGTCTCTAAGGTGTATAAAGGTCAGGGCTTACCTGTAGATACCATTAACTTTAAATTCAATGGTTCTGCCGGACAAAGTTTTGGAGCTTTCGCAGCGAGGGGTATTTCTCTTCAGCTGGAAGGTGAGGCGAATGACTATGTAGGTAAAGGACTTTCCGGAGCAAGACTATCTATTTATCCTTTCTCCAACATCACTTATGTACCAGAGCAGAATATCATTATTGGTAACGTAGCACTCTATGGTGCAACCTCTGGTGAATTATTTGTAAGGGGTCAGGCTGGAGAAAGATTTGCCGTAAGGAACTCCGGTGCAACAGCAGTTGTTGAAGGACTTGGCGATCATGGTTGTGAATATATGACTGGTGGTGAGGTTCTGGTTATCGGCGAGACCGGAAGTAATTTTGCCGCAGGTATGAGCGGTGGTGTTGCCTGGATCTACGATACAAAGGGTGATTTCCCATCAAAATGTAATAAGGAAATGGTTGATCTGGATCCATTAACTGAAGAAGATGAATTGCGAATTAATATTTTATTAAAAAAGCATATTCAATTGACTGGCAGTAAACTGGCTCAGTTCATATTAAATGATTGGGCAACTCAATCTGCTCATTTCATCAAAGTATTCCCTAAGGAGTACAAAGCAGTATTAATGAAAAGAAATTCTAAATTAAAAATATCTTAAATTATGGGAAAAGTAACTGGATTTTTAGAGTACGAAAGAACTGCTCCTGTAAAAGAAGATGCCAAAGCGCGTTTAAAACATTACAATGAGTTTGTTCAGGCTTATGAAGCAGAGCAGATCAATAAAGAGGCTGCACGTTGTATGGATTGTGGGGTTCCGTTTTGTCAGTCGGGTTGCCCGCTGGGAAATGTAATTCCTGAATTTAATGATGCGGTATATAAAGGAGATTGGGAGCTGGCGACATCTATTTTGCTGAGCACAAACAACTTTCCGGAATTTACGGGTAGAATTTGTCCTGCACCATGCGAATCTGCATGTGTGCTTGGAATCAATAAACCGCCGGTTTCTATTGAGGAAATTGAAAAGCATATTATTGAAATTGCTTTTGCAAAGGGTTTTATTAAAGCAGAACCGCCTTTGTTAAGAACGGGTAAAAAAGTTGCTGTTATTGGATCAGGTCCTGCGGGT
>Ga0182008_10000541_pt1 | contig 28121 bp, 27 predicted proteins | sample Sormic07211129_1_FD_120482 | JGI IMG/M metagenome (GOLD analysis project Ga0182008, IMG submission 120482) | Rhizosphere microbial communities from Sorghum bicolor, Mead, Nebraska, USA - 072115-129_1 metaG | ecosystem: Host-associated > Plants > Roots > Rhizosphere | place: USA: Nebraska...
ATAACAGTTGCTGCTGGTGGGCGGCTGCGATCAGTTCGGCCACATTCTTCACTTCAAATTTCTGTATCAGGTTTCTCCGGTGCGTATCTACAGTCAGCGGACTTAAAAAAAGCTCCTGCGCAATATTCTGACTGGTTTTCCCCTCTGCTAAAAGTGATAGAATCTGCTTTTCCCTTCTGGTAAGCTGTGGTGTATTGCGCAACTGGTTTTTGGTCGGACGGCTGATAATCTCCACGACTTCCTTGCTGTAACAGATATTTCCTTTTACAGCCGATGCAATACACTGCCGGAGCTCCTCGAGTGAACTGTTTTTTAGCAGGTAGCCACTGGCACCGTTCTGTATGGTTTGCATAATAATGCTCCGCTCAGTATGGTTACTGAGGATAAGTATAGTGGTAGCAGAGAATTTCGCTTTGATGATCTGGCAAAGTTCCATACCACCAATATCTGGTAATGTAACATCTAGCAAAACCAGATCTACAGCATTACTTTCTAAGTAAGCCAGCAGTTGTGTACCATTAGAAAAACCACCTACAATCTCGAGGTTATCTTCATTTTTAAGTAGGGTTTTCAGCCCTTCAATAACAATCGGATGGTCATCTACGATAACCGTAAGCAGTTTATTCATCGATACTGGTTTTAAGTTCTATATCAATACTCGTACCTTCGCCAGGAGCAGAGTGCACTTCAAATTTCCCTTGCAAAAAAGCGATTCGGTTTTTTAGATTATCCAGTCCCATGCCTTTTTTCTCAGCAATTGCGGCCATATCGAAGCCCCTGCCGTTGTCTTCAAAGGTAATAAAAATGGTATTTTCGTTTTGGCTGCACTGCAGTATGATGTCGTCGGCATGTGCATGTTTGATCGCATTAGAGATGAGTTCCTGCACAATCCGGTAAATGTTCAGCTGTACATTCATTGCAATATTCTTTTGAATACCGAACATTTCTGAAGTGATGCTTAACCCGTCGCGCATGTAGAACTCACAAAGGTCTTTCAATGCAGTTTCAAGTCCAAATTTCAGTAGCGTATCCGGCACCATGTTGCGTGCAATACGGCGCAGTTCGGTAACTGAGGTATCAAGCTGCCCGATAATGCGGTGCAGATCCTTATCATCACATATTGCCGGTTGGGTATCTGTCCATCCCGAAAGGCCAATCTTTACGCCTGATAACATACCACCCAGTCCGTCATGAAGATCTCTTGCCACGCGTTCTCTTTCCAGCTCTTCACCTTCAAGCATTGCCTTGGTAATCTTCAGTTGCTGTTTTCTTTCCATTTCATTCAGCTGCTGCTTGTAGTTGATCTCCTTTTGTTCGGCCAGCTTGCGTCTGTTTCGGGCTGTTAAGAGGACGAAAGCCAATAAAAGAAGCAGAAAAAGACATCCCAAACCCAGTATAAATTTATACAAACGCTCATTGCGGGCATTTAGCTGTGCCTGTCTGTTCTCCGATTGGAGCGACTGTATTTTTTGCTGATTCTTCGCGTTATTGTATTTCGTTTCCAGCTCGTTGATTTTTACCTTCGTCTGGTTGCTGTTAATGCTATCATTGGTTTGCCTGTATTTACTGAGCCAGCGGTAGGCCTCTTTAAAGTCGTTTAATTTTTCACTTATTTTGGCCAGTTCAGAATAAAGCATTGCCCGGTCATTAATTTTAGCAGTCAGCGTACCTTCTTTAATGATATCCAGTAAAATCTGCCTCGCTTTACCGTAGTTTTTTTGCTGCTGGTAAACCTCGTATCTACGGAAAAAAAACTGTTGATACAGCTGTAGCTGGTTGTATTTTTTAGCGAGGGCAATACCTTTATCTATACTCGCAAGTGATTGATCAAATAAAGTTTTCGTGAAATAGTAAAGGGATTCATTATAATAATAAAGCGGATAGTTTAGAGAATAGGGATATGGCTTTAATAGTTTTTGTGCCTTTTCCAAAAGTACCTGGGCTTTGTCGGCCTTGTTATCATAACAATAGATACTTACCCCTGTGAGATAGGCAAATAACAGATCGGTATCACCAGGCCCTTTTTTTTCCAATAGCGAGATGGCTTTTTCATTATAGGCAGTCGCTTTTGAAAACTGGTAGTTATTCATTAAAATAGTGGCAAGCTGGGTGTAATAATAAGCAATACGTATTGGGTCACCAGTCTTTTCTGCAATTGGTATAGACTTTTCAAGGGTTATTTTTGTAATAAAATCATAGCCCATTTTGTCTACATTCATTAGGGCGTAGTTATACCATGATGCTGCCTGCTTAGCATAGGCAACTTTGGTATTAAACGGCGAAAGTGCTTCTGCTGCTTGCTTAAAAGCATCGGATGCTTTCTTTTTATTCCAATTGAAATAATATTGTCCTTTATAAAAAAGCGACAGTGCGTTTAAATATTTATCGTTTTTAGCGGCAGCAGTACCTGCACTCAGGTAGGCTTTACTCTTTAAAGTATCTTTGAATTTCCAGTATTCTACCAACAGAAAATTGGTGCTTGCTCTTGAGCTGTCCGGAATTTTTTTCTGTAGCAGGCGCTGCAGGCTATCAAGATAACGCTGCTCATTGAGGGGAACCTGCTGTTGGCCAACAGATTTAAATGAGATCGAAATCACTATCAGGAATAAAAAAAATCGGGTCATGCTTAAAAATTACATTTATTCATCGGTCGAAAATCAGGCTATCTTTCCGGTGGGGCAAATTTATTGGTAATATCAGAAATAATTCCCTTACCATCATCATTTCATCGGGCTTTGACAAAAAATACCCAAAAACCAGTAGAAGAAAAACGGCAAAAACCGGTATTTCTTTTTGCTGGTACTTGCAATAGCTTTGCCCTTATACCATAATGAGCATGAAACTATGAAAACATTACCCTCGAAATCTTATTTAGCCAATGCTAATATGATTCGAAATCCATTTAGCAGTGTTTTGGCAACCCTGTGTTTTGTCATGATCATCATATGCTTTTCGGCATGTTCAAAAAACGATGACAACGGTGGTGAGCCCTCCGGTGATTATTATTTCCGTGCAAAGATTGGCGGGAAAGCCATAAACTTTCACAGTGTCAATTTTCAGGGTGGTGGTAATGCCAACAGGTTCGAGCATATTGTTATCGGCGGTCACGAGTCTTCCTATACCGCATCAGGACCAGTATCGCCGTCGTTTGACTTTGAGATCTGGAAAGTTGGCGGCAATATCACCGCTGGAACTTATACTACGCCAGGCGAAAATATGATTGCCCGTTATGCGATACAAAAGAACGATGGCACGCTGATCTACAATACTTCTTATGGTGATGATGCATTTACTGTTAAAATTGAAGCCATCAGCAAAACGGGTATCAAGGGCGCCTTTTCCGGAACAGTCAGGAACCTGGCAGGAGAGGCCGTTAGCATTACCGATGGTACATTTAATCTTCCCTATGAAACCATTATTAATCCTTAATATCAATATCATGAAGCTTAAAAAATATGTCCTTACACTTTTCTGTGTGGTATCAGCAACAGCTGTAGTTTCGGCGCAGTATAAAGAACCGGAAAAAAAAGATAAAGTGGAGATCTTCCGTCCTGAAATAGCGTTCGACTCGCTGCTGGCAAAAAAAATGCTGGCCAAAGGCACGGGCACTATTAAGGGTGTAGCCTTTACCAGGCAGAAACATCCGCTTGGGTATGGCGTCCCGTTATCACCCCGTATACTGGATAATAAAATGAAGGTGGTGCTTTTACCCGTAACGCCTTATTTTGAAGAATGGTACCAGCTTAGAAAAGATAAAGAAAACATCAGGAAGAAACGTTTTGTCTATCTCTCTGATCAGGCTTACCGTTACAGATTAGAAGCGATCACAAACAGCGACGGCGAGTTTACCTTTCCTGACATGAAACCTGGTAAATACTTTCTGCAGGGTATGTTAGATTATACCTTAAGAGGCACCTATAATGCCTATACAGGTTCAGGTTACAACGACTATGGCGGAAGAACCGACTATTATCAGAAAAAAGAGTATTACAAAAATATCCAGGACCGCATCGAGACATTTGTAGAGGTAAAGGAGAACGGAGAGATCGTGAAAGTTAAGTTGCACTAAATTCATAAACCATAAATCTACCATATGAAAACAGCTAAAATAAAAATGGGCATAACAGTTATGTTTTTGGTATGCTCAGGAATTGAAGTACATGCCCAGCTTGGCGGACTGTTTGAAAAAGCCAAAGAGAAGGCGGAAAGAGCTCTAGAAAAAAAGATTGACAAAAATACTGCATCAACAAAATCTAAAGCGATGATTAATTCAGGAAGCAGTAATGTTGTGCTAGGTAATTCGGTTGTTTTTGCAGAAGATTTTTCGGCTTTTGAAACTGGCGCAACAGCTACCAGTTTCAAAACAAACGGAGTGGCTAATGTTGTGACCATAAAAGGCCAAAAAGGCAAATGGATGGAATTGAGGGATAAGTCTATTTATAAATTTTCCCGACAGCTCAGCTACCCTAAGCAATTTACTTTGTCTTTTGATATTGTTGCCATAGCGGACCAGGTCAAAGACATTTCGCCGATGTCGTTTGGTTTTGCAAGCGATAACAGCGTTCGCCAGCACGACAGCAATATCGGCACTTATGTTCAACTGCATTATTACGATACCGATCAGGTAAATATAGGAAGTAATAAGCCTGAAAAGTTTGTGGGCACCACTTTTGACCTGGCGCCATGGCTCGATCGTCCGCTCCATGTTGTGCTCTCCGTAAATGGTGAACAGATGGCTGTTTACCTCAACAATGTTAAACTTGCTGATACCGTTTTGTTCAGTCCTACAGCAGCTAAAAACTTTTATATTTCCGCTCCCTGGGAATATGCTAATGATGCAAAGGTACTGGTGAGTAACTTTCAGGTTGCAGGATTTAAAAATTAGTAAAGCGGTGTTCGCGCATGCTGTCATTGACAATGCTTTACAGCTATCTATTAATGACCGGCATTTGAAATCATGAATTTTAACTTTCATTTCGATAATCAATTTTGTGAATTATTATAAGCAGATCCTCGTTTTTTTCATGATAACATTATCGCTGGCGGCAAATGTTTCTGCACAACGTAGTACGCAAAGCAGTAACATTGATAGTGTGATCAGAAAAAGAATGTCGGAAAGTGGGATTGTGGGACTTGGCGCAGCCATTATTCTTGATAAGAAAGTAGTCTGGAAAAAAGGCTACGGATTTTCTGACCAGGAAAACGGAAGCGCTTTTACCACGTCGACATTAATGAATATTGCATCGGTTTCCAAAACGGTAACCGGTGCTTGCCTTATGAAAGCAGTAGAACAGGGTAAACTCTCGCTGGATGAGGATATAAACAACTACCTTCCTTTCAAAATTCACAACCCTTATTTTCCGGATGCCAAGATAACCCTGCGGAACTTAGCTACGCACACCTCAGGATTTGCCGACAGATATCCCTTTTATACCGATAGCCTTTATTTCTACGGGAAAGATTCTCCGCAGGTATTGGGCGATTTTCTACAGCAATATTTTTTGCCGGGTGGGCAGTATTATTCCAAAGAAAACTTTCTGGATCACAAACCTGGAACATTCCGTGAGTACGCTAATATTGGGACAGCGCTTGCTGGTTACATCGTTGAAATCAGAACTGGTCAAAAATTGAACAAATACAGTAAAAAATACCTGTTTGGTCCCTTAAAAATGGATGATACCGGATGGTTTTTGTCAGAAATAAACCTGAAAAAACATGCCAGGCTTTACGAGAAACAGGATAATAACATTAAGGAAATTCCTTTATACGGCTGCACTACCTATCCAGACGGGGGCGTACGCAGCTCGGTAGAAGACCTTAGCCATTTCTTTATCTGCCTGTTAAATGATGGAAAATATCAAAACAGGCAGGTGCTTAAACCAGAAACCGTTAAAGAAATGCTGAGGTTCCAATTTGATGAAGCCCATACACCTGAGAATGTGAAACCTAAAGCGTTAAATTCTGGTATTTTTTGGTCGACCAAAATGGGCGGTACCAGGATCGGACATAACGGATCTGACCCGGGCGTAAGGGTTTTTATGCTTTCTGACCTGAATAAACAAATTGCTGTTATCTTTTTTTGCAATACTTCGTTAAGTGAAAAAGAAGAAAAAAAATTCTTCGAAATCTACGAAGATCTTTATCGGTATGGTGTTGAACTTAAAAACTAAGCTGTAAAACTGCTTAATGATATGAAAAAAATTTTGTTGCTTATACTCATAGCGCTTTGCTATCGTTCCATACAGGCGCAGGAGGTACATGAACCATCATCCAAAAATCACCCGGAATGGTCAAGGCCTTTTCCACCATTTCGGATTGTGGGAAACCTATATTATGTGGGCACAGCCGATCTGGCTTGTTATCTGCTCGTTACGCCGAAAGGAAATATCCTCATCAATACCGGACTGGCATCATCTGAAAAGCTTATTAGGGAGAGTATTAAAAAGCTGGGCTTTAAACTTTCAGAACTAAAGATATTATTGACTACACAAGCGCATTTTGATCACCTGGGTGCCATGGCCGCCATAAAGAAAGCCACAGGGGCGAAGTTTATGGTCGATTATGCAGATGCTCAGGTAGCAGCAGATGGTGGCCTTTCTGATTACGATCTGGATGGAAAGGTTGCTGTTTTCAAACCCGTAAAAGCTGATCGCGTCTTACACAACAACGATATCATCAGGCTGGGAGGGATGGAATTGATCATGCTTCACCACCCCGGGCATACTAAGGGTTCATGTAGTTTTCTGCTTACCGTTAACGATCAAAAAAGGAAATATCGAGTGCTGATCGCCAATTTGCCCACAATTGTAACAGACAAAAAATTTGCAGACGTTTCTTCCTATCCTCAAATCGCAAAAGATTATGCCTATACTTTGCGTAGTATGAAAAACTTAAAGTTCGACCTATGGGTGGCTTCACACGGCATTCAATTCGACCTCCTGAAAAAACGTAAACCCGGAGATTCCTATAATCCAACTGCTTTCATGGATGTAAAAAATTTTTACGATTATTTGGATGAATTGCAGTTGGAGTATGAGCAAAAAGTCGGAAAATAATGACGCCGTAATAAACTGATAATTCGATTGATCTTCAGTTTTTGTGGGTTACATTGATTTACTGCCAAAAATTTGGCGAAGATTTTAAAGTAATCTCCTTTTAACCGCCTCAGCAGCTTATCCCGAACCTGAGCGGCTTTTGTAACGGGTATACGGGGCTATGCCAATCGAACAGGCATTCGGATAAATAGTTAGCACATTATTTACAAATTGCAAACAGAAATTGCTTTCCCTTCGGCATACGTTTTTCCCCAATTGCAAAGGTTTTCTAAAATTGGGATGAGGTCACGGCCTTTGTTCGTTAGCACATATTCAATTCCGGCAGGAACCGTATCGGGAATTTCTTTTTTGATGATGATTGCGTGTGTTTCCAATTCCTTAAGTTGCCTGCCCAAAACCTGCTCTGATACATTGGGCAATTCCTTTTTTAGCAGGTGGAAACGGTTATTCCCTATTGAAATAGAGTAAACTATCTGTGATTTCCAGCGCCCGCTAATCATAGCAAGCGCCGAATTTAATTCGCAAACCTGAAATAGGAATTGTTCATTTATTGCATTGGTTGAAGTTTCTTTACGCATAACTATCTCTTTTTGTCACTCACAATTTTGTTCGTTATTGTACACGAGTAAATGCTTGTGGAAATTTGTAAAAACAAAAATACAAAATATGAATAAGGCAATATTGATGATGATAGGTATATTTACACTAAGCAATATACAGGCACAGGAAAAATGGATTTTAAAATCAGAATACCTGTCACATCCCGATAGAGTGCTTGTTTTCAAACCAAAAACATATAACAAAACTTTTAAATATCCCTTGGTTTATCTGCTGCACGGATATAGTGAAAACTATAAACAATGGTCGCAAACAACTGATCTCCAAAAATTGGCCGACCAATACGGATTTATTATAGTAACGCCCGATGGCTATACCTCATACTACATCAACAGCCCGGTTAACAAAGGATCTCGCTATGAGGACTTTTTCTTTAAAAATTTGGTTCCCAAAGTTCATTCATCTTATAGTATCGACCAAAATAATATTTTTATAAGCGGGTTAAGTATGGGTGGTTACGGTGCGCTTCGATATTTTATTCTGCATCCTGATTATTTCAACACGGCTGGTTCGACAAGCGGAGCTCTGGAAATTAATTATCCGAATTTTCAGAAAGTAAGCCAGCATTTCTGGCAGAGTAACAGAATGACTGATGATTTGATTAAAAATCTTGGTGATCCAAAAACAGCGGATTGGAATAGATACAGTATTTCGACCTTGCTTAAAGAAAACGCCGATTTTAAAAAACCATTTATTTTTGATTGTGGAATGGAAGACGTATTGTATTCAAATTCGTTAAACTTAAAACATCTTGCTGACCGTTTAAAAATCCCGGTAACGTTTATCTCTCAGCCTGGCGATCATAATACCGAATACTGGAGCAAATCTATTGAGCAACATTTTGTGTATTTTAAGCAGCATGTTAAGTCATAATAGGGGCTGTCATTGCATTACTTAACCGCAACAGTATAACAGGAGATGGCGGATATACCGTAGGAAAAATGCATTCCTATTTTGTGAACTGGTTATGGTTACGCTAAATGTGAATAGATATCGCGTTTCATTTTAATGTTGAGGTTTTTATTAAATTCAGTAGGGTTAAAATTAATTCGCTTGTATTCCTCCTGAACTGATTTTTTGGCTTCTATCAGGCTTTGCTCATTTTCCCAGATTGCAATAGTTATTATTGTGATATTATTCGAACTGTTTGTTTTCATGATTACTTCATCTCTTACGAAACCATTTAATTTTTTGATGAATATTCGGTTATAATCCAACTTTTCTTTGAATTGCTCATAGGCTATCGGAGAAATTTCAAATTCATCAACGAAATAAACCCAATCATGTTTTATGGTATTCTTTTGTATTAAATCGGCCGGAATAATTTCTAACTGTGAAAAAAAAGATAGTTTGTCTGGTCTGGCTATGCTATTGATGATTTTACCATTTTTAAGTGTATAGAAACTGATCCCTTCAACGGTAATTTTTTTATTTGTAGGGGAAATATTTTGATATTTATACAGATGGGTCCCACTCCAATTGTACAAGGTTATCACCCTGTTTTCATCTTCAAAAATTTCTTTGATGGTAAATTGAATGTCCGGAAATGCTGTCATCAATGGCTTGTTATTGCGGATAAATGCTTCGCTATAACCACTGTAAATAAACTGGTCAAGCATTTCAAGTTTCTTTTGATTTAATACATTTTGATACATATTTGTAACGATCTCTTTGTTGGAAATAATTGCCATAACGCTATCGGATTTATAGTTTATTTGAGCAGATGAAGGCTTTATAAAAATGGAAAGTAAAAAGCGTCCCCAAACACCAATGCTCATGTTCGCCATTTTTTTGTTGATAATAAATTTTTAAGCGCTTATCAGCTACATTTATAATTGTGCAAATTGAGAATTTAAAGGCAAACAGATTAAAACTTATTGTGCAATTACTCGGACAAATCGTGCATTCTGGCTCTATATTCATGGGGAGAAACACCAATAATTTTTTTGAATAGCCTGCCAAAATAAGACGGATCACTAAAATTCAGATGATAGGCTACGGCAGATATTGGCGCGGAAAAATCCTGTAAATACTTTTGAGATTGGATAATGATAAATTCCTGTACAAATTGCTTAGCCGATTTGTTCCAAACATGCTGAATACAGCGGTTTAAATAATTTGATGATATATTAAGAAGATTGGCGTAATCGTTTATATTGTAATGCTCCGAATAATGGCTGTTAACAAGCGCTCTGAAAGAAACCGCAATATCAAACTGCCTTGACAAACCTTTTTTTCTTACAGAAGATTTTAACAACTTCAACAATAACGACTGAAAAAGAAACAGGACAACTTGTTGATCAGGTTTTGTCGTTTCCAATTCCTGAACGATCATTTTACAGACCTGTGCTAAAAATTCACTATCATTGCTTTGTAACTGAATAATAGGTGCGACAGTAAAAAGTTTGATAAAGTAACTTTGGTCTTTGAAACTTTGCAAAATTTGATCATCGAAAATAAGGTAATAGCCTTCAACATTTCCGCTTTGTCGCAATAAAGAAGTCACTTCACCTTGCATCACCAGCAAAGCTTGATTTTCTGATACTTTTTTTACTTCGTTGCCAACCTGCTGCTCAAAATTTCCACTTGTGGGGAATACTATGAAATTAAAACTGGCTTTTAATAGGGGTGTAGGTGTGGCAATTTTATTGGATAATAAGTTTTCTAAGGTATAAATCTGAATAGCGGTATCTAAATATCGAAAATCATCAGGAAAATTTCTGATGTAAGTTTTTGTAAATTCTTTAAAAGTGATTTTGATATTTTTCAATTCTTAAAATTCTTGAATTACAAATTCAAGATACTCCTTATTTTCAAGATCTTATAATGGCATAATAAAAATCAGTTTTTAAAAAAAATGCTTTACTAATGTTTAAAAAGCAATTTTTTTCCATCGTTCTTAAATCTTATCTCGATCCAGTATTCCATCACTTCAGATATTCATCATGAAATTTAGTATGTAACAGTTTCTGATTGATTATTCCACCGATTACGGTAATTAGCAGAAGCACTGCCATTTCTTATTTTAGAGTGAAAATTCAAGGTTTATCCAAAAAGGATAAAAATCCCAGTTTACCAGCTTGTGTTTACAACCAGTTTTTCCAAGTGTTGATTCATTGCTATTGCTGTTCAATCATCGTACAATCTTAACCTATTGAGATTAATTTATTTAAATGTCTCGCAATTGAGACATTTATCTTATATTTGAGGCATGAAAAGTACAAAAGATAAAATTATTGACGCTGCTGTTTTCTGCCTGAACAGGAATGAAAAAGCAAGCATTGATGAGATTGCAAATCAACTGGACTTAAATAGAAGAACCATCCATAGGTATTTCAAAGATCGAAACACGCTAATTACATCTTGTCAGGAAAAAATGATGGCTACATGCAACCAGGCTATGAATGAAGCCTATGGAAGCAGCAATGACGCACTGACACAAGTTGAAAACATGTTTTATGCCGCACTTACTATTGGTACAGAATACTCCTTCGTTAAAAAGCTGTTTAATCGTAGTGGATATGCTGATGTGGTTAATAGGGAAGTGGAAGTTTATGATGATGTCAAAGAAAAATGGTTCAAGCTAATTGCAACACTTCAGGAAAAAGGGACAATAAAAAGTACAGTACCACTTCCATGGATTTACAACCTTTTTGGAGGAATGATAGACATCGCGATTTCCGCACAATCAAGCGGAGATATAGCGGTAAATGACATTAAAAAGCTTTCGTGGGCGGCTTTCAAACGGAGCATTGGAATAACTAATTAATAAGACGGAAATAAAAATAAACTTACCATTGGTTTGCTTAACGTTAATGTTAACCTGCACCAAAGGCATTTCATAAAATAAATAATCTATGCATTTAAAACCTGCACTACCGCAAAAAGAACATTATAATGACGAACATCTTGTGAGCCTTTTGCCAGGCTTCACCAATCACTATCAGGAACTTGAAGAAATCAGGCTCCATTATGTGGTGGGTGGCGAAGGCTCGCCATTGATATTGCTTGCTGGCTGGCCTCAGACATGGTGGAGCTTTCACAAAATCATGCCCATGCTGGCCATGCACCATAAAGTAATTGTTGTGGATTATAGGGGAATGGGGACTTCAAGCAAACCAAATACAGGTTGTAGTAAGCGGAATATGGCTGGCGACATTGCGTTGCTAACTGAAAAAATGGGACTTGCCAAGGTCAGTATCGCAGGTCATGACATAGGCGCAAATATTGCGATCAGCTTTGCCGGACACTTTCCAGAGCGCACCGAAAAATTAATTGTTTTAGACACACCACATCCTGAGGAAGATCTTTATAAACTACCAATGATGCCAATCGGTATGCCTGTTCATCCATGGTGGGTGGCTTTCAATCAGGTAAAGGAATTACCAGAGCTTTTGTTGGAAGGGTGCTTTCATATTGTCCAAAGTTGGCTATTTGATAAAATGCTAACCAACAAAGAAAATATAAATGACTTTGACCGGAAAGTATATGCAAATGCTTATAACACTAAAGATGCAATAATGAGTTCTAATGGCTGGTACCAGGCATTTCCAGAAGACATTCAGGATATCAAGAAAATGAAGATAATAGAGGCCCCAAGCCTGGGAATTGGTAGTAGTGGGGGACTTGCGATGCTAAATGCATCGTTACCAAGATATATCAAGAATTTAAAATTCAGGGAGATCAAAGATAGTGGTCACTTTATACAGGAAGAGCAGCCTGATGAAGTTGCAAGTTCCATAATTGAATTTTTGAAATCGAAATAACACTTTATTATTTGGATTAATAAGGGGATTATATCCATTTCCCTTATCAATCTATTTATTCGAGATAAGAGCTTCCTGCTCTATGGATTACATTTTTGTCAATCATCACTTATCATTATTCATTATTGATAAGCATACCCATACTAGCACGAGTCTTCGCGTAAGTAGATATTGTTGGGGCAGACTTGTGCTATACAATAGATGTCTATATATTTCTCAGAGAACCTAAGTTTGGTTATATTGACTAATTTTAAGCCTGTGAAACTATCGCGCAATAGTCATGCTGAATTTAGTCCAGCATCTTTTCCGCCAGAGAGACCCTGAAATAAATCTTATAATTATCGGATCAGGCTGACGGCAATGAACGAAAATGTCTGCAGCAGAGCATAAAGGGTATCAAGAATCAACTGAGGTTCAGAGATTTTTTGAATACATTTCAGACCAGCTTAGTAAAGCTTGCGGTTAGCGAATAGACTAATTTTCTAAAAATTCAATTATAATTTTGTTGTATTCTTCTTCCTAAGAATTCGGGTTAATGGATACAAAAAAAGGAAGAATTATTATTAATCCTTCCTTTCATTTGATGCGGAGAGCGAGGGATTCGAACCTAACACAATAAAAGCCTTATTATCAGTCGTTTATATTTGTTGTCTAAATTGTAGCCACGATGTACGCAAAGTCTTCCCTTTTACGAAATCGTAAACTAGCTTGATTCAATGAACGTTTTAATTCTTACTGCTAAGTTAATACATTTCTTTTTGACCAGCAAATCCTCAAAATTACTAGTCAATTAGTAATTTTGAAGTTAAATTTAACCTGCGGATTTGATACGTTTTTAAATACGCAATAATGCTGGTCGATTTATGAAATTGTTGGTCGTTTACTACTAGTTTCTATCTAAGTTCTAATTTGTTCAATGTAACTTTTTAGCTTGGTCAGCAAATAACTTTATTATATCGGTTCTACTGTAATAATATGATCCCATTATTTTCTTATATCGTATTTGACCTTTGATACGAATGTTTTGTAACGTAGCAGCTGAAATGTCCATCATTCTGCGAACTTTTTGGCTGCGCAGCCATTCCTGTTGATCATTATTAACATTTCCCTTTAATTTTTCATCGATCATCTTTTCCATATTATTCATGATCAACATTGCCCACTGGCGTAAATCGTCTTTAGTTACAGGTTCCATAAAATACTTTTTCTAATTAAATTATACTAGAGAAATGCTGCCTATAGCGGTCTGGCAAATTGTGGTTCCTCATGGCCACAATTGTCCAACTCAGATATTGTATCTCCTCAGGTTTATAAGGAATTTAATTATAAAAGTTTCAATCTCATAGAAGCGCTTTTTAAGTAGATGTAATTTGTATATTTCTAAGCCGCTCAATAGGTACTATGGCTTTTTACACCGAACCTTTTTTAAAGATTGGCTCAAAGACTACCAGAATCTTAATGTTCATGTATGCACACTCGCATCAGAAATTCATATATTCAGCATTTACTTTTAAATAAAATACTCTCTTGCATTTTGCTTACTGCAGTTATATTTATAAGCTATTACTGAGAGCATCTAACTTATATTAGGTTATTTATATCCCGTGTGGTAGAATTAAAATAAAATTCTTATGTTACATACATGTAAAGGCTAGTTTATAAGTTTAATCATATAAATAACACCAATCATGTCAGAAAGAATTTACACCGATGCAATTGTTCGAATTCTTGAACAAGAGGAAAAAATCAGTCTAGAATCCTCCAATATTATTGAAGATTCCTATCGCATGACCAGCTTTTTAAGAGAGATGCTCTCACAAATGAAACAGCACGTTTTATCAAAAGGATTTGCGAGTAAGACTGATGAAATTGAGTTTTTTCGAAAAATTAAGCCGCAGATCTTAGGTAAACTCATTTACTATAACAGGGTTTACCGAATTGAGATTTCCTGTCCGGTAGCAGAGGGGAAATGCAGACTTAAATATTACTCTGCAGAACTCACTTGCCTTAAACGGGAATACCGTGAGCAGATTACCAATTCAGATTTTTTCCGCTATTACCGCTCCGGCAGAACCGATTATGACCGAGAATTTTTTGAACTGGGCAGAATCAACTTCAACAGCGGCTTAAACAGCTATGTTTTTGAGTTAGACCAAACTTTTTCTACCTACTATGATTATGAAGTGTCCAGCATTATCGCTTGCGAGTTGATGTATTCCTATTTAATGTCTAAGATTAAGCCTGATTTCGTGGAGGTTCCAGAAGATAAGGACTTTTATTGGAGCGATACAAAAAATGCTTTAATTGAACTTATTTATGCACTTTATGTGGCAAATAGTATATCAAGTGGCCGCGTAGGCATCCGTAAAATAACTGCGGTTTTACAAGTGCTTTTCAGGGTTAAGTTAGGGGATATTCATCATGCTCACCACCGGATGAAAGTACGAAGTGGCACCAGAACTTCATTTCTAGATCGTTTGAAAATTTCTCTTGAGGAATACATGGATAAAGATCTCGGATAGCATAGGTTTTTATACATCGCCCATTTAAGCCTGCACTTTATCTGAAGTGTAAAGGCCGCAACATGCCCATTTGCGCCAATTGGCTAAGTCAAATATCAATATCATTATAGCCTCTACAGACGTTCTACATTGTCCATCACTGTCCATACTGTATAATTGTTTTGTGAAAAAAATATGCTTTACATTGGCAAACCTTGGCGATCCAGCTGCAACCAGATTTTCAATTTTGATAGGAAATAAGTATAACCCAAAATTAAAATCATGGAAATTGACAAACTCGAATTTTTGCACTGGATGAAAAGGATAATCGAAAAGATCGATATTCTCGGTAGTCAGATTTCTTCAAAAACCAATACCACCACCACAATAGATGGCGAAGAATTGTTGGATAACCAGGATGTACTCATCCTGCTTAAAACAAGTAGCCGTTCCCTGCAACGATACCGCTCATCGCAAAAACTTCCTTACTATACTATCAGCGGTAAGTTATACTATAAGAAGTCGGATGTTCAGCAATTTATCAGAGACAGGCTGAGACTAATCCCGCCATCATCGTCCAAACCACATTGATAATTAAGCTCTGGTTGTAGTTTGGTTGCAAATTCAAAACTATGCAAACCGAATCAATCGATCCTCAGGATCTGCCTGAGCAGCTATCAGACATACTCCTGATCTACAATCACAAAAAGATGAAAATTGAAGCAGTGAAGGTAATTGGGAAAAACGGGGAATTGGAAACAGTACCACCAACTCAGAAAAATGCAAATGAGTTTATGCGGGTTGATAAAAATGGCGATATCTTCTCTAACTTTTTTAAAAATTTTTTTAGCCAGCTTAAAAACCCTACTGAATTTTCCTTTTTCAAAATTCCCGCCGCTTCATTTATAGAAAAGGCTGTAGAAATAAAAGAGGCCATCGAAAAGCCATCACCTGAAGGAGATCAGGTTTTATTACAACATAAGGTAAAAACAGACCTCATAAAGCCGCAGCAGAAAGAAGAATCCACAAAACAGGATCAATCACCAAATCAAAATACAATGGAAAATAATCGCACATCTAACGCCAATGAAAGCAATCCGTCTGCTAGTGAATACCGCTATAAAGCAGATGATATAGACTGGGAAACCATGTCTAACCTCGGCCTAAGTAGGGAAAAGCTTGAAACAATGAAGATTTTGGATCCTTTACTTAGAGGATACAAAACCAATGAACTGGTGCCAATCAGTTTAAACCTGGGTACTGCAATTACCCGTCTCGACGCGAGATTATCCCTGCAACAAAATGCGGAGGGAAAAGTGGTCATGGCTATCCACGGGATACGCAAGTCCCCGAATCTGAATTATGCGTTTTTAGGGCATGAGTTCAGTAAAGAGGATAAGGATAACCTCCTTAAAATCGGAAATATGGGTAGAGTAGTGGAACTTACCAATCCGAAAACCAATGAAAAAATATCATCCCTAATAAGCCTCGACAGCCTGACCAATGAACTTGTCGCCGTTGGCGTCGCGAAGATCAAAATACCGGATGAAATTAAGGGTATAAAACTAGATGAAGCACAGAAACAGACGCTGATAGAAGGCAAACCTTTATTTCTCGAAAATATGATGAGTGGCAAAGGTGCAGAGTTCTCGGCATATGTACAATACAATGCGGACAAACGTTATGTGGAATTCCTGTTTAACAAAGACCTTTCAGCCATTCAAAAACTGACTGGCGAAAACGTGCAGGGCGTTGAGATACCGAAATTATTCAGGGGGAAAGAACTGGACGAGCAGCAATATTCAAAATTAAAAGATGGAGAAACGGTATATATAGACGGACTGCTAGACAAGAAGGGTAAAGCGTACCAGGGTTACCTAACGTTAAACAAAGAAAGCGGCCAAACCGAATTCTCTTTTAAAAATCCGGATAAACTTAAAGAACTGGTAAAACCTATAGAAGAACATAAAACCCAGGTGGCGGTAAATTCTGATGGCAAAACCAATGAAGCAACGAAGCACATTAAGGAGCCGCTTAAATCGAAACAAACCGCACCTGATTCGGCAGAACAAAAGGTTAAACAAAAAGCTCAGGTAAAACCGGGTGGGAGAAAAATCTAAAACTAAACGATGATTGCGATACTTGCAGAAAAACCGAGCGTAGCAAGAGAAATTGCTGCTCTGGTAGGAGCGAATGAAAAGCATGAGGGTTGGTTAGCAGGAAACGGATATGCGGTAACCTGGGCCTTCGGGCATCTGGTAAATCTGGCCATGCCTGCTGATTATGGGTATAAAGGATTTGATATCGGTACCTTGCCCATCATGCCCGAACCTTTTCACCTGATCCCAAAGAAGATCAAGAAAGGAAAAGAATATGTAGCAGATACTGGTGCGCTTAAGCAATTAGGTGTAATCAGAGACGTATTTAGTAAATGTAACAGCATTATCGTAGCTACAGATGCCGGACGGGAAGGGGAACTTATTTTCAGGTATATTTATGAATATTTAAAGTCAGATCTTCCTTTCGATCGGCTCTGGATCAGTTCTTTGACTGAAAAAGCGATTAAAAATGGGCTGGAAAATATAAAGCCCGGTGCTGAGTTTATCGGCTTATATCAGGCCGCACTGGCGCGGAGCCGCGCAGACTGGCTCATTGGAATCAATGGAACGCAGGCGCTAAGCATTGCTGCCGGAGATGGCTTATATTCACTAGGACGAGTCCAGACACCAACTCTGGCTTTAATCTGTCAGCGTTTTCTTCAAAACAAAGAATTTACAATAATACCCTATTACCAGATCGAATTACTGTGTCGTAAAGATGGCATTTCTTTTAAATGCTTGTCTCAGCTGAAATGGGATGATCAGAAAAAAGCAGAGGACATCAAAAGATCGATCGAGCGCAATATCAGTTCCACTATCAGATCGGTAGAGCGTAAGACGATTGATGAACAGCCACCTTTGCTCTTTGACCTGACCGGATTGCAGAAAGAAGCTAACTCAAAACTCAACCTTACTGCAGAAGAAACACTTGATATTGCCCAGGGGCTTTATGAAAAAAAGTTCATCACCTATCCGCGTACTGGCAGCAGGTATATCCCGGAAGATGTGTGGCCGGAAGTTCCAAGACTGGCGAGGGCATTACAGGACCGGGAAAGCTGCAAAGAGGCAACTACCCAACTAAAGTGGGGGAGGCTGAATAAAAAAATTGTTAACGATGTACGTGTTACCGATCATCACGGTTTATTACCTACAGAAAAAATTCCGTCAGCACTATCGGTGAAGGAAAACGCCATTTATGATATGATCGCGCTGCGTTTGCTGGAAGCCATTTCATGGCCGTGTGTTAAAGAAGTGACAATGGTAGAAATTCAGGCTTTACATTATGATTTCACCACCAAAGCCACTAAAATAATAGAAGGTGGCTGGCGGCTGATTAAAGGAAATTTTAATGAGAACGATGACGACACTGGGATGGTTGCGCCATTACCTGATCTGCAGCCCGGAACGGGTCTGGATATTAATGAAATCAGTCTGCTGCGTAAAGAAACAAAACCGCCAGCTTTATTTACAGAAGCCAGTCTTTTACACGCCATGGAGCATGCCGGTACAAAAACGGATTGTGCGGAAACCCGCAAAGCGTTGCAAAATATCGGCATCGGTACACCCGCTACCCGGGCAGGCATTATCGAAACATTATTCAATCGGGGATACATCAGCAGACAGAAAAAATCTTTAGTACCTACCGAAAAAGGGCTTCAGGTTTATGAGATTGTAAAGGATAAAAAAATAGCCAATGTGTCGTTAACTGCTGATTATGAAATAGAGATGCAGCGCATTGAAAACGGGACCGCCGGACTTAATGCCTTTATAGAAGGAATAAAGCAATACACACAATCAATCACAAAAGAACTGCTACAGGTTGAGGTTACTAGAGATAAAATCCCAAATTTAACCTGCCCCAAATGTAAAGAAGCTGATTTACTGATCAGGGATAAGCTGGTGAAGTGCAAAGATGAAGCCTGCGGATGGATTCAGTTCAGATATGTATGCGGAAAGCAGCTTTCAATTACAGCTATTCAGCAACTTGTTGAGCAAGGAAGAACACCGCTCATCAAAGGTATGAAAAGTAAGTCTGGTAAATCTTTTGATGCTTCCATTGTACTGGATCATCAGCAGAAAACTGTATTCGAATTTGCTAATGATGACCGTGGAAGAAAAAAAACATAGTTCGAAGTACTGTCCAAAAAGAAGAAGTTTTACAGCACAGGATAGACTTCGTAACTTTTTGATCAATAATTGTTTTTAACAAATATTAAAATTTTATCCAATTCTTAAATAAATTATCACATAATAGTGATATGTAGTTTAGATTACCTAAATTAGCTATCTGACTAATCCTCTAGATAGATGACTGAAAAAATATCATTATTTTTTTATCAAAGCACGATAAGTTTTACAGATTAATCTGCGTATAAGTTTGTAAAGACCGATGGTCAATTGTTTTGATATTCGATAATGTTACTTTCAAAGTCCTTTGAGTATAGTAATCCTTTCAAGTAGTAAACCCTTCATTAAAGTTTTGTCATGCTTTATTAAATAAGTAGTCATCTGTGAACCTTTAAAAGTTTTACGTAGCGTTTTTAGGAATGATACCGTTTTAGATAAAAACATTATTCACCTTAAAAACTTAAAAATGAAAACTAATTTCTTATTTGTAGCAATCGTTGTTTTATTATTTGGATGCGGAACAAAAAATGAAAGTCCAAATTGTCTGGCTGTTATTAACATACTTGAGTTAAAATTCAATATCATCGATAAGACATCCCAAAAAGACTTGTTTTTTGATCAAAATGCGGTGTATAAAGAAAGTGATTTAAAGATATACAAGTCGACAGATACTAACCATGAGAAGCCATTGCAAATTGTTGTACAGAGCAGTCAGGGACGTAAATATTTCTCAGTTAGACTGTCAGATGATCTGAAGCAGGGCTCTCTTGACATCGTTGTGGAAACACTGGCAAAAGATCAACTAGAATATAATGCTTCGTTAGTAAATAATCCTTGTCCAGAATATACCTTAAGTGAGGTAAAATTTAATAAAACAAATGTTTTACGTAAAAATGGAATTTATGCACTAATAAAATAATTAAAAATTTATGCACTATGAAATCATTACAATCCATCTTAAGACCTGAAAATGATCGATTTTTTTATTTTAATAACGACAAAATCGTTTTGAAACCTCTAACTTCCAGAATATTCATAACTTTTCGAAGTCATATTGAGGTTAGCAGCTTGGCCGCAACACTAAATAGCATCGTAAGTAATAGAAGTATCCTCGATTTGCAGAAAACACTTTCGGGAATAAATGATGATTTGAAGGTTAAACACATTTTTGTCCATTTAAATAATGTTGAAGATATAACGGAGAAAGATGGCTTATTTAATCAAGAAAATAGAGAAATTGCAAGTGTAAGCGAAGTATTTGAGGATAGAGAAGGCAAAAATCTTCTCGCACTGACAAATCAACTCTATCTAAAGATCAAGGATAACCACGATATAGCAGAAATTAATGATTTACTCAGAAAAAATGGTGTTGTAAAAATGGAATTCATCCTTGATGGTCTATACCATCTTACTCTAAATGATTGGAATGAAATTGATGCACTCGATCTTTCTAATTATTTATCAGAACTTGAGATCGTAGAATATTCAAATCCTGATTTTTTCCGATCGATTTTGCTTAATTACATTCCCTCAGATCCGCTATACCCGAACCAATGGTATATTCCTCAAATAAATGCAAATTGGGCCTGGGGTTCATATACAGGAAGTAGCGCTAACATAGGGATTATGGATATTGGAATTGATATTTCCCATCCTGATCTCGCAGGCCAGTTCTACGCTACTTATGATCCAACAGGGCGGCCTTTAGGTGCAGATACTCATGGAACACTATGTGCAGGTACGGCGGCTGCCGCGGGCAATTCAATTGGGGGGATCGGTGTGGCATTTGGTGCTAAACTTTGTCAACTAAGAATTGGCTATAATCCAACTACAAACCCAGATAATCCTACTTTTTATTCTCTGGATTCTTGGGTAGTAAATGGTTTTTCATTTGCTAGGGCCAATGGAGTGAATGTGGTTAGCTGTTCTTTCGGCTTAGGTTCTCCAACTGGTGCGGTTGAAAGTTCAATAAACAGTTATATTACATCTACTACTGGACCTGGTTCAGTATATGGAGGCGTCGTTGTCGCTGCAACAGGAAATAGTGCTGCAGAATCAATTGATTACCCAGCATCTAGCGAGCTTGTTTTTGCTATAGGAGCTTCTGACCATTCAAAAGAGCGGGCTGCATTTTCAAATTATGGTGATAAGCTACTTTGTATAGCGCCAGGTGTTGATATTACGACAACCTCGCCAGGTGGTTTTTATACCTCTTCCTTTTCTGGAACATCGGCTTCAACACCAATAATCGCAGCTGTTGTAGCTATGATTGTTGAAAGTAATTATACTTTAACCAGAAATGACATCCATAGTATGTTTGTACTTGGGTGCGACTTTATCGAATCTATTCATGGAACACCAACAGGTTACGGTCCAAGAAACAAATTTGTTGGCTACGGCATTATAAATTTAAAAAATGTTTTCTAAATAGCAGATTAATGACTTACTTCCTTTAAGATCATTTGGGAAGAAATATAAAGTGGGCAATGCAAATTTCCGTCTGTCCACTTTTTTTGCGATAAACAGGATTGTAGTGCCTTATAAAAAACGGCGAAAACTCCTTGAACCTCAAGCTGCCATTCGCGAAAAATTAAAATTAGCAGTCTTACCAGTAAATTCTACATCAGACTAAAACTAACTTATCCACGCCGCTCATCAAAGGCATGAAAAGTAAGTCAGGTAAATCTTTTGATACTTTCATTTTGCTGGATCACCATCAGAAAACTGTATTCGAATTTGCGAATGACGACCGTGGAAGAAAAAAAATATAGTTTGAAGTAATATTTATAAGAATAAGTTTTACAGCACAGGATAAACCAGATAACTTTTTGATTGCTAACTATTTTTTAACAAATATTAAAAATTTAGTTATTTCTGAAATCATTTGTCACCATATGGTGATATGTAATTTATTTTATCTAAATTAGCCCTTGTTGCTATAGCTGAATTCTTGCAGCTGTAGTTGCACAATTATGAGTATCAGCAGTTCTGATATCGCTAATGGTCTGAACCAATCAAAATCTATAATATGAAAAATGCTAACGTATTAAGCAGATCTTCCCTTAAAAATGTTATGGGTGGTCTTATGAGAGACGTGTGCGAAGGTAAAACATCGGTTGAACTTGAGGATTGCCGGTATAACGTTTGTATGTCCAGATGGAATTCAAAAACCCACACCCCAACAGAGAACGAAAATAAAGGCGATAGCTGCACTGCGGCATCGTCAGCAACCTAAATTGTATTTATTTTAATGATCAATGGAGTGGCTAATCTGCCACTCTTTTCTAATTATATGAGCAAACAGCTAATTTTTACTTTCGCATTTATTGTCTTTTACTGTAATACTGTTTTTAGTGCCAATTATTTAATTTCCGGAGAAATAAAGGGAAATGAGGATCTAAATTACGCGTACGCTTTTAATAACAGCTCGCACGAACTGCTGTCCGTTGTAAAAATAGTGGACCATAAATTTGCTTTTGATGGCGAAATTTGGCAACGTGACAAATTCGGATATCTTCAGGCTATTACAGTATTTTTAAGCAAGGATAGCTTAGGCGTTGAGCAGATAAAGGATAAAAGGTTGCTGTCAGGAAGGAAGCATTACAATTGTACGGTTATACTCGCGGAGCGCATATCTTTAAGCTATGAGTCAAAAAATAAACTTTTTTTAATTAATGGTGGTAAATCTAATGAGGTACAGAATCTTTTTGAAAACGATTTAGGGCAGTACCGAAATAGCCGTGACAGTTTGTATAATATTATTGATGCTAAACCGATTTCTGCTGAAAATAAAACAGCTGAAAAGATAAAAATTCAGTTAAATTTATTCACTACAGCAATGCATGGCTTTTTAAAAATTGTTGAGAACCATCCTGATGAAGTGTCGTTACTTAATTTTATCACAATCATAATTGATCAGGGGGTTCCTACTAATGAGATCGAGGCAGCATTTGCTCTATTTCCTGAAACTCTAAAAAAATCCAGACCTGCTTTACAATTGTATAAGGATTTACAAGACAGAATCAGGAATGAAAATTTGTTAAAGAAGCCTGCGTATACCACCGGAATGAAGTTTCCAGATTTTATCCTGCCAGACCGGAAAGACGAAAAAATAGTTAAACAGGCTGTATTGGGGAAATACACTCTGATCGACTTTTGGGCGACCTGGTGTGGTCCATGCCGAAAAGAAACACCTAATGTGATTAAAGCATTTGACAAGTTTGGTTCAAAAGGATTTAAAGTCGTAACAATTTCAATCGATGATACCGAAGATCAGAAAAAATGGCTGGCTGCTTTATCAAGCGATAAAATGGACCAGTTTATTAATCTGTTTAATGGCAGTGATATCAGCGGTCTCGCCCGGGAATTAAAGGTGGTTGCGATACCAATGAATTATCTGTTGGACGAGAACGGAGTAATCGTAGCTACCAATTTACGTGGAGAGCAACTTACGAAAAAACTGGAGGAGCTGACTTTAAAGTAAAGCAGAATTTATCATTGTTAAAAACACACAAATGAAATTATCAAAGTTAATGATCTTTTCAGCCGCTATGCTTTATTCAGCAACTTTAATGGCTCAAATTGAAAAACCGGTAAAGTGGTCGTACCTGGTGACGAAAGTTGACAAAGACCATGCGTTCGTTACTTTTAGGGCCTTAATCGAAAATGGCTGGCACATCTACTCTCAGAACACGAAAGATGGCGGCCCGGTTAAAACAAGCTTCACATTTGTCCCGTCCAAAGATTTTAGTTTAGTAGGCAAAACGACCGAACCAAAATCAGTTGCCCATTACGAGCCAACCTTTAAAATGAATGTATCCTATTTCGAAGGAAAAGTATTATTTAAGCAGAACCTTAAAGTAAATAAACAACCAACTGTTGTAAAAGCAAAGGTAGAGTACATGGTGTGTAATGATAAGCAGTGCTTGCCACCCGATGAAGTGGAATTTAGTATTCCTGTTAAGTAGGCAAGTAGCCGTGAAATGCAAGGAACTAATAGTATCGGGCATGCATTTTATCCACTTACACAGGGAGATGTAACTCGTGTTATGGGATTTTATCCTAATAATGCTTATGCATCAATTTTATCAAGTCAACCTAGTGAAATACACAATAATGGAGGCACTATGTACCATGTAAGTATATCTAAAAACCAAATGGCTGCAGTAATTAATTATTCTAATTCACCACCATCGACGTATTCCTTATCCAATTACAATTGCACTGATTTTGCCATCGCAATAGCATCTGCCGGAGGTTTGACTCTGCCTAGTACAACGGGTTCTACAAGTGTTTTCGGCGTGATGAGTTTCTCAGGTAGAAATCCTGGTGATCTCGGGCAAGATGTTAGAAATATGACTTTACCAACAGGAGTAACTAGAACGACTACAAAAGCTAATGCTCCAGCAAAAGAAGGAGGATGTCCATAATGAAAAAACAATTGACCCTTATTCTGCTACTTTCGTGTCTATGCAGTTTTGCTCAGAAACCCAAGGATGTAAAATTGATCAATAATTTTATCAGAGATATTTATTTTAATAAAGCTGAAGATAAAGTAATTGTTGATCGCCACATCTTAATACCCTCGAATAATGTTTTACCAGTGGTAGAGAGTAGGGAAATAATGGACAAGTTGGTTGATTCTTTAAGAAGTAGACACTCATTGTTGAAAACATCAAAGTATGTAATTACAAGCTATGCAGACTTTACAGGTGAAAAATTAAAATTTAATTCGAAAGATGAGCAATCTATTTATATAGTGGTGATCAATAAATTGCCTGAAAAATATTTTTATGTGAAAAATAAAAAGATAGCATCTTTCCTTACTATGCAGAAGGCAGAAACAGCATACTTTATAACTTTAGCACCGTTATAATTAAATTATTTACTTACTCAGATTTAAAATGCAATGTAATCAAAGGTTTGCATCGCATTTTAAGTGCAAAAAAAGATAATGCAAGTATTAATGATATCATAGCATTTTCCAAGAGTTAATTACAACGAATAAGGCCGGAACTTTTAAAAACTATTGCTCAGGAATGAGGTGCTGCAGATCAGGATCATTTTTAATGCGCTCCATTTCTGATGTAATGATATTCAATACATCATTTTTGACCGCATGATAATTGGCTTCAATTTCAGCATCCATCACATCTTTTCCGTTCATTTCAAAAGAACGGATCTGCGGAATTTTCCGGTAGTTTTTTGTTTCGGCAGCCACCTTTTTATTGTCCACCACAATTTCTGAATGGAATATTTTCTGATCAATGCGTTCGTCGAAATTATCAGATACGGCTCCTACGAACATACCCTGGGTGAGGGTTGATATTTTAGAAGCCGGGATTAAACTGTCTAGCTGTGTTGAGATCGATGTAGATTTATCGTTCCGGTTGATGCTGATGCTCTGCCGTTTCTGAAGCACTTTACCAAAACGTTCGGACAACGTTTTAGCAGTTTCTCCAACTACCTGACCACTGAAAATATTACCCACAGTATTCTGGATCACTTTACTCTCCTTATCTCCATAGTCTCTAGTTAACTGAGAAAAATCCTGAAAGCCGAGGCAAACTGCCACCTTATTGGAACGGGCAGTAGCAATCAGGTTATCAAGACCCCGGAAATAAATGGTAGGTAATTCATCAATGATCACGGAGCTTTTCAGTTGTCCTTTTTTATTGATTAATTTAACAATCCGCGAATTGTAAAGACCCAGCGCAGCAGAGTAGATGTTTTGCCGGTCGGGGTTGTTGCCTACACATAATATTTTTGGCTCTTCAGGATTATTGATATCCAGCGAAAAGTCGTCACCAGTCATTACCCAATAAAGTTGCGGGCTGATCATCCTGGATAGCGGGATTTTAGCTGAGGCGATCTGGCCCTGCAACTGATCCTGCGCGCCGCCCTGCCAGGCATCCATAAAAGGTGAAAGATAATTTTCGAGGGCAGGATAGGAGGTAAGGATGGTAAAGACATCAGCATACTTCTTATTCAGGAGCTCAATAGCATGGGGAAATGTACAGTATCTGCCATTTTCATAGATTTTTAAAAACCATACGATCGCAGCCAAAAGGATAATCGGGCTTTCAACAAAAAAGTCTCCCTGCTTCTGGATCCAGCTGCGGTTCAGGTTAAGCATTATGGTATAAGCCGCCTCGTAAGCATCAGAAATATCAGTCATGAAGTCCGGATTCAGTGGATTGCAACGATGGCTTTTCCTGGGGTCATCGAAATTGATAACATAAAATTTTGGCGGTACCGTATAACCGGAAGCATGCGTTAGCAAATGGTTATAGGCAATAGTAGAGAGGTCATCAAATTTAAAATCGTAGATGTACATCGAAAAACCCTTTTCGATATGTTGTTTAATAAAATTATTGACTATTGCATAAGATTTCCCCGAGCCGGGTGTTCCCAGAACAATAATTGCTCTGAAAGGATTAACGATATTGATCCAGCCGTTATTCCATTTTTTATTATAGTAAAACCGAGTAGGCAGATTCACGGAATATTCATTTTGCATCAACCTGGTTTCCTGCCAAAAACTTTCGTTTTCGTTATTAAACACATCATTCATCAGGTTATCTTTTAATAACCTGCTCATCCAAACACCGGCAACCATAAGTGCAATATATCCGATAGAAGTCGTAAGGATATAACTAATCGTGGCTATCATCCGATGACCTGTTAACAACCAACTGTTGCAGAAGAACAGAACAAATCCGATAAAGAACACTAAAAAAATCTTTACCCAGGTAATTTTTATATTTTTCACTCCTTTGCTCCCGAGGCAGCTAAGTGCCAATAGAATAATTGCAAAAATCTTCGTATAGAGTAAGTGGGAAAAAAGCCCAGCCGTACGATTAAAATTACCGAGGATATGATTTATCACATCCAAGTTCCAACCGCTTGACAGAAAGAAACTGTAGCAATACCAATAAAAGTGCAACATCACCAGGATGATGCTCACTGCCCGCATGAAGGCCATAATTTTAGCTAAACCCCGAAGGTCATCTTCGCCCTGCATATTTTTTTAGATATAAATATATGGGACTAAAGGTGGTTCCTTTTTAGATTAGTTACCTTTCCTGGGAGGGTTTGGCGTGTAATGACGTCAAATGACTATTAAACTATTAGGAAACACTTTCATAATAGTTAATTTTTAACATACTTATTTATCTTTATTGCCATTTCTAATTCAATAAACTGATTCTTAATAAGGTAAATTCCCTTTTCTCAATCTCAAAATAACGTTTTGGATTTGAGGTGATAAGAGTAAAATGATAATAACGAAAATTACACCTGTCAGCATCCAATCATAATAATCTCTGGTAGCACGAGCCAATAACTGATGACCTACCATTTGATTAAAATAGCCTGTGGATGCTGCTTTTGAAGTATAGATGTCGCTTCCTGCATTGATATATTGATTTTGAATGTCCAGTAAGGTAGTTGGCAATTGAGAGTTGATTTCTGTAAGTGATTCCCGGATCTTTTCGCGAACTTCTGATTTTGCAAACAATTGTAGTTCGTTATTCACCGCCAGACTCGCGGTAAACCCTGTAAACCTAGCCAATATACCAATAAGCGATGCATTGACGGCAATTTTGGTAGGTGCTGATGAGGCGGTAAATGAAACGATAGGAACAAATAAGACACCGGTTGACACACCATAAATAAATAGAGGTAAGATGAAATCAACTGTTTCGCCTTGCACAGAAACAAATAATATCATATAAGCATAATAAATGGCCATTATTCCAAAACCAACAATAATTATCCTGATCAGGTTGTAACCCATCAATACAAATCTGGAAGTAACGAACATACTCATTGTAGTGCCTAAAATTACAGCAGTCCATATAGGAATGGTGCTTAGTGGATCATTTCCTAAAATGACTTCAAGGTAGCCGTAGGCGAGCCCTGTACTTCCTTTAAAAATATAAAATGTAAAAAGCA
>Ga0182008_10000543_pt1 | contig 28040 bp, 23 predicted proteins | sample Sormic07211129_1_FD_120482 | JGI IMG/M metagenome (GOLD analysis project Ga0182008, IMG submission 120482) | Rhizosphere microbial communities from Sorghum bicolor, Mead, Nebraska, USA - 072115-129_1 metaG | ecosystem: Host-associated > Plants > Roots > Rhizosphere | place: USA: Nebraska...
CACCCTCAGCGGGGCGGTCTCCGCGTTCTTCCAGAACTGCTCGTAGCGGTCCTGCTCCGAGGTGGGCAGCAGCTGCAGGCTGATGTCGTACAGCAGGCCGCGTTGCGCGACGAGGTCGCTGACATCACGGATCTCGTCGCGCGAGAGCTTGCCGACGATCAGCGAGGACCCGAGGAGCGCGTCCTCGCGGGAGAGCAGTTCGCGGGCGCGGGCGAGGTTGACCAGTGCGCGGTACTGCTTGTCCATCTCGACGTTGCCGACGGCATGGAGGTTGGTCAGCAGAACGTAGCAGGGGTCGATCAGGCGGTCGTAGAGGTCGAGGGCCTGGGCGCGGTCGACGGTCCCGTCCTGCACGCTGCGGCGCAGCGAGTCGATGCCCTCGAAGGCCTCCAGGACCGTGTTCAGCCGCGCGGCCGTGTCCTCGCCCATGTCGTCGCGGACGTCCGCGTTCCGGGAGTTCTTCAGGATCTCGGCGACCGCCTTGTCGGTGGCCGCCGTGCTGCGCCGGAGGTCGGCGAGCCCGTCGGCGGCGCGGGGATCGGCGAGATACACGAGCGACTGGCGGCGCTCCTGCTGCACCACACGCACGGTGTCCTCGATCGGATAGGCGATCTTCTCCACCACGTCCGACACGTTGAACAGCTGTTCCGCCTCGCGGCCCGTGAGTACCGTGGCGAAGCCCCAGATCGCGGTCAAGGAAACCAGCGGCACGAGAAGCAGCGCCACGATCTTCCGGCGGATCGACTTCCCGCGAAAGCGCATGGCCTCCCCCAGCTCGACCCCCGACCGGGGGCACACATGTACGTCAACAAACTTGCGCGAGCCTACTACCGACACACGAGTAACTCGAAGACCGGTCCGGAGGGTGAGCTACCGCACGGGCCGCGGGACTTGGGGAGTTGTCCGGTCATTGGGGGAGATTACCTACCGGTTCACCCCGCAGCTCACGGGAACTCAGGAGGCAGGGCGTAACGGTCTGTTGGCTGAAATTTTTCATCACACGGGAATCTTCAGGATGCGCCGTTCGTCCTTCTCTACAGGAAATGGGGGCGGAATCGGCCACAGGAGCCGCATCCCGCAACCGGGCAGCGTAAAACAGCGCAAGCCGGGCAGCCACAGGGGAGCCGTGCCGTGGGGCACGGGACAGGCGGTCTGTCGGCGGTGGGGAGTGACACGGTGATGGGCACGGCGGAGCGGCGCGAGGCGCCCGGGGACGGCACGGTGGCTCAACTGACGGAGCGGCAGAGCGGTGGGGCGCCGGATGACGAGATTCCGGCCTACCGTCCGTTGTGGGTGGAGGAGCCGGCTCGGCGGCGTCGGATGCCCGATCCGGTGCGTACGGCGGCGGTGCGGGCGGTGCTCTTCATCGCTGTGACGCTGCTCCAGGCGATGGTGGCCTTCCTGTGCACCATGGCCGGGTCCTGGCTGGCGTTCCCCATGGTCATCAGCAGTGTCGTGAGCACGGTGGTGGCCACGTGGGGTGCCCTGGACGTCTGGGTGACCCGCCAGGTGTGGAACCAGCGCAACGGCGTGGTGTCCACCCCGAGCAGCACCGCCCGCGCCCTGCGGCGCGAGCGGGGGCGGGCCCGGCGTCAGACGAAGGCCACCGAGCGGGCCCAGGAGCGCATACGCCGGCGGGGCGGCAGCGGACAGCTGTCGCACTCCTGACGACCGGCGGGAGGGGACGTGCGGGCGCAAGCGCCCGCAGCCTCCCCACCGGTCAGGAGTCCGGCCGTCGCGGTGCTCAGCGGCGTGCTGTTCAACCGGCCGTCGGCGTCGGCCTCTTGAACATCCGGGTCGCCGTGATCTCGCTGCGCACCGCTTCGCCCTCGCCCGCCGTGGCCTGCTCGGGCAGTCCGGGCCTGAGGTGTTCCTCGACGCTGATGTACTTCAGCCCGGCCCGCAGGTCGGCGTCGTTGCGCAGCCGGATCACCAGGGGGAACTCGGCGAGCGCCGTCGTGTCGAACAGGCCGGTGGTGTACAGGAGTTGGACACCCAGCGCGTCGGACACGGCCCGCTGCAGCTCCAGCAGGTAAGTGGCGTTCGCGCGGCCGATGGGGTTGTCCAGGAACAGCGTGCCGGCGTGCCGGTGCTTGTCGCGGCCCCGGTCATTGGAGCGCAGGGCTGCCATCGTGCAGTACAGAGCGATGGCGGCGGTGAGCAGCTGACCGCCGGAGAACACATCGCCCATCTGCCCGACGGGCACGCGCTCGGCGCGCAGTACGGCGTCCGGCTTGAGGATCTCGACGGCGACACCCTTCGGCTGCAGGGCGGCGGCGACACCCCGCAGCAGCAGGGACATGCCGTCGCGCCGCAGGTCGGAGTTCTTCTTCACGGCGGCCCGGGTCGCCTCGTCGATGACCTCGCCCAGCCGTTCGGTGAGCGTGGCCTGGTCGGGCTCCTCGAAGCGGATCCGCAGGAACTCCTGCCCGGACCACTCGCCGAGCCCCTCGGGCAGCCGGGACAGCCGTTGGGCGGACCTCAGGGTCGCCAGGGCCGATTCGACGAGCCCGCGCAGCCGGTCGACGATCGAGTCGCGGTTGCGCTCCAATTGAGCCAACTCGTCGGTGAGGACGCGGAGTCGGGGTGCGAAGGCGTCGGCCCACCTCTGGGCGTGCTCGGGGAGGGCGGAGGCGGGCAGCTCGCGGATCTGCTGACGCGCGGGGGTGCGGACCTGCTCGTAGCGGGTGGAGTTGGCGTGCCGGACGAGGACGTCGCTCGCCTCCCGGACCGCGGACTCGGCGGACGACAGGTCGGCGGCGCATCCGCGCAGGGAGCGGCGGGCCTCGGCCGCCGCGTGGCGGGCCTCCTCCAGGGTGCCCGGGTAGGGCTCCGGCTCCTCCTGCTCCTCTTCGAGGACGTGCTCGCGCAGCAGGTCGCGCAGCATCGCGGCGATCTCGTCGAAGCCGCCGGCCGCGTCCTCCGCGGCACGGTGGGCGTCGAGAAACTCGGCATGCGCCTCCCGGGCCTGGGCCAACGCCTCGGTGCGGGAGGCCAGTTCGGCCGTCGCGGTGCGCAGCAGGGCCTGGGCGTGCTCGGCGTCGCGCGGCTGGAGCTCCTCGGGCAGCTCGGTGTGCGCCTCGCCGTCCTCGGGCGCGTGCCGCTCGGCCTCCCCGCGCAGCCGGCCGAGTTGCTCGCTCGCGGTAGACATCCGGGTCTCCAGGAGCTGCACCAGCTCCTCGGCCCGGGTGGCGGCGGCCTGCCGGGACGGCCCGTCGGAGCCGTCCGGTGACTGCAGGAGCTGCTCCGCGCGGGTGCGGACCTTGTTGCTGAGCCGGTCCAGCTCGGCGAGGGCGGCGCTCTCGTCGCTCTCCGCGCGGGCCTGCTCGGCCCGCAGGTCGGCTCCGACGCCGACCTTCTCGTAGACCTGGGAGGCGGCCCGGTAGGCCTCGCGCAGGGCGGGCAGCGACGACTTCGGGGCCGCCGCGTCGTCCTCCGGTACGTCGTCGGGGGCGCCGGCGATCTCGGACCGCTCGGCACGCAGCGCGCGGGCGGTGCGACGGGCGTCGTCGGCGGCGCGCTGGGCGGCGCGCCGGTCCTCGTCGGCGGCGCGGGCCCGCTCCAGACAGGCCTGGGCGCGAGCCTCGGACTCGGCGCCGTCGTCGGCCAGTTCGCGCAGCTTCACCTGCCATCCGGCGCGCTCACGCAGCCGGAAGGCGAGTCCGGCGAGGGCGTCGGCGGCGCGACGGGCCTTCTGTGCGGCCTCCTGCCGCTCGTCCCGCACCTGTGCGGCTTCCGAGGCCGCCTCGTCGGCCTCCGCCCGCACCGTGCGCGCCTCGGCGAGCTCGGCCTCGGCCTCCTCGGCGAACGCGGCCGTGTCCTGCGCGGCCTGCGCCAGTTCGACGAGCCGCCCCGCCGGGCAGCCGGTGCGCCAGGATGCGAGCCGGGCCGCCAGCTCCCGGTCCTTGCCGAGGCGTGCGGCGAGCGTGCGGATCTCCTCGTCCCGCTCGGTGGCCCGCGCGCGCAGCGCCTGCCGTTCCTCGTCGGCGGCGTGCTCGTCGTGCATGGCCGGGTTCGGCGGCACGAGGAAGACGTCTGCGGAGCGGCCGTTCGGGGAGTCGTCGGCCGGTGTCGGGGCGAGCAGGGCCGCGGCGGTGCCGACGGCCACGGCGGACCGCGGCAGCAGGGCCGCGTCGGCGAGCGCGTCCCGGGCACGCGCGTGCGTGTCGGGGTCGGTGATGATCACGCCGTCGACCAGCTCGGGGCGGGCGGCCAGCACGCGCGCGTGGTCGGCGGGGTCGACGGCCTGGGCGAGGTAGCGCCAGCCGGGCAGTGCCGGGATGCCGTGCTCGCCCAGGAACTCCACGGTGGCCAGTACGTCGGGACCGGGCGGGAGCAGTCCCCCGTCGCCGAGCGCGCCGAGGATGCGGGAGTCGTCGGCGGCGGCCGTGCGCAGGTCGAAGAGGTGCCGCTCGGCGGAGGAGACGGAGTCCTCCAGCAGCTCGCGCAGTTCGTCGGCGAAGCGGTCGAGGTCCTCGGGGGTGAGGGCGGGCTCACCGCTCTCCGAGTCGTGGCGCGGCTGGGGCACCGAGGACGGTGCGGAGGTGCTTGCGGACAGGCTCAGCAGCTCCGCCAGGCGCTCCTCGGCGGCCAGCCCCTCGGCGAGGCGTCGCTCGGCCTCGTACGAGCGCCCGGCCGCTGTGGCCGTGTCGGCCGCGCGGGCGGCGGTCAGCTCGGCGCGGGACTCGGCGGAGGTCGCCTCACGCGCGTGCTCGGTGGCCTTGCGGGAGGCCTCACGGGCCGCGTCCCAGGCCGCCACGGCCGTCTTCTCGGCGTCGCTGGCCGCGAGGGCGGCGCGGGCCGGGTCGGCGTCGGGCGCGCTGTCGTCGAGCCAGCCCGCCCGGACCGCCTCGGCGGTCTCCTGCTCGACCTCGCTGAGGCGCTGGCGCAGATGTCCGATCTCGCTGCGGGCGCGCTGTGCGTCCGTGGCGGCGGCGGTGGAGTCCCGGTAGGCGGCCTCGCCGACCTCCTGGAGGGCGGCGGAGCGCTCCTCCTCCTCGTTGGCGAGGGTCTCGGCGCTCTCGGCGGCCGAGTGCAGGGCCCGTACGAGGTCGACGGCGGCCTTGGCGCGGGCGGCGAGCGCGGGGGCCGCGTCCCGTTCGGCCTCCTGGATGGCGGCGGCCACGCGTGCGACACGGTCGGCGGCGGCGCGGTGGCGCAGCACGACCTCGGCGGCCTGCCAGGCGGCGTGCAGGGTGCGCGCGTCGGCGAGCTCGCGCTTCTGCGCGGCGGCGGACTTCTCGGCGGCTGTGAGCGCCAACGAGGCGTTGCGGTAGGCGAGTTCGGCGGCGATCAGCGCGCTGCGCTCCCGGGCCGCCTGCGAGTGGGTGACCGCGTACGCGGCGGCGGTGACCCGCTGGGCGAGGTCGGCGGCCCGCACCCGCTCCCGGACGCCCCGCGCCGACAGCCGGCGGGCCAGGGCGCGTGTGCGGCGCTCGGCCCCGGCGTGGATGTCACGCGCGCGTGCGCGTGCCTCGGCGGCCTCGACGATCCGTCCGAGCAGGTCCACCGACCCGGCGGTGAAGTCCCGTTCGGCGATCAGTTCGGCCCGCCGCCCCAGCTTGTTGCCGAAGCCGCTGACCAGGTCGGCGAGCCCGTCGGTGTCCCGGGTGTCGGTGACGGCGCGCAGCAGCAGGTCGGTGAAGTCGGAGTCCTTCTTGACCGCGAAGAGGCCGGCGGCCTCGCCCTCGTCGGCGTTCATCTCCCGCTGGTAGCGGAAGAGTTCGGGGTCGAGGCCGAGGTCGCCGAGGTGCTCGATCCAGCGGTCGTGGATCTCCTCCCAGTGCACCTCCAGGTGCGGGTACGCCTTGCCCGCTTCGGTGATGGCGTCCCGGAAGCCCTTCATGGTGCGGCGGCGGCCCTGCGCGCCGGACTGGCCCTCGACGGGCGGTCGTACGGAAGTGGCCTCGGCGACCGGCAGGTTGTCCAGGGACAGCCCGGGGCCCGGCCGGAACGAGTACCAGGCCTCGGCGAACTTCCGCGGGTCGTTGGAGACCTGGCGCCCGCGCCACTCGCTCACCTTGCCGACGACGACGCATTCGCCGGTCAGCGTGTGCTGCCACTCCAGGGCGACATGCCCGCAGTCGTCGGCGAGGAGGAACTTGCGCAGCACGCCGGAGCTGGCGCCGCCCAGGGTGTTGCGGTGGCCCGGCAGCATCACCGAGAAGATCAGCTTGAGCAGGACCGACTTGCCGCCGCCGTTCTCCAGGAAGAGCACTCCGGCGGGCGCGGGGCGGCGCGGCGGGCCGACGGGCTCCTCCTCGAAGAACTCCGCCTGGGTGGGCGCGGGGTCGGGCACGGGCTCGCCCACGCCGCGCAGGTCAAGCACGGTGTCGGCGTAGCGCGCGCCGGCGGGGCCGATGGAGTAGAGGCGGACCCGGGACAGCTCGTACATGGCGGACTCTCGTAAGTCTTCGGCAGGCGGGGGAGGTTCAGGAGTGCGACGAGGCGTGGAAGGGCAGCCCGGCGTCGGCCGCGAGCTCCAGGTCGTCGGTGTCCTGGGGCGGCAGCAGCGTGGGGGTGCCGTCGGTCACCGGGACGACGCCCAGCTCCAGCAGTTCGGCCATCGCGGCGCTGCCCGCCATGTCCCGCACCTGGAGCTGGTAGCGGGCGGTGGTGCGGTAGGTGCCGCCGTTGTCGTCGCCGGTGCGCTGCAGGAACCCGGAGTCGGTGAGGAAGGCGACCGCCTTGCCGACGATCCCGGTGGTGGAACCGGCGAGTCTGCGCGCGTCCTTGGTGGCACCGGCGGCGCTGCGTCTGGCCCAGATCCGCCAGGCGGCCTCCAGGCCGGGCGCCTCGGTCGCCGGGTCGGTGTTCTCGCCCTGTTCCTCGGCGCGCTCCTCCAGCCGCCGGCAGGCCTGGCGTACGAACGCGTCGACGCCGTTGACGGTCACCCGCCCGATGTACCCGTCGTCGGCCAGGTCCTCGGGCCGCGGGAACGCCATGGCGGCCACGGCGAGATGGGCCAGCCCGTGCAGGAAGCGGTCCCCGCCGTCGGCCGACGTACGACGCGCGTAGTCCCCCATCCGCACCGCGAACACGGAGTCCTCGGCGGCCGTCACGGCCATCCCCGCGCGCGGGGACACCTCCAGGACCACGAGCCCGAGTCCGGCGGCCACGGCGTCGGCGAGGCGCGCGAACGCCCCGTCCTCCCGGTAGCGGCGCAGCAGCTCCGTGTACTCCTGGTCGCGCGCCGGCTGCAGCTTGGGCTGCAGTCCGAAGGCGACGAGCCGTGCCGCGTCGGCGGCGTCCGCGGGCGTGACGGCACTGGGGGCCGACGGCGCGGGGGCTTCCGTCTCACTCCACTCGATGTGCTCGGTCACTGCTCGGGCTCCTTGTCGAAGTCATGTCGTGTTTCGCTCATGCCGCTTCCGTCCGGTCCGCGGCCATCCCCGCCGCGTCCAGCAGCGCGGTGCCCACGATCAGGTCGGCCCCGCCGAACTCGGGATCGTCCAGCTCGGTGCCGTCGTCCACGGCGAAGAGCAGCTTCTCCTCGCCCTGCCGGTAGGCGGTGCCCACGGCGGGGCTCGCCGCGTGGACGGCCAACAGGGCGACCAGATACGGCAGATCGAGGTCGCCGGTGCGCCGGGCCTCGGCGAGGAGTCCCGACAGGCGGCGCGGCGCGTCCGCCGGCAGGTCGAGCAGTTCCTTCGCCGCGGCCAGCTGCTCCTCGCTGAACCGGCTGTCGTCCGGTGTCGCGATCAGGTCCGGCTCGGGCATCTCCGCGCCGAGGTGCTCCCGCTCCACGGGTGGCGTCAGCAGGAGGTCGACGAGGTCGGACACCCGGACCGACACCGGTGTGCGGAAGCCTGTCCCGCGCGCGAAGAACGCGTCCGTGACCCGGACCGCCCGCTCCAGGGGCAGCGGGAGGATCGGCGCGACCAGATGCCCGTACAGGTCTATCCCCGAGGACGTCATCGGTGTGGCGAAGGCCTGCCGGTCCTGCTCGGCACGGAACAGCGGCCCGGCCTCCAGCAGCCGGGACTGCAACTGTGTGTGCCGCCGGATGCAGTCCTTGACGATGTCGACCAGCTCGGCCGCGCGCCGCTTGTGCTCGGGGTCCTCCGACTCGTCGCGCGCCTTGCGGATGTTCGTCAGGATGGCGTTCTCGTGGCGGTAGCGGTCGGCGACGTGGTCGAGCGCCTCGGCGATCATGTCGGGGACGGAGTTGAGCCAGTCCACCGCCCGGACGTTGCGCCGGGTCGCCTCCAGGGCCCGGCGGAGGGTCTCCGAGTACTGCACCGTCCGGTAGCGGGCCTGCTCGGCGGCGAGCTGGGCGTCGGCCAGCCGGCCCCGGTTGATCAGCACCTCCAGCTTGACCTCGGCGGCGATCTGGGCGCTGGTGACGTCCGTGTCGAGGGCGCCGACCAGGACGTTGACCGCCTCGTCCGTCGTGCGGAGGTAGACCGTGCCGCCGGGGCCGGGCACCTCCTCGATCAGCTTGAAGTCGTAGTCGCGCCGGACATAGCTGCCGTCGGTCGTGAAGGTGCCGTAGACCGCCCGGAAGCCCCGGTCGACGCTCCCGACGTTGATCAGGTTCTCCAGGACCCAGCGGGCCACGCGCTCGTGCTCGGCGACCGGGCGCTGCGGGGCCTGGGCGGCGATGCGGGGGATGAGGCGGGCCACTATCTGGTCGTGGTCGGCGCCGGTGTCGAAGTCCATGTTCAGGGTGACCAGGTCGATGGCCGAGAGGGCCACTTCCGCCATGCCGTAGACGGAGTACTCGCCCGCGAGGTTGGCCTTGCGCGCGTCGAGGTCGTGCAGCGGCGCGGTGCAGGCGAGCGCGCGCAGCCGCCGCGCCAGTCCCTCGTCCGCGGCCGGGCCCGGTGCCGGGCGCACTCCCGCGGTGAACTGGGGCGGAACACTGTCCGTCGATGCAGGCGAAGTCACGGTGCACAGACTAGGTCCTCGCTCTGACAACGGCCCAAACGACTCAGATGCACCCCGGCATCACGCTCGTCCCACCGGTACGACGATCCTCTAGGGCTCCTCGCCGACCCGCCTGCGGTACACCTCGACGACCCGTTCCAGCGAGTCCTCCAGGTAGACCGCGAGGAGGCTCTCGGCCTCGCCCCGGTCCCCCGCGGCCAGTGCCTGGAGGATCTGGCGGTTGCGGGCCAGGTAGGGCTCGTGGAGGGCCCTGGGGTCGTCCACGACGTGGAAGGCGAGCCGCAGTTCGGCGAAGACGCTGCGCATCAGCTCGTCGGTGCGGGCGCTGCCGGCCAGGGACACCAGTTCGCGGTGGAAGTGGATGTTGGCCGTACCCACCGTTTTCCAGTCATTTTCGCGCGCCGCCCGCAGGCCCTCCTCGACGACCTCGGTGAGCGCCTGGAGACCGTAGGGCGGGTCGCCGAGGCCGCGGACGACGGCGCACTCGACGAGGCCGCGGGTGCGGTAGATGTCCTCGACGTCCTCGACGGTCAGCACCCGGACGAAGACGCCCCGGTTCAACTCGTGGACGAGCAGGCGTTCGTGGGTGAGCAGCCGGAACGCCTCGCGCAGGGTGTTGCGGGAGACTCCGAGCGCGCCACCGATGCTGTCCTCCGACAGACGGGTGCCGGGCGGGAAGAAGCCCTCGGCGATCCGGCTCCGGAGGATGTCCGAAACCCGTTCGGCGGTGCTGGTGCGGCCCAGGAGGGCCCGGTCCTCGGCGAGTGAGGTCAGCTGCTCTGCCATGCCGGAATTCAATCGCAGATCACAAGAACGAAACAACATGGGTATTGAAGGATCGTTGAACGATCCTCTACGGTGCTACTCGCGGCGCCACTCCGCTCGACACGGGGCCCGCACACTCCCGCACGGCACGGCTCACTTCTGACGCACCCTCCGTCCTCCCACTGCGAGGTGCCCATGAACACGACCCCTCCACCGCAGGCCCTGGTCAGCGGCGCACAAGCCGGTGAACTCCCCGATCACGACGGCGCGTTGGGCTGGCTGCGCGCCCTGGGGCCGCAGGGCCGCCGCGCCTTCGCGGGCGCCTTCGGCGGCTATGCCCTGGACTCGTACGACTACTTCACCCTCCCCCTGAGCATGGTCGCGCTGTCCGCCTACTTCGGCCTGGACAGCGGGCAGACCGGCCTCTTCACGACCGTCACCCTCGTGGTCTCCGCCGTCGGCGGCGCCGTCGCGGGCGTGGTGGCCGACCGGGTCGGCCGGGTCAGGGCACTGATGATCACGGTGATCACCTACGCGGTCTTCACCGTGGCCTGCGGCTTCGCACCCGACTACGAGACGCTGCTGGTCTTCCGCGCCCTCCAGGGCCTCGGCTTCGGCGGCGAGTGGGCGGTCGGCGCGATCCTGGTCGCCGAGTACGCGAGCGCCAGGCACCGGGGGCGCACCCTCGGCGCGGTGCAGAGTTCCTGGGCCGTGGGCTGGGCGCTGGCCGCGATCGTGTACACCCTGGTGTTCTCGTTCGCCGGCGACGATCTGGCCTGGCGGATCATGTTCTGGACGGGCGCGCTGCCCGCACTGCTGGTGATCTGGATGCGCCGCCGGGTGCACGACGCCCCGGAAGCGGTCGCCGTACGCGAACAGAGCGCGCAGAAGGGCTCGTTCACGGCCATCTTCAGGCCCGGTCTGCTGCGCACCACGATCTTCGCCGGGCTGCTCTCCACCGGCGTCCAGGGCGGCTACTACACGCTTGCCACCTGGGTGCCGACGTACCTCAAGACCGACCGGGGCCTGTCGGTGGTCGGCACCGGCGGCTATCTGACGTTCCTGATCTCGGGAGCCTTCCTCGGCTACTTGACCGGCGGCTACCTCACCGACCGCCTCGGCCGCCGCCGCAACATCTGGCTGTTCGCGCTGCTCTCCGCGGTCTGCATCCTGGCCTACGCCAACATCCCGCACGGCGCCGACACCCTGCTCCTGGTGCTCGGCTTCCCGCTGGGGTTCTGCATGTCGGCGATCTTCAGCGGCTTCGGGTCCTACCTGAGCGAGCTGTACCCGACGGCCCTGCGGGGCACGGGCCAGGGCTTCACGTACAACACCGGCCGGGCCGTGGGCGCCGTCTTCCCCACCACGGTCGGCTTCCTGGCCGACAGCTGGGGCGTGGGCGGTGCGCTGGTGTTCGGTGCGATCGGCTACGGCATCGCGGCGCTGGCGCTGCTCGGCCTGCCCGAGACGCGCGGGAGGGAGCTCGCGTGAACCGCGAGGACACGGTCGCCGACCGGCCCCTGACCCTGGTCGACGAGCACGCGCACGCGTGGAGCCCGAGAAGCGCCCGGGCCCGCTTCAGGAAGGGGCTCGCCGGCCCCACCGCCGGGGTCGCGGCGGGCCACACCCAGGTCAACCTGATCTCGGTGCCCGCCGACTGGGCGTACGACATGCTGCTGTTCTGCCAGCGCAATCCGCAGCCCTGCCCGGTGCTCGACGTGACGGACGCCGGCTCCTGGACCACGGTCCTCGCCGCCGGCGCGGACCTGCGCACCGATCTGCCGCGCTACCGGGTGTGGCGGGACGGCGAGCTCGTGGACGAGCCGACCGACGTGCGCGGGTACTGGCGCGAGGATCTGGTGTCCTTCCTCATCGGGTGCAGCTTCACCTTCGAGTGGGCGCTCGCCGAGGCGGGGGTGCCGATCCGGCACATCGAGCAGGGCCGCAACGTCCCGATGTACGTGACCGGCCGGGAGTGCCGTCCGGCGGGGCGGCTGCACGGCCCGATGGTGGTGTCCATGCGGCCGGTGCCGCCGCAGCACCTGGCGGCGGCGATCCGGGAGAGCGCCCTGCTCCCCGCGGTGCACGGCAGCCCCGTGCACTGCGGCGATCCCTCGGCGCTCGGCATCGACGACCTCGGCCGGCCCGACTTCGGCGACCCGGTGGTCACCGAACCGGACGACATCCCGGTGTTCTGGGCCTGCGGTGTGACCCCGCAGGCCGCGGTGATGGCCTCGCGCCCGCCGTTCGCCCTCACCCACGCACCCGGACAGATGTTCCTGACCGATGCCCGCGACGAGCAGTACCGCGTCGTGGTCTGAGCGGAAGACACCAAGGATCCATGACCTCGATCGATCTGAACGCCGACCTCGGCGAGGGCTTCGGCCGCTGGCGGCTGACCGACGACGAACAGCTGCTGTCCGTCGTCACCAGCGCCAATGTGGCCTGCGGGTTCCACGCCGGGGACGCGGCCACCATGCGACGAGTGTGCGAGCTGGCGGCCGAGCGCGGCGTCCGGATCGGGGCCCAGGTCTCCTACCGCGACCTCGCGGGCTTCGGGCGGCGCGCGATGGACGTGCCGTCCGCCGAACTGGCGGCCGAAGTGGCCTACCAGATCGGCGCCCTGGAGGTCTTCGCACGCGCGGCGGGCACGCGCGTGACGTACGTCAAGCCGCACGGCGCGCTCTACAACCGTGTCGTGCACGACGAGGAACAGGCCGGCGCCGTCGTGGACGGCGTCCGGCTCGCCGACGCCACCCTGCCCGTGCTCGGCCTGCCCGGCTCGCGCCTTCTGGAGTACGCCGCGAAAGCGGGCCTCCCGCCCGTCTCCGAGGCGTTCGCGGACCGCGCGTACACCGAGCAGGGCACGCTCGTGCCACGGGGCCAGGACGGCGCCGTGGTCACCGACCCGGAGGCGGTCGTGGAGCGCTCCGTCGGCCTCGCCCGGGACGGTGTGGTCGCCTCGCACTCCGGCGCGCACGTCGAGGTACGCGCGCGTTCGCTGTGCCTGCACGGGGACACCCCGGGCGCGGTCGAGCTGGCCCGGCTGGTGCGGCGGCGCCTGCAGGAGTCCGGGGTCCGCGTCGAGGCCTTCGCATGAGGGCCCTGCGCGTCGGCGACACCGCCCTCCTCGTCGAGGTCGCCTCCGGCGAGGAGGTCCAGGCCCTCCAGGCCGAGCTGCTGCGCCGCCGCTCCGAGGGCACGCTCTCGGTCGGCGAGATCGTCCCGGCGGCCCGCACGGTCCTCCTCGACGGCCTCACCGACCCCGCCCGCCTCGCCGCCGAACTCACCGCCGCCGACGTCCCGCCCGCTCCCCCACGCGCGCGTGCGGCGATCGAGATCCCGGTGCGCTACGACGGCCCGGACCTGGCCGACGTGGCCGCGCACTGGGGCGTGACCGAGCACGAGGCGACCCGCATCCACGCCGGCACCGAGTTCACCGTCGCCTTCTGCGGATTCGCCCCCGGCTTCGGCTACCTGACGGGCCTGCCGCGCCACTACGACGTCCCACGCCGGGCGACCCCGCGTACGGCGGTCCCGGCGGGCGCCCTGGCGCTGGCGGGCCCGTACACGGGCGTCTACCCCCGTTCGTCCCCCGGCGGCTGGCAGTTGATCGGCAGCACGGACGCCGTCCTGTGGGACCACGCGCGCGTACCGGCCGCGCTGCTGTCACCGGGCACGCGCGTGCGCTTCGTCCCGGCGGGCCGGTCATGACGGACCGCGCGCTGGTGGTCGTACGCGCCGGAGCCCTCACCACCGTCCAGGACGAGGGCCGACCCGGCCACGCCCACCTCGGCGTCCCCCGTTCGGGTGCCCTCGACGGTCCGGCGGCGGCCCTCGTCAACCGCCTGGTCGGCAACCCGCGCGGGGCGGCCGTGCTGGAGACCACCGTCAACGGATGTGCCCTGCGCCCGCGTTCGACGGTCACGGTGGCGGTCGGGGGCGCCCCCTGCCCGGTCACGGTGAACGGCCGCCCCGCCGCCTGGGGAGCACCCGTCCGCGTACCGGCGGGCGCCCTTGTGGAGATCGGCACGGCCGTCTCCGGAGTACGCGGCTATGTCGCCGTCTCCGGGGGCATCGCCGTCGACCCGGTGCTCGGCAGCCGCTCCACGGACCTGTTGTCCGGCCTGGGGCCGCCACCGCTCGTGGACGGCACGGTGCTGCCCCTGGGGGCGCCGAGCAGCGTCCACGCGCGCGTGGACGCGGCCCCCCAGCCGTCCCCGCCGGCGGAACTGGTCCTGCGGGTGACGCTCGGCCCCCGCGACGACTGGTTCACCCCGGCGGCGCTCCACACCTTCACCTCGCGCGTCTACCGGGTCTCCCCCGCCGGCAACCGCATCGGCCTGCGCACGGAAGGCCCGGCCCTGGACAGAGCCCGGCCCGGCGAACTCCCGAGCGAGGGAATGGTCCTGGGCGCGGTCCAGGTCCCCCCGGACGGCAGACCGGTCGTCTTCCTCGCCGACCACCCGACCACCGGCGGCTACCCGGTGATCGCGGTCGTCCGGCCGCAGGACCTCCCCGCAGCCGCCCAGGCGGCACCCGGCACACCGGTCCGCTTCCTGGCGGTGCGTCGCCGGTAACGCCTTCTTCGACGGGCGCGGCCCGTTCCTCACGCCACGTCCGGGGACTCCACCACATGCAACGCGGCCAACGCCGCCGACACCGCCGCGGCGGCCCGCACATCGAGCCGCGCACTCGTGCCCCGGGCCCGGTGTCGCATCTCGTCCGCCGCCAGCGTCATCAGCTGCGGCAACAGATCGGTGCACCGGCGGGCGACCCACGCCGTCCCCGCGGTCGCCAGCCACCACAGGCTCGCCGAGCGGGTGGGCACCCCGAACTCCGGCTCCGCCGAAGGGGCGGCACCCACAGCGACCCCCGTCTCGGCCAGCAGGGCGTGGAACCGCACCGCCAGCTGCCGGTGCCCCCGCTCGCCGGGATGCAGCCGGTCCGCGCTCCACATCTCCCGGTCCGAGATCCACTCCTCCTCGGCCGCGTGCAGATGCACCGCCCCGTAGCGGTCGGACAGCGCGTGCACCACCTGGTTGACCGCCCGCTGGCGCCGGGCCAGCGGGCGGGCCAGTGAGCCGGGCAGCCCGAGCATCGAGCCGGGGTCGGGCAGACAGGCCGTGAGGAGGGTCGCCCCCTGTCCGGTGAAGGCGGCGTACACCTTGTCGAGCCGTTCGGCGACGGCGTGGATGTCGAACGTGCAGCGCAGGGTGTCGTTGACGCCGATCACCACGGACACCACGTCCGGCTTCAGGGCGAGCCCGGCCGGCGTCTGCTGTTCCAGCACCTCCCGGGTCTGCGCCCCGCTCACCGCCAGGTTCGTGAACTCCACGGACGCGCCGGAGCCACCGGAGCCGCCCGCCGTGCCGGCCCCCTCGCCCAGCCCGCCGGCGAGCAGCGCGGCCCAGCCGCGCCACCCGTCGCCGACGGGATCGCCCACGCCCTCGGTCAGCGAGTCCCCGAGGGCGACGAAGCGCACCGGTCTCATGCCACGCCCCCGGGCACATAGCGACGCGACGGCAGCGACGCGTCGTGCGCCGCGAGGAACGCGTCGACGGCCGCGCCCCACCCGAAGCACTCCGCACGCGCGCGTGCCGCCTCCCGCCGCTCCCGCTCGGGCAGCCCCAGCAGCATCTCGACGGCGTCGGCGAAGGCGTCCCCGCGGTCCGCGGCGACGGCCCCGGCGGAGCCGACGACCTCCGGCAGCGCGGAGGACATGCTCACCACGACGGGCGTGGCGCAGGCCATCGCCTCCAGCGCGGCGAGACCGAACGTCTCGGCGGGTCCGGGAGCCAGGCACACGTCGGCGGAGGCCTGGAGGGCACCCAGTACGGCCCGGTCGGAGACGTGCCCGAGGAACGTCACCGGCAAATGGCGCTCCCGCGCCCGCAGTTCGAGGCGCGGCCGCAGCGGCCCGTCACCGGCGACCACCAGCACGGCCTTCCGGCCGCGCCGCACCAACGACTCCAGGGCGTCCAGCGCCGTGCCGGGCCGCTTCTCCACCGACAGCCGTGTGCACGTCACGAGCAACGTCTCGTCCACGCGCGCGTGGCGTGCGCGCAGCTCCGGGTCGCGCAGTGCGGGATGCCGTTCCACCAGGTCGACACCGAGCGGGGCCCGTACGACGTTGCGGGCGCCGATCCTGACGAACTCCCGCTCGGCGAACTCGGTGGTGCACACCACGCGCGCGTAGGTGTGCGCCGTACGGATGTTGAGAGCGTCGGCGGCCCGCCGGGCGGCGCCCTCGGACAGGCCCCAGGTGCGCAGGACGCCGTCGGCGGTCTCGTGGGAGACCATCACGGCGGGGACCCGGTGGCGGCGCGCCCACTTGCCGGTCCAGCGAAGGGTCGTACGGTCGGAGACCTCGATCCGGTCCGGCGCGAGTCGCTCCAGCACCGCGGCCACGCGCCGCTTGTCGGTCAGCACACGGTACCCGCCGGTGCCGGGCAGCAGCGGTCCGGGCAGGGTGATGACGCGCCCCTGCTCGGTGTCCCGGTCGTCGGCGTGTTCGCCGGGGACGATCAGCACGGGTTCGTGCCCGGCCGCCCTGTAGCCCTTGCCCAGCTCCCGCAGGGCGGTGCGCAGACCGCCGGACGCGGGGGCGACGAAGTTCGCGAGGCGCACGATCCTGAGCGGGGTCGTATCGGTCCTGAGCGCGGTCATACCGGCACCACCGTCTTCTTCCGGGCGGCGAGGACGTCCGCGTAGTGGCCGATGAGCTGGTCGCCGACGGCCGCCCAGGTGCGGCCCTCGACGGTGGTGCGCGCGGTGGCGCCGAACAGGAACCGCTGATCGGGGTCGGCGGCCAGGGACTTCACCGCGTCCCGTACGGCGTCGGCGTCGTGGGGCGGGACGAGGAACCCGGTGCGCCCGTGGGCGACCAGGTCGAGGGGGCCGCCGACCGCGGGCGCGACGACGGGCAGGCCGCTGGCCATGGCCTCCTGCACGGTCTGGCAGAAGGTCTCGAAGGGGCCGGTGTGCGCGAAGACGTCGAACGAGGCATAGATCCGGGCGAGTTCGTCGCCGGTGCGGCGGCCGAGGAAGACCGCGCCGGGCAGCGCCTCGGACAGGGTCGGCAGGCTCGGGCCGTCGCCGACGACCACGACCTTGACGCCGTCCAGCCCGCACACTCCGGACAGGAGCTCGACGTGCTTCTCGGGGGCGAGCCGCCCGACGTAGCCCACGATCAGCTCGCCGCCCGGGGCGAGTTCGCGACGCAGGGCCTCGTCGCGCAGGTCGGGGCGGAAGCGGACGGTGTCCACACCGCGCTGCCACAGCTTGACCCGGGGGACGTCATGGGTCTCCAGGTCGTGCATGGAGGCGCTGGAGGGGGCCAGGGTGAGGTCGGCGGCGCCGTGGACGGAGCGGATGCGCCGCCAGGCCGCCGCCTCGCCGGCGCCCATGTAGGTGCGGGCGTATCCGGCCAGGTCGGTCTGGTAGACGGCGACGGCGGGGATGCCGAGCCGGGCGGCGGCGGCCATACCGCGGACGCCCAGGACGAAGGGGCTGGCCAGGTGCACGATGTCGGGCCGGTGTTCGACGATGGCGGCGGCCAGGCGTCGGCTGGGGAGGGCGACTCGGACCTGGGGGTAGCCCGGGAGCGGGAGGGAGGGGACACGGACGACGGGGCACGGCGCCTGGGCGTCGGGCCCGGTCCCGGCCCGGCCGAGCAGAGCGGTGGCGGCCGGGGCGACGACCAGCGGGAAGTGACCGCGATCTACGAGGTGCCGGGCGGTCTGGAGCGCGCAGTGGGCCACGCCGTTCACATCGGGGGGAAAGGATTCGGTCACGATGACGACACGCATACTGGTGTTCTCGCCGTGCCGGACGTGGTCGCGTCAACGTCGATCTTTGCGAACGGTGAACGTCCCGTGAGCGTTCCGTCGCACACCCGAGCAGGTCAGACCGTGTCCATGACCGCCTGACCCGCGGGTCATCCCTTGTTCACCCGGCGGCCGTACCACCACTCGGTGAGGGTGTGCGGGGCAGGCTTCTCAGCGGCGGGTGCTGCCCGGTTCTCGCCGTTCGGGCGGCGTCACACAGCGGGCCCCTCGGTCGCGATCCGGCTGCGTACGGCGGTCTGCACCTCGGCTTCCTCGGCCGGGTCGGCGGCGAGGCGGCGGAGCTGTTCCACGACCCGGGCGTCGCCGGTCTCGGCGTGCCGGGCGGCGAGCTCGCGGGTGGTCTCCTCGCAGTCCCAGAGGCATTCGACGGCGAAGCCGGCGGCAAAGGAGGGATCGGTGGCGGCCAGGGCGCGGGCGGCGCGGCCGCGGAGGTGCGAGGAGGCGGTCTCCCGGTAGATGTGGCGCAGGACGGGGGCGGCGCAGGCGATGCCGAGCCGGCCGGTGCCGTCGACGAGGGTCCACAGGGTCGGGGCGTCGGGGCCCTCACCCCGTACGGCCTCCCGGAGCGCGCACAGGACGAGGTCCTTGTCCTCGACTCCGCCCCGGCAGGCGAGCATCCGTCCGGCGGCGGCGCCGAGCGGGTCGGGCCGGTGGGCCCAGCCGCGGGCCCGGTCGACGGCGGCGATGCTGCGCATCCGTTCGAAGGCGTCGACGGCGGCCTCCACGACGACGGACGAGCCGGTGGTCACGGCGGCCTCGATCAGATCGAGGACGTCGGGATCGCTGCTGTCGGCCAGGTAGCGCAGCGCGGTGCAGCGGGCTCCGTCGGTGCCGTCGAGGGCGGCCCGGACGATCTCGGGCCGGTCCTCGGGTCCGGCGACGGCGACGAGGCAGCGGGCGGCCGGCACATGCAGGGCCGCGCCCCGCTCGATGCCCTGCTGGGCCCACTCGAAGACCGCCTGGACGCTCCACCCCGGACGGGGCCCGGTAGGTCGCATCTGGCGTTGCCACCGGTCGAAGCAGCCGGCTTCCTGGGCGGCACGCACGCGCGTGGCGATCGATTCGCGCGGGTCCTCGGCCCACAGCCGCCAGGGCCGGGGCTCGAAGGCGTCGCGCACGGCGGTGGCCAGCTCGGCCTCGCCCTCGGCGTCGGCGGCGAAACGGGCCAGCACCGGGGCGGCCAGGGACCGTAGGCCGGCGTCGTCGTCGCGCAGCGCCAGCTCGTCCAGGGCCCAGGCCCAGTTGGAGCCGCAGGCGGCGTACCTGCGCAGGAGTGCCAGCGCGTCCCGGCGGCCGTAGGAGGCGAGGTGGCCGAGGACGGCGAGGGCCAGGCCCGTGCGGGACTCCTCGGTGTCGAAGGTGTCCTCGACGTCGAAGAGGTGCGCCTCGATCTCGTCCAGCTCGCCGTTCAGGTCGAGGTAGAGACGGGCGTAGTAGAGCGAGCGGTTCTCCACCTGCCAGTCGTGGCGGGGATCGCGCAGCACACAGTGGTTCAGGACCGCGAGCGCTTCGGCTCGCGGGGCGGTGAGCGCGTGCAGTGTGCCGTCGCCGCGGCCCCGCTGGAGCAGGCCGAGCAGCGTGCCGCTGGGCGCTATGACCGGTTCGAACATGGGAAACAGCCTCACATCAAGCGTCGACGCAACCGGGGTTCTTGCTTCACCTGGCCGCGTGACAACACGTCGGGGCGCCCGCCGTTTCCTGCTTGCTGTAGACCATTTTCCTCTGCCTCTCGTCGGTGGCCCATACGGGCCGGATCACGGCCCGCGCGGTGCGGCAACACCTGCCCGGCCATCACGTCCGTGAATCACGACGTCATGATGACTCGGTACTTCGACCTGCCGCGACCGAAATTTCGGCGGCCCTGTACCGCCTCCCCCGTTTTCTCTGTTTTCGCTGGTCAGAACATCGGTTCAGTGTGCGCCGAACAATTCGAGCAGTTCTGTCTTACCGAACATCCGTGCGGTGTCGACGGCCGACGGGGTGCCCGCGGAGGGGTCGGCGCCACCCTCCAGAAGAGCCTTGATGACGTCCGCCTCACCCTTGAAGACGGCCCCGGCGAGGGGGGTCTGCCCCCGGTCGTTGATCTCGTCGGCGGCGGCGCCCCGGGCGAGCAGTTCACGCACCGCGTCCGCGTGCCCGTGGTACGCGGCGAGCATCACGAGCGAGTCGCCCCGGTCGTTGGTGAGGTCGGCCGGAACACCCGCGTCGACGTACGCCACGAGCGCCTCGGTCCGTCCCTGCCGGGCCAGATCGAAGATCTTGCTCGCCAGCTCCACGACCTCGGGGTCGGGGGCTTCAGTCATCGGCCGGTCCGCCTCTCATGCAACCGTTCAGGTGAATCGCAAGGGTACTGGGTGGCGCGGCACATGACCCGATGTGCCGGAGGTAAAGATCACCACAGACCCGGTCGGACGCAAACGCCCTGCTCATCCGGCCCCACAGGGCTCGACCATCAGGGGGAAATCCACCGAAATTCACCCAGTTGCACCTTTTATCGTATGGATACATCCTGTGATCCTGGAAGTACTCATGGTGACTGTCCCCACGAACCAGGAGATCTCAAATGATCCTGTCCATCTCAGGCGTGGTCCTGCTCGGCATCATCGTCTTCCTCTTCTTCCGCAAGGACGGCCTCAAGGCGTCCCACGCCATGGTGTCTGCCCTGTTCGGCTTCTATCTGGCGAGCACGGCGATCGCACCGAGCATCAAGGCGGGCGGCGAGAGCCTGGCCAGCCTCCTCGGCGGCATCAAGTTCTGACGCCGCCCGTCCCGTCCGTACGCACCACCAGGAGACATCAGTGGCCCGCCGCCCCCTACCCCGCATCCTGAGCACAGGCAGCGCACAGATCGCCCGGAGCCGGGAGCTGGCCCGGACGGCGGCCGACAGCGCCACCGACGTCCTCCATCCGCTGATCACGATCACGCGCGGTCTGCGCCGGCTGGCGGCGGCCGGGCGGCGCAGATGGGCCGAGACCCCCAAGGACAAGCGTGGACCGCTGCTGTTCCTGGTGGCGTCGGTGATCCTGGTCGTGGCGCTGGTGCCGTACGGCCCGCTGCTCGCCGCCATCGTCGTGATGGCGGCGGCGGCCTGGCAGGGCCGCGAGCGCAAGTCCCCGGAGCCCGAAGGCCCCGACGAGTCGCAGACGCAGCGGCTCAAGTCGCTCTACGAGGCCCTGGTCCCGTACTTCTCGACCCCCGAGGACCCCGCGCCCCTCTACGCCCACGGCGGCGAGTGGGAGCAGGCCTTCCCCGGATACGAGTTCGACGAGACGGGTCGCGCCACCCAGCTCGTGATCCGCTACCCCGCGTACTTCCCGGACGGCGAGGCCGAGGCCAGGGCGCGGATCGAGCAGCTGCTGCACGCGAAGTCGGGCCGCGGCCGCGAGTACCACTTCGCCTGGGACGAGGAGGGCAACCAGCTCGCCGTCACGGTGCTGTCCCCGCTGCCCACCGACATCGCCGCCCAGCGTTTCGTCACGGCGCCCGGCGAGACCGTCCTCGGCTTCACCGACCCCACCCAGGTCCAGCGCACGCTCCCGCTCACCTACGGCGAGGAGCAGCGCGACGTCCCTCCGGTCGTCTGGCGCACCGGAGTCCGCTCCACCGAGCCGCATCTGCTGGTCATGGGCCAGCCGGGCAGCGGAACCTCGACCCTGCTGCGCTCGATCGCCCTCCAGGCGCTCCAGTACGGCGACGTCGTGATCGTCGAGGGCGGCGGCACCGGCGAGTACGCGTGCCTGACCGGCCGGGACGGCGTCCTCGCGGTCGAGTGCGGGCTGGCCGGGGCGCTGGCGAGCCTGGAGTGGGCCGCCACCGAGACGGAGCGCCGGCTCATCGCGGCCAACCGCGCCCGCCAGGCCGGTCAGCCGACGCCGGACGACGCCAGGCGGCCCCTGTGGATCCTCCTGGACCGCCCCAGCGCCTTCTCCCCTCTCGCGGCGGCCGACGGCCGCAAGGACCCGCAGGCCCTGCTCCAGGTCCCCCTCCGGCACGGGCGCGCGGCCAATGTCACCGTGGTGGTGGCCGAGCAGTTCGACAGCGCGGACGCGCTCAGTGACGCGGTACGGCAGCACACGCGCGCGCGTGTCGTGCTCGGGCCCGCGACGGGTGAGCAGTTGGCGTCGGTGCTCGGGGCGCGGCCGAACTCGACGCCGGTGGCCCAGGTGCCGCCGGGCCGGGGGTACGCGCGGCTGGGTGCGGGGCCGGTGCATCGGCTCCAGGTGCCGGCCACACCGGACCCGTACGACGACGCGACGAGCGACACGGATCGCCAGGCGGTGCTCGCGCTGCTGCCGCCGAGGACCCGGCCGGCCGACGCGGAGGGCATCGAGGCGCAGGGCATCGAAGCGGAGAGCTTCGAAGCGGAGAGCATCGAGGCGGAGGCGTTGCCTTCGGAGGCCGTGGTGGCCGAGAGTTCGTAGGCTCCCGGCGTCACCCGGCCTCACTCGGCACGAGCGCGGGCGGCGGGGTTCCGCTCGCCCGCGCTCGCGGTGCCGCCGCGCCCACCCGCACCGCCCCGGCACGACCGCCCGCAGCCGCGCGAGCATCGGCCATCGGCTACGCCACGAAGGTCCGGGGTGAGTCCCCGCCCCCGCTCGCGCCCGTCTCCACCAGCTTCGCCGCCGCCGCCAGCCTGACCGCCGCCTCGTCGGCCACCGCGCCCGCGACGGTGAACGGAAGCCGGACATAGCCCTCGAAGGCGCCGTCCACCCCGAAGCGGGGACCGGAGGGCACCCGTACCCCGACCCGCTCCCCCGCCTCCGCGAGCCGCGAGCCGGAGAGGCCGCCGGTTCGCACCCACAGCGTCAGCCCGCCGCTCGGCACTTCGAACTCCCACTCCGGCAGCTCCCGCCGTACCGCGGCGACCAGCGCGTCCCGGTTCTCCCGGGCCTGACCGCGCCGCAGCTCCACGGCCTGCTCCCAGCCCCCCGTGTTGAACAGCCAGTTCACGGCGAGCTGCTCCACCACCGGTGTCCCCAGATCGGCGTAGGCACGCGCCGCGACCAGGCTGCGGATCACATCGGGGGCCGCCCGCACCCAGCCGATCCGCATGCCCGCCCAGAAGGCCTTGCTCGCCGATCCGACCGTGATGACGGTGGACCCCGCCGGATCGAAGGCGCACACCGGACGCGGCATCGACACGTCGTCGTCCAGCCACAGCTCGGTCATGGTCTCGTCCGCGATCAGCACCGTCCCCGCCGACCGGGCGGCCTCCACGAGCCGGCGCCGCTGGTCCTCGCCCACGAGAGCGCCGGTCGGGTTGTGGAAGTCGGCGACGATATAGGCGATCCGGGGGGCCGCGTCGCGCAGCACCTGGCGCCAGCGGTCCATGTCCCAGCCGCTCAGCCCCTCCGCCATCGCGACCGGGACGAGCCGCGCCCCGGCCTCCCGCATCAGCTGAAGGATGTTGGCGTACGACGGCGACTCGACGGCGACACGTTCGCCCCGGCCCGCGAAGAGATGGCAGATGGCGTCGATCGCGCCCATGGCGCCCGTGGTCACCATGATCTGCTCGGGCATCGTCGGAATGCCGCTCTCGGTGTAGCGGTCGGCGATCATCGAGCGCAGGGCGGGGAGCCCGGCCGGGTAGTCGCCGTGGGTATGGGCGTACGGCGGCAGTTCCTCCAGGGCGCCCTGGACGGCACGGGTCAGCCACGGCTCGGGCGCGGGGAGCGCCGCGGTGCCCAGGTCGATCATGGAGCCGAGCGCCTCGGGCGGGAGGGGTTCGAGGCCGCGCGCGGGGAGCGGGTTCCCGGCCGGTACGGCCGTCCAGCTGCCCGCGCCGCGCCTGGACTCCAGGAAGCCCTCGGCGCGCAGTGCCTCGTAGGCCGCCGCGACCGTCGTACGGCTGACGGACAGGGCGAGGGCCAGCTCGCGTTCGGCGGGGAGCCGGGCGGCGACCGGGACGCGCCCTTCCAGGACCAGCAGGCGGACGCCGTCGGCCAGGGCGCGGTAGGCGGGCGGGCGGCGGGTGCCGGGGCCCGCCGGGCGGTCCTGCTGGGAGTTGAGCAGCCGGGCGAGCTGCGCGGCCCCCATCGCCGAGGTCCACTGCGCCATGGAAATCAGTCCACCTTCCCCGGATTGGCCATGGATGGCACTTCCACTCAGGTTCCAGGGTGGCATGCACCAGGCCACTACGACCACAGGGGGTACCCCTTGCCCACGAAGTCCACGCGGGCCCGTCTCGGGCGACGCCTGATCCAGCTCTACGTCGGACTCGTGCTGTACGGGGCGAGCTCGGCGCTTCTCGTGGAGTCGGGCCTCGGACTCGAACCCTGGGGTGTGCTGCACCAGGGGCTCGCCGAGCTCACCGGTCTGACGATCGGCGTGGTGTCGATCTTCGTGGGCGCGGCGGTGCTGCTCCTGTGGATCCCGCTGCGCCAGCGCCCCGGCCTCGGCACCGTGTCCAACGTCTTCGTCGTGGGGATCGCCATGGACGCCACTCTCGACCTCGTCCCCGTCCCGCGCTCCCTGGCCGTACGCGTTCTGGTCCTGGTGGCCGGCATCCTGCTCAACGGCGTGGCCACCGGCCTCTACATCGCGGCGCGCTTCGGGCCCGGTCCGCGCGACGGCCTGATGACCGGACTGCACCGCCGTACCGGCCGCTCGATCCGTCTGATGCGTACGGCGATCGAGATCGCGGTGGTCGCCACCGGCTTCGCACTCGGCGGCACCGTGGGCGTCGGCACCGTTCTGTACGCGCTGTCGATCGGCCCGCTGGCCCAGCTGTTCCTGCGGGTGTTCCTGCGGGTGTTCGACGTCCCGTCGGCATCCGGTGGCAGCACGGTCGTTGCCGAAGGGCAACCGCGGAAGGCCATACTGCGACCGTGACCTCGCGGATACGCCACCCCTATCTCGACCACCCCGGCCCCCTCGCCTTCGCCCACCGGGGCGGGGCCGCGGACGGTCTGGAGAACACCGTGCCGCAGTTCCGGCGGGCGGTGGAGACGGGATACCGGTACATCGAGACCGATGTGCACACCACCGCCGACGGCAAGCTGGTCGCCTTCCACGACGCGACGCTGGACCGGGTGACGGACGGCGCGGGGCGCATAGCGGATCTGCCCTGGAAGGACGTCAGCCACGCGCGCGTGGCGGGCAAGGAACCCGTGCCCCTCTTCGAGGAACTCCTCGAGACCTTCCCCGAGGTGCGCTGGAACGTCGACCTCAAGGCGGAGGCCTCGCTCCACCCCTTCCTCGAACTCGTCGAGCGCGCGAACGCCTGGGACCGGATCTGCGTCGGCTCGTTCTCCGAGGCGCGGGTGATCCGCGCCCAGCGCCTGGCCGGACCGCGCCTGGCGACGTCGTACGGCACCCGGGGCGTGCTCAACCTGCGGCTGCGCTCCTGGGGTGTGCCGGCGGCGTTGCGCCGTTCCGCGGTCGCGGCCCAGGTTCCCGAGGCGCAGTCCGGCATCCAGGTGGTCGACCGCAGGTTCGTGCGCGCGGCACACGCGCGTGGGCTGCAGGTGCACGTGTGGACCATCAACGAGGCCGATCGCATGCACCGGCTCCTGGACCTGGGAGTCGATGGCATCATGACCGATCACATCGACACGTTGCGCAAGGTCATGGAGGACCGCGGCGTCTGGGTGCCCCACCCCTGACACGCCCGCCCCACCGCCCCCTTGGCACGGCACCTTCGGCGGGGAAGCGAGGGCACGGGTGAGCACCGACACCGTGCGGGCGGACGCCCACGACCTGCGGCGCGAGCAGCGCGGCTGGTACTTCTACGACTGGGCCTGCTCCGTCTATTCGACGAGCGTGCTCACCGTGTTCCTGGGCCCCTGTCTGACGGCCGTCGCCAAGTCGGCGGCGGACGCGGACGGGTTCGTGCATCCGCTGGGCGTCCCGGTGCGGGCCGGGTCGTTCTTCGCGTACTGCGTCTCCGCGTCCGTGATCGTGTCGATCGTGGTGATGCCCCTGGTGGGCGCGGCGGCCGACCGCACGGGACGGAAGAAGCCGCTGCTGGCCGTCTGCGCCTACGTGGGGGCGGCGGCCACGACCGTACTGTTCTTCCTCTCCGGCCACCGCTATCTGCTGGGCGGCCTGCTGCTGATCGTCGCCAACGCGTCCGTGGCCGTCTCGATGGTGGTCTACAACTCCTACCTGCCGCAGATCGCCGGACCCGAGGACCGCGACCGGGTCTCCTCGCGCGGCTGGGCATTCGGCTACGCGGCCGGTTCGTCGATGCTGATCGTCAACCTGGTCCTGTTCACGGCGCACGACTCCTTCGGCGTCTCCGAGTCGACGGCGGTCCGCGTCTGTCTGGCCTCCGCGGGCCTGTGGTGGGGAGCCTTCACCCTCGTGCCGCTGAAGCGGCTGCGCGACCGCCGTACGACGAACACGGCGCCCGCGGTCCACGGCTGGCGGCAACTCGCCGCGACGGTCCGGAACATGCGAGGCAAACCGCTCACTCTGGCCTTCCTGCTCGCCTACCTCATCTACAACGACGGCATCCAGACGGTCATCTCGCAGGCGTCGGTGTACGGCTCCGAGGAGCTGGGGCTGAGCCAGTCCACGCTCATCACCGCGGTCCTGATGGTCCAGGTGCTGGCGGTCGCGGGGGCGCTGGGGATGGGGCGGCTGGCACGGACGTACGGGGCGAAGCGGACCATTCTGGGGTCGCTGGTGGCGTGGACCGTGACGCTGGCGGCCGGATACTTCCTGCCGGCCGGGCGGCCGGTGTGGTTCTTCGTGCTCGCGGCCGGGATCGGGCTGGTGCTCGGCGGCAGCCAGGCCCTGTCCCGCTCCCTGTTCTCCCATCTCGTGCCGCCCGGCAAAGAGGCCGAGTACTTCTCGGCGTACGAGATGAGCGACCGGGGTATGAGCTGGCTCGGGCCGCTGCTGTTCGGGATCACCTACCAGCTGACCGGAAGCTACCGGGACGCGATCATCTCGCTCGTGGCGTTCTTCGTCATCGGATTCGTGCTGCTCGCACGGGTTCCGGTGGGCCGGGCGATCCGCGACGCGGGGAATCCGGTTCCGGAGCGGATTTAGCGCTCAGGGCGAAAGGGCTGTAGTGTACGCGTTTGGCCTGCCAGGCGTACCGTTACTGCGCGTCAAAGATGCCGAAACGCTGGGTGACATCTGCTAGCAGATGTGACAAACCGGGCGCCGGTGGGTACAACAAGGGGCGGCTACGACGGCGACGCATGACCCGGAACGGGACTCGGAACGGGAATCTTTACCGCCGACCGGACGTTGACCGGATGACGACGACAGCGACACCTGTCCTGTGGGCGACAAGCCCGGGAGGCACGATTCATGAGTGAGCGAGCTCTTCGCGGCACGCGCCTCGTGGTGACCAGCTACGAGACGGACCGCGGCATCGACCTGGCCCCGCGCCAGGCCGTGGAGTACGCATGCGAGAAGGGGCACCGCTTCGAGATGCCCTTCTCGGTCGAGGCGGAGATTCCGCCGGAGTGGGAGTGCAAGGTCTGCGGGGCCCAGGCACTCCTCGTTGACGGCGACGGCCCTGAGGAAAAGAAGGCCAAGCCCGCGCGTACCCATTGGGACATGCTGATGGAGCGGCGCACCCGAGAGGAACTCGAAGAGGTCCTCGAGGAGCGCCTGGCGGTTCTGCGTTCGGGCGCGATGAACATCGCGATCCATCCGCGGGACAGCCGCAAGTCGGCCTAGTCCCTGCCGGGGTCGGCCAGACACCGACGAACGCAAGTGACGGCGGGCGTCTACGTGGATTCACGTAGACGCCCGCCGTCATGTGTCCGTGTTCGCGCCGCGCTCAGCGCGTGAGCGGCGGGCGCGGCTCGTGCGGGGCGTCGCCGCCCGGCTCGTCGTTGCGGATGACCTCGCCCTGGACGACCTTTCCGTCGGGGCGGTGGATCCGGGCCTGCTGGAAGGCGTCGCCGAAACCGCCCGGGGCGGCCTCGCGCAGCTTGCGGTCGAGAGTGCGCTCGGTGAACCGGCTCAGCGCCTTCTGGACCGGGGGGATCAGCAGAAGCAGGCCCACCGCGTCCGAGATCAGGCCGGGGATCATCAGGAGCAGACCGCCGAGCATCAGCAGGCCGTTGCCCCCGCCGCTCTGCGGGGTGCCGCCGCGCTGCAGCGCCTCGTTGAGGTTCTGGAAGGCACGGCGGCCCGCCTTCTTGATCACACCGGCCCCGAGGACGAAGCCGGCGAGCAGCAGCAGGAACACCACGAACCCGCTGGTCGCGCCGGCGACCACGGTCAGCAGCCAGATCTCCAGCACCAGCCAGGTCGCGACGCCCAGCGGCAGGAAGGTCCGCAGCCGGGAGCGCCGGGGCCGGGCGGGGTACGTGGGGGTTGGTGCACCAGTCGTCATACGTCCAGTGTGCCTGGGCCCGGCTCAGTGCGGGATAAGCGAACGATCAACCGGGCCGTCAGGCCTTCTTGGCGCGGCCGGTCAGCTTGGCGACGCGCTCCGTGGCGCCCCAGGCCGTGACCCGCCACAGGGCCTCCACGAGGATGTCGCGGCTCATCTTGGAGTCGCCGAGTTCGCGCTCGACGAAGGTGATGGGGACCTCCACGACCTGGAATCCGGCCTTGACCGCGCGC
>Ga0182008_10000545_pt1 | contig 28027 bp, 19 predicted proteins | sample Sormic07211129_1_FD_120482 | JGI IMG/M metagenome (GOLD analysis project Ga0182008, IMG submission 120482) | Rhizosphere microbial communities from Sorghum bicolor, Mead, Nebraska, USA - 072115-129_1 metaG | ecosystem: Host-associated > Plants > Roots > Rhizosphere | place: USA: Nebraska...
CCTTCATATACGGACATCGTAACTAACTGCCGCTATAAAAATGGCTATATAATATCGAAATCACAAAAATTTTGGCAACAGGATACCTAAAACTGCTCTACCGGCAAAAAATTGATTATTTCTGCTCAATATTTAACTAATTTTCAGTTGAATCAAAGCCTTTTATCAATTTTAATAGCTCATGCTGCTCGTCAGCTTCTAATTCGATTACGCCGTTAAACATTTCAAAAATTTCATCACGGAGGTTGGCACGCATCAAAATATCGATCAGGCGTACAAAGGTTTTCTTTTGATCTGTATTTAAGCTCCCAAACAATTTTGGTTCCAATTCATATAATGCCTTAATTAAATCGACTAACGCAGGTTTCCTTAATTCTTGCTCTCTTTCGCTGGCGTAAACCGGAAATATCCCATCCTGTTCGTAACTTTGGATCAGGTTGTTGGCATATTCTTTTAAAAACGGCTTGCGTTTGCTTTTAAGATATTCTGTTAGTGCCTTAATCAAAAACCGATATTCAGCTGAAGATTTCGCTGCACCAAATATAGCCACCTGCCCTTCATTTTCGAAGCTCTTAAAATCGAAGTCAAGAAAAAAGTCACTATCGATATAAACACTGTGGAAATAATCGTCACTCTTTTTATTTAAGGTGGTGTAATCTTTATAAATTTCTTCGCCACCGGCCAAAAAGTAATATTTAGACAATTCTTTGTGCAGGTTTTCCTTCCAGTGTACGTATTTAATTTTAAAAGTAACAGCAGTATCGGGATAAAAAAGTTTAAACTCTTCTATGCTTTTAATATTGCTGTTAAAATCCAATGCTTCACCATTTACAATAATGGCGTAATTCTTATGCTTATTTAATTCTATAAGCCAACAGAATTCGTTGATCAAAAAAGGAAGTACTATGGTTTCGATATCTTGCTGGCTGATCTTCAAATTGGTAAACGATACAGTAGTACCTGTTGTACCAGTTTGGCTGGGAACGGAGGAAAAATCGGAGCTATAATTGTTCAAACCGCCCGTATTAATGCGGATTTCCCCATCAAGAAAGCCCTTTTCTGATTGATAAGTGGTATGCCAAACGGCATCATGTGCAAAGGTGAAAAAGGTTAGCCTACCCACTCCATTACGACCATGCATTTTAGAGGTATGTTTTGGCGCAACAATCTGAATGGATTTTTCGGATTCGAAAAATGGTTCAAATTTTTGTTGTAAACGGTCGAAATTGATTCCGTAGCCATTGTCAGCAATGGTTAATTCGGTTAGCAGCCCCAATGGATTGGCTACAAAATCTAAGTGAATGGTATTTGCATTGGCATCAAAACCATTCCAAATGTATTCGGCAATCGCCTGCCTTTCATTATAGTTTTTAAGTACCTTTTGTATTCCTTTTGAAGTGATATTAACCTTTACAGACATGTTTACTAATATAATTAGCAAATATATCATAAAATTCTGACCTTGTCAGGTTTAAAATAACGAATTATCTACTTCACCTGAATTGAATTGTTTATTCCTGAAAAAGGCTTACCTATATTTCCCGCTGATTAAAATGTCTGCGAAGTTTTTCTTCTTCTATATCAAGCAGTTCTAATTGCTCTTTAATCAGCTCATCATTAATCTGCTCTTTTTTATTCAGACCTTTCAATAAGATGCGCTGCTGCGATATAATATCTTCCAATGCGATACGGTAGTCGTGATAAAAGTCTTCTGACCTGGAAATGTTCTCTTCTTGTTCCCAATCCCTTAACAATTCCATCTCAGCCTCGATCCGAATTTTGATTGACCTGATCATATCGTTGTTTTCTAACGCATTATGGTATTTTTCGTTAAGAATTTTAAGCGATAACATGGATAATTTTTTTCTGACCATTTGTTTTTGCTGCTCAAAAGGAATCGTATAATCAGGATCTGGCATATCCAGCCATTTTATTATTAACGGCAGTGTTAAGCCTTGTAAAATCAAAGTAACCAATATTACGTTGAATGTGATAAACAAGATTAAGTTACGCTGTGGAAAAACTACACCAGATTTTAAAGCTACCGGAATAGAGAGCGCAGCAGCGAGTGATACCACGCCCCTCATACCTGCCCATCCGAAGAGTAAGGATGCTTTCCAGCTGGGGTTCGGATCTGCCGTTTTAATGTACCGGCTGATAAAACGCGTGAAGTATAAGGCACCGTAAGTACTTGCTAACCTGGCAACTATTAAAACCAGGCAAATAATGGCACTATAACGGATAGCCGGCCAAAGGCCATCGTTGCCTAAACCATTTATAACTACCGGAAATTCTAAGCCGATTAATAAAAAAACAAAACCATTTAGTACAAAAGCTACAGCTTCCCAAACGTTTACACCCTGCAAGCGGCTTCTATGGGTGAGGATTTCGTCTCGACGGGCAGAAAGAAACAAACCACCACTTACCACTGCCAATACCCCGGAAAACTCAAATTTCTCTGCAGTAATGTACATCACATAGGGTGTTAAAAAAGTAAGGATGATATCAATATTCGTGGTAGTAGGCAGCCATCGGTGCAAAGCATAAAAAACCAGGGCTACTGCAATCCCTATTAAAACGCCCATAACAATAACCAGCACAAAATTACCTGCAGCTTTACCCAACACAAAACTACCTGTCGTTACCGCAACTAATGCAAAACGGAACACCACTAAACTGGATGCATCATTTAGTAAACTTTCGCCTTCTAAAATTGTGGTAAGCCTTTTAGGCACCTTAACGTTTTTAAGTATGGCCGATGCAGATACCGCATCCGGAGGAGAAATAATACCTCCTAATAAAAAACCCAATGCCCAGGTAAAACCCGGAATGATGCTTTTAGAAATCAGCGCAACAATACTTGAAGTAAGCATTACAATTGGAAAGGCAAAGCTGCTAATCACCCTGCGCCATTTCCAGAAATCTTTCCAAGAGGTATTCCAAGCAGCTTCATATAATAATGGCGGTAAAAAAATTACAAAAATGAGTTCAGGCGCTATTTCTATATGACCAAGTTTAGGTACAAAACTTAAAATTAAGCCGGCAACAACCAACACAATAGGATAGGCAACCCGTATTTTTTGTGCCAGCATCACCGCAAACAGGATAATTGCAAGCAAAAAAGCGTATTGTATGATGAGTTCGTGCATATGATTTTGAGGCTTGGTCTAAAATACAAATTTGCCTGGGCATTCAGGTATAGTTTCGACTGGTTAAACAGCTAAAAGCCCATAATTCCAAAAATAACATTATGGGTAAATGACGTTCGTTTCATTGCTTAGCTGATAAGATAATCAAATCAAACCCTTTGAGATGAAAAATATTACACAAAGGGCCTGAACGTTTATTAAAAAAACAAATAAGATTAATGACCTATGCTTAGCCAAAAAGATCGCTGCTCAGGTACCGATCTCCCCGATCGCAGGCGATAAACACAATGGTTCCCTGATCCAGTTCACCGGCAAGCTTTAAGGCTGCTGCGCAGGCACCCCCGGAACTCATACCAGCAAATAAACCTTCTTCTTTAGCCATTCTTCTTGCCATTAAGGTTGCTTCTGCCTGTGCAATATCCATCACACGGTCTACCCTTTGGGGATCAAATATTTTGGGCAAATATTCTTCAGGCCAACGCCTGATCCCCGGAATGGAAGAACCTTCTGTAGGTTGACAGCCTACAATCTGTATATCATTATTTTTTTCCTTAAAAAATCTCGAACACCCCATAATCGTTCCGGTTGTTCCCATAGAACTAACAAAATGTGTAATCTGCCCTTCGGTATCTTTCCATATTTCTGGTCCGGTTGTTTTGTAGTGGGCCATATAATTATCCTGATTGGCAAATTGATTTAGCAAGTAATATCCCCTTGAAGTACCTTTTTCCTCTGCATAATCCCTGCACGCTTCTATGCTTTCCAGCAACGTTACTTTGGCACCAAAGGCTTCCATTGTTACTTTCCGTTCGCGTGTAGAATTAGCCGGCATAACCAATTCAATATCCAAATTATACAGACTTGCGATCATGGCCAAGGCAATCCCGGTATTGCCACTTGTGGCCTCCACTAATTTGGTTCCGGGGGTTACCTCACCACGTTCAATTGCGCTTCTAATCATATTGAGCGATGCCCGGTCTTTCACACTACCACCCGGGTTATCTCCTTCCAGCTTCGCAAATACGCGCACACCTGGGTTAACATTCAGCTTTTGAAGTTCGGCCATTGGCGTGTTTCCGATCAGATCGATTATTCCTGCCATATTTTAATAAATTAATGGGTTTCTTTATGATTTCTAATGGTAATAATCGGCGAATGATAAGCGGTAGAAAATGCCGGGATACTTTCGGTAAGCCATACGTTCCCACCAATAATGCTGTCGTGCCCGATAATGGTTTCGCCACCCAGTATAGTTGCCCCTGAATAAATCACCACCCTATCTTGTACGGTAGGATGCCGTTTACTGCCTGCCAACGTTTTTTTTACACTCAAAGCGCCAAGTGTTACTCCCTGATATAATTTAACATACCGGCCAATGGTACTGGTTTCTCCGATCACAATTCCCGTCCCGTGGTCAATATAGAAATATTCGCCGATACTGGCTGCCGGATGGATATCGATCCCCGTTTTAGAATGGGCATATTCGGTCAGTATTCTCGGTACCAGCGGAATTCCAAAATTGTAAAGCATATGGGCAATTCTGTAAAAACAAATCGCATAAAAACCCGGATAAGTCCGAATGACTTCAAACCTGCTCTGCGCCGCCGGATCGCCCTCATAAATAGCCAGAATATCAGTGTTTAAGATGCGATAAAGTTCGGGTAAGCTTTCGAAAAACTGACCTGCTGCATTTTTGCATGCACTATTTTTGAGCTGGCAACTTGCCGATATAATAGCATACAGCTCAAGTTCCAGCGTATTAATATCTTCTTTTATTTCTATAGTGGTTGAATATATCTTCGCAGCATTTTCCGGAAAAAGTACCTGAATAAGCTTTTCTGCCCAAAGGGATATAACTTCATTGGGTGGAATGTTTTGTTGTTCAAGAGGATTCTTGAGAATTTGTTCAAAAAAATGGTCTTCCATAATTGCTGGCCGATCTGCTCATCGACTAAATATATAGATTTAATCGCTAAATGTAAGTTTTGTTTTTTTAAACTGAAACTATAGCCTCGATTTTATGGATAAAATGTCGGAAAGATAACAAATTAGTGTTGAATCCGAAGTCTAAAGTCTATAGTCTTTAATCGGAAGATTTAAGTTTGGCTGATCAGTCTTTTGGCTGGATAGAAAGATATTACCAGAGAAATTTATTAAAAGCCCCTGAAACAAGTTTAGGGTGATGCCCCCTTTAAATACTTGTTATTTTAAAGAAAAATAGCGGAGATTTCTATTATTTAGAAAACTCCGCTATGGCTAGATGGTAATTTGAGATAGTTATTGCTTCTGTTGAGACAAGAAAGAAACTAAAGAAGCCAGCTCCTCATATGATAGTGAATTAGCCAAACCTTCTGGCATCATTGAAGTTTCCATTTCTTTTCTCGACAGGATATCGCTTGCTTTGATGGTGAAAACTTCGCCTGCAATGTTACGCAGCACCACTTTAGCAGCAGTTTCCTCTGTAACAAAGCCCATATAGGTACGGTCGCCTTTAGCGGTGATCATTACGGAAGCAAATCCCTGTGAGATTGAAGCATTGGGTTTTAATATCGATTCTGCAATTTGCTCACGGTTCATAATGGAACCGATCTGTCCCATGAAAGGACCTTTCATTTTTTCGCTTTTGCTTAAGCTGTGGCAGGCTACACAACCCTGGCTATTGAAAATATTTTTTCCTTTCAGCGGATCGCCCTGTAACTTATTGATGGCCAACAATACATCTTCAATAGATGATTTACCCACCTGACCTTTTTTGTTTTTGATTTTATTCAGATCAATTTTTGGTTCTTCAACTGCGGCTACTTTTTCTTCAATGGTAAATTCAGGGATGTCCATCCTTTGGCGCTCATTTAAATCAACATAAAATTGCTTGCCATTCGCTCCTGCTTTTGCAGCCTCTTCTTTCAAGAATTTCTCGATAACTGGCGAGCCCTCCCATGAAACAGCTTTAAAGTACGGACCGTGCGAATCGGGACGTGTGCCCCACCACCAGGTAGCATCATAAGGGATTTCTTTTTTATACAAACGACCTAAGGTAACCAGAATCTGATGTTTTAATTTTTCATCTGTTGCTTGTTTGTAATTTTCGATTAACCCGTTGACTGCCTTTTCGGTATGCATATAACGTAAAGCCCAAAGTGCAAGGGTAGCATTGTCGCTTTTAACTGCAGCAAGCAAAGCGTCTACCGCCTGAAGATCAACCAGGGCCCTAACAGCTAAATGAGGCAAAATAATACCTGAGTTTGGTGTGGCATGGGGCCCTTCAGTACCTTTTGCAGGTGCTTTGAATGAAGCTGGAACTTTAGTTTCTAAAAGCACATTGGCTACTTCTGCCCTGCCCAAACGGTTCAAGCCAATTATAGAAGCAGCCTGAACGCGAAGATCAGCATCTTTTAAGCCCGCTAAAAATGGTTCAACAGGTACTTTATCTATATAAGTTTTACGATCAGCGAGTGCTTTCAGCGCAAACTCTTTCATTGCTTTGTCTTTTGTAAATTCAATTAAAGTTGCAATACCATTTTCTTTCGTCAATTGTGCATACGTGTACATACCTGCTATACGTACATCAAGGGCTAAAGCCTGATCGGAGGCTACTTTTAATGCTATTGAAATGGCTTGTTTATTGTTGCGGGCAATCAATTCTTGCGAAGCCGCTAATCGGCCTACTGCGCTATTCGATTTAAGTAGCTCACCCAGTTTTTTAACGGAAGCTTTTTTAACATCTGGAAAAGCTTTATAGGTCCAGTTATTGGGCACTGCGCGAACCACATAACCTTTATTCGGACTGCCAGAATAACCGGCGCCATCCCAAGCCGATAGATAAAGTCTTCCTGATCCATCTACATCAAGGTCTGTAATCTGAGGTAGTTTAATAAATTCTTCGTCTTTTTGCGTAAAGGTTGGTCCGTCGGCAGTAACCCTGTGAATATAAAGCATACTTCTGCCCCAATCGGCCATCATGGGTACGTGATTATATTGTTCAGGCCAGTTGGGTTCATCCATAAACAATGCGCCTGTACCCGATCCACCACCCAAATCGGCAAGTGCCGGAATAATTTCTTCAGTAAAATTTTGAAATAAAACCGGGTAACCATATTCGCCAGACTGTATGTGGTGCGAGAAACGTACATTCCAGCCTCCGCCATCATTCGTATTTTCTCTGGTGAAAACGTTCATATAAGGATCAATAGCAACATCGTAAACATTACGTGTGCCGTGCGTATATACTTCCATTTCAGTTCCATCCGGACGAACGCGCACAATGCCACCGCCTAACATGGTTAGCTTTTTACCAGAGCGGTCTACTGCATCATGAAATCCAAAGTCTCCAACAGAGATGTAAATCCATCCGTCAATGCCCATCCGGATACCGTTGGTAGCGTGATCGGTACCGCGTTCGCGAATATATTTAGCGTTGCTGATATGTTCAATAAGTGGTTTTTCGGGTCCATCGGCCTTTCCATCGCCGTCTTTATCTTCAAAAACAACCAAATTCATGCCTGTAGCCTGTTTTGTTTCTTTTGAGAAAGTAGTATGCAATACATATACCTGGCTGCCCTGAACGATAATTCCGCGGGGATTATCTACTTCGGCAAAATCTGTATGTTCATCCATTTTACCATCATTATCCTTATCTATCAATTTAAGGATATGGCCTTTACCCGGGTCTTTACCTAAAGATCCGATCATATCAACACCCACATATACTTCGCCTGTTGGTGCTACGGCTAAACAGGCCGGACTTGGTGTTACATCTGGTCCGGCAAAATTTGTAATTGTTAACCCTGGAGTTGATACATGCTGTATCTGCGGTTCGCTAAAAAAGTTTTTTAATCCAAAAAAAACTAATGTAAAAGAAATTAAGCTTAAAGAAAATTTAATCATTTGTGCGTTATGGTTCTTGGTTTAGTTTGTGCGAGGTAAACTTACACAAAATATAAATTCCTTACTGCCACAATTTTGTGGTGTTTTATAACCTTAATTTATCAAGCTGGTTAAAATCCAAGCAGTTTATGGCGGAAAAAATTAACTTAATTGTTTTAAGCCGGAAAATTTTGCAAAACAGCTTAAAATGCGTCAGCAAATCAGTAAAAAACCGACAATAAAACAATCAAAAGCGTATTTAAAGCGGAATAAGTGGCAGCCAAATCATAATCAGGTAAATAATTTCGAAAAAACTTGAATAATAGTATAAATTTCATTATATTTACTTCGTTCAACATTCATAAAATCAGTACGTTATGAAAAATATTCTTTATTTCTTCCTGACTGCCCTGATCTCCTCCATTGCGTTATTGACTACCAGGGATTCCTTTGAGCCCGAATTGGTTTATAGCACAGTGGTATTAATATGGATTCTGTATATCTGGTACCATATTTATGCTGCAAATAAGAGGAACTACAGCGAGTAGTATTTGTTTATATTGCTTTTAATTTCCAAACAATTGTGGTTTGGCCAGGTTCGCGTGCCTGCTCTTTTTTGGTTGCATAAATCGACATGTTCTAATTTAACATCGGTAAGCGTTTGCGTCAACGGTTAATTTATTATCTTCGCCCAAAACTAAAACACAGTAGTTTACGTTTATAACTAAGCCTGGCTACTTAGCCAGGTTACACATAAAGCTTAATGAACTTGGAGTTATCGACCTCGTACATGGGGTAGATTAGCGCACAAGATCATGAAATTAAAAGCAAAATTCCCATCTTCAACGGGGAATACATTTTATACGGAAGTTCGACGTAGAGTAAACAACGACTTTAAAGAAAATAACAGAAGCATAAATGCCAATTTTTCAATGTGGATTAAAGCTTGCTTTTTCCTGATATTATTTTTGGCACTTTATTTAACCATTTTACTTTTTTCTTTTCATGCTGCCGTTCTGTTAGTGATAATCGCTGTGCTTGGTACGGTTTGTGCCTTTATCGGCTTCAATATCTGTCACGATGCTATCCACGGTTCGTTTTCCAGTTCAAAGCGTATCAACAATTTTTTCAGCTTTCTTTTTAATATGGTTGGGGCTAATCCATATGTTTGGAATATCACGCACAATGTTGTACATCATACTTATACCAACATTCCAGGTCATGATGAAGATATTGAGGTGGCAAAGGGCTTAATAAGGATCTGTACGGAAGATGAATTAAAACCCCACCAACGGTTCCAGCAATGGTATGCCTTTCCGCTATATAGCCTGGCTTCACTTTCCTGGGTATTTCGTAAAGATTATAAAAAGTTTTTTCAGAAAAGCGTAGGTGCCTGTCAGAACAAACATCCCAACATTGAATACTTTAACCTCTTTTTCTATAAATTTCTTTATTATTTCATTTTTATTGGTCTACCGTTACTGATCATGCCGTTCTTGTGGTGGCAGGTTGCAATTGGCTTTGTTGTTCTACACCTTGCCCAGGGCTTAACCATGGGACTTGTTTTTCAACTGGCTCATGTAGTAGAAGGAACAACGTTTCCAAAAACCAACGCAGATGGCAATATGGAAGAAGCCTGGGCCGAACACCAAATGCGGACTACAGCAAATTTTGCAACTCAATCGCCAGTCTCCGCATTTTTTCTCGGCGGTTTAAACCGACAGATAGAGCACCACCTTTTCCCTAAAATATGCCACGTTCATTATGGTCGGATCTCCACAATTGTAAAACAAACAGCGTTGGAATTTGGATTGCCTTATCATGAAAACACTACCTTTCTATCGGCACTTCGCTCCCATTACCGCATCCTCAAAAAAATGGGGCAACCTGAAACAATTTAACTAATATCATTTTTATTCCGTTAATTGTAAAACACTTAACATCAACTAGCCGTTAAGAAGTTTAGGACATTGAGGTAAATCATCCAAACTCAATGTTCGTATCGTTGGGCAATATGCATTCAAGACCAATAGGTGCATGACTAATGCACCTACAGCTGATAACATAAACTTAACATACAATACATTTCTTCAAGAGGCATATCTTTTTATCTTTAACGCTATGTACTGGTACGAAGAAGAAGTTAAACAATTGGAAAGAGCGCACCGCTTAGACCGGGAACATCCAGGTGTTATTTTTTATGGCAGTTCATCTATCCGGTTATGGAATAGCCTGGAAGATGATTTCGATTATATGAAGGTAACTAATTTAGGCTTTGGTGGCTCTACCTTAGCTGCATGCGTATGGTTTTTTGAGCGGATAATGACAGACTACAGGCCAAAGGCGCTGGTGGTGTACGCAGGCGATAATGATCTTGGTGATGGGAGAAATCCAGAGGAAATATTTATTTTTTTCCAGCAGCTGATGGTTAAAGTTAACCAACGGTTTGGCACACTGCCTTGTTATTTTATTTCTTTGAAACCCAGTATTACCCGCTGGCAAATGGCCGATCAGTTCCGATATACCAATAACCTGATCGAAAGTGAGATTATCAAACTCAATAGCCATTGGAAATTTATTGATGTTTTTAAGAAAATGCTGAATAAAGATGGACAGCCCAACCCTGCATTTTATGATCACGATGGTCTTCATTTGAACGAAGCGGGTTATCGATTATGGGCCAGTACAGTTAAAGAGAAGTTAGGCTAATTATTACGCTTAATTAATATTCCGATAACATAGATGCCTTAATTTTCCAAAAAAGAATTAACGCAATGAACAGGGAATATCACAAATGGTTTAGCCAGCATCTTCAGCGAGACATGGAACTTCTTGTTTTTGGTCACACAGGCAGAGCAGTTATCTTTTTTCCTACACGGATGGCCAGGTTTTACGATTACGAAAACTGGGGCATTATCGCTTCATTAACTGCGCAGATTGAAAACGGCGAACTTCAGATTTTTTGTGTAGACAGCATTGATGGAGAGAGCTTTTACAATGATGAGGTATTCCCATCGGTACGGATAGACCGGCATTTACAATATGAAAAATATCTCCTTGAGGAAGTACTATCACTTATTTATCAGAAAAATGATGGCGATTATATTGAAACTGCCGGCTGCAGCATGGGTGCTTATCACGCCATTAACCTGGCCCTAAAATATCCCTGGTTGTTTAAAAAGGCTGTTGGCATTAGTGGCCGGTACGACCTCACCAATAACATTGGTGATTTTAAAGACTTGATGGATGGATTTCATAGCGAAGGAGTATATTTTAATATGCCTGCCCAGTACATGGCGAACTTAAACGATGATCGGTTTTTACAGGCGGTTAGAAATATGGAAATTATTCTTGCGGTTGGCGAAACTGATCCTTTTTTGAGCGAAAACCAATACCTGAGCAGTTTACTATGGGAAAAAGGAATCCCCAACCAGTTTCATACCTGGGAAAGTAACGCACACAGGCCTCATTACTGGCGAAAAATGGTGCCCATGTACATTTAACTATCTTATTCAATAGCTAGGTTGAAACATGGGTAAAGGCCCTTCCGGAAAATTTTCATTATCAAAATACCGCATTGCAATCACCACTCCCACGTATAAGCAAAGGATGAAGTGTGCAGCAAAAATAATCTTAATGCCCACGCATTATGAGATTTTCATCCGTTAATTGAGTTGCCTAGCAAACCCGGTTTGGATTAAACTGACGGTGCAAAAACATTACCATAATGCTGATTGAACAAGAAAATATTAAGTTTGCAGATAAAGCGATTAAACTTTTAAAAACATGAAACAAGGATTATTAATTGATATGGATGGGGTGATTTATAGTGGAGAGGCACTCATTACCGGAGCAGACAAATTCATTAAAAAACTAATCGACGAAGATATTCCTTTCGCCTTTATGACCAACAACAGCCAGCGCACGCCATTGGAAGTGGTACGCAAATTAAAAGGATTGGGAATAAAAGTTGAAGAAAGCCATGTATACACCAGTGCAATGGCTACAGGAAAATTTCTTTCCGATCAAAGTCCGAACGGTACTGCTTATGTATTGGGCGAAGGTGGTTTGTTAAGCAGTTTGCACAATCATGGCATTACTTTGGTCAATACCGATCCCGAATTTGTAGTATTGGGCGAAGGCAGAAACTTTACACTCGAAATGGTTCAGCGGGCGGTTGATATGATTTTGGCAGGCGCTAAATTTATTACCACCAACCGAGACCCCTCACCCAAAAAACCTGGATGGAATAACCTGGGAATTGCGGCCACTACAGCCATGATTGAAGAAGCAACAGGTAGAAAAGCCTTTGTTACAGGCAAACCAAGCCCTGTGATGATGCGTTCGGCACGTAAATTTTTAGGCCTGGAAACCAGCGAAACCACTGTTATTGGCGATACAATGGAAACGGATATACAGGGTGGCGTACAAATGGGCTATAAAACCATCTTGGTACTCTCGGGCATATCAAGCAAGGATACTTTAGGGCACTATGCTTTTAAACCTGATATGATTGCAAGTTCTGTTGACGAGATAAAGTTTCCATTGAATTGGTGGGAGAATAAATAGTTTTGAGTTGAGAGTTGGGAGCTTTGAGTCACAATTTTGAATTAAATTCAAATGGCGACTAAATAACGTGTCAGATCGAAATATCTGATACCATGATAATTTACTTATCAGTGGTGAAAAATGGGTAGGAATCTGGATGTACAGGCTTGAAAGAACTTAAGCGGTAAACAGGTGCAGATATAGCAGGCGTACTTTCGAAATTAGCAGCTACGCTAGTCCGATTAAACCAATAAAATGGAGTTGAATCATGTACAACCGCTTCATGCTGTGCCATCTCAGGCATTTTTTTTTCAGTAAGTTTATTCGCTTTGGTTAAAAGGCCAATTGATGGTATAACCATCAACAGTGCCACGCAAGAAATCAGTCTCATATCATTTTGCTTAATGTTTTATTATTTGGTTTGCCGCTCTAAACAAATATGAAACGATCTTATTACCAAGATGATTAGCCAGCATTATGAAATTGTTAAAATTACCCTGCAGTTTTAATTCATTATTAAATTTAGCAACTTAACAATCAAACTATTGGTTAAATTTCCTCGCTCCGCTTTGCTTCTGTTGAACTGATGCAATTAGTATCAGGACTTGAATGAAGGAAAAATTATAAATTGCATATTGGAATTTTTATCAAAACCAAGGCGCCAAACTTCGCTCGCTCAATGACTTTCTTTTAAGTGCTTCGTGGCGACACGAACCACGGCACCAGAATTTTTATCAAGAACACGCGCCAACTCCGTTCGCTCAGTGACTTTCTCTGTGAACGCTGTAGTTTAATAACATCTTGATCCGCGATGATCAGGTCAACAAGACAATAGTTTAAACATTTCATGTGGTTCGTGGTGACACGAAACACGGCGAGAGAATTTTTATCAAGAACACGCGCCAACTTATTAATCCCACACCAAAAATATGCAATCTGGCGGGTGATTACAGCTGCCAGTATGACCGCATCCATCACCAAATGGTCATCATTGCTTTTATGCAAATATTTGTAACAACATTTATTTAGCATTGTCTAAAACTTTTAACGGTCTCAAAATGTTAACTTTAAAAACAGAAAAGAACATGGGAATTTTAAGAACAGCCATTATTGGCGCAGCAGTATATGCTGGCGTAAAATATATTACGAAGAAAGATCCAATTACCGGACAATCGATCGTTGACGAGTTATTAGATCGTGCACCGCAGTGGGCAGATAAAGCAAAAGGTTACACAGAAGACCTGAAAAGCAGGGTAAGTAATGCCGCTGAAGATTTAGCGAGATGAATACCCGGAGAAAATAAAGAGCCTGAAGAGGCTAAATATTTATTTCTCTGAACAAAAAACGTCCCGGTTTACATCGGGACGTTTTTGCTTTAGTGTCAGATGGTAACATCCGACACCACAGATAAGATAGACCCTGAAATAAATTCAGGGTGATGCTCGGCATCAAAAAGCATCAAACCAGAGTTTGGTCGTTAATAAATCTGCTCCCTGACTGCTTACTGCATTTTTATAATTCTGTCCGTTTAACGATTGCTCGGTTCCGGGATAAATAAAACGCACGGGTATTTTACCGTTTAACACCGTATTTACCGAAGCCTTTAATTGCGGGTAATCTAACCTTCGTTGCTCTGCCCAGGCTTCTAAACCCTGCCCAAATAAGGCGATCCATTTTTGCTCACCTATCGATTTTTTGTAGTTTGCGGCACTATAAATCACTTCAGATTGCCTGATGTAATCATCAACTACAGTTCCGCTGATATTATACTGTAAAAAAGATGCCCTGATGGCCTGCTTATATAAATCTTCAGCATCTTCAGCAGTAAAACCTCTCGCGGCTGCCTCTGCCCGATCGAAAAGTAGTTCTGCATAGCTGAAAATGACAGCCGGTGCCTTGGCATCCAAAAAGTATACACCAGGTTTAGAAGAATTTGCCAAACCTATCGCACTGGCTTCAGAGTTTGTTGAACCATTGGGTATACCGACATAACCTTGTGGCTGGTTTTCGGTTTTACTGGCATAAACAGGCAGGCGTGGATCACTTAAAGACGTAAGTTTATCCACAATAGTTTTACTGATCCGGTAATCATTTCGGGTTTCGAATGACGCTGCTACCGGGTTTTGCTGAGGCGATACATCATATTTAAGCGCAGCATTTTCTGCATTACTGCTGATAAAAGCACCACCTTCTGCTTGTATTTCATCAATTACCTGTTTAGCTTTTACCGGATCCTGATCTGCAATACGCAAGGCAATACGTAGCCTCAGTGAATTGGCAAACTTTTTCCATGAGGTAATATTATTACCATAAACGATATCACCGGCTATCGCTTTTCCTGCAGGATCTAAAACGGCCTGTGCTGATTTCAAATCGCTTAAAATACCATAATAAACATCCTTTTGCTTATCATAAACCGGGGTAACAAACTGTTTTATTTTACCTGCCTGTGTGTAGGGAATATCGCCATAAGCATCTGTAAGCAGTAAAAATGTCCATGATCTTAATACAAGCGCAACACCTTTATAATTCGCATTGCCCTGTGCATCGCCCAGTTCGATGATTTTATTAAAACCAGCAATACTTTGGGCATAACCTGTTGACCATAATGCGGTAAAACTGCTGTTCGAGTAGATAAAACGGTCTTCTTCGGTATATTGTACCTTGGCCCAGTGCTGCGCAAATAACAAACTTGAATTCATGTTATTGGTTACGCCCCAATAGGTATCCACTGTAGACTTGGTAGTTCCGGTAAGCAAATAATCGGGTTGTGCAGTTTCTGGTGCATTGGGATTAACGTTTACCTCATCAAACTCTTTTTTGCATGATGTAAAGCTAATGGCTAAAATGGCCAGTATATATAGTTTTTTATTTTTCATGATGGGAGTATTTAAAATTTAACATTCAGGTTGATACCATAACTGCGGGTACTTGGATTAGATAAGCTTTCCAATCCCTGACCATTACCGGTATTAAAAGCTACCTCTGGATCAATATCAACAGTATTGCGATGGATAATCCATAGGTTTCGGCCAACAAGAGATACCGAAACCCCTTGTAAACTTAACGGACGCAGCCATTTTGCAGGTAAGTTATAGCTTAATTTCACCTCACGGAGTTTCACATAAGAGGCGTCGAAAATATTTGCTTCATCTATATTTCTAAAGGTTTTGTAATACTGTTGAGCAGGTAATATCTTCTCATTGCGCTTTCCATCGGCCGTTACGCCGTCAAAAATAATTCCGTCGTCATACACGGTAACACCCGTTGGAGCAGTTCCATTTACACGAACTGTTCCATTGGCTTTATCGTTACCGGGATAATAATAAGAAATACCACCATACTCAGCTGCCCTCCCCGGAAGTGTAGAAGCTAAAACGCCGGTATAAGTTCCCGTGGCGTAAGTTCCATTGTAAATAGAACCGCCAAAACTGGCATCGACCAATACGCCTAAACTGATGCCTTTATAGCTAAAAGTATTGTAAACTCCGCCAATCCAATCTGGTGTGTATTTCCCCAACACCTGTTTGGTTGGATTTGTAGCCGGCGCACCCGTAGCGTTAACAATGATATTGCCATTCCCATCTCTTAAAAAAGCTGTTCCGAACAACGATCCATAGGGCTGTCCTACCGTTGCAATCACCTGAGCCGAGTTGGTGGCCACTACATAATTGGTCAGCAATTTTTCGGCATCCAGCTCAATTACCCTACTTCTGTTTGCTGCAAAATTAAAATCTACATCCCAGGTAAAGGCTTTTTTAACCGGAGTGATACCCAATTGTGCTTCAATTCCTTTGTTGTTGATTTTTCCGGCATTCAATAATTTCGAGCTAAAGCCTGTACTCTGGCTCACATCGGCTGCTAAAATCTGGTTGTAACTGTTGGTATTGTAAGCACTTAAATCGAACCGTAATCTTTTATTAAAGAAAACCGCTTCAAGACCGAGTTCTGTGGAAGTAGTCGTTTCCGGCTTTAAATTCGGATTCAGGTCGATAGAACCTGTTGTAAGCTGAGGATTACCATAAAACGGCGCACTAAACACATAAGTATTAATTAAACGGTAAGGATCTGCATCTTTACCTACTTTAGACCAACCACTGCGTATTTTTAAATAATTAAGGACTTCACTTTTAATATCAAAAGCTTCTGTAGCTACAAAACTTCCGTTAAATGACGGGTAAAAATAAGATCTGTTCTGCGCTGGCAAAGTAGACGACCAATCGTTACGTGCCGTAATGTTGGCAAAAAGGTAATTTCTGAAACCGATCTGTCCGGATGCATAAACACTATATGATTTTAAACGTGATAAATTATTGGATGAAACCAGCGGATCGCGGGAGTTTTTCAGGTTGTAAAGCCCTGCTATGGCCAGCTTAGGTGCACTCTGGTCATTTTGTTCGATGTATTGCCTGCGAATGTTACCACCACCCAATAATTCCAGGCTAAAATCTTCGTTTAACTGCTTATTAAAGTTTAAAGTTGCATCTGTATTATTTTCACTCACCGTAAAGGCACTTTCTGTGTAAGAGCCAAAAGGTGTTCCATTGGTACCATAAGCAATTCTAATTTTACGCCTATCGTTATAATAATCCGTTCCTGACCTAAAATTGAAATCTAGTCCATCAGTAATTTTATAATTAAGCGCCAAACTTCCAATAATCCGGCTACGGTTTTGCGAAACGGTATTTTCGTAAGCTACCCAATATGGATTGCTGTAATAACTATTGTTCCCGTAAACGTTTTTCCATTTTCATCCAGATAGTTTTTCAGTTGGTTGATATCTACCTGACGGCCGAACCAGGTAAACTGCAACATTGTGCTGGTTGATCTTGATCCACCTGTACCAGGCAAATTATCAGCACTCAGTTTGCTGTAATTCGCATTGGCCGTTAACGTTAGTTTTGGTGTTATTTTTAACGAAGTGTTTAATACAAATGAATTTTTCCCCTGCCCGGAGTTAGGCACAATCCCAACCTGTTTCAGGTTGTTGTAAGAGATCCGGTAATCGTATTTTTCGCCTGCATCTGCAACAGATATACCGTTGTTTAAAGCATATCCGGTCTGGAAAAAATCGCGGACATTATCCGGATGCGCCACAAATGGAACTGCTGTTCCTTTCGAAAAAAACTGTGGAATTAATCTGCCATCCATTTTTGGTCCCCAGCTTTCATCCACCCCATCATTAAGACCCTTACCGGCGCCATCTACATAACTGAACTTACCTTCTGATCCCTGTCCGAAAGCATTTTGATAAACCGGCAGGGTAAGCAAAGTTTCCAATACGGCATTGGAGTTAACCTCAATGCCCAATCCTTTTTTCGATTTACCTGTTTTTGTTTTAATGAGGATTACCCCTGCGGCAGCCCTCGAACCATATAATGCCGCTGCATTTGGCCCTTTTAATACACTTATGGATTCAATGTCCTCTGCATTGATATCTGAAATGGCATTTGCATAATCTCTTGCCCCCGCAGCATTTAACTGTGAGTTATCTACCGGAATCCCATCAACCACAAATAAAGGCTGGTTATTTCCGGCGATAGAGGTTTCCCCTCTGATCACTACACGGGATGAGCCCATGCTCCCCTGACTATTGGTTACCCTAACGCCAGCTATTTTTCCAGCCATTGCATTCACCAGGTTAGATTCTTTCGCTTCTGACAGATCCTGTCCCTTTAATTCCTGAACCGCGTAACCGAGTGATTTTTTCTGTCTCGAAATTCCTAATGCAGTAACCACTACCTCATCCAGCGCATTATCGCTAGACTGAAGAATGACTGAAACCGGGCCGGCATTTTTATTGATTGGTATTTCCTGGCTTTTGAAACCAATGTATGAAAAAACCAATGTACCTTTTTCTGGCGTATTTATTGAAAAAGCGCCCTTAGCGTCGGAAATAGTAGTTTTTTTGGTTTCTTTTATCAATATTGAAACACCTGGCAGTGTTTCTCCATCTGCCGATTTCACTGTTCCGGTAATGGTTATATTTTGGGCAAATCCCCGCTGCACGATAAAGAGCAGTAAGAAAAGTGCTATCGATTTAAAAAATTTGATCATGTGTATGTTTTAATAATGAGTTTAAAAGATAAAATTTGGGCAAAACGATTCCTTACGGTGAATCACCATGTTTTGAAAAAAAATAAAATGAAATGGTTAGATTAAAAGTGCCTGTTAAAACGGAACCATCCTAACAGGACTGGCGCATTCGGAGGAATGCGCAAAGGATTACATCAAGTGATTTTAGCTCGTTTGTTTTCTTCATTTGAATAATTTTAATTAATGCATAATTTAATTTCAAGAAAGCATCCGGGGCAAAAAAAAAACACCCCTTAAAATCAGAAGTGCTCCATATATTTTAGATCAGGATCATGCAAACAACTGACTTAACTACCCCAGATTCATCCGGGATGGAATTAGCACCATTTCTAAAAATTAGACGGTTGCTAAGGTTTCACAGGGCCATTCCCTCCGCCTTTCTTGATAAGTATTTTAAAATAACTGGTGCAAAGGTATAACTAATTCCATTTATCCTATAGTTTTTGTAGATTTTTATTAAAATATTTTTTCTTTGACCATTCCATGCGTATATTTGTCGACTAAATTAGTAGATTAACATACATCCTAATGAAACTAAAGTTCCTTCTAACTGCCGTATTGGCCATATCAATATTTTTAAGTTACGCACAACATAAAAGCACCGTAGCCAATCAAGTGGCAACGCTTAAGCCTGTAAAAGCAAAGGCTTTTGTTGCGCTTGGCAACTGGCGTGGGGTGGCTAAAGTAAAAGAGGGACTAGAAATTCCTTTCAATTTTGAAATCAGTGAAAAAAGTGGTCAGCAGAAATTGTATTTCCGCAATGCCGAAGAAAGTTTCGAAGGCGGTACGGTTAAACAAACGGCTGACTCAATTTTTGTAAAACTGGATCAATTTGATAATGAACTGGCATTTGCAACAGATGGTGATCGATTAACCGGGACCCTACGCAAACAAGACAAAAGCGGAAAACCATTAATAATTGATGCCGAACGCAAAAATTACCGTTTTAAAACAGATCAACCCGCATTAGCAGACTATTCCGGAAGTTATGATGTGACTTTTACATCGCCGAACGGCAAAGCAGAAAAAACAGTAGGGTTATTTAAACAAACCGGTAACAAACTTACAGGAACTTTTCTGCGTGTAACAGGCGATTCGCGTTATCTGGAGGGCGTTGTAGCGGGCAATGAATTTCAACTTTCGAGTTTTATCGGCTCCTCTCCCGCTTATTATAAAGGAACTTTCCAGGCAGATGGTACTTTAAAGGGTGAGGTTTTAAGTGCAAGAGGTAGTCAGCCTTTTAGCGGTAAAAAAAATAAAGATGCTGCCCTGCCAGATCCATATCAACTCACCTACTTAAAACAAGGATATAAAACACTCGATTTCAGTTTTCCAGATGTAAATGGCAAAAAGATTTCCTTAAAAGATGAAAAATACAGGAATAAGGTAGTGGTTTTAACCATTACCGGAAGCTGGTGCCCTAATTGTGTCGACGAAGCTAGTTTTATGGCGCCATGGTACAAAAAGAACAAAAACAGAGGTGTAGAAATTATCGCTTTACATTATGAGCGTTCTACGGAACCCGAATATGCAAAAAAAGTAATGACCCGTTTTCGCGATCGTTTTGGAATTCAATACGATCAGGTACTGGCTGGTACAGCAGATAAACAGGCGGTATCTGAATCTTTGCCAGCACTCGATTCTTTTTTGTCGTTTCCAACCACGATCATCATTGATAAACAGGGCAATGTAGCACAAATTCATACTGGCTTTAATGGTCCTGCTACTGGTAAATTTTACGATGAATTTGTGAAAGAATTTAATACGGAGATTGATACTTTATTGAAGAAAAGGTAAACCTTGGTCGGTGAGACACCAACCATTAGAAAAATATTGGTCGGTGATACACCATCATTAAAACTCCCCCTAACTGTCATTCTGAACGCAGTGAAGAATCTTTTCAAACGAGATATAATCCTTGGTCGGTGAGACACCGAACATTAGAAAAATATTAGTCGGTGATACACCATCATTAGAACTCCCCCCAAATGTCATTCTGAACGCAGTGAAGAATCTTTTCAAACGAGATATAATCCTTGGTCGGTTAGACACCGACCAATAGCGCGTTATCAGTTAATTCAATCCAGGATAATTTAGGCTATTTCACATGCTTTGAAACAAAATCAACAATTGTTTTCTTTGTAACCACAACGGTAGTTGTACGGCTGAACCTGGCTATATTGATCCCGTAAAAACGGCCTTCCCAATCGAAAACGGGCGATCCACAATCGTTAGCCGGTATCGCAGCATCGTGTGTAAAAACAGCATTAAAACCATCCCTTCTTTCAGATTTTCCACCTTTAAATTTATCTGCCGGGTGATTGGAGACCGGTTGTCCCCTTCCATCAAGCTTGAAAGTTTTGTCCATCTTACCGGAGGCATTCATCCATTCGAAAGTAACCTCGTCATCTGCCCAATATTTCAATATTTCTGGTGCAAATTCACTTGCTTTTTCGATGGCTTTCCCATTAATGCTGATCAGCTCATCGCCAACTTTTATCCCTGCTTTTTCTGCCGGACTACCTGCTTTAATTAAAGAGAATTGTACCGGCCTCGAGTTGTAAACTACCATAGCACCTAAATAAGGCTGACTGTTTATTTTTGGTAAGTTAATTAGCGTACTGCCTAAAACACTTCGCACCACTTTGCCAGCATGGTTTACACTAAGCAGCAGTTTACCCATCTCTATTTTCAGGGTATCTTTATCAGCAATATCTAAATCAATTCCACCGGAAATGTGCTTTTCGAGCGCAAATAAAACCAGGTCGTTCTCCTGATCTTTCCCAACGACCTCAATCGCTATTTTTACGCCATTAATATCACATTGTGCCTTTTCGCCCACCATGGTATTTTTGCTCAGTAAAAACTGTCTTTTAACGCCACTTGATGTTTTAACATTCAATAAACAGGCATCGATTTGCTGCTGTTGTCCTTTTATTTTGCTGGTTATAAAGAAACAACTGTTTTTAATCCCGGGAATACCGAAATCCGGATGTAAGGAACTTTTTCTACTTTCTTTCTGTAATTGTAAAAACAAAGGATCAACTTCAATCCGATCCGTTTTTTCTGGAACAGCCGTGTAAAGCGTTTCACTGTTTAGGGCTGTCCAATAGCGGCGATAAAGATCCACAGGAATTTCAAAGTTCATGTCCTCCGCAACGTCAATGGCACTGTGCAATCCAATCACCCGGCCATGATAGTCAAATAAAGGTCCGCCAGAATCTCCAGGTTCCATTTTGCAGGTTGAGCGAATAAAACCATATTCATTTTTAACTTCTGCAATACTGCCCAACCTTAAAGTTGGCTGTGCCTGGTTCAGGCTTTCGGGATAAGAGATACTGATGCAGGGTTCATTTTTGAGCAAACTTGCCGAATATCCCATCTCTGCAAATGGATAACTACCCTTATCGGTAATTTTCATCATGCCTACATCAGGCATACCCGGGGTATCCTTATTTTCTATTTTCCCTAATGCTACAGCAATACATTCACGTCCGTCTGGGAAAAAAACCTTATAATTTTTGCCCGGAGAAATGGTATGTGCAGCCGTTAAGATATAACCGTCTGCACGCACAACCACACCACTAAACTGTGCGCTGGTTCGTTGGTTCTGCTGTACATCGAAACCCCACATCCGCACACTTGCAGGGTATGCTTTTTTAACTGCCCCGGTTAGGGTATATTGAAATTTTGCAACCTGCTTTTTCTGGGCAGCAGCATTTAGGCTTAACAGCAACACAAAGGTTGCTGTTATGGCCTTTATATAATTATTCATTATTTTTGTTATGATTTCCCGGGCTGAAGCTCAACTGCCACCACCCTCCTCAATTATATCAACCCCAATAGACATTTTTAATTTGATCGTTCCAGATCAGTTCAGCACATCATTAGTTAAAAATTTCAGCAAGCTTTTTGTTCAACGGTTCGCCACGAAGGCCATTGCCGATAATTTTGCCCTGCGCATCTACCAGAAAACTGGCAGGCACCGCACGAACACCATACAAACGGCCCACCTCATTATTCCAGCCTTTCAGGTCAGATACGTGAATCCAATCTAAACCGTCTTTTTCTATCGCCTCTAACCAATTTTCTTTTACATGATCCAATGAAACCGATATGATCTCGAAACCTTTATCTTTATAAGTCTGATACTGTTTTACCAGGTTCGGGTTCTCTGCCCTGCACGGACTGCACCAGCTTGCCCAAAATTCAACCAGTACCACTTTTCCTTTAAAACTGGCTAATGAAACCGGCTTGCCTACCACATTATTCTGTGTAAAAAAGGGCGCTGCGTTTCCAACAGCGGTAATGCTGCTCGCCGCAATACGCTGTGCCAGTTCTTTACCAATATCGGTTTCAAGGAACGTTTTATTTAATGCATTAAAAATCGGCTGAACTTTAGCTACATCGACCTTGCTGCCTGCTGCCTCTGAGAGTGCTACCAGCGCGAAATAAGAATTTGGATGTTCTTTAGCAAACTGAAACTGTTTGTCTGTTCTGTTCTGAATATTTTTTCTAAAACGCAGATCTACCGCTTTCATATAGGCGGTATCTTTCTGTTGCTCGGGCGTTCCCTTATTAAAATCGATATTTACGGCTTTGGTTAGCGCCATAATAGTACCGCCAATGGCTTTGTTATAGGCATCGTATTCCTGGTATACCTTTGAGCCCGTGAAAACAGCATTATCCAAAGAATCTTTTGAGCTTATGGTAACCTGCTCTTTTCCAAAATAAAAGTAAATGACATCACCGGTATAAACGGCCTTGTTTTTACCAGCACCCGTATGATCGAGCGCCATGCGGGCATAGGCATTGCCTGAAATATGTCCGGTAAACTTAAAACTTCCATTAACCAGTGCTACAGAATCTTCGTGGCTTACACCGTTATCCATGTAATCGATATAGGCTTTTGCCGGGGTACCGAGTGTTCCTATTTTACCGTTTAAACTGAAATTTGGTGTTTGTGCCCGGCTTAACGCTGGGAGTAATAGGGCCAGTAAAACTAGTTTTATATTTTTCATTTGTATTTTTTTTAAGTTAAATAATAAGCATTTGTATGCGCTATAAGCGCCCTGGCCTGGCTGGATGAAAATGCATAAAAACAAAAATTAATGCAGTCCTATCCGATTATTTTCTAATTGCGATATCCACAGGAGCTCCTGGAATACCTTCAATCTTTTTAACGAATGCACCATTCATTCCTGTTGATATGTTTAAAAACGTAACGGTTTCTTCTGTTCCTACTATCAGGGTTTCTTCGTCGTCGCTAAGTTTTAACATCGAAATTGTTTTTCCGGCAAAACTGGTCGCCAGTTCCCTTAACTCTTCATTTACCGGATTGTATCGATAAAGTTTACTGCCATTGGCCATGTAGATTACGCCATTTTTAGCACCGCTCCATCTTGTATTTTCATTAATTAACTCCTGGCGCACAAATAAGCGTTTATGTTGTGGAGTAAAGGTGAATGGCCCGTTAAACTGAACGTTAAACTTGAGTTCATAAATTTTACCATCGGTTCCTTTGCAATAAGCAAAACAATCTGCGTTGTTCAGCTGCTCCATATGAACAAGATCCATCCCCACATTAAGCGGATCAAAAATACTGGTGGTAACTGAATATTGAGTACCAAAGTAAACCGGGGCGCCATACAGGTTAATGCGTACAAATTGTTTTCTGTTCCGGTCAAAACCGATAAAATAGGTGGCCGATTGCGTGAAACTCATGACAAACGACGGGGCCAGTTCATAATCACCATCAGCCGGTAAACCAAACATGCCATAAGTTGCTGCTTGATCCCAGGTACTGGTAGTGCCCCCATAAAATTTGCCATTTACAACGCCCATCATTACCCCTTGAGGATGCGTAATAAGTGAACCCACTTCCAGATGATCTGGCGATGTGAAAAAGTTGTCTTTAAGCGTATTTGCATATTTAGGATCTTCCTGCATGGTATTGGGTTCTAACCTGATGCCGCCATTTTTGGTAATGATCCAATAGCCCAACAATGTACCACCAGTAAATGTATTTCTCAACAGGAACAAATTTGTTGGATTTGCAGGTAAATCTTTTCCTTGCATGGCACGGTATAAACGGGCTTGTACACTGCCATCTGGCTTAACAAAAGAAAACTGCGTGATTCCTTTTTCTACGCTTAATACAGTTGTGCCTTTGGCAAATTCGGTTCCACCATCAATGTAAAATTTATGGAAATATTTCATTCCATTTGCTTTATTGTAAACCGTAAGACGGGCAGCATATCTTTTAGCCTGCAAACCGAAAATAATCCTTAACGCAGGACCATTGTATAAAACATCATTCCCCTCCATTACACTAATCCTCCACTGAAGTTCTACATTAGCAGCATCTGCTCCTTCTATTTTTGGTTTGATAATCAAACTATCGCCTACACTGGCGGTGTAAACAGAATCGAGGTTAATTAATTTTGGCTCGATGGGTATATTGATATCATAATTACCCAGGTCTTTATGACATGCGGCCAAACAAACCACGCCAATTATTGATACGATTAAATTCCTAATATTCATGTTCTTCGAATTAAATAACCTCGTTGCCATTTTCATCTATAAAATAATATTTACCATTCTGCATGTTTTTTCTCAAAAGCGTTTTTTTAGCTGGATTGCTTTTGTTGTAGAAGTAATACCTATCGGTATTTCCTGCGGTTACCTCTTCTATCACATAACCTTTTGTTGCATTTTTGGCCACCCAATTAAATGGATTGTTCAACATTGTAGTTAATAAACCGATATAATAGAGGTTTTTTGGTGCGTCAAGGCCATCTGTAGTAAGCGAAGTCTGCGCAGTAACCAGAATAAACAACTCATGTTTGGTTCTCGAATATGGTGGTAATGGCCAGGTATCCCACCAACCTGGCTTTTCCAATTTGGAAGAGAAGACTACTTTGGCCCTGATCAGGTAAGGATTTTCTATACCGAGATCTTGTGTTCCGGTTAATTTGATCAGTATCGAAACCGATCTGTTTTCCAATTGCCGGTCTTTATTATAAATCACTACCGGGATATAACCTATTCCCCTATTCGGAAGAATCGAATATTGCGGTTTCAACGCTTCATAATGTAAACCGGGCGTAGCTGTAGAAGAATCAGCATCTACACGCGCACTAAATTTCCGTTCTGCATCGGTTCTGACCCCGGATAAACGTACCGGCAGCCATACCGTATCCTGCGCCAATGTAGGATTGTAGGCAAAAGTTCTTACAATACTATCTTTATCTCCGTTATAAATGTCGAAATAAACATTTGCATCATGTTCAAAACGCATTTCTTCTGCTTTTTTGCAAGAAACGAGGCAGATAATTGCGAATATTAATATGTATATTTTCATAGTTTGCTCTTAATAAATTTAATTTTTTATCTGCCCCCATAAACAACCTCATCATTAGGGAGAGGAAGCACAAAAATGTTATCAGATGCCGGAATGATTACCCCGGTTTGCCCCACAATTCCTCTATTTAACCTTTTATACATGTAGAACAGCTGGCCTTCTGCCAGCCACTCCTTGCGTGCATCTTTAAGCAGCTCTTTTAACAAGTCTTCTTCACTATTAATGGATAAAGGATCACCAATTTGCCTCGCTTCGCGAACCTGTTTGAGGTAGTTTATGGCTTCCGCCGGATTATTTGTATACGAACACTCGGCAGCGATATAATACATCTCGCTAAGCCTGATGGCAGGAGCCATCAAATAATGTAAATTCGCATTGGCTTCAGCGCTTAATGGGTTTCTGCGGTATTTAACAATATCATACGATCGCGACGATTGATTGGAAGTAGCAGACAACCAGTATTTATAACGCGAATCACTCGCACCGGCTGTTGCCTTTTCATAAATATAATCCGCAGCATCTTCAATTAAATAAAAGCCCCGGGTGCCACTTTGAAACCAATTGTCTTTAATGTCTTTTGCGGCACCAGGTATATACCAGCCAAAAACAAGTTCTTTGTAAAGAATCCGATCTTTTTTCGAATCTTCGAAAGCTTCAAAATCACTTTTTGCCGTCCAGGGGAATTTTTTAGCGTCGATTACTTCTTTTGCATTCTGTAAAGCTTTAGCCTTATCATTTTTATAAAGATATACGCGGGCAAGCGTGCCACATACGGCATAATAATTTAAACGATGCCTTCTGTTCTGTAAAAACAGGCTTGGATTCCGTTCTTCCGTATTTTTAAGTGTATCGGCAACCAACGGATAGTTTACGATATAACCGGCACTGCGAATAGGATCAGCCATCAACAATTGTTTTGACTGTTCCAGGTCTTTAATGATGAGCTCAATCGTTTCTGACACGCTGGAAACCGGCGTAATGTCTTTGGTATATTTGTTTGCGTACGGAATTCCTTTTGCAGTGGCATTTCTCAGGTAAGAAGGTGCAAAAAGACGTAATAAATCGAAATGTAAATATGCTCTTAATGCAAGCGCCTCTCCTTTCACAATAGCGTAATTGCTTCCGCTAAAAATGTTCTTTTTTGCATCTACATTTTCCAGAATCAGGTTACAGTTAACAATTGCATTGTATAAACCAGCCCATATTTTATCTTTCCTTTTGATAAATTCGCCATGTTTATAATTGTACAACGAGGTTTGCCTGTAATCCTGCCCGTCATCACGCATGGAAAAATTTTGTGCCAATACTTCTGTTGTACCAAAAGTTAGCTCTTTACCATACAAATCTGATTCGCTACTGCGGTTATACACGCCATTTATGGCTTCCATAAAACCACTTTCGGTACTGAATAAAATTGGTGCCGCGATTTCTGATTCCGGTTCAACTTCCAGCCATTTTTTGCAGGAACTGAATACTCCTGTAATTACGATGAGGCAGATCAACAATCTAATCTTCATATTTTTATATTTTAAATCTGTTATTAATATAGCTTAGAAAGCTGCTCTGACAGAGAAGGTTAAACTCCTGGTAAATGGATAATTAATTCCCCTTTCTTCTTTTACTGATGACCAACGCACCACATCATTCGCCGTTACCTGAAACATCAGGCTCGACATAGCCAATTTTGACGCGATTTTTTTATTCATATCGTAAGAAAGGGTAGCTGATTGCAGGTTGATCAGGTTATCAGGCTGTATAAACCTGGAGCTAACATCCGTTTCACCATTATCTGCTATGTTTTTGTAAAAGGACAGGTCGCCGGGTTGCTTCCATTTTTCCTCGAACACGCGTTTATCAACATTATATCTCGGGTCAGCATTTTCAACACGTTCTACCAGGGTGAGGTTATATTTATCTCCTCCGAAAAACGTTTGAAACTGCACATACAGGCTAAACCTTTTGTAGTTAACAGTGCCGCCAAAGTAGCCGCTTACCTTAGGATTAG
>Ga0182008_10000547_pt1 | contig 28000 bp, 24 predicted proteins | sample Sormic07211129_1_FD_120482 | JGI IMG/M metagenome (GOLD analysis project Ga0182008, IMG submission 120482) | Rhizosphere microbial communities from Sorghum bicolor, Mead, Nebraska, USA - 072115-129_1 metaG | ecosystem: Host-associated > Plants > Roots > Rhizosphere | place: USA: Nebraska...
ATGCGCAGCGCCTCGCGGTACTTGGCCACGGTGCGGCGCGCGCACTCGATGCCCTGCTCCTTGAGCATCTCGGAGATCTGGCTGTCGGACAGCGGCTTCTTGATGTTCTCGGAACCCACGAACTGCTTGATCAGCGCCCGCACCGCGGTGCTCGAGGCGTTGCCGCCGGCCTCGGTGCCCAGCGCCGAGCCGAAGAAATACTTGAGCTCGACCGTGCCGTAGGGCGTGGCCATGTACTTGGCGGTGGTCACGCGGCTGATGGTCGATTCGTGCAGGCCCAGTTCGTCGGCGATCTCGCGCAGCACCAGCGGGCGCATGGCCAGCTCGCCGTGCACGAAGTAGCTCTTCTGCCGCTCGACGATGGCGCTGCTCACGCGCAGGATGGTGTCGAAGCGCTGCTGGATGTTCTTGATGAACCAGCGCGCCTCCTGCAGCCGCTGCGACAGGGCCTGGCTGCCCTCGCCCTTGTGCGACTTGAGCGCGCCGGCATAGATGTCGTGCACCCGCAGGCGCGGCATCACCTCTGGGTTGAGCATCACGCGGAACTTGACGTTCGTGCCCTGCCCGGTGCGCGTCACGATCACGTCGGGCACCACGATGTTGCGCTCGACGTCGACAAATCGACGGCCCGGCTTGGGCTCCAGCGTGGCGATCAGCTGCAGCGCGCTGCGCACCTCTTCCTCGTTGCTGCGCGTGAGCGTGGCCAGGCGCTTGAAGTCGCGCCGCGCCAGCAGCTCCATCGGCTGCTTGCAGATCGCGATGGCGGTCTTGCGCACCTGCGCGATCTCTTCGGACTCGCCGGGCTCGGCCAGCGCGCGCAGCTGGATCGCCAGGCACTCGCCCAGGTCGCGCGCGCCCACGCCGACCGGCTCCAGGCTCTGCAGCAGGCCCAGCGCGACCTGGAAGTGGTGCACCAGGCCGTCGAATTCGTCGTTGTCGTCGCCCGCCAGGCCCGAGGCCAGCGCGGGCAGCGAATCCTCGAGGTAGCCGTCGTCGTTGAGCGACTCGATCAGGAAACGCAGGGCGGCGCGGTCGCTCTCGTTGAGGCGCAGGCTCAGGGCCTGCCGGTGCAGGAAGGACTGCAGCGACTCCTGGCTGCGCGCCAGTTCGGTCGCATCGGCGCGCTCGCTGCCGTCGTTGGGGCCGAGGTTGTTGCTGCTGGCCGGCGCGTCGCCGCCCCATTCGCTGTCGTCGGGCGCCATCTCGACGGTGCCGTCGCCCTCCCAGTCGGGCGCGGCCTCGGTCGCGTCGACCGCCGGCGCGTCGGCCTCGGCGGCGGCGCTGCTGCTGTCGGTGCTGGACGTGGCCGACGGGCCGGGCGTGAAGTCGTCGTCGCGCGGCGGCGGCGCGTCGGCGGCGTCGACGCCGAATTCCTCGCGCGGCGCCTCTTCGGCTGTGCGTTCCAGGAAGGGGTTCTCGTCGAGCATCTGCTCGACTTCCTGGCTCAGCTCGAGCGTGGACAGCTGCAGCAGCCGGATCGACTGCTGGAGTTGGGGCGTGAGCGCGAGATGCTGCGAAACGCGCAGCGAAAGGCCCTGCTTCATGGAAAAATGGCTCCCCCCCAGGCTGCGCGCTTCGCGCTACGCCAACCCCCTACCGGGGGCGGGCCGGCCGCTTCGGGCGGCCGTGCGCGGCGGCCCCCGCGAAGAAGTTCCGCGTGGATGACGGCCACGTTCATCCTGGACCTCGCCGCATGGTCACATCCGGAAGTGCTCGCCCAGGTACACGCGGCGTACCTCGGCGTTGTCGACGATCTCCGAAGGCGTGCCTTGTGCCAGCACATGCCCGTCGCTGATGATGAACGCGTGATCGCAGATGCCCAGGGTCTCGCGCACGTTGTGATCGGTGATGAGCACGCCGATGCCGCGGCCCTTGAGGAAGCTGACGATGCGCTGGATCTCGATCACCGCGATCGGGTCGATGCCGGCGAAGGGCTCGTCGAGCAGGATGAAGCGCGGCTGCGTGGCCAGTGCGCGGGCGATCTCGACGCGGCGGCGTTCACCGCCCGACAGCGCCAGCGCGGGCGAGTCGCGCAGGTGGTCGACCCGCAGTTCCGCCAGCAGTTCGTTGAGCCGCTGCTCGACACGCGCGCTCGACAGCGGCGCCTGCTTGCCGTTGGCGTCGGGTTCGCGCTGCAGTTCGAGCACGGCCCGCACGTTCTCCTGCACCGTGAGCTTGCGGAAGATCGAGGCTTCCTGCGGCAGGTAGGACAGGCCCATGCGCGCGCGGCGGTGGATCGGCATGTGCGCGATCGGCTCGCCGTCGATGCTGATCTCGCCCGCATCGGCGCGCACCAGGCCCACGATCATGTAGAAGGAGGTGGTCTTGCCGGCGCCGTTGGGGCCCAGCAGGCCCACCACTTCGCCCTTCTGCACGTCGAGCGACACGTCCTTGACGACCTGGCGGCTGCCGTAGCGTTTCTGCAGGCCGCGCACCTGCAGCCGGCTGACCGACGGATCCGCCACGCCGGTCCCGTCGACCGACATCCGCCCGGTGTTGACGCTGCCGTCCGTCACGGGCGGGGTTCCGCATCGAGCGTGGTGCTCGGGCGCAGGCCGCGGCCCGGCGCGGGCGTCGGGGTGGCGGGTGCGGGAGCCGGCGCGGCCGACGATTTGGCGGCCCCGGATGCCGCGGCGCGGGGCGTGAGGATGGTCCGGACCCGGCTGCCCGGGGCACCGGCGGTCACGCTGGCGCCCGGCGCCGCGCTCGCACCGTTGACGGTGAAGGTGTCCTTGCCCTGGTCGTAGACGATCAGCTCGCCGCTGCTCTCGTCGTTGGGCGTGGCGCCGATCAGCCGGCGCATCACCGCGCGGCGGATGAACTTCACGTTGTCGGCCCGGCTGTCGTATTCGATGACCTCGCCCTCGCCTTCGGTCCACTCGTCACCGGGGGTGTCGCGCTTCTGCTTGTAGTAGGCCAGCTTGCCCGGCGCCGCCGTGACCACGCCGTACTGGTAGCCCTCGGGGTCCTGGCGCACGTCGATGCGCGCGCCGCGGATCAGGATGGTGCCCTTGGTCACCACCACGTTGCCGGTGAACACGCTGGTCTGCTGGAGGTCGTCATAGCGCATGGCATCGGCCTCGATGTTCATCGGCTTGGTCCGGTCGGCCTTCTCGGCCAGGGCCGGAAACGCGGCGCAGGCCAGCATCAGCACGGCAGCGCCGGCGCGCAGGAGGGAGAGGAGTGGGGAGGTGGGGCGCGAGGTCATAGAGGCACGAAACTTGCTCGATCATTGTATGCGGCACGGGGCGCCGCATCGGTTGCGCAGACGAAAAAGCCCGCCGAAGCGGGCTGGTTCCGGGCGGAGCCGCACAAAGCGCGGCGCTTCAGGACTTGCGCGCTTCGGCGATCAGCGCGTTGGTGACTTCCAGCGCACGGTCCAGCGAGCCGGCCGTGTCGCCGTCGATGTACCAGCGGCCGGCCACGCCCAGCGCGGGCACGCCCGCGACCTGGTAGTCGGCCGTGAGCTGGGTCGCGCGCTTGGCCTTGCCGGCCACCGAGAAGGACTTGTAGAGGTCGGCGAACTTCTTGGCGTCGAAGCCGGGCTGCTTCTCGAACCAGGCCACGATTGCGGCATCGCCGAACACCGGCTGGCGCTGCTGGTGGATGGCCTGGAACAGCTTCATCTGGAACTCGTCGACCTTGCCCATGGCTTCGAGCGCGTAGTAGAGGCGCTGCTTGGGTTCGGTGTCGTTGCCCACGAAAGGCACGGGGATGCGGCGGAACACCACGTCGGCCGGCAGCTGCTTGACCCAGGTCTCCAGGCGCGGCTCGAAGGCGGCGCAGTGCGGGCAGTTGTACGAGAAGAACTCCACCACCTCGACCTTGCCCGCGGGCGTATCGACCGGCGCCCGCTTGCCCAGCACGATGTAGTCGGTGCCGGCCTTGGGTGCGCGGCCCTGGGCCTGCACGCCGGTGGCGGCGAAGGGAAGCAGCGCCACCGAGGCGGCGGTCAGCGAAAAGTCACGGCGTTTCATCATCAAAGGTTCTCCAGTGCGGCTGACAGAGCCGCGAGACCGGTGCGGAGTTCCCGCACCGAAGAAATCGAGGGCCGCGCGACATCGCATCGGGCCGAAGCCCTGCGCCTATCGTTGAACGCGCACGAGATTGGATTCGAAGCCGCCGCCATCGAGGCGCGACTTGAGCCGGTCGGCATCATCCTTCTTGTTGAAAGGCCCGGCGCGCACACGGAATACCGTGCGGCCGGCCTGCTCGCGCTCGGTGATCCGGGCTTCCACGCCCATCAGCGAGAGCTTGGCGCGCTGGGCCTCGGCGTCCTCGGTGGTGCGGAAGGCGCCGGCCTGCACGAAGTAGACGAAGGGATCGGGTCCGTCGCCGACGGTGCCGACCGGGCCGACGGCACCGGCGCGCGCGCGCGCCAGGTCGCCCAGCGGATCGGCCGAGGTCGAGGGCTTGGCGACCTCGGCCGGCGACACGGTGCGCGGCTTGGCCGGCTGCGCCGTGCCGGAGGCATCGGGCGGCACCACCACCGGCACCGGGCCGGTCGAGGGCGGATTGAGCGGGCCGGCCGAGGCCGGCTGCGAGGTCTCGGGCGGCGTGGCCGGCCGTGCCGAGGGCTTGCCCGACAGCGGCGCGTTCGGGTTCCAGTCGCGGTTCTTGCGCGCCTCGGCCTCGTCCTGCTCGGCGCCGCCGCGCTGGGTCTTGGTCATGAAGGGGATCGGCACCTTGGTCACGTAGACCGCGATGCCGAGCGCGACGCCGAGCCCCAGCACGATGCCGATGATCAGGCCGATGGCCGTGTTGCCGCGTTGTCTTGTTTTCATGGGTGAGGAAGGGTTCACATCTTGCGCGGCGCACTGACGCCGAGCACCGCGAGGCCATTGTGCAGCACCTGCGCGGTGGCGGCGACCAGCGCCAGCCGCGCCTTCTTGACCGCCTCGTCGTCGACCAGGATGCGTTCGGCGTCGTAGTAGCTGTGGTAGCTGGCCGCGAGTTCGCGCAGGTAGAAGGTCACGTCGTGCGGCGCGAAGTCGGCCGCCGCGGCCGTCAGCATGGCCGGGTACTTGGCCAGGAGCAGCATCAGCGCCTGCGCGGCCGGGCTCTCGAGCGCCGACAGGTCGACGCCCTGCAGCGCGGCCACGTCGCCGCCCCAGGCCGCCAGCACCGAGCAGATGCGCGCATGCGCGTACTGCACGTAGTAGACCGGGTTGTCGTTGTTCTTCGCCACCGCGAGGTCGATGTCGAAGGTGTATTCGGTGTCGGGCTTGCGCGAGAGCAGGAAGAAGCGCACCGCGTCGGTGCTGGTCCATTCGATCAGGTCGCGCAGCGTGACGTAGCTGCCGGCGCGCTTGCTGATCTTGACCTCTTCGCCGCCCTTGACCACCCGCACCATGGTGTGCAGCACGTAGTCGGGGTAGCCGGCCGGGATGCCGACGCCGGCCGCCTGCAGGCCCGCGCGCACCCGCGCGATCGTGCCGTGGTGGTCGGTGCCCTGGATGTTCACGACCTTGTGGAAGCCGCGCTCCCACTTGGCGATGTGATAGGCCACGTCGGGCACGAAGTAGGTGTACGTGCCGTCCTGCTTGCGCATGACGCGGTCCTTGTCGTCGCCGTACTCGGTCGACCTGAGCCACAGCGCGCCGTCCTGCTCGTAGGTCTTGCCGGCGTCGATCAGCTTCTGCACCGTGGCGGCCACGCGGCCGCTGGTGTAGAGGCTGGACTCGAGGTAGTAGTTGTCGAACTTGACCTGGAAGGCCTGGAGGTCCAGGTCCTGCTCGCGCCGCAGGTAGGCCACGGCGAACTGGCGGATCGAATCGATGTCCTCGACGTCGCCGCTGGCCGTGTAGGCGCGGTCGTCGGCGCTGACGGTCTTCTTCGCCTTGAAGTCCTCGGCGATGTCGGCGATGTAGTCGCCGTTGTACGCCGCGGCCTTCTCGCCGCTCGGCCATTCGGCGTCGCCCGGCTTGAAGCCCTGCAGCCGCAGCTGGGTGCTGTGGGCCAGCGTCTGGATCTGCACGCCGGCGTCGTTGTAATAGAACTCGCGGTAGACGTCCTGGCCCTGGGTGCTCAGCAGGCTGCAGATCGCATCGCCCAGCGCCGCCTGGCGGCCGTGGCCGACGTGCAGCGGGCCGGTCGGGTTGGCCGAGACGAACTCGACCAGCACGCGCTCGCCGCGCGCCGGCTGGCGGCCGAAGGCCTCGCCCGCGGCCAGCACCTCGCGCACGATCTGCTGCTTGGCGGCGGTCTTGAGCCGGATGTTGAGGAAGCCCGGACCGGCGATCTCGACCGCGTCGACCCACTGGCCGAAGGCCGGCGTGGCGCGCAGCGCGGCGCTGAGTTCCTCGGCGAGCTCGCGCGGCTTGCGCCCCAGGGGCTTGGCGAGCTGCATCGCCGCCGTGCTGGCGAAATCGCCGTGCGCCGCGACCTTGGGCGATTCGAAGATCGCCTTGGCACCGGCACCGGGGGAAAAGGATTCGAGCGTGTTCGCGAGCGCCGCGAGCAGCTCCTGTTTGACCAATAGCATCGCCGGATTTTACCGGGGGCAAACCCGAGCCCCGTTGACGATCGTCATCCGATCGTTGCCGTGGCCCGTTAGGATGGCTCGCCCCAGGGTGGGGCACGGGTCACAACCAACCTTGCAAGGACACATCCCATCATGAAAAAGCTCCTTTCCCTGGTCGCCTCCACCATCGCGCTGGGCGCCTGCCTCTCCTTCAGCGCCTATGCGCAGGACAAGGCCGCCGCACCGGCAGCCGCGCCCGCCGCCACCGCGGCCGCCGGCGCCACCTGCGACGCCAAGGCCGTCGACAAGAACGGCAAGGCCCTGGCCGGCGCCGCCAAGACCAGTTTTGTGAAGAAGTGTGAGAAGGACGCCAAGGCCGCCTCGGCGCCCGCCTGCGCGGCCAAGGCCATCGACAAGAACGGCAAGCCCCTGGCCGGCGCCGCGAAGAACAGCTTCGTCAAGAAGTGCGAAGCGGACGCCGCCAAGGGCTGACACCGCGGGGCGCGGACAGCCGCTGACCGAAGGCCCGCCGCGTGCGGGCCTTTGTCATGGCGGGTGCTACTTGCCGAAGCCGCGCGCCAGGAAGACGGCAAACAGCGGGATCACCGCGATCAGGTGCGCCTGCACCATCACCAGCTTGCGGGTCTTCGCCACCTCGGCGGCGGCCGGCAGCGCACCGGTCGCGCGCAGCGTCTTGCGCCAGCGCAGGTAGGTCAGCGTGGGGAAGATCGAGACCAGGCCGACCACGATGAACAAGGTGAGCTTCACGTGCAGCAACGGGTGGGTCCAGTACCAGGCCGTGCCCTTGACGCCCAGCAGCGTGCGGGCGATGCCGGTGGCCAGCACCGCGACCGCCGCGATGCCGTAGACCCGGTCCACGGTGGCCAGGCGCTCGACCACGGCGGCGTTGAGCCACTGCACGCGGCACAGCGCGGCTTCGCTGGAGACGAACACGACCATCGTGAGGATGGCCAGGATGTGCAGGTAGGCGAGGATGGCTTCGAGGGTCATCGATGGCTCTCTTCTTCGTCAAGGGGTCGGACGGTGCGGCCGATTGTGCCGCTATCCGGTCGTCCAGAACTCCGCCCGGCCGTACTCGGCCTTGAGGAAATCCAGCCACAGCCGCACCCGCAGCGCCAGGTGCTTGCGCTGGGGAAAGACCGCGTAGATGCCGTTGGGCGGCGCCGCGTAGTCGTCGAGCAGCGGCACCAGCAGCCCGGCCTCGACCTCGGCCTCGATCTCCCAGCTGCTGCGCCAGGCGATGCCGTGGCCGGCCAGGCACCAGTCGTGCAGCACCTGGCCGTCGGAGCAGTCGAGCGGGCCGGTCGGCTTCATGTGGACGATCTCGGCCTCGCCCTGGGCCGAGGCCACCCGAAATGCCCAGCCGCGGGTCTGCGAGGCATCGCTCGACAGCGTGAGGCAGGCGAAGCGCGCCAGCTCCGACGGATGGCGCGGCGTGCCGTGGCGGCGCAGGAACTCGGGCGTGGCCACGCAGCGCCGGCGGTTGTCGGCCAGGCGCAGGCTCACCAGGGAAGAGTCCGGCAGATCGCCCACGCGCACCGCGCAGTCGAAGCTCTCGCCCGCGACGTCGACCACCCGGTCGCTCAGGTTGAGCGAGATCGTGACCTCCGGATGCAGCGCGTGGAAACGCGGCACCAGCGGCGCCACGTGGCGGCGCCCGAAGCCGGCCGGCGCCGTGACCCGCAGGTGGCCGCTGGCCTTGACCCCGCCGGCGCTGACGCTGGCCTCGGCGTTGGCGAACTCCGCCAGCAGGCGCTGGCAGTCCTCGAGGTAGGCGCTTCCCTCGTGGGTCAGCGTGAGGCGCCGCGTGGTGCGCAGCAACAGCTTGACGCCCAGCCGCTCCTCCAGCGCGTCGATGCGCCGGCCGATGATGGCCGGCGCCACCCCCTCGGCCTTGGCGGCCGCGGTGAGGCTGCCGCGGGTCGCGACCGAGACGAAGGATTCGAGTTGGGTGAGGCGGTCCATCGGGGGCGATTATGGGGAGCACGGCCGGCGCCAGCGGGAAATCCGATGTTTCGATACAATGGAGTTTCGAAACTATATCGTTCCGTTATTTTCATGACCACCGACACGCCCCTGCCCACCCCCGGCCGCCCGCGCGATGCCGCGCTCGACGCCAGCATCCTGCGCGCCGCGATGGAGATCCTGGGCGAGTCCGGCATCCATGCCGTGACCATGGACGCGGTGGCGCAGCGCGCGGGCGCGGGCAAGGCCTCGCTCTACCGGCGCTGGAAGTCCAAGGACGAGCTGCTGGCCGATGCGCTCACGCTGCATTCGCCCATCGACGTGGAGGTCGACACCGGCTCGCTGCGCGGCGACCTGGCCAAGGTCTACGAGCACTACTACGGCCTGGGCAACCACGTGATGCAGGCGGCGGTGCAGGAGATGCTGGGCAACGTGCGCCAGCACATGGCCTGGACCGAGAAGGTCACGCCCGAGCGGCTCACGGCGCGCCGCGCCAAGGTGCGCGCGCTGGTCGAGCGCGCGGTCGCGCGCGGCGAGATCGCGGCGCCGGAAGACATGGACATGCTGCTCGACCTGGTGCCGGCCATGATCCTGTACCGCTACAACACGCGCAACCAGAAGGTCAGCCGCGCCTCGATCGCACGCTTCATCGACGGCCTGGTGCTGCCGCTCACGCGCGCGCCCGGCAAGGACACGGAGCGATGAGCGAGCAGGCCGTCGACACTGCAGCACCGGCCGTGCCCGAGGCCGCGCCCTACAGCGTGCGCGAAGGCGTGGCCTTCGGCGCGGTGTCGCTGCTGCTCGCGCTCACGCAGGGGCTGGGCGTGAACCTGGTCAACTCGAACCTGAGTGGCATCCAGGGCGCGCTCGGCGCCACCGCCACCGAGGCGAGCTGGCTCACCACCGCCTACTTCGCCACCAACATCACGGCCTCGCTGCTGCTGACCAAGGTGCGCTACCAGTACGGGCTGCGCCGCTTCGTCGACATCGTGATCCCGCTGTACCTGCTGCTCGCGGTGTCGCACCTGTTCGCGCAGCACCTGGGCTCGGCCATCCTGGTGCGCGCCGCGCTGGGGCTGGCGGCCGCGCCGATCAGCAGCCTGGCCGTGCTCTACATGGCGCAGGCCTTTCCCGCGCCCAAGGCCGTGATCGGGCTGCTGCTCGGCTTCGCCGGCCTGCAGATCGGCGCGCCGCTGTCACGCATCATTTCCGAGGACCTGCTGCAGATCGGCCAGTGGCACGGCCTGCACTTCATCGACGCCGGCCTGGCCATCCTGTGCTTCGCCGCGATCAACGTGGTGCGGCTCAAGCCCATGCCCACGCAGCAGATGTTCGCCAAGGGCGACGGCATCGTGTTCACGCTCTACGCGGTGGCGCTGGCGCTGCTGTGCGTGGTGCTCACGCAGGGCCGGCTGCACTGGTGGAGCGACACGCCCTGGCTGGGCCTGTGCCTGGCCGGCGCGGTGGTGTGCTTCGGGCTCTACCTGGCGATCGAGCTGCAGCGCGAGAAGCCGCTGATCGACCTGCACTGGCTGGGCACGCCCTTCATGCTGCGCTTCATGGGCGCGATCCTGCTGTTCCGCATCGTGCTCTCGGAGCAGACCGTGGGCGCGGTCGGCCTGATGAACACGCTGGGCTTCACCAACGACCAGATGCATGTGCTGTTCGCCTGGGTCACGGTGGGCACGGTGGTCGGCTTCCTCGCGGCCGCGCTGGCGATCCCGTCGAAGCGCTTCGGCGTGCTGGGCGACATCGCGCTGGTGCTGATCATGGTGGCGGCCGTGATGGACGGGCGCTCGACCGTGCTCACCCGCCCGCACGACCTGTACCTCTCGCAGACGCTGCTGGCCGCGGCCAGCTCGATGTTCCTGGCCTCGGCCATGCTGCAGGGCTTCCTGCACGTGATCGCGGGCGGCATGAAGAACCTGGTGAGCTTCATCGCCATCTTCAGCGGCGGCCAGGCGCTGGCCGGCCTGGTCGGCCAGGCCTGGCTGTCGACCCTGCTGGCCGAACGCCAGCGGCTGCACTATGGCCAGCTGGTCGAGCATCTGACGCTGACCGACCCGCAGGTGGTGCAGCGGCTCACGCAGCTCGGCGGCGCCTACGCCTCGACGCTCAACGACAGCGCCGCGCGCGCCAACCAGGCGCTCACGCTGCTGGGCCAGCAGGTCACGCAGCAGTCCTTCGTCATGGCCTACAACGACCTGTTCCACGCGGTGGCGCTGGTCTCCACGCTGGGCTTCCTCGTCTTCGCGGGCGTCAAGACGCACCGCTGGCACCGTGCCCGCAACGCGGCCCCGGCCGCGCCGCTCGCACCCGCTTCTTCCTGATCGCCTCATCATGTCCTTCGCTTCCAAGACCCTCCGTTCGCGCAGCACCTGGATCGTGCTCGCCGCCACCCTGCTCTGCCTGGGCCTGGTGCTCTACGCCTGGCGCCTGCCGCCCTTCCGCACCGGCACCGAAACCACCGAGAACGCCTACGTGCGCGGCATGGTGACCCTGGTCGCGCCCAAGGTCGACGGCTACGTGGCCGAGGTGCTGGTGCAGGACTACATGGCGGTGCAGGCCGGCCAGGTGCTGGTGAAGCTGGACGACCGCATCTACCGCCAGAAGCTCGAGCAGGCGCGCAGCGCGCTGGCCGCGCAGGAGGCCAACCTGGCCAACACCGTGCAGGCCCGCCGCGCGCGCGAGGCCGCGATCGGCAACACGCAGGCGCAGATCGCCAGCGCCAAGGCCCAGCAGGCCAATGCCCGCGCCCAGCTCGCGCGCGCCCAGGCCGACATGCGGCGCGCCACGCCGCTGGCGCAGGACGGCTCGCTGTCGCAGCGCGAACGCGACCAGACCGAGGCCGCGCTGCACCAGGCCGAGGCCACGCTCAAGCAGGCCGAGGCCGGCGCGGCGCAGGCCCAGGCCGGCCAGGCGGTCGCCACGCAGGACCTGCAGACCGTGGTGGTCAACCGCGGCGCGGTGGAAGCGGCGGTCGAATCGGCGCGCGCCGCGGTCAAGCTGGCCGTGATCGACCTCGACAACACGCAGATCCGCGCACCGCGCGACGGCCATGTGGGCGAGGTCGGCGTGAAGCTGGGCCAGTACGTCACGCCGGGCACGCAGCTGGTGGCGGTGGTGCCGTCGCAAGTGTGGGTGGTGGCGAACTTCAAGGAAGCGCAGACCGCGCGCATGGCGCCGGGCCAGGTGGCGCGCTTCCATGTCGATGCGTTGTCCGATGCGGCGCTGACCGGTCGCGTCGAGCGCCTGTCGCCGGCCACCGGCTCGGAATTCAGCGTGATCAAGCAGGACAACGCGACCGGCAACTTCACCAAGATCCCGCAGCGGCTGTCGGTGCGCATCGCGGTCGATCCCGACCAGGCGCAGAGCGCGCGCCTGCGCCCGGGCATGTCGGTGGTGGTGAGCGTGGACACGCGCTCGGCGCAGGACACGACAAGGAGCACGCCGTGAAACGCCTCGCCCTGATCGCCACGGCCCTGGGCGCGGCGCTGCTGCTGCAGGCCTGCGGCAACGTACCGGCCGCGCATGCGCTCGCGGCCGAGGTGCCCGCCGCATGGCAGCCCTCGACCCTGCAGACCTCGGCCGCCAGCGTGCAGGCCGGCTGGTGGCGAGACCTCGGCGACCCGGTGCTCGACGGCCTGGTCGAACGCGCACTGGCGCGCAACACCGACCTGCGCAGCGCCGCCGCCCGCGTGGCCGAAGCGCGCGCGCTGAGCGACGCGCAGCAGGCTTCCGCGCTGCCCACGCTGGACTTCGGCGTGGGTGCCAGCCGCAGCCGCAGCATCAGCGCCGCCACCGGCAAGCCCTACCTGTCGACCGTGCTGCAGCCGCAGTTCCAGGCCGCCTACGAGGTCGACCTCTGGGGCCGCATCGATGCGCTGGGCCAGGCCGCCGACGCGCAGCTGCAGGCCAGCGCCGCCGCGCGCGACAGCGCGGCGCTGAGCGTGGCCGCGACCGTGGTCTCGGGCTACGTCAACCTGCGGGCGCTCGATGCGCGCGTCGAGGTCGCGCGCCAGACCCTGGCGGCGCGCGCATCGGCGCTGGACCTCGCGCGCTCGCGCCAGCAGCGCGGCTACAGCTCGGCGCTGGAGACGCAGCAGAGCGAGGCCGAGTACCGCGCGACCGCGGCCGTGGTGCCGCAGCTCGATCTGGCGATCCGCCGGCAGGAACATGCGCTGCGCCTCTTGACCGGCGACGCGCCCGGCGCCGTCGAACGCGGCCTGCCGCTGACCGACCTGCGCATGGCCGCGCTGCCTTCGATCGGCCTGCCCTCCGAGCTGCTGCGCCGCCGCCCCGACATCGCGAGCGCCGAGGCCCAGCTGGCGGCCACGGATGCGCAGATCGCCGCGGCGCGCGCGCAGCTGCTGCCCTCGATCCGCCTGTCGGCCACGCTGGGCAGCATCAGCTCGAGCGCGCTCACCGGCGACCCGTTCCAGCTCTGGAGCCTGGGCGGCAGCGTGCTGGCGCCCTTGTTCGAGGGTGGCCGGCTGCGCGCGGGCGTGCGCGCCGCCGACGCGCGACGCGACCAGGCGCTGGCCGCCTACGAGAAGAGCGTGCTCACCGCCTTCGGCGAGGTCGAGGACCAGCTGGCCGCGATCGACGAGCTGGCGCGCCAGGCGGTCGAGGTCGAAGCCCAGCGCGTGGCGCTGCAGGAGACCCTGCGCGTCGCGAGCAACCGCTACCGCGAGGGCTACGCCTCGCACCTCGACGAGCTCGATGCGCAACGCAACCTGTTCAGCGCGCAGCAGACGGCGCTGCAGCTGCGGGCGGACCAGCTCGCCGCGCGCATCGCGCTGGACCGCGCGCTGGGCGGTGGGTGGCAGGCGGCAGCGTCCACGACCGCCAGCGCGCGCTGAGCCCGGCCTGCCGGCCTCAATCGGGCCGCACGTCGGCGGCCTGGATCACCTTGCCCCACTTGTCCTGCTCGGCGCGCTGGAAGGCCGCGAGCCGCTCGGGCGGGCCGCCCACGGGCACGGCACCCAGTTCGGCCAGGCGCTGGGCCACGGCCGGCTGCTTGAGCACCGCGTCGATGGTGGCCGAGAGGCGCTGCACGACCGGCGCGGGCGTGCCCGCCGGCGCGTACATCGCGTACCAGGACGAGGCGTCGAAGTCCTTCATGCCCAGCGCCTCGGCCATGGTCGGCACCTCGGGGTAGTCGGCCAGCCGCTGCGACGTGGTCACGGCCAGCATCTTCAGCGCGCCCGACTTCACGAAGGGGGTGCTGGTCAGCAGGGTGTCGAACATGATCTGCACCTGGCCGGAGACCAGGTCGGCCACGGCCGGGCCCGAGCCCTTGTAGGGGATGTGCGTCATGGCGGTGCCGGTGCGGTACTTGAAGTACTCGGGCACCAGGTGCGAGGAGCCGCCGTTGCCGGCCGAGGCGAAGTTGACCTTGTTCGGGTTCGCCTTGAGGTAGGCGACCAGTTCGGGCACCGTCTTCACCGGCAGCACCTTGGGATTGACCACCACCACGATCGGCACCGTCAGCACCAGCGAGACCGGCGCGAAGCCCTGGTTCGCGTCGTAGGGCAGCTTGCTGTAGAGCCGCGGATTGATGGCCATGGTGCCGATGCTGGCCATCATCAGCGTGTAGCCGTCGGGCGCGCTCTTGGCCGCGTCGGCGGCGCCGATGAAGCCGTGCGCGCCGCCCTTGTTCTCGACGAACACCGGCGTCTTGAGCACTTCGCCCAGCGCCTGGCCGATCACGCGCGCGGCGATGTCGGTCGGGCCGCCGGCCGGGAAGGGCACGACCAGCCGGATCGGCTTGGCCGGCCAGGGCGCCTGCGCGGCGGCCGGCAGGCAGGCGAGTGCGGCGAGCGGCGCGAGCGCGCTCAGCAGAAGGCGGCGGGGGATGCCTGGGGTGCGTGTCATGGGGTCAGTCTCCGGTCGTCGTGATGTGGCGGGTCTCGAGGGCGGCGATCTCGGCGTCGCTGTAGCCCACTTCCTTGAGCAGCGCATGGCCGTGCTCGCCCAGCGTCGGTGGCTGCAGGCGGATGCCCGGTCGCTCGCCGTCGAGCGTGAAGGGCAGCAGCGGCACCTTGGCCATGTGGCCGTCGTTCATGCGGATCGGCGCGAGGCCGCCGGTCGCGTTGAGGTGCGGGTCGTCGAACAGCGCCTCCGGCCGGGTGATGGGCGCGAAGGGCAGTTCGTTCTGCTCGAACACCGCGCTGAGCTCGGCGGCGCTGTGGCCCGCGAGGCGCGAGCGCAGGATCGGCATCATCCAGTCGCGCGCCAGCACGCGGTCGTTGTTCGACTGCAGCCGCGGGTCGGCCATCAGGTCGGCCAGCCCGAAGGCCTTGCAGAAGATCGCCCACTGCTTGTCGCTCACGGCCGCCAGGAAAATCTGCTCGCCGTCCTTCACCGTGAACACGTCGTAGACGGCCCAGGCGGAGATGCGGCTGGGCATCGGGTCGGCCGCCTTGCCCGTCGCGGCGAACTGCATCATGTGCTGGGCCACCAGCAGCACGTTGTTCTCGAACAGCGCGGACTGCACTTCGGCGCCCTTGCCGGTGCGCTCGCGCTGGCGCAGCGCGGCCATCGCGCCGATGGCGCCGAACATGCCGCCCATGATGTCGTTCACGCTGGTGCCGGCGCGCAGCGGATCGCCCGAGCGGCCGGTCATGTAGGCCAGGCCGCCCATCATCTGCACCACCTCGTCGAGCGCGGTGCGGTGGTCGTAGGGGCCGGGCAGGAAGCCCTTGTGGCTCACGTAGATCAGGCGCGGGTTGAGCCGCTTGAGCGTCTCGTAGTCCAGGCCCAGCTTCTTCATCGTGCCGGGCTTGAAGTTCTCGCTCACGATGTCGGCGGTGGCGATCAGCCGCAGCGCGGCCTCCACGCCGCCGGGCTGCTTGAGGTCGAGCGCGATGCTCTTCTTGTTGCGGTTGAAGGTCGGGAAGAAGCCCGCGCCCGAGCCCAGCAGGCGGCGGGTGTTGTCGCCCTCGATGGGCTCGACCTTGATGACCTCGGCACCGAGGTCGGCCAGCAGCATGCCGCAGGTCGGGCCCATGACCATGTGGGTGAACTCGACGACGCGGATGCCGGCGTACGGCAGCGGGGATTCAGACATTCGCAATGCCTCCTTGAACAAAATTTCGGGGCAGGCCCGCCTCGGGCGTCATGCCGTACACCGGCTCGCCGGGCAGGCCGGCCCTGAGCGGCGCGCGCGCCGCGATCAGTCGCTGCAGGTCGATGCCGGTGCGCACGCCCATGGCCTCGAACATGAAGACCAGGTCTTCGGTGACCACGTTGCCGGACGCGCCCGGCGCATAGGGGCAGCCGCCCAGGCCGCCCAGCGAGGCATCGAAGGTGCGCACGCCCTCCTCGTAGGCCGCCAGGCAGTTGGCCAGTCCGAGACCGCGCGTGTTGTGCATGTGGGCGGCGCCGGCCTTGTCGCCCAGTTCGGCGCGCAGCCGGCGGAACAGCCGGCGCACCTGGGCCGGGTTGGCATAGCCCACGGTGTCGGACAGGCCGGATTCGTCCGCGCCCGCGGCCACGCACTGCACGGCCAGGCGGATCACCTCGTCTTCCGGCACCTCGCCCTGCAGCGTGCAGCCGAAGGCGGTCGAGATGCCGGCTTCGAGTCGCACCTGCGGCGCGATCTCGCCGCGCAGCGCGGCGATGGCGCGCACCTCCTCGACCATCTGCTCGCGCGTCTTGCGCACGTTGGCCAGCGAATGCGCGGCGCTGGCCGAGACCGGCATCGTGAGCTTGTGCACGCCCGCGGCCAGCGCGGCCTCGGCACCGCGGCGGTTGGGCACCAGCGCCATCACCGTGAGGCCGGGCAGGGTCCGCGCGTGGCGCACCACCTCGGCCGCGTCGGCCATCTGCGGCAGCAGGTGCGCGGGCACGAAGGACGCGACCTCGATCTCGCGCACGCCGGCGGCATGGAGGGCGTCGATCCAGCGGAGCTTGTCCGCCGTGGGCATGGTGGCCTTCACCGATTGAAGGCCGTCGCGGGGACCGACCTCGCTCACGAGGATGGCGGGAAATGGCATGGCTTGTCTCCTGGCGGCATCTGTGTGTCGGGCTTGAAAGTTCTATCTAACAGAACTATATTCCGACAAATAGAATTAAATCGTCAATCGCCTGTCGCGTCAAGGAGAAGCCATGCCCCGCAAAGCCCAGACCGAATCCGTGTCCGACCTCAACGCCGCCCCGGGCGGAGCCGCCGCCGTCGACCGCGCGCTCTCGCTGCTGTCGGCCTTCCAGGCCGGCGACGACGCGCTCTCGCTGGCGCAGCTGGCCCAGCGCACGCAGCTCTACAAGAGCACGGTGCTGCGCCTGCTGGCCTCGCTCGAGCACGCCCGTTTCATCCGCCGGCTGGACGACGGCCGCTACGGGCTGGGCACCGAGCTCGCGCGGCTGCATGGCGTCTATGCGGCCTCCTTCCCGCTCGACCGGGTGGTGCCACCGGTGCTGCGCGACCTGGTCGCGGCCACCGGCGAGAGCGCGGCCTACCACGTGCGCCAGGACCAGGGCGCGCAGCGCATGCGCCTGTGCCTCTACCGGGTCGACTCCCCGCACATGGTGCGCGACCACGTGCGCGCGGGCGACCTGCTGCCGGCCGACCGCGGCGCGGGCGCGCGCGTGCTGATCGCCTTCGGCCCGCGCGCCGAATGGCCGGCGGATGCGGCCGGACGCGCCTTCTGCGAGGCGATCGTGGTGCAGGGCTACTGCGCGGCCGTGGGCGACCGCACGGCCGAGCTGGGCGGCATCTCGGCCCCGGTGTTCCGTGCCGACGGCACGCTGGCCGGCGCCGTGACGCTGACCATGCCGGCCCACCGCTACGACGCCGCCTTCATCGCGCCGGTTCGGGCCGCCGCCGCAAAGCTGGACGGGATCGTTTGATTCCATCTATTTTTGTCACGAATCAATCCCTTTCGAACTTCTTAATGCTTTGGCGCGTATCCAATAAAGTAGCGGCTGAGCGCAGCGCCACGCCTGCGCGCCGCATCTATCTTTTCCAGAGGTTTGCCCCATGACCGATCGCACCACCGTCCACGGCCTCCAGGTCGCCAACGAACTCCACCGCTTCATCGAAGACAAGGTGCTGCCCGCCACCGGCGTGGACAGCGCGCGCTTCTGGCAGGGCTTCGATGCCATCGTGGCCGACCTGGCGCCCAAGAACATCGCGCTGCTGGCCGAGCGCGACCGGCTGCAGGCCGAGCTCGACGGCTGGCACAAGGCCAATCCCGGCCCGATCGCCGACATGCCCGCCTACCGCGCCTTCCTCGAGAAGATCGGCTACCTGCTGCCGCAACCCCAGGACGTGACGGCCACCACCGCCAACGTCGATGCCGAACTCGCGCTGCAGGCCGGCCCGCAGCTGGTGGTGCCGATCCTGAACGCACGCTACGCGCTCAACGCCGCCAACGCGCGCTGGGGCTCGCTGTACGACGCGCTCTACGGCACCGACGCGATCCCCGAGACCGACGGCGCCGAAAAGGGCAAGGGCTACAACCCGGTGCGCGGCGCCAAGGTCATCGCTTTCGCACGCGACGTGCTCGACCAGGCCGTGCCGCTGGTCAACGGCTCGCACAAGGACGCGACCGGCTACAGCGTGAAGGACGGCCAGCTGGTCGTCGCGCTGCACAGCAGCAGCACCGCGCTCAAGGACCCGGCCGCCTTCGTCGGCTACCAGGGCGACGCGGCCGCGCCGTCGTCGGTGCTGCTCAAGCACAACGGCATCCACCTCGACCTGCAGATCGACCGCACGACCGCCATCGGCAAGACCGACGCCGCCGGCGTGAGCGACCTGGTGCTCGAAGCCGCGCTCTCGACCATCCTCGACCTCGAGGACTCGGTGGCGGTGGTCGATGCGGCCGACAAGGTGCTGGCGTACTCGAACTGGCTGGGCATCCAGCAGGGCACGCTGACCGAGGAAGTGGCCAAGGGCGGCAAGACCTTCACCCGCGGCCTGAACCCCGACCGCGAATACACCGGCGCCGACGGAAAGCCGCTGAAGCTGCACGGCCGCTCGCTCATGTTCCTGCGCAACGTGGGCCACCTGATGACCAACCCGGCCATCCTCTACGGCAACGGCCAGGAGATCCCCGAAGGCATCCTCGACGCCGTGGTGACCACCACCATCGCCACCATCGACCTGAAGCGCAAGGGCAACTCGCGCACCGGCAGCGTCTACATCGTGAAGCCGAAGATGCACGGCCCGGCCGAAGTGGCTTTCGCCAGCGAGCTGTTCGGCCGCGTCGAGCAGCTGCTGGGCCTGCCCGCCAACACCGTGAAGCTGGGCATCATGGACGAGGAGCGCCGCACCAGCGTGAACCTGAAGGCCTGCATCGCCGAGGCCGCCGCGCGCGTGGCCTTCATCAACACCGGCTTCCTCGACCGCACCGGCGACGAGATGCACACCGCGATGCACGCCGGCGCGATGCTGCGCAAGGGCGACATCAAGGGCACGAAGTGGATCGCGGCCTACGAGAAGAACAACGTGCTGGTCGGCCTCTCGTGCGGCCTGCGCGGCAAGGCGCAGATCGGCAAGGGCATGTGGGCCATGCCCGACCTGATGGCCGACATGCTCAAGCAGAAGATCGGCCACCCCAAGGCCGGCGCCAACACCGCCTGGGTGCCCTCGCCCACGGCCGCCACGCTGCACGCGCTGCACTACCACCAAGTCAACGTGGCCGAGGTGCAGAAGGAACTGGAGAAGATCGACGCCAATGCCGAGCGCGACACCATCCTCAACGACCTGCTGCAGATCCCGGTGGCGCCGAAGCCCGTCTGGAGCGATGCCGACAAGCAGCAGGAGCTGGACAACAACGTGCAGGGCATCCTGGGCTACGTGGTGCGCTGGATCGACCAGGGCGTGGGCTGCTCGAAGGTGCCCGACATCCACAACGTGGGCCTGATGGAAGACCGCGCCACGCTGCGCATCTCGAGCCAGCACATCGCCAACTGGCTGCTGCACGGCGTCGTGACGAAGGAGCAGGTCAACGCCACCTTCGAACGCATGGCCGCGGTGGTCGACGGCCAGAACGCGGGCGACAGCCTCTACCAGCCGATGGCCGGCCACTTCAAGACCTCGGCCGCCTACCAGGCCGCGCAGGACCTGGTGTTCAAGGGCCTCGAGCAGCCCAGCGGCTACACCGAGCCACTGCTGCATGCGTGGCGGCTGAAGGTCAAGGGCGAGGCCTGATCCAGCAGCCCCTCGCGGCAGCACGAACGGCACCCTCGGGTGCCGTTTTTTTTGGCCCACGCGCACGCCACGACAGCGCACGCGCGCAAGCCGGCAGCCCCGATGTCCACACGCACGGGCACGTTGCGCCTACACGGGGCCGCGCGGCATGCCGACCCGGTGCCCGGCGCCGGGCCCTAGGGTGAACGCAGCTGTCCACAAGGGTCAGCAGCGATGCCGGCCCCGCCGGTTCGGTCGACACACTGTTCGTTCACCACCCTCAGGAAAAACACCATGATCCAACGTACCGCTCCCCTTCTCGCCGCCCTGCTGCTCAGCACCGCCGGCATGGCTTTCGCCCAGGGCAACCCGCCGACCAACGCCTCGCCCAACCCGGCCACGGCCGCGGGCCAGCAGACCCAGATGGGCACGCCGATGGGCACCACCGGCACCCCGACCGGCCCGGCCGCCGGCGCACCCATGAACAACACCGCCGCCCCGGCCGCGGCGCCTGCACCGGCACCCATGCCCGCGCCGGCGATGCGTCCCGCACGCGCCGACCGCAACTGAGCGCGGCCACGTCGCCATGCGAGGCCGGCAACGCCATGCGCTGCCGGCCTCGTGCGTTGGAAAAACAGTTTCCGGGCGACACTGCGTCACCACCAAATTCCGAAGGGCCGACATGACGCGTTCCTCCTTCCGTACCCGCATCGCCGCGATCGCCCTGATGGGCGCCGCGGCCTTCGCGCAGGCGGCGCCGCCTGCGCCCACGGTGTCGACCGAGGTGCGCACCGTGGTGCAGGGCGTGCTCGCCTCGAACGACCACCAGCGCCAGCCCTTCGCCGTGATCGACAAGAAGAACGCGCGCCTCTACGTCTACGACGCCGAGGGCCGGCTGCAGGCCTCGTCGCCGGTGCTGCTGGGGCTGGCGCGCGGCGACCGTTCGGTGCCGGGCATCGGCGAGCGGCCGATGGCGCAGATCCAGCCGCACGAGCGCACCACGCCGGCCGGGCGCTTCGTGTCCGAGCCCGGCCGCAACACCGGCGGCGAGGACATCGTCTGGGTCGACTACGACGCGGCGGTCTCGATGCACCGCGTGCGCGCAAGCAACAAGGCCGATCGCCGCCTCGAGCGACTGGCCACGCCGACGGTGGCCGACAACCGCATCTCCTACGGCTGCATCAACGTGCCGGCGAGCTTCTACGACAGCTACGTGAAGCCCGCACTGGGCAAGGCGCATGGCGTGGTCTATGTGCTGCCGGAAGCCAGCAGCCTGCGCGAGCACTTCCCTTTCCTGGCCGGCGGCTGAGTCGCGCAGGGCCGACAATCGGTCCATGCCCACGCCTGTGCCGACCGATCCCACGCGCTGCCCGCTGTGCGGCGCGTCGAACGCCTGCGCGATGGAGATCGAACGCGCGACCGGCGAGGCGCAGCCGCCCTGCTGGTGCATGGCGGCGGATTTCAGCTTCGGCGAGGCGCTGCTGGCGCGCATTCCGGCCGAAGCGCGCGGGCAGGCCTGCATCTGCGCGCGCTGTGCAGCGGCGGCCGCCGACGGCGCTCAGCGCGGTGGCGTGCCCACCTCGTCCTGAAACATCCCCTGGTTCTGCTGCAGCCCGGTCTGGCAGAAAGGCTGCTGCGCCTGCACCTGGCCCTGGCTCTGTCCCTGGCTGTTCTCCATCGGCGCATCGACCGGCGGCGGCAGCGGCGCGGGGGCGGCGTCGAGCGGCACGTCGGTGCCCGTGGCCTCGTCCTGCGGCGCGCCCGCGTGGTCGCGCTGGCGCTGCTCGGTGATCACCTGGTGGATGAACTGCAGCTTGCCCACGGTGGCGCGCGGCAGCACGAAGGGGTAGTAGTCGGGCTGGCCCATGCTGCGCGACAACTCGTTGAGCACGTTGGTCAGCCGCACCCAGCCATTGAGGAAGTCGAGGAATTTCAGCGCGCCCGGGTGCTCGGGCTGCCAGAGGTCCTCGACGGTGAACAGGTCGCTCGCCAGTTCGACGTTCTGCGCATCGACGCCGAAGCTCATCGCGGTGTCGGCGGTGTCGGCCATATGCAGGTAGTGGGCCCAGGTCTCGGCCCAGTCCTCCCAGGGATGCGAGCTGGCGTAGCTGGTGACGAAGCGCACCGCCCAGTCGGCCGGCGGGCCGTTCTCGTAGTGCGTGCGCAATGCGGTCGCGTAGTCGGCGCGCTCGTCACCGAACAGGCCGCGGAAGCCCCCGATCCAGGGTGTGGGCGCGACCAACAGATCCCAGTAGTAGTGGCCGATCTCGTGGCGGAAGTGGCCCACCAGCGTGCGGTAGGGCTCGCGCATCTCGGCGCGGATGCGTTCGCGCACCGCATCCTCGGCCTCCTCGGCGTTGAGCGTGATCACGCCCATCTCGTGGCCGGTGAGCACGTGTTGCCCGCCGGGCACGTTGCTCAGGAAATCGAAGGCCAGGCCATGCACCGGATCGGCATGGCGGGTGACCACCGGCAGGCCCAGCGCGAGCAGCTGCGAGAGCAGCCGGCGCTTGCCCTGCTCGAGCTTGCGCCACAGGGTGCCGTTGGTCTCGATCGAGAGGTCGGGAATGGTCCGGGTCGCGCTGCACGACAGGCAGTAGCCCGGCGCCAGGCCCTGCGGCGAGGGGGCGGCGTCGCCGCCCGGCGCCGGCATGGGCACCATCCAGTTGCAGCCGGCCGCGGTCAGGAAGTTGGCGCAGCGCCGCAGCACCGGGCCGCCGGCGTCGCCGAAGACGGTGAAGGTGTCGGTTTCGGGGCCGGGCGAGAGCGGCACCACGCCCAGCCGCTCGGGCACGAAGCCCAGCGGCGTGCGGCAGGCCAGGCACTGGCTGTTGCCGAGGAAGACCGGCCGGCCGCACTGGCACTGGTAGGCGCGGCTGATGGTGGGCGCGCGCAGGTCGGCGGCCAGCGAGGAGGCATTGCCGTCGGGCAACACCTGCGGATCGACGGCCTGGCTGCCGTCATCGGTGAGAGAGTCCATGGTGTATGTTCTTCTGGATGGGTGTGGGACAGCGCAGGCATTGTCTCCCCCGCTTCCTGGCGCCGCGAAGCGCAAAGACCGATATCCTTGTAGGACAGGCCGACCCCGAACGGCCGCCGCCCCGCCCCATGACCGCCTCGCCCCTCCCCTCCCTGAGCCAACGCTATGGCGAACGCTACCGCTGGCTGCTGCTGCTGTCGGTGATGGTCGGCACCGTGGCCTCGATCATGTCGTCGACCATCGTCAACGTGGCGATCCCCGGCATGAGCCACTACTTCGCGCTGGGCCAGGAACGCGCCCAGTGGGTGAGCTCGGGCTTCATGGTGGCGATGACGGTGTCGATGCTGACCACGCCCTGGCTGCTGGGCCGCTACGGTTATCGGCGCACCTATGTCGGCACCATGGTGCTGCTGCTGGCCGGCGGCATCGCGGGCGGGCTGGCCAACGACTTCTCGCTGGTGCTGATCGCGCGCGTGGCCGAGGGACTGGCCGCGGGCGTGGTGCAGCCGATCCCGGCCATCATCATCCTGCGCGCCTTCGAGCCGCACGAGCAGGGCCGCGCCAGCGGCATCTTCGGCATGGGCGTGGTGCTGGCGCCGGCCATCGGGCCCAGCATCGGCGGCGTGCTGGTCGACCTGTTCGGCTGGCGCTCGATCTTCTTCATGGTGGTGCCCTTCTGCCTGGCCTCGATCTGGCTGGCCTACAAGTTCGTGCCGACCACCGCTCCCGGCGGCGCCAGCGCGGCGCGCACCAGCGGGCTCGACTGGCGCGGCCTGCTGATCGGCACCGTGGGCACGCTGTGCCTGCTCAACGGCCTGGTCACGCTGCGTGGCGACGCACCGCTGGAGGCCGCAGTCCTGCTGGCCGGCGCGGCGGCCTCGCTGGTGCTGTTCATCTGGTGGCAGCGGCGCCTGATGGCCGCCGAAGGTGCGCCGCTGATGAACATGGCGCTGTTCGGCTACCGGCAGTTCTCCATGGGCACGGTGGTGGCCTTCATCTACGGCGCGGCGCTGTTCGGCTCGACCTACCTGCTGCCGGTCTACATGCAGGTGGCGCTGCACCTGTCGGCCTCGCACGTGGGCACGATCATGCTGCCGGCCGGCATCGTGCTGGCCTTCACCATCGCGGGCGTGGGCCGGCTGGCCGACCGCCAGCCGACCTGGCTGCTGGTGAGCATCGGCCTGGCGCTGCTGGCGATCTCGTTCACGCTGATGCTCGCGCTCTCGCTGGGCAGCGCGCTGTGGCTGCTGGTGGTCTTCGCGGTCATCGGGCGCATCGGGCTGGGCTTCATCCTGCCCTCGCTCAACCTGGGCTCGATGCGGCCGCTGGCCAAGCCGCTGATCCCGCAGGGCGCCAGCACCATCAGCTTCCTGCGCATGCTGGGCGGCGCGGCCGGCGTGAGCCTGTGCGCGATCGCGCTCGAATGGCGGCTGGCGGCGCACGGCGATTCGCTCGCCAACCCGCTGAGCAGCCCGGCGCGGCTGGCCGCCTTCAACGAAGTCTTCCTGATGCTGGCCGCGCTGTGCGCGCTCGCCATCTGCGCGGCCTGGCAATTGCGCGTCCGCGCGCCCTTCCCCCCCAAGACCACGTCCGAGGAAACCTGAGCATGTGCCAACTGCTGGGAATGAACAGCAACACGCCGACCGACGTGACCTTCAGCTTCACTGGCTTCGCGCAGCGCGGCGGCCGCACCGACCACCATGCCGACGGCTGGGGCATCGCCTTCTTCGAGGACCGCGGCCTGCGGCACTTCGTCGACCACCTGCCGGCCTGCACCTCGCCGGTGGCAGAGCTGATCCGGCGCTACCCGATCCAGAGCAGCCACGTGATCGCCCACATCCGCAAGGCGACGCAGGGCCGGGTGAACCTGCAGAACTGCCATCCCTTCGTGCGCGAGCTCTGGGGCCGCTACTGGGTGTTCGCCCACAACGGCGACCTCAAGGACTTCCGGCCGCGGCTGCACGGCAACTTCCACCCGGTGGGCGACACCGACAGCGAGCACGCCTTCTGCTGGCTGATGCAGGAGCTCGCCAAGTCGCATGCCGACGTGCCCAGCGTGGAGGAGCTCACGCTCACGCTGCGCGAACTCGCGCCGCGCATCGCCAGGCACGGCACCTTCAACTTCATGCTGTCCAACGGCCAGGCGCTGTGGGCCCATGCCTCGACGAACCTCTGGTACATCGAGCGCCAGCACCCCTTCATGCTGGCGCACCTGGCCGACGAGGACGTGGCGATCGACTTCGCCCAGCACACCACGCCCGACGACCGCGTGGCCGTGATCGTGACCGCACCGCTCACCACCGACGAGACCTGGACCGCCTTCGCGCCCGGCGAACTCGCGGTCTTCGTGGACGGCCGACGGGCCGGCTGAGCCCGGCGCCGGCCGCCCGGCGCGCCAAAAAAACAACGCAGGAGCGCTGACCCGCGCGGATTGCGTGCGCCTGCAGCCACGGCATTTAATAATAATGGTTCGCATTTGCAAACTCATTTCGATCCACCATGTCCTCCACCCCCTTCCTCGTGCGCCCCGTGACCCTCGCCGCCGCACTGGCACTGCATTCCTGGGCCGCGTTCGCGCAGACCGCGCCGGTCGAACCCGCGGGCACCCTCTCGACCGTGACGGTGGAAGCCAGCGCCGACGCCTCGGCCGAGGGGCTGACCAAGCCCTTCGCGGGCGGGCAGGTGGCGCGCGGCGGGCGGGTGGGCATCCTGGGCACGCAGGACATCATGAGCTCGGCCTTCTCGACCACCAGCTACACCAACGCGTTGATCCAGAACCAGCAGGCGCGCAGCGTGGCCGACGTGCTGCAGAACGATCCCTCGGTGCGGGTCGCGCGCGGCTTCGGCAACTTCCAGGAGTCGTACTTCATCCGCGGCTTCATCGTGAACTCCGACGACATCGCCTACAACGGCCTCTACGGCCTGCTGCCGCGCCAGTACATCGCAGCCGAACTCTTCGAACGCGTCGAGGTGCTGCGCGGCGCGAGCGCCTTCCTCAACGGCGCCACGCCCAGCGGCGGCGGCATCGGCGGCAACATCAACCTGCTGCCCAAGCGCGCGGGCAGCGAGCCGCTGACGCAGGTCAGCACCGGTGTGAGCAGCGGCCAGCAAGGCTATGTGTCGACCGACATCTCGCGCCGCTTCGGCCCCGACCAGAGCACCGGCATCCGCCTCAACGCACTGCACCGCGAAGGCGGCACCGGCGTGGACGAGGAGAAGGTCAAGCTCGACCTGTTCTCGCTGGGACTCGACTGGCGCAGCCGCGACGCGCGCATTTCCGCCGATTTCGGCCACCAGGAACACCGCCTGACCCGCCCGCGCCCGAACGTCACGCTGGGCGCCGGCCTGACCTCGGTGCCCTCGGCGGCCGACAACACCGTCAACTACGCCCAGCCCTGGACCTACTCGAACGAGCGCGACACCTTCGGCTCGGTGCGCGGCGAATACGACATCAATGCCGACGTGACGGTCTGGGGCGCGGCCGGCGCCCGCCGCAGCTTCGAAGGCAACCGGCTGGCCGGCATCACGGTCACCAACGCCAATGGCGCGGGCAACATGTCCCGCTTCGACAACGAGCGCCAGGACGACACCCGCACCGCCGAGTTCGGCGTGCGCGCCAAGCTCGGCACCGGGCCGGTCAAGCATGCGCTCGTGGCCTCGTACTCCTTCTACGAGCTCGAGGAGAAGAACGCCTATGCCTGGGACTTCTTCAACAACACCGTCAGCAGCATCTACACCCCGGTGGGCATCGCGCTGCCGGGCTTCACGGCCGGCGCCTTCCGCGGCAACGACCTGGCCAACCCGGCGCTGCTGACCAAGGTGCGGCTGAGCAGCCTGGCGGTGGGCGACACGCTGTCCTTCCTCGACGACCGCGCGCTGCTCACGCTGGGCGTGCGCCATCAGACGCTGTCGAGCACCGGCTACGCCTACTACACCGGCGTGCCCTCGCCCTACGACAAGAGCCGCACCAGCCCGATGGCCAGCTTCGTCTACAAGCTGCAGCCGCAGGTCTCGCTGTACGCCAACTACGTCGAAGGCCTGAGCAAGGGCGACACCGCGCCGACCACCTCGACCACCGGCGCGGTGCTCAACGCGGGTGCGCAGCTCACGCCCTATGTGTCGAAGCAGAAGGAGATCGGCCTCAAGTACGACGGCGGCACGATCGGCGGCGGCATCGCCTTCTTCTCCACCGACAAGCCGCGCGCCTTCGTCAACAGCCAGCAGTTCTTCGTCGAGGCGGGCAAGGACCGCCACCAGGGCCTCGAGCTCACCACCTTCGGCGAGGTCTACAAGGGCCTGCGGCTGCTGGGCGGCCTGACCTTGCTCGACGCCAAGCAGAAGTCCACCGGCGCCGCCGCCACCGACGGCAAGACGGTGATCGGCATCCCCAAGGTGCAGGGCAGCCTCGGCGTGGATTGGGACGTGCCCGGCGTGCGCGGCCTGTCCTTCGACGCCCGTGTGGTCGCCACCGGCCACAGCCATGCCGACAGCGCCAACACGTTGCGCGTGCCCGGCTGGGGCCGGCTGGACCTCGGCGCGCGCTACGTGACCGAGATGGCCGGCAAGCTGGTGACGCTGCGCGCCCGCGTGGACAACGTGGCCGACCGCAACTACTGGTCCTCGGTCGGCGGCTACCCCGAGAACGGCTACCTGGTGCTGGGCAACCCGCGCACCTTCAGCGTGAGCGCCTCCTTCGACTTCTGAGCGTCGAAGGCCGCCGCGCCCGCATCGAAAGGGACCTCAGGGTCCCTTTTCCAGTTCGGCTTCGAGCGCGTCGAGGAACATCGCCGGCACGTCGAAGCCGGTCTGGTCGGTGATCTCCTGGAAGCAGGTCGGGCTGGTCACGTTGATCTCGGTGACCGAGTCGCCGATCACGTCGAGCCCGATCAGCAGCAGCCCGCGCGGCGCGAGCGCGCGGCCCACGGTCTCGGCGATCTCGCGGTTGCGCGCGGTCAGCGGCTGGGCCACGCCCTTGCCGCCGGCCGCGAGGTTGCCGCGCACCTCGGTGCCCTGCGGGATGCGCGCCAGCACGAAGGGCGCGGGCTCGCCGCCGATGATCAGGATGCGCTTGTCGCCCTCGACGATCTGCGGCACGAAGCGCTGCACCATGATGGTCTCGGCGCCGCCCTTGTTGAGCGTCTCGACGATCGAGCCCAGGTTGAGCGCATCCTGCCGCACGCGGAAGATGCCCATGCCGCCCATGCCGTCGAGCGGCTTGAGGATGATGTCGCCGTGCTCGGCGTGGAAGTCCTTCACCGACTCGGCGCTGCGCGTGACCAGCGTGGGCGTGGTGAACTGCGGAAACTCCATGATGGCGAGCTTCTCGGGGTGGTCGCGCAGCGCGCGCGGCTTGTTCACCACCTTCGCGCCCTCGCGCTCGGCCTGCTCGAGCAGGTGGGTGGCGTAGATGTACTCGGCGTCGAAGGGCGGGTCC
>Ga0182008_10000548_pt1 | contig 27955 bp, 29 predicted proteins | sample Sormic07211129_1_FD_120482 | JGI IMG/M metagenome (GOLD analysis project Ga0182008, IMG submission 120482) | Rhizosphere microbial communities from Sorghum bicolor, Mead, Nebraska, USA - 072115-129_1 metaG | ecosystem: Host-associated > Plants > Roots > Rhizosphere | place: USA: Nebraska...
AGGGTTCTACTTTGGACCTGCACGAAGGTACAGGTCTTGAAGCGATGAAACGCGCAGGTCTGCTGGATGAATTTTACAAGCATCATCGTCCGGTTGCAAGCAAAATGCAATTGGTGGACAAATTGCTCAACGTAAAATTTGATGACCATAACTTTGCAGAAGTTACTGCAGAAAACAGGCCGGAAATTGACAGGGCTCCGTTACGAAATATTTTGCTGAACGCTCTTGAACCTGAAACGGTGGTTTGGGACAGCCATTTTGTTGAAATGACAAAACAAGACAAGGGCTGGTTGCTGCATTTTAAAAACGGGAAATCCGTGTACGCAGATTTGGTCATTGCAGCCGACGGCGCTAACTCTAAAATCCGTCCTTATATCAGTGATATAAAACCAGTCTACTCGGGAATCACATTGATTGAGGGAAATATTTACCAGGCGGAGCAAAAAGTGCCAAAACTTTTTGGATTTGCAAGAGGCGGAAAAGTAATGGCGTTTGACAATGAGCAGTTTATAGGATATGGTTTAAAAGGTGATGGTGCCCTTATGTTTGTGGCTTGTTTCAAATGTCCGGAGAACTGGCTTAAAGAAAGTGGTATTGATTTCAAAAATAAAGCGCAGGTTTTGGCATTTTTCAAAAAAGAGTTTGAGGATTGGAGTGAAGACTGGCATGAATTCTTTACAAACGATGAGGTACATTTTACGCCTCGTCCGCAGTATTATTTTCCGTTCAACCAATCCTGGGAAACGCAGGAAAACCTGACCATGATTGGTGACGCGGCGCACCGCATGCCGCCATTTGCAGGTGAAGGCGCGAATGTGGCCATGCAGGATTCATTTGAATTGGCGGAAGTTCTGACCGGAAATAAGTTTGCTGACATCAGAACCGCGATTGCTCATTTTGAAAAGGATATGATTGCAAGAGGTGCAGCAGCTACAAAAGATACTTTAGAAAATACCGAAAGAATGTTCTCTGAAACAGGACTGGAACAAATGGTTTCGTTTTTTAATCAGGTGAAGCAATAAATTTAATTGTTCTCCTGTTTTGTGTAATTACACCACTTCTTTATTAAATCTATACATTTGCAGGAAGCCAACTATTCAAATGACCAAAACTACTTTCGAAATAAAGCAAGATATTAAAGTTACTGTGGATGCCATTGTTTTCGGGTACAATCAGGGAAATGGTATTTCTGTTTTATTGATTAAACGTAAGGTAGAGCCCTTTAAAAATGAGTGGGCCTTGCCGGGTGGGTTTGTATTGGATCATGAAACGCTGGAGGAAGCTGTGGAGCGTGAGCTGAGGGAAGAGGCAGGGGTATCGATCAATTACCTGGAGCAGCTGTTTACTTTTGGAAAGCCAGATCGTGATCCACGGATGCGTATTGTTTCTGTTTCTTATTTTGGTTTGGTGAAGTCTGCTGACTTTAGCCTTTTTGCCTCTACGGATGCTGCTGAGGCTGCATGGTTTAACATCTATGAGCTGCCGGCACTGGCATTTGACCACAAAGACATTGTAGAAAAAGCTATAGCACGGCTAAGAGCAAAAATTACGTATGAACCTATCGGTTTTGAACTCCTGGACCGAAAATTTCTTTTCTCTGACCTGGAGCATCTTTATACCTTGTTGCTGGGACGTGAAATAGACCGCCGCAATTTCAAACGTAAAATGATGTCCCTGGGGCTGGTGATCGAACTGGATGAAAAAGCGCCATCGGTGACAGCCGGTCGGCCAGGCAAACTTTATTCATTTGATGGTGATAAATACAATCAATTGAAGATCAATGGATTTGATTTAAATAAACTCATATAAGATTAATTTGTGTAAAATAAACGCAAATTAATTTGGATAAGAAAAATATAAGTATTTAATTTGTGTCATTATAACGCAAATATCTATGAAAATATTAAACTTATCAACCGGATTCAACCCATTTCCATCTTCCATTGAAGAGATAGACAGCAAAAGCTTTTTATTTAGTGGGGGCGAAGTACATATTAAATTACAGGGCGGTGCAGATGAAGTGCTGATCTCCACAAGACTGAATGATTCCAATGAGGTGATGAAGCTTTTGCTGGCGGTAGATGCTTTACGCAGAAGCGGCTGTAAAACCATGAGTGTGTTTATTCCTTATCTACCTTACGCCAGGCAGGACAGGGTCATGGTGAGTGGCGAACCTTTGTCTATCAAAGTGATGTGTAACCTGATCAACAGCTGCGGTTTTGAAAAAGTATACGTGTTTGATGTGCATTCGGAAGTTTCCCTGGCCTTGCTGGACAATTGTGAGCTGATCAGCAATTATACGCTGGCAAAAGAAGTGTTGAAAGACCGTGCCGATTATTTACTCGTTTCGCCAGATGCTGGTGCATTGAAAAAGATCTATAAACTGGCTGAGGCTTTAAATTATACCAGCGATATCGTATTGTGCAATAAAGTACGTGATGTCAGCAACGGACGGATTAAACAGATCACCGTAGATCAGGAAGATCTTCAAGGTAAAGATTGTTTCATTATCGATGATATCTGCGACGGTGGTGCCACCTTTATAGGTGTCGCTAAAGAACTGAAACAGCGAAATGCCGGTAAAGTAAGCCTTATCGTATCCCATGGCATCATGTCACGCGGTGATGCAGAACTTGGCGAATGGATTGACCATATCTATACCACAGACTCCATAAAAGATGAAACCACAGAACTGGTGAGCAGAATTCAATTGTCCAGTTTAATCAAATTATAAACGTTTTTCAATTTAAAATCTACGATCATGAACAATATCCTTTTACAAACAGATGTATATAAAATGGGCCATATGGAACAATATGCCCCAGGATGTAATAAAGTATATTCTTACCTCACTGCACGCAGCGACAGAAACTTTGACGAGACGGTTTTCTTCGGACTGCAGTATTATATCAAAAAATATTTATCCGCGCCTATTACTCCGGAAATGGGAGAGGAGTTTTTAACCTACCGCAAAATGATCCTCGGAAGTAATTCTGAAGAGATTGAGACTAAAATCAGGGCACTGTGTCAGTTGGGCTATCTGCCTATTGAAATTAAAGCGGTTGAAGAAGGCACCATTATGCCCGTGCGGAATGTACTGATGACCATTACCAATACGCATCCTGATTTTTACTGGGTGGTGGGTTTTATGGAGAGTTTACTGCTTAAATTGTGGTATACCATTACCGTGGCGACCTGCAGTCATCAATACCGTAAAATTGTAAGCCGGTACTTTAATGAAACCGACGAAGAGGCGATGGCGCCAGCTAAAGATTTCCAGGTTCATGATTTCGGATATCGCGGTGATGCTTCTGAAGAAGGTGCCGCCATTAGTGGTGTCGCACACCTGCTTTCTTTCCTGGGAAGTGACAATGTACCCGCCTTGCCTTGCGCAGTGGAGTTCTATAATGCAGATGTGAATGGCGAACCTATTCTGCTTTCTGTACCTGCAAGTGAACACAGTGTAATGTGTTCTTTTGGAAGAGAAGATGAGATCGGGGCATTCAAACATATGCTGGAATTGTATCCTACGGGCATTGTTTCTATTGTATCTGATACTTTCGATGTCTATAAAGTACTGACAGATTTTGCAGAGATCCTAAAAGAAGATATTCTTAAAAGGGATGGTAAAGTTGTATTCAGACCCGATAGCGGAAACCCGGAATATATCATTTGTGGCAATCCTGAAGCTGAACATGGTAGTAATGAGTGGAAAGGTGCTATTCGTTTACTGGATGAGAAATTTGGAAGCAGCCTGAACAGCAAAGGATATAAAGTTCTGAATCCTAAAGTAGGCCTGATTTACGGTGACGGGATGTATCTGGAAAGATATGTGCGTACACTTGACCGTTTAAAAGAAATGGGCTATGCAGCCAGCAACCTGGTGATCGGCGTGGGAGGAATATTAAGGAACCACAGCAGGGATACCTTGGGTTTCGCCATCAAAGCGACCTATGTTGAAGTGAATGGAGAACCAAGGGAAATTGAAAAAGATCCGATCACAGACCAGAAAAAGAAATCTCATAAAGGTTTGCTTAGTCTGCAGAAAATAGAAGACCAGTATATCACCAAAGATCAGTGTACTGTGGCTGAAGAAGCAGATTCTTTACTGCAGGTGGTGTATAAAGATGGTCAGTTGGTTAAAGAAACCAGTTTGTCTGAGATCAGGAAATTGGTTAAAGTCCAGGAAGCTGTTTTGGTGACAGAACAATAAAGCGAATTGAATAAAATTTAAACTTAAGAAGATGCATTACGATATAGAATGGCTTAAAAATGAGGCGACAGATCACAAGGCTTTAAAATTCCTTTATTTCTGGGGACACACGAATCAGTCAAATGAAGTGGTTGGTAAATCGTATCTGAGGTGAGGGATTTTGACCAGCGTTGTAATTTATGAGAATTATGGATTAATCGGAATTATTAATACCTTAAAGGTAATTTATGCAAACAAGGAATCTCCATTATGACTACCAAGACCTCGGAATTAACCGTTGTACAATTCAAAAAACATAAAGTGGCATATTCTGTTGCTGCTGTCGTGACATTGGTATTGGGAGGCATGTTTTATTTCATCTTTAAAGATGATGGAAGTGTTTCATTGGCTTGGTTTTTCCTGGCAGCAGGGATACTCTTGTCTGCCTATTGTATCTGGAATGCATTTAGTAATGCAGTAGTATTGGAGCTGAATCCTGATGGTATTAAGTATAAGCATTATTTCTATAGCTGGAATAGATTACGTAGTTACGCAATCCGAGAGGAAGAAGATGAGGGTGGTTCGTTTAACTATTTGGTGTTGAATCTAAAAAATGCTAAAGTTCCTTTGGAGATCCAGTTGGACTGGATCAATGATCAGAAATCAGTAGCGGAGAATATGACTATTTTCGCTAAAGCTTTCCAAATAGAATTTGAGGGTGTGTTGAAAAAGAAGTAAGGGATATAATAACCTGTGTGTTCTCAGATAAAAATAGAAACCAAAAGATTAAGCCTGATTAGATTTCGTTGAGGCAAGTAGAGTTGTTGACAAATTCACCTTTTTCTAAAACTATCTGGTTTCCCCAGCTGGTAATTGTTTCCAGGACTGGTATAAATGTTTTTCCGAAGTCTGTTAGACTATAAACAACTTTAATAGGAGGTTTTTTGCCATGTACTTTCCTTAATACTAAGCCATCCTTTTCTAATTGTTTCAACTGTAAACTCAATGTCATTTCGGTAACATTTGGTACTTCTTTGCGAAGCTCACTATAACGTTTTTCAGCATCTTTTAAATGATACAGAATTACCGCTTTCCATTTGCCACCTATCAAATCCATTGCAAGACTTATCGTGCAGGGATAAACTTTGCCCTTTAGTTTTACGTAATCACCAATACATTCTGTTTTCATCCGGCATTTTTTTTTAACCTATCTGTTTGGATAGTTATTGCAAATGTAGTGGGCTAAAAATAATTTTGCAACTATAATTATTATAGTATAAGATTTCACTTAAATCATAAAAGAATGGTATCGAATTTAAAAGCAAATGAAGCACTGAAACAAGAAGATAAACCGCTGATCACCATAGTTGGTGTTTTGGGTAAACAAGGACGCAGCGCTGCGCATACACTCTTAGAGAGCGGGCGTTACCGGGTACGCGGTATTACCCGACGCGTAGATTCACCAGAAGCGATTTGTTTGGCCGAACAGGGAGCTGAACTTCTGAGTGTACCACTTGACCTGGGATATAAAAAAGAGTTCGTTGAAGCATTTCGTGGCTCGGATGGTGTTTTCATGATGACGCCAAGTATTGTTCCTCCGCAAACTCACGAGATGGAGTTGGGTAAACAGTTAGCCGATGCGGCGGTTGAAGCAGGGGTTCAGCATATTGTTTTTAGCAGTTTGGAAAATGTAGACAAAATTACACAAGGGAAAAAGTTTGCTCCTCATTTTACAGATAAGGCTACGATTGAAGAATATATTCGTACGCTTCCAATCACCAGCTCGTTTATCTATATGGCTTTTTTTTACACCAATTTTATGGAGTTTTATACGCCAATTATAGAGGGGGATACACTTGTGTTTCCTGTTTATTTACCAAGAGATTTTCGTGCGCCATTTGTTGACCCCCTCACTGCTACAGGTCCAGCCGTTTTAGAGATTTTTTCTAATCCGGGTCAATATGCCGGTAAGTCTTTACCAGTAATTGGCGATATTATTTCACCTCAGGAAATGGTAGACACTTTTGTGCGGGTTACAGGTAAGAAAGCTATGTATAGTTCTGCATTCACAAGGGAGACTATGCTTCATCATTTTCCGGATTTTGGCTCAAATGAGCTTCTAGTGAGTGAGATTTTGGGGATGGCGGAGTATGCAGTGGAATATGGTTATTTCAGCAGAGATCGTGATTTGTTATGGAGTCGCCAAATAAATAGGAATAGTCTTAACTGGGAACAGTTTCTTCGCAATACTGGTTGGCAGGGTGAGAAAATTTCCTATTGATTGGTTGAGGAGGTGCTTGAATCTGACTGTAACGTGAACAACTTTGCAAAGAATGCGCTGGATTGGGCAGATTTGTATTATTAGTTGTATCTTTTATTTTTACATAAAATCAAATACTGGTACATTGTACAGGTACATCATTTAAAATGACATTTACTAAAAGCGATTTCCCCGAAATAACATCCAGGCATTCCCACGCTTTCACTTCGTTCATCAAAGGATTTGGGATGCTGATGTCTGTATTTGTGCCTATTGCTATGATAGGGTCAACGATACTCGTTTTTAATTCAAGACATATTTCAATCGGTTTAAAAATAGGAATGCTTGTACTGACCTTGCTGCTGGTGTGGTTTTTTGGATGGCTGATGGTAACGATGCGAAAAAAAAAGAAAAGTAATGTGACCAAAATAACGATAGATAAAAATGGCATTAATTATTACAGCGACATAGAACTGATTAAAACATTAAATTACGATGATTTGAAAACCCGTCCGCAGACTGAAAAATATGATGTGTTTTTGAGCGAGTTCGGAGAGGGTGGTCCTTTTCTATTAAACTTTTATGTTTTGGATGCTGAATCTGGCAGACTCCTGAAAAAACAACCTGATTTTGATTCGGACGTTGTTATCACCAACAGTAATCAGCTTATCCGCCATTTCGTAACAGGTATATTGTACTTTAGACCCGATTTAAAAATTGAACCTGGTGTATTAAATTTGTACCAATTGGAATCGGTTAAATTAAATGACATATCAGATTGACAGATTTATCTATATGTTTTTTCTGATTTGCCCAAAATTTTTGAAAAAATACCATTGATAGTACCAAATACTAAACTTGAATAAAAAATAAAAAAGCCGGGGATGATGACGTAAGGATGCCAAAAATACAGATACCGCCAACCATAGCCATGGCTTTCATTTTTATAGCTATAAAGCAATAACCCTGCTGCCAAAGCAATCAATAGGAGCAGCCCAAACCATCGAACAATGCCATTTTTTTTCAAAAGAGGGTTAATCAGAAATTGCCTGGTATAATAGATAAATACGATGAACCAAAACGCCGTGCCCAGGCCAAGCAAAACGAATGCTTCGCCCGCAGATGTGTGAATCATCTCAAAATCGCTTTTATGAAGATCTGCCACGTAATGGAGAATGAGTGGAAGTCCAATCGCAAAAAACAACAAAAAGATGATCCAAAATATATTAACAACTTTCCAAAAATTCATAGAAACCAGTTTTAGTGATTAAAATAAAGCTTCATGTTTATTGTTAAAGATAGGTAATTATTTTATTTGCAGAAATGCGTCATTTTATATCGATGAGTCTGTGGAAAGCATATAATTTATGGAGCTGTGGCTACGCTTACCCTACAGTTCAATCCATTTTTAAGTTTTTCCTTAATTCCTGAAGCTACTTCAACTTTAATGATCACCGGGAATTTTTCCACAATTTTTATATAATTTCCAGTCCTGGTATCTGGTGAAGTAAGCGCAAATTCTTTTTTTACATTGACAATCTCTGATACTTTGCCAGAAAGCTCTAGTTCGGGGAAGTCGTCAATTATAACTTTGACTGTTTGTCCGGTTAATAAATGTTGAACCTGAGCTGAATTAAAGTTGGCAGTAACATAAAATATATCTGTTCCGTTTACTTCCTTTCTATCAAGATAGGCATCATCTGTGTATTCAAAATTTCCATTTATTGAAGGAATGATTTTACTGCTTAATAGGATTTGTGACCATTGTTTCAGGAAATCGTCCGGAAACTTTGGTGTTTTCATTGAAACAAGAACCATATGCCTGCAGGTTTTGCCATCAACAATGTAAATAAGAGTGGAAATTGGTTCCTGCTCAGATTTAAGTGTTCGATTTTCCAGACTGATCAGTCTAAAGGGATGAGGGTTATTTTTATTTTCTGCCAGAAGTGTAAAACGAATGCCTTTGTCTTTTGATAAGTCGTGGGAGACATCAATGCTGTCCAGTGGCATGGTGTTTTTTGTGATGTCATCATTCATGATCATCACCATTTTTTGCCAACTTTCCTTCTTGTCCTGTTTCAAGTTCCACTTTTGATGACGGCGGGAAAAATTGGTTTGGACTGATAATTTTTCATCCAGTTCCCATTTATCGGCTTTAGGCCATTGTATATCAATGTCTTCTCTGTAAGATTGGGCCTGGGTCAGTGCACTGATGAACAGAGAAATACTTAAAATAAAAAGGTGCTTTATATATGTGGTTTTGCTCAAAATGAAGATTGTTGTTTTTATAGGTAGATGCAACATAAGGAAATTATTTTAATTTAGATACGCCATTTTATATCGATGAGTGTGTGGTAAGATGAAGGTGAGGGATTTTATTGGGGTGATCGCATTCTGGGATAAAGTTTGAACTTTAATGTGGAAAGCTTACTTTAGAGAATATGATGGCTTCTTCCGTTATTAAGATCTTAGACCAATTTAAATGATTAATGTAGGTTTCGAATGTGAAATTTTAAGAGCGAGCAGGACCAGGCTGTTGCAATTAATGGAAACGAGTAATGATGAAATATTATTTAAAATTCCAGAGGGTTTCAACAATAATATAATTTGGCAAATTGGTCATTGTATTACTTCTCAACAGAGACATATGTATATGCGTAGCGGATTACCCATGTATATATCTAATGAATTCATGGAGTCCTTCAAAATTGGATCGTCTCCAGCTTCCTGGAAAATTACTCCGGATGTTGATGAGGTGAAACGTTTATTGATTGATACAGTTGACCACCTTGAATCAGATCTGGAATTCGGATTATTTGTCAACTATGAGCCCTTTGAGTTACCCATAGGATTTCAAGTGAAGAATCATGTTCAGGCATTACAAGCTGCTAACTATCACGAAGCGGAGCACAGTGGGAGGATTTTTACGTATTTGAAGTTGCTGGCGTGTACGTAAACTTTCATTAAGTTATCACACCGTGGAAATGGCCGTATAGAAATAAAAGTTACTGATATAGTTGACTTAGTCAACTATATCAGTAACTTTGCATCATGTCAAAAGGAGAGATATGAGCGAATTAAAAAGAATGGTTGGGCAAATACGGGCATTTAACCGATTTTATACAGACCTCATCGGCCTGTTGGATAAACATCTGCTGAATAGTAACTATTCTTTAGCTGAAGTGCGCATTTTATTTGAGATAAATATTGGTCAGCCAATACAAGCCTCACAAATAATGGAAGCTATGCATATTGACAAAAGCTATCTGAGCCGCTTAGTTAAAAAGCTGGAAAAAGAGGAACTGGTTGTAAAAGAGCCCTCGCAGCAGGACGCACGAGCCTATCTGTTATCGCTCACCATAAAAGGACAGGAATTATTTGATAAACTCAATCTTGCATCTGACAAACAAATCCATACGTTGATCAATTCATTGCCTACCTGGCAACAACAAGAGCTCGTTAGTCATATGACATCTATTACCAATATATTAAATCATAGTAAATAAAGTAATGACACCTACAAAACATAGTTTAAATGATATCAGGATAAGAAAAGAACTTATGCCTGGAGACCTCGGATATGTCGCTTATATTCACGGGATGATTTATGCTCAGGAATGTGGGTATGGACTTAATTTCGAAGCATATGTATTAACAGGTTTACAGGAGTTTGCCACTCAATACGACTCGGAAAAAGATGCGGTTTGGGTCTGTGAAGATGGGGATAAGATAGTTGGGTTCTTGATTGGCGCTCATCGTGATGAAGGTACACAGCTTCGTTACTTTATCTTTTTACCTGAATACCGAGGACTTGGCTTAGGCAAAAAATTAATGAAAGAGTTTACCAATTATATGAAAGAACGAAACTACCGGACAGCCTACTTATGGACAACTCAAGAGCAAGTTGCCGCAATTGAACTATATAAGAGATTCGGTTTTAAACTAACAGCTGAAAAAAAGTCTGTTGCTTTTGACAAGGAACTGGTAGAGCAACGGTACGACCTGATCTTAAATGATTAAAATTGTTAGATGTTTTAACGGGAAGAATCATATCCTGATTGGGGATAGGATTTTGGTAGAAGTTAGCCCTGTAGATCGTATTTGGGAAACTGAGTTGGCTCAGGATCATGCGGATGCTTCAAATCCGAAGCGTTGGTTGGGATTGAGTCTTTTGGTTTTTCCCCTAAGTGCGGACTTTTTCATCATTTCTGGAGTAAGTTTTCTATTCCACTGTCAAAGATGTTATAAAGCATTTTGAGTATATACATTAGTAACTTCTATCTTTTAATTCAGTGTTACTGTTGAAATGACATAAGATAAACGATTTTTATTCGTTTATCTTATTAATATTTTGCATTTTTAAATATTTTATGTAGTTTTGATATAAGATAAACGAAAATAAACCGTTTATCTTATTGATATTTTACAATGGATATTCAGACAGCACTAAGAGAGTTATCTAACCAACCGTTGACCCATCAGCTACTAGCTGGCCTTTTGAAAGACTATAAACGACCAAATGATAAGATACTATCTTTAAAAGCAGATGGTCTGATCGAACCGGTCAAAAAGGGACTTTATATAGCAGGTAGATCGCTTGGCGCTGAACGACCTGAAAGCGCATTGCTTGCCAATCATATACTTGGACCAAGCTACCTTTCAATGGAAAGTGCACTCGCCCATTATGGACTAATTCCAGAGAAGGTTTTTGCGGTTACTTCAATGACTACAAAAGCCTCGAGGAAATTTCAGACCAGCATTGGACTATATAGCTATACCAATCTGCCATTGCCTTATTATGCATTCGGCCTTGCCACCGTGAGCCTGTCTAAAGACCAACAGGCTATAATGGCAATCCCCGAAAAGGCACTATGCGATAAAATAGCTACAACAGCAGGCATAACCTTAAGAAGCCAGTCTTCTGCAAGGGACTATGTTTTTGGAAACCTAAGAATGGAGGAAGAAGATCTCGCTAAGTTTGATCTAAACGCTATATTAAGCTGGCTAGAAAATGCACCCAAAAGGGAAAGCCTGGAAATGTTAATCAAAATGATCGAAAAAATATGATAAAGGAATGGCTCCAAGATTATCATCCCGCAAACAGGGAGGAAGCTAAAGATGCATTGAGAGAAATCATGCAGGAGATCACACTTGCAGGACTTAACCGTGCAGGTTTTTTTGAAAATGCGGCATTCTATGGTGGAACTGCTCTCAGGATATTCTACGGGCTAGAACGCTTTTCAGAGGACTTGGACTTTTCGCTGCTTGCCGTTGACCCGGATTTTTCGTTGGATAAATACCAAGATGCTATCATAAATGAGTTCGCTGCCCTAGGGATGCAGGTATCTATTTCGGAAAAACAGAAGGCAGCGAAGAGCAACATCAACTCAGCCTTTCTAAAGTCGGAAACCATTTGGAAGGAACTTGTTTTGGAGGGTGTCATCCCACAGAACGGACTTAAGGAAGTAGCCAGTATCAAGATCAAGATAGAAGTGGATAAAGAGCCGCCATTGGGGTTTTCTACTGAGGAAAAGTTATTGTTAAAGCCTTTTTCGTTTTACGTGAAGTGCCTGTCGCTTCCCGACCTTTTTGCTGGAAAGATGCATGCATTGCTTTTTCGCAAATGGGGCACGAATGTAAAAGGGCGGGACTGGTATGATATGGAATGGTACATCAAAAAAGGATACCCCCTCAATCTCGACCATTTCCTGCTAAGGGCGATAGATAGCGGTGACTGGAAAAAAGAGACCATCAACGAAGAGGAGTTCAGGAAATTATTGAACGAAAAGATCGAAAGTGTTAAAATGGACTTTGTTAAAGCGGATATCTCCAGATTTATAAAGGATCCAAAGGTACTTGAAATATGGTCCTCAAGCTATTTCCACGACCTGAGTGCAAAACTAAAAATCAAGACATCAAGTTAAGATTGTAACAGATCGGTTAAGATGTAGTTAGATGCAGATAGCCTCCGTCTGTTAATCAGAGGATCGTTGAGTTTAGATAAGTCGACTTGGGGTGGGGTTGTTGCTAGAGTAACTCATATTTTTCGATATTAAAGTTGGCTATAAAATTTAATACACTAGGTCGTGTGTCGTTGATTTGGTGGCTGTCCAATAGAGCTCTATGTAAGCAATTATTTCCCGTCCTGAATTCATTTCAGGATGACGAAGAGGTGATAGTGATATGTTTAAACTTCACCTGTCATTATTACTTCTTTGAATTTCCAATTCTAGACCTTGAGGGTGACGTGGTGGTGGTGGTCTTTTTTGAGTGAGGAATTGTTTTTTTATAAATCTTAATTTTCAATTGTTATTTTAGAGATAAGATAAATTAAAAATCATGAGAGCAATTAATCCCTGGATAAACTTCAATGGCAATGCTGAAGAAGCGTTCACTTTTTACAAATCGGTTTTTGGCGGTGAGTTTACAAAGATCATCCGTTTTAAAGATTTATCAGGACCTGAGTTTGAGGTAGCGGAAGAGGAGGCTAATAAAATAATGTACATCGGCTTGCCGCTTGGTAAGAACAATGTGTTAATAGCGAACGATGTTCCTGGATTTTTGGGACGGGTAAGTGAAAGTGAAAACCGATCTAAAATATATGTGGATGCGGAAAGTCGTGAAGAGGCTGATAAGATATTTAAGGGATTATCAGAAGGCGGAGAAGTGGATGGGCCAATTGACGACAGCCCCTGGGGTACTTATGCTGGAATGTTCAGGGATAAATATGGTATTGAGTGGATTGTTGAGTTTAACCCGGAGTATAACCGGTAAGGTTTACATTTTCCTTCCGCATATGTGTGTCACGTAAGGGCAAATCTGCAATCTAGAAATAGATCCAGCTGATTAGGAATGTTGTTTAAGATTGTGTATAATTAATGTGGTAATCTCAATCTTTGGGATTTTGTCTAATTGATTACTCTTATCTCGCTACTAATGGCTGATTATAACAAATTCCTACAGGGTTCCGAATGGAGAAAATGGGATCTTCATGTCCATACACCATCGTCAATATTCCAGCAATATGGAGCAAATAATGATGAAACATGGGAAACTTATATAAAAGATTTGGAAAGCTTACCACAAGAATTTAGCGTTTTAGGTATTAATGATTATTTTTTTCTCGATGGCTATGAAAGGCTCGTCAAAGAAAAAGAACAAGGAAGATTGGCTAATATCGATTGTCTATTGCCTGTGGTAGAGTTCAGAATAGAAAAGTTTGCAGGGATAGATTTTAAACAGCTAAAGCGGATAAACTTACATGTTATCTTCTCTGAAGAAGTTTCCATAGAAACAATAAAGAGTCAATTTTTGAATACTCTTGAACAAAGTTATTACCTGGAAGGTAGTAGTGAGCCCTGGACTAGGGCAATTACATATGATAGTGTTAAAGAACTCGGTAAGGCAATTAAAGACGGGGTATCCGAAGATAAACGCAGAGAATTCCCATCTGATCTAGATGTTGGATTTAGTAACCTAAACGTTAAGGAAGATAAGATTTTTGAATCTTTAAAAAAAGACTGCTTTACCGGAAAACACCTGATTGCTATAGGCAAAACAGAGTGGGCTGATTTAAAGTGGTCAGATGCCTCTATTGCTACTAAAAAGTCTATAATCAACCGTGCAAACATAGTCTTCACGGCAGCCAATTCTGTCGAAGACTTTGATAAGGCAAAATTACAACTGAAAACACAGTCTGTAAATGACTTGCTTTTAGACTGTAGTGACGCTCATTACCCTTCAACTTCTACAGAAAAAGACAGGATTGGAAACTGCAATACATGGATAAAAGCAGATCCTAATTTTGAAGGGCTAAAACAAATTATCTATGAGCCAGATGACAGAATAAAGGTCCAGGCCTTTAAACCGGATGTTAAAAAGGACAGGTATTTAATTTCTGAATTAAATTTTCAAGACAATGGCAAGTTATTTGGCAATCAATCAATTTTGCTTAATGAAAATCTCAATGCGATAATAGGAGGAAAGTCTTCTGGAAAATCTCTGCTCCTTTATCTTATCGCAAAGAGTATTGATCCCGACCAAGTTGAAAGAACTTCTAATAGATTGAAATTTGACGGTTATAGTTTCAAAGAAGATTTCGACTTTACAGTTAAATGGAAGAATGGTGAAAGTGATACATTCAAGGACCAGTTGGTTGAAAATAAATTGCATAAGATAACTTATATACCTCAGTTATATATCAATTATTTAGTTGAAAAAAACAATAAAGAAGAATTAAACTCCCTCATTAGAAGTATCCTATTACAAGATGAAGAATTTAAGAAATTTCATGATGACATCAGCGACAGAATTAAAAATGCAAATGCTGAAATAGATGCCTTATTAAACGCTTATATTCAGATAAGAAATAAAGCTCTTGCAATTCAAAAAGAGTCCAATGAGTTAGGAAAAAGTCTATCCATAAATAAAAGTATTGAAGGTATTCAGAAGCTTATCTCAGACGGGCAGAAAAGCTCAAATCTTTCCAAGGAAGAATTCGACGACTACACTCGGTTATCCAGTAATAAACAAGAAGTTGAAAAACGCATCAACATAGAAATAAGGAAAACCCAGGTACTAGAAAAAATTTATGCAGAACTGGAAAATAATAAATCCGAATTATTGGGAAGTGTTGATGATGATGGACTAACCAACCGAGGAAAACTGGACAAGATATTTGATGAATTAAATGAAGGAACGGATATCTCGTCTGTAAGGAGCAAAATAGTTCTGGACTATGATTTATTACTTGCAAATCTAAAAACTGAAATAAGTAATCTAAAAATTGAGGATAGTCTTTTGAAATTAAGACAAACACTTGCCACGGTAAACCAGAGTTTAGCTAAATATTTGTTGAAACTCGCTGGGCAAAAGGAACTTGTAAGATTAACAGAAAGTCTCACCAAAGAGAAGGTCAAGCTTGAACAAGCTATTAATCTTGAAAAACAACTTAAATCACAGCTTGAAGACTACAAAAATAATAGGGAAAGAACAGTTAAATTACTAAAATTGAGATATGAACTTTATGAACAAATTGTTTCCAAAGTAAATAACACTAAAAAGAACATAGATGACGAAATTACTTTAGAGGCTAAACTACTTTACAAGCAGGAGAATTTTCCCTTTCTCGATCAAGTAAATAAGGCTGCGACGCCACAAGGAAGCGAATACTATAAGTTTTTTTTGGATAATAATATCAACTACGCATTTATTCCTGAATTTTACTCCTACCAGTTAAGAGTAAATGACGATAAACTTTATCTGGATACTGAAAGGTACATATCTGTAAAGCAGAAAGTTTCTCTAGAAAGTGTTCTTAGATCCTTAATACAGGACTCATTTGAAATAGATTATACTGTTAGCTATAAGGGTGATGATTTGCTCAAGATGTCACCGGGAAAGAAGGGGACAGTATTGCTCATCCTATTTTTGCAAATAAGTTCATCTGAATATCCAATTTTGATAGATCAGCCGGAAGACAATCTTGATAATAGGACTATATATGAATTGTTATGTAGAATGATCAAGGAAAAAAAGAAAGAACGTCAAATCATTATTGTATCCCATAACGCCAACCTTGTCGTTGCAACAGACACAGAAAACATAATAGTAGCTAATCAGGAGGGGCAAACTATGCAAGACGAACCTGGACGATACAGATTTGAATATGTCAATGGATCATTGGAACATACTCGTGAACTTGACAGAGAAAACAAAGCCATTCTTCAGAAACAAGGTATCAAAGAACATGTGTGTGATATACTTGAAGGTGGTAACCAGGCATTTAAACAACGTGAAAGAAAATATGCAATTAAATAATAGTAATATGTGAAGGCTCTGATTTGGTTGTAAATGCTTTTGGAAACTGACGGAGCCTTTTCTCCTTCAGTTTCTCCCTGGAAGATGATTTTTATTAATTAAATCTCGTCATAGTTGTTTGGTGTCCGCAGTTTCTAATGGCCAAATAGTATGATCAGATCATTGAGGGTGCTTTGCCGAATTTTTGCTTGAACGAACGTGAAAAATGGGGTAGACTTTCGAAGCCGAGATCTAAATAAATGGCTGATGGCTTTTGATTTTTCTGTTCGATCAGATGCTTTGCTGCATTAAGACGTTTATCTAACAGCCATTGACGGGGCGGCATGCCAAACGTTTTTGTAAAGTCGCGTTTAAAACCTGCCAGACTGCGTCCGGTGAGCCGCGCAAATCTTTCAATTGGGACATTAAAATGAAAATTGGTCATCATAAAGCGTTCCAGATCAATTTTGTGAGGTTCTGCAAAATCGAATAAATACGACTTCAATTGCGGCAGACTATGTAATAATAGTTTGACGCCTTCTTTGACTTTGAGCATGCCCATATCTTCTGTAAGCGGCCCTGCTATAGCGCGTGCATAAGGAATAATAGATTGAAAATAGCCGACAAGAAATGGATCGGGTGGAATAGGCACATTAGATGGGCCTACATATTTAGGACTGGCACCGATCTGTTCTTCCAGCGCTATTTTACGTAACAGATCTTCCTGAAGGCAAATGACGATGCTTTCATAACTTTGGCCTGGAAGAGGCGTTTTAGTCAGTGTACCCAGCTGATTTTTACCGACCAGCATCATTTCGCCTGCTTTGACTTCCATACGCTGTCCGGCCGTTTCTAAATGAAGTTGCCCGGAAACCATCAATACCAGCGTATGATGGTTCCAGAAGCATACTTTATCTTTCCGTTCTGCAGAGAGATAGGAATAGAAGATCACACCGGGAAGTATTTCAGCTGGATTGGTCATTTATCTCTGTAAATAAGTGCCGCCTAAGATGGCGCCTGGTGCAAAAGTAGTATTTAATAATTCTATTTCAGCTGTTGTAAATTCAATACTCATGGCAGCTATATTTTCCGGCAACCTTGAACGGCGGCTCATGCTTACCAGCGGCATCATATGGTCACCTTGGGCATTTACCCAGGCGATGGCGATTTGTGTAGGTGTGGCTTGTTTATCTTTCGCTAATGCTTTCAATACTTCCACCTTTTCCAGGTTTTTAATAAGGTTATCGCCCTGAAAGCGTGAGAAGTGCAGGTGATAGTCATCAGCTGGAAGCGGCGCTTTCATATCGCCTGTTAACAGGCCTTCGGCGGTGTTGGCGAAGGCGACTACTGCAATACCCAGTTCTTTAGCGGCCGGTAACAATTCGCTTTCTATCTGACGGTCTGCCAGTGAATAGCCAATTTCCAACGCGCTTATCGGATGAACCTTATTTGCTTCGCGCAGTTGATCAGCCGTGATCTCAGAAACACCAATGTGGCGCACTTTACCTTCTTTGATCAGGTCGGCTATGGTACCTATAATATCTTCTACCGGTACGCTGCCGTCCATCCGGCAGGGCTGGTACAGGTCTATGGTTTCAATGCCTAAACGGGTGAGTGAATAATTGATGAAATTCTTAATCGCCACCGGGCGCAGGTCCAGGCCCAGCCATTGGCCATTATGAAAGAAAGCACCAAATTTAACGCTGATGAAAGCTTCGTCCCTGCGGCCTTTAATGGCTTTGCCAATTAACAGTTCATTGTGGCCTGCACCATAAAAGTCGCCGGTATTTAAAAAATTGATACCATTGTCAAGCGCAGATTGTATAGTCGCTATGCTTTCCGTTTCATCTGGTCTTGGCCCTCCCCATACGGAAGACATGCGCATGCAGCCCAAACCTAGTTTGGACACGGATGGGCCGTTTTGGCCCAGTTGTATTTTTTTGATCGTTGTCATGATACAAATATCAGTGTTCTATCAGTATTGAGCTTATCTGTAAGGCTCAAATTAATTATCCTGGCAGCTCACTATTTGTCGATTTTAGTTGGCAAGATTTGTCTATTCCGCTAAATTTAGAGCGTGAAGAAATTGTAAAAAAGAAATGGCTTCAGTCTCAAAAGTAAAAACGTATCATTTTCTTCCCTATAAATATGGGTCGGAACTGTTATTGGATATTGGACGTATCGAAACATTGAATCATTATGTGTTAGATAATACCTTACATCAACTAAGTTTTTACGAAATTATTTTCATCGAAGAGGGGGCGGGTACTTTTACATTAGACGAAAATACGACAGTAATAAACCCACGAACGATCATTTTCACCAGCCCAGGACAGGTGCGTTGCTGGGAAATTGAGCAGGATGTAAGTGGCTATGTCTTGTTTTTTGAAAAAGACTTTCTCCATCTCTTTTTTTCGGACGAACTCTTCCTATATCGGTTTCAATATTTCCATCAATATTCACGTCCAAACGACATGCAGCTGTCCGAGATGCCTTTTGTAAAATGTCAGGAGCTTTTATATGGAATAGAAGAGGAGTTCGGACAGCTTCAAAATGATAGCAATCATTTGATCAGGTCACTTTTGTATCAATTGCTTGTACTGCTCAATCGATATTACGCGGGTGCCTATAATGTTCAAAGAGACACCTTTGTCCATCCGGATTTTTATAGGTTTCGATCTTTGCTGGAAAAGAATTTTTTGAGTGACCAGAGTGTTGAAGCTTATACAAAAATGCTGAATGTCAGCCCGGGGTTCCTTAATAAAATTTGCAGGCAATTTAGCGGATTGTCAGCTCAACAAATGATTCATTATAAGCTGATTTCAGAAATAAAGAAACAACTTTATCAAAACAAATCCTCAAAAGAGATTTCCTACGAGTTTGGCTTTTCAGATCCGTCTAATTTTAATCGTTTCTTTAAAAAATTTACAGGTACCACAGCTCAGCAATACCGAAAGAAGATTTAAATGACCATATTAAAGATAAAATGATCATTTTAACGGGATAAGCATGTTCTAATTTTACAAAAAAAAGAACATGATAAAATACACATTTAGTCTTCTCCTGTTCATCATGAGCGTAGTGTTTGTACAGGCAGAACAGTTATATGTTAATCCTCAGAGGGGTAGTGACACAAATTCCGGAATCAAGGCAAGCCCGTTAAAGACAATTGCTGAGGCTGCAAAGCGCGTCAACTTAAACAAAGAGCAGGGAGCTACCACAATCTTCCTTTCAGAAGGTGTACACCTGCTCACCCAAACTGTTGTATTCAGCAATGACAAGTATACCCTTAATAACCGTCTTGTCCTTCGTGCGGATGTAATGCCTGACGATGCAGACTGGACTCCTCAAAAAATGCCGGTTGTTGTAACAGCAGTGCCGCTTGCGCCAGGTATTGGAGGAGAAGAAGCGAAAGGTATACAACCGGAGGTTAGCCATGTGACCATTGAAGGACTAAGATTTACCGGTAGCCCGGACTACTCTTATGTAGATGGAACGAATCTACGTCGTTCCTATCCAATATGGCGTGATGGAAAAAGACTGGACGATCTGGTTGTAACACAATGCCTGTTTGCTGGTGATGTTGATGTATTGCCATTGCATGTGGGGGTTATAGCCAATGGGTTTGGCCTGGTTATCGACCATTGTGTTTTCTTCAACTGCAAAAATCCAGTTGTTTTCTGGCAAACTGACGGAGGGACCGGTGGCCGGAATGTGATGCGTTATTCGCTGGTGTATGGCTGTTATTTCAGTGGCGTTTGGACTACAAAAAGTACCAAGGGAGAGGATTTCGATTTTCACAATAACATCATAGCAAACTGTAGTACAGTATGGATAAGAGAAAAAGGAAGTACACTCCGATACAAAGCTTCTGATTGCATTTTTGCTGACAATACCAATCTGGCAGGATTTGGAAGTGGCCCGCTAAGCGGCAATGATGCAACTTCAACAGATTTTCTGGAGATGAAAAACGTACAAACTACCGGATCTGTAAAAATTGAAAAAGATCAGAGTAAACGCAATTACCTGCAATTAGCGAAAGGTTCGATCGGTTGGAACATAAAGGCAGGGCTTTTTAAAAAGGACCAGTAGTTGAAATCAATGATGAATACACATGGACAAACTAATTTGATTGACCCGATTTCGCCAATTTTTTCATATTTTTGAGTTGACCAATAGCATCTAGTCATCCATACAAAATAGCATGTTATACTTCACCAGTATTGCAATTTCTTTATACTTGTTCGTACTATTAGCCGTTAAGCCTAACAAAATAACTACGGATAAGCTACTCATGATCTGGCAGCTGATAGCAACGCTTCACTTAGCCAGTTTATATTTGCAGGTTTCAGGAAATTATCGCCAATTTGCCAATTTAATAGGCTGGGGAGATTTATTAGCATTTGTGCATGGGCCTTTTTTGTATCTATATATTCTTCATCTAACCACACCAATAAAATTTAGCAAGAAAAAGCTACTTCATTTTTTACCTGTTGCTTTTGCCTATCTTTTATGGCTGTCTTTCTTGCTACAAAGCCCGGCACAAAAGCTATTGGTTTATGACCAGGGCTTTTCCTCGCCTTACTATAAAGCCATTGGAATCATCACCAATATTTGCATCATCATTTCGGGAATTATTTATGTATTCGCCGCAATTGTTTTACTGCATCGATATAAGAAAAAAATAAGCGAAGAATTTTCAACTACAGATAAGATCAGCTTAAATTGGCTACGTTACCTGATTGTAGGCATCGCTGGAATTTGGGTCTTTGTTATTTTTTATCCCAAAGCAGAGCATATCTATTTCAGTGCCTCGTTGTACATCTGCTTTATCGGTTTTTTAGGTGTACGCCAACAGCAAATATTCAAAACTGCCAATACCTCATCCCGCTCTGCTGCTGAGAATCCCAACTTTTCTACTCCAAAAGAAAACCTTTCAGAAGAGCCCGCTAACGTGGCATTAATGCCCAGTAAAATAAAATACGACTGGTCTTCACTTACGGATGCCGAAGCTGAATGTATTTTCCAGCAACTGAACAGGATAATGGCACAAGAAAAACTATACAAAAATGCGGAACTTACCCTAAGCAAGTTAGCTGAATCCTTAAAGCTAAAAGATGCTGTGCTATCGCAAGTGATCAATTCTAAATTTAACAAGAGTTTTTACGACTATATCAATTCACTTAGGGTAGATGAATGTGTAAAAATGATTGCTGATGAAAAAAACCAAAACTATACGCTGCTATCGATAGCTTTTGATTGTGGCTTCAATTCTAAATCTTCATTCAATCGCAATTTTCGCAAATTCACGGGTAAATCTCCTTCAGATTTTTTCAGAAAACCAACCCATCTAACATACTACAAGGCGTTGTAGGTCCTCCATTTCTTATTATTGCTCAGTTATTTCTTCGCAAGGTATTTCACCACTTTAAATAAGGCATTATTCTACATGAATAAGAGGTGCCACGAAGCCTCGTGGGGCGATTGATATTTCTCAGTGGTTCATTTTTGCATCCACAATAAACAGAAATAATGAATACACATAAAATCACCAAAATCAGTAGTCAGATTTATATTGGTTTTTCAATCGTCAGTATAGCTTATGTTAGTGTTTTATCAATTTATAATCCACAGGGAACTATGGATTTGGTAGCTACGCGATTATCTAATACCGATGCAATAAGTTCCATAAGAGGTATATACGGTGGCGTTGGCTTAGTTATTTGCTTTTCTTTAGTTCACCTTTTGATAAACGATGTAAAGAAGGCGCTTCTATTCCTTTCACTGTTTTGGTTAGCCTATTCTATTTCAAGATTGATAACAATTTTGGTTGATGGGCCTTTGGGTGAATTTGGTTCACAATGGCTGGTTATAGAGTCTACTTTAGGCATTTTGGCTTTAGTATTATTGCTGTTTTATAGACGCTTTAGGTAATAGGTTAACATACTTCTGCTACGCATACACATGAAAAACAATTAAATAATAACATCTTTTAAAAAACAATTATGAAATCAATCTCAAAAAAATCTTTATTAACAGTTACGGTCTTATCAGTAGGTATTTTGTTTTTAGCATCATGCAAAAAGAAATCTGACGATAACCCAAATAGTGGCAATAAAATTTCAATGAAAATGACTGTTACTGTAACAGGAGCTGATCAAAACGATCAGGTAGATGTTCAGGTAAGTGCCGGAAACCATGATGCCAGCCAGTACGGAGCACCTGTTTGGAAAATGAATGGCACGTCGCAGGGTAATCAACAAAGTATACTGATAGACGAGAAAAGTTTTCTAGGCACCACAAAAACTTATGTGTTCGAAACCGTAAAACCATTTGATTTTGGGGAATTGGGTGTTAGTGTTTCTAATTTGGAGGGTGGCCCGATCACTGCCAGCTATAAAACTGAAGTTGATGGCAAGGTGGAAACGAATGAAAATATTGTGGTTGCAGTTGACCAATCTCAAAATAAAAGATTCACCTATGGATCAAATAAATAAGAAGTTTTAGGTCTGACATTAGTACATTATTAAAAAGACTGTATTATAAATCTAAATCATACTGTTTTTCTGCTCCTCGTCATCCTGAATTTATTTCAGGATCTCGTTTAAGCAGGTTTTGAATAGCATGTCCGAGATCCTGAAATAAATTCAGGATGACGAGGAGCACTTAGGATACAGCCTTTTTTTAATCATTTTATAAGAGCCTGTTAAAAATGGTGCTTTTTTGGGTTTAAGATACCTGTGCGAAGATTGGTTTATTGGATTCTTTGAGGATGTAGGTATCTCCTTTTTGATACAGGGCGTATTTGCCTTTTTTCCAGACTGAGCTTCTTTTTGTTCCTCTTGTTCTGGTCAATACTATGCTTGATTTAGAACGCGGAACAAATATCTCCGCATGCTTATTATCGGAACTGAAGATGACCGCTGCATTGAAGGTTGCAGATCCTTTTGCGTTGACTTCCTTTAACTGGATCTTTTGTTCAAAAACTCTTATACAATCCTTTTTGATCACGGAGTAGGTGTATCCGGCGGAGCCTATGCAGCCGTGTTTGTCTCTATCACCGCCCACCATTGCGGGTTTGGTTGGTTTTTCTGGTTTAGCGGGTGATTGGGCGAATGTGAAGGCGCAGAACATTGCGAATGTTAGGCTGAGGAATAGTTTTTTTGTGTTCATCTTTTTAAAATTTAGGTGAAAAATTCTATTTGATTTAAGTTAGTTATTCTTGTCTAGTTATTCTTGCAGGGTATCCTGGTTTAGGCGGGAGGTTTCTTTGGTGTCTTTCATAAATACATAAACCATTAAAGAGAGGAAAATGCAAAAGGTAATATACCAATAGTAATAGGTTTCATGGTTCCAGTCTTTGAGCCATAATGCAATATATTCTGCTGTTCCGCCAAAGATTGCCACGGTTAACGCATAGGGGAGGCCTACACCCAGTGCCCTGATCTCTGCGGGAAACAATTCTGCTTTTACGACTGCATTGATACTGGTGTAACCGCTTACAATAACCAAAGCAGCCATTAACAGGAAAAAGGCTTCCCATTGGGAAGTGGTATGGCTGAGGGTAGTGAGCAAAGGAACTGTACAAATGGTGCCTAAGATGCCAAAGCTGATTAACAGAGGGCGACGGCCGATTTTATCAGATAATGCACCGAATACAGGTTGCAGGCAGGCAAAAATGAATAAGGTGAAAAAAGACATCAGGGTAGATTGCTCTTTGCTCATGTGGACTGTATTCACGAGGAATTTTTGCATGTAGGTGGTATAGGTGTAAAAAGCAAGTGTGCCGCCCAGGGTGAGGCCGATCACCGTGGCCACTGCCTTTGGATGTTTTAGCAATTCTTTCAGCGTTCCTTTTTTCTCCCTAGGTTTTTGTTTCTGATTTTCAAAAGCCTGGGTTTCTTCCAGGTTTTTCCTGAGGTAAAGTGCGACGAGGGAAAGTATGGCGCCAAAAGCAAAAGGAATGCGCCAGCCCCATTCCGTTAGCTGCTCTTCGGAGAGGAAAAATTGCTGTAAAGCAATTTGAATGGCAAGGGCAAGTAATTGCCCGCCAATGAGGGTTACATATTGAAAACTGGAGTAAAAACCCCGCCGGTTTTTACTGGCCATTTCACTCAGATAAGTTGCAGATACCCCATACTCACCGCCGACGCTAAGTCCCTGTAACAATCTTGCCGTTAGCAATAGGATAGGGGCCAAAAGACCAATTGTATTATAGACAGGGGTACAGGCAATCAACAAAGAACCTAAAGACATCAGTAACACAGATAGGGTCATGGATTGTTTCCTGCCGATCTGGTCTGCTATCCGGCCAAAAATATACCCTCCAAGCGGCCGCATGAGAAACCCTAATGCAAAAATACCCGCGGTATTCAGCAACTGGGTAGTTGGATTCCCTTTTGGGAAAAACGATGCAGAAAAATAAATGGCAAAAGCAGAATAGGCGTACCAGTCGTACCATTCTACCAGGTTTCCAATAGACCCGCCAAATATAGCCTTGAGCTGGCGGATAGAGATCCGGTCTGCAGTGGATGATATTTGGTCAGGGTGTTTTATATTGTTCATCAGGGAAGCAGCCAATTATCTGTTTAATATACACATATACCAACAAATCTGGCTAACCGTTTTGTTCATTCTTTTGGTAATTCCAGTTTTAAACTCTCGCCTATGGTGGTTACATCCTCTGCGGCATTAGACAGGATGACGATTGCGGTCTGTGTGGTTTGGTCAAACCCAATGAAAGACCTGAAACCTCCTGTTCCGCCGGAATGGTGCAGATAGTTATGCTGCCCTTTCTGGCTTATTCTCCAGCCAAGTCCCATACTTTGATCTTTTCCTGTAAAGGTAGGCTGATGGCTAAGTGCTATAGCTTTGTGTAAAGGGCCTTTCATTTCCATTTGCGCAAGCGCATATTTAACCATATCGTTCAGGGTAGAACGAATGGCTCCGGAGCCTTTTAAGGAGGCAAGGTTCCAGGGAGTTGTTGCCTCACCAGTTTCGTTGTAACCTTGCGCAAGGTTCTTTTGAGCCGTATCATTAAGCGTAACGGTGGTATGGCTCATGCCCAAAGGCTTACAGATTCGGTTTATGATCAGCTGTTCAAAACTGTTGCCAGATGTACGCTCTAATATTGTTCCCAGTACACCTGCTCCATAATTGGAATAAGAGAACACCGTGCCTGGTACAATAGACGGATGGTAGTGCCTCAAAAAACTGTACAGAGAGTCTGGAATATAATGTTTGTAAGGATCTTTCGGATCTACCCTGGCATTAAAAATATTAGCGGGCAACCTTGGGAAGCCAGAAGTATGATTAGCCAGATTTTGTAATGTGATGGGTTTACCCTGGAAATTCAGGGAAGGTATAGAATCAGGTAAGTAAAGGTTTACCGGATCATTAAGTTTCATTCTGCCTGCTACCACTTCCTGAGCGAGTATCAATGCATTAAAAGTTTTTGTTACCGAGCCAATCTCAAAAATGGTATGTTCTGCATCTGGCAACTGCTTTACCTTTTTACTGACCGAACCGTAACTGTATTTACGCACCTTGCCTTTATGAATAACCGCCAGAACCAATCCACAGGTATTTCCTTTTTGGATGTAGGGCCTTACAACATGCTCTACCGTATGGTCAAGAGCATCCTTCAGTGGATTATTGCTGGGCATTTGCTCCGTTTTTTCGGGAATTACTACCGAGACAGCTGCAAAATTGAGCCTGTCGATCTTACCCTGCCCATCCAGCTTGATGGAAAATATCTGCCGGGAGTTTTCAAATACGGAAAGATAATCCAGACCTTTTTCATTCTCTTCTTTAAAAACGCTGCTTGTCCAGTCGCCAACTTTTGCATGGAACTTGCTCATCCCAAGAGCGAATTGTTCCCCGGTCATTTTTTTCTGAAATATTGCCGAGGTTAAGGCATATATTTTTTCCGGTTGATTTAGATTAAAGGCGGCCCGCACGTTTGCGACTATGTTATCATAGTTCTTTTTTTCCTGTTGGGCATACGTGAAATTAACACTGAAGAATGTGAGGCAAAGGCTAAATCTAAAAATAAGGAGTTTAAGCATATGTATTTTCTAAGCTCTTATACTCAGTGCATTGATTTTGAGTCCGAAAAAGAAGATTTGTTACAATCCATTTACCATCAAACAGCCTAATGCGGCCAAAAATATAACCTCCAAGCGGGCGCATGAATAGGCATACAAGTTGGGCAAGACAGAGTCTAGTTTGAGGGTACCATGAAGATGTATATGGTGATCATGATAATGTTTGAGAAGCAGGACTAATCACCAAATTTTATATGTTTTTTTTGAACATTTTCTGGAAAAATACCGGTATAAAATATAATGTGTAAACGTAATATCTACCTACCTTTGAGTTATAATAAATCATTGTTCGCAACTAAAAATTAAGTAGTTATGCCTATATTTGTATCAATGGATAAGTCAAAAACAAAAGATCAGGCTGTAAACTCTAAAGGGGGAGCCATCTTCAAGAAAATACTTGAAGATAAATTGGCTATTCACGAACATTTGAAAAAGGGCGGGAAGTTTTCAGATCTTAAAGATGACTACAACTTTGCTACTCCCCTACCAAATAATAGAAAAGGATAAACTTACTTATCAGTTTATAACGGATCAAGAGATATTTTATGAAGTCTATTTTCTTGATTACAGTTACATGTTTCTTGATTACCCTCACCTTGCGAACAAGGTTTATACATTGAATCTTGATGTTAGTGGAAATTATATGAAAAAAGTCTTAAAAGATGAGCGAGTTGGTTTAACTGTTGTTGAGGTAGTTCGCTTATTTTTTAAAGTTTTAGATGGTGTGGAAATTTACAACAGCTTGTTAGTCCATCGAACTAATAAGAACCTAGATCAAATTATAGATGCTTTTAGTGAGTTGAATTCACGTAATATTGGTGATAAATAATGAATCCGTAAAAAATATTTTTTTTAGACCAAGGGTAACCGGGGTCGAGAAGGTACTTCACTATATATTAACCAAATTAGCGTACCATGCAAAAAGAACAAATAGAGGAACTGGTTAGGAAGTATTTTAACAATACTGCAACTCCACAGGAGCTGGATCAACTATCTGCATGGTATAGAACGATTTCTTTAGAAGAAGTGGAATGGTTCGCAACGGTAGCCAATGAAGAAGAAATTTTGAAGGCTGCGATGCTTAAAAATATTCAAAATCAAATTGGTTATGTGAAAGATAGATCGACTCGTAAATTATGGCCTCGCATCGCCGCAGCGGCTGCGATTCTTTTGATTGTTGGTTTGGGTGTTTTCTTTTATACTCAACGTCATCTCGAGGGAAGCGTAGCGACGAGAGATCTGTTAGCAAACGATATTAAACCTGGTGGTAATAAAGCTTACTTAGTGCTATCAAATGGCAAACGCGTATCGTTAACGGATGCGGCGAATGGTGAGCTTGCTCAGGAAGCAGGGGTGGAGATTACAAAAACTGCAAATGGGCAGGTAATATATACCGCGAGCGGTAGCGACGGGATAAAATATTCGAATGCTCTCAATACAATCGAAACGCCCCGTGGGGGGCAGTATCAGGTCCGACTCCCTGACGGATCCAAAGTATGGCTTAACGCCGCTTCTAAATTGATTTATCCTGTTTCCTTTAATGGGCGTGGGCAGCGGGTGGTTGAACTTAGTGGCGAAGCCTACTTTGAAATATTTAAG
>Ga0182008_10000549_pt1 | contig 27943 bp, 25 predicted proteins | sample Sormic07211129_1_FD_120482 | JGI IMG/M metagenome (GOLD analysis project Ga0182008, IMG submission 120482) | Rhizosphere microbial communities from Sorghum bicolor, Mead, Nebraska, USA - 072115-129_1 metaG | ecosystem: Host-associated > Plants > Roots > Rhizosphere | place: USA: Nebraska...
ATGATTAATCATAAGCTGCAATTTGCCGACTTACATGCAGATCGGCTAACTGCTGGCATGAAAGCACTAAAAATTGACGGGCATGCGTTAATGGACGATTATTTTCTGCGCCAGAAAACTGCTGATCTGGCAAAACGTAACAAATGGAACGGTAATGTCCGTTTCCGCCTGTCTGTTTACAGGGGAGGAGCCGGGGTTTATACGCCCGAAATTAATAAAGCCGGTTATATTTTGGAGGGCATTCCTTTAAAATCATCCATTTATGAGCTAAACAGCAAAGGTTTGATCATTGATGTTTTTGACGAGATGACCAAACCTGTTAATAAACTCTCCAATTTTAAAACTGCCAATGCGCTGCTTTATGTTATGGCGGGACTTTTTAAAAGTCAGCACCGCCTGGATGAGGCCATAATCCTGAACCAATATGGTTTTCTTTGCGAAAGCATCAGTGCCAATGTTTTTGTGGTATACAACAAACAGATTTATACACCGTCTCTTGCTGAAGGTTGCATTAGTGGTGTAATGCGTACCGCTGTTATGCAATTGTGCAAAATGAACGATATGCGCTTAATTGAGGCGCAGATCAATCCGGAGATATTGAAAGAGGCTGAAGAAGTTTTTATCACTAATGCTACACAAGGCATACAATGGGTAATGGGTTATGGCCGGAAACGTTATTTTAATGAGGTATCGAAGTTTTTGATCGAGAAATTGAACGCTTTGTAATCACTATCCTTAACTTACTCAGTAAGCAAATTTCTCTTGCTTCGGCAATGTTACATTTTATTTCCATCGGTTTGTGTTTACCTGAACTGTATTTTTAGTATTATTGGTTACACACACAAATTTAACCGAAATGAAAAAATTACTCATTCTCGTAATGGCTTGCTATGGCCTGAACGCTCGTTCACAGCAGTTGAACGAATCCAGAAACTTCCTGTACTTCTATTCAGATTCTACAGTTTATGCACAAAAGATCAGGTTACGACCCGATTTTACCGGCGGTTGGTCGTTAAGGGCCGATTCAAGGCGGGTACCGGTATCGCAGGTCAAATTTTTTAATAACCAGGATGGCTTTTTTGCGAACACCCGGAAACTCAGCCTTTTGGGAGAGGCCTCTTTTGCGGAGCGGATTATTGAAGGTAAACTCAATCTTTATCAGGAAGTAATTTATGATGATGTTCCGTTGGAAGGTGAATATTATGGATTTAGAGATTACAGGCGGCAGGCAGTAAACAACCGCATGTTTATTAACAAGGGTTATGCCGATCTAAAAAGGGTAAATTACCGCAATTTAAATGATGCCATGGCTGATAACCCGAAAAGTTCAGCGCTGTTAGCACGATATAGGAATACTAAAATTACAGGTATTGCGATGTACGTGGCGGCAGGAGCTGCAATTATCGCCAGTGGGATTACGCTGATGTCGGAAGGTAAACAGACCGGTACAACTTTTGGCGGGATTCCTAAATATGCAGACCGTAGTTATACCGGCAGTTTTGTTTTGCTGGGCCTGGGTGCGGGTTTAAGTATAGGAGGATTTCTGATAGGCGAATCGGGCAAGAAAAATATAGAAAGGGCTATTGATAATTATAACCAATAGGTTGAACAATTTGCAAATGAGGCTGTATCATCAAAATCAGGATTACAATGGTTTATTTATGATACAGCCTTGTTATTTCATTTTCATTCAATTAACGAAACAAAAGCACAGTTTCTGCCCCCCCTATACCTGATCGAAGCGGGATGCCAGTTTCCTCAAAATTGGAAGAAGTGGGAGCGGGGCTATTTTCGCCTAAGAGCTACTGCCACTGCTTTCCAGTCAGTTGCTCGTCAGGCTGATCCGATAACTATCAGATTTAGTTCAGCGTTCATCACGGTTTTAAAGAGCTGCTTAATATCTTGGAAAGCAAGGCTTGTGGCGCTTCTGTTCCGCTAATCCCGCCCTTTGCTTAATCCCGATAAAATTTTACTTTACAAAACAAACAATTCCCAATCGGGATAACGCTGTCGGTCGGGTTTATTTTATTGCCGACAGTAGTCCTGTCATAGCCACCTAAACCGATCTATGTACGATTTCTTAAATAAAGAATCTGAATTTTAAAAGATCCTTCATTACATTCAGGATGACATATGATTTACTGCCGGTTGGGAGACTTCAGATTCTGTACTTCGAATTCCAGACTTCAGACTAAAGACTCCAGACTAAGGACTAATGACTCCCGACTAAGGACTAAGGACTCGGAACTCCAGACTAAGAACTAACCTACAATCGCATTCCCCTTAAAAAATCTTCAATCAGCATTCTTTTTTTGCCTTCGTATTGAATATCTAAAAGTTTGATAAAACCATCTTTAGCGGCAAATTTTAAATAGGTTTTGCCATCAGTTAAAAAGCCGCCGGCAACTATTGCAGGCTCTTTATGTTCAATTTCAGCCTTAAATACCTTTAGTGTCTTATCGTTTAAAAAAGTAAAGGCTGTTGGGTAAGGGCTCAATCCTCGGATTAAATTATAAATTGTCTGTACCTGTTCATTCCAGTTGATTTTGCAATCATCCTTGAAAATTTTAGGCGCATGTTTTAAGTCGCCCGTTTGTGGCTGCGGTTGTTCGTTAACCTCACCAGCTGCAATGGCTTTAAGCGTTTTTACCAGTAAATTGGCGCCAATGTGCATTAATTTATCATGAAGGTCGCCAGCAGTTTCGTCATCAGCGATGTCGGTACGATCACTAAGGATAATGTTACCAGTGTCGATTTCATGCGTAAGGAAAAAAGTGGTTACACCGCTTTCTTTTTCACCGTTTATTATGGCATGGTTTATCGGCGCAGCACCGCGGTATTGCGGTAAAAGCGATCCGTGCAGGTTAATGGTACCCTTGGGCGGCATATTCCATACCACTTCCGGTAACATTCTAAAGGCCACAACCACTTGTAAATCGGCTTTAAACGATTTTAGTTCCTCAATAAATTCAGGGTTTTTTAACTTTTCTGGCTGCAGAACCGGAATCCCTTTTTCTACGGCATATTTTTTTACCGCACTTTCATTCAGTTTTTGGCCGCGTCCGGCAGGCTTATCTGGTGCAGTAACTACTGCAACTACGTCGAAATTGGCTTGTACCAAGGCATCTAAAGAGGTTACCGCAAAATCGGGCGTACCCATAAAAACTATTTTCATATGAAAGTGTTGTGTTTCTAAAATAACGTGGCTGGCCACGTTTAAGTTTTGCAAAATAACTAAAAATAAACCCATACTTATAGGCAAAAAATGGTGCAAGGCAAAGATGTTGTAAAAGCAAGTGGATTGGTGTACGTAACTGATACCATGCCTGGTATTTACCGTAAAGGGAAACCGGGAAAATTTTACTATGTAGATAAAGACGATAATAAAATTACGGAAGATAAGCATCTGGACCGGATTAAAACTTTGGTGATTCCGCCCGCATGGCAAAACGTATGGATCGCCAATAAACCAAATGCTTATTTGCAGGTTACGGGGATTGATGCCGCTGGACGTAAACAATACAAATATCATACGAAATGGACCAGCCGACGCGCTGAAGATAAATATTTTCGTTTGCTCGAATTTGGTAAAGCCCTGCCCAAAGCCCGTAAAAACCTCCAGAAAGACCTTCGCCGGAAAGATTTTGACGAACGTAAGGTATTGGCCATCTCGGTAGATGTGCTTCAAAAAACATTGATCAGGGTAGGGAATGAGAGTTACAAGCAGCTCTATGGATCCTTTGGTCTGACCACGCTACGTGATAAACATGTCAAAATAAATGGAAGTAAAATTACCATGGATTTTGTGGGTAAAAAAGGCGTACAGCAAAAATTAGAGCTTAATGATCGTTCGCTGGCTAAACTGGTTAAAAAATGCCGTGATATTCCGGGTCAGGAACTTTTTCAGTTTTACACCCCGAATGGCGAACATAAAAGTATCGATTCTGGTAAAATAAATGCCTATATCAAAGAGATCACCGGAGATGATTTCACGGCAAAAGATTTCAGGACCTGGGGTGGTACCCTCGAAGCGCTTCGGCAGTTTGCCCAGTGCCAGGTGAATGAAAATGCAGGTTTAAACAGTAAAAAACAAATTGTTGCCGTTCTAGATTGTGTAGCTAAAAAATTGGGCAACACCCGGGCAGTGTGTAAAAGTTCTTATGTTTACCCGCTTTTACTTACCGCTTACGAGAATAATCAGTTAGAAAAATACCTGAAGAAGATGAATAGTCAATCGCTTAAAGGTAAAGTGAATTTGGAACACAATGAAAAGGTATTATTATCCTTTTTGAAATCAGGCAGCAAGTAAAAGCAAATATAATTATCGTTTATCCTTATTATGCAAATTAACCTCGACGATAAAGCCAATATTTTTAATACGCTTATAGAAGAGTCTCCAATGCCAATCGCCCTTTATACCGGAGAAAACATGGTTATTCAGGTGGCCAACAAGGCCATGCTTAAAGCCTGGGGCAGAGATGCATCAGTAATAGGAAAAGAGTTGGCCCTGGCACTGCCCGAATTAAAAGATCAGCCTTTTCTGAGCATTCTAGAACAGGTTAGAAGAACTGCCATTCCTTATGAAGCCAAAGAGGATAAGGCGGTACTCTTAAATGATAATGTGCTCCAAACATTCTATTTCGATTTTATCTATAAACCACTGCTCGATCAGGATGGTAAGGTATGGGGTATTTTAAATAATGCTACTGATGTGACCGAACTGGTAAATGCCAAGTTTAAAGTAGAACAGAGTGAAGCACTGTTTAGGCAAATGATTTATGATGCGCCTGTGGCTATTGGCATTTTAACGGGTAGGGATCTGATAATAGAACATGCCAACGATGATCTGTTAAAAATATGGAGGAAGAGTAAAGACATCATCGGTTTAAAACTTTTAGATGGATTGCCAGAAATTATCGACCAGCCGTTTCCGGAACTCCTGTTACAGGTTTACGATAGCGGAATTGCCCATTATGGTTACGAAACCATGGCCCGATTGGAGCATAATGGGGTTGAAGGCGATTTTTATTTCAACTTCGTTTACGATCCTATTTTTGGCCAGGGTGGAGAGGTAACTGGTATTATGATAGTGGCCAATGAAATTACCTTACAGGTGGTATCAAAAATGGAAGCTGCCAAAAGCGAAGAGCGTTTTCGCAATTTTATGTACGATATACCGATGGCCACGGCCTACTACGAAACAGAGAACATTATCATTAGTCTGGCAAATGACGAAATGCTCCGGTTCTGGGGAAAGGATAAAAGTGTAATCGGTAAAACCGTTGCTGAAGCCATACCTGAATTAAATGTACAGCCAGCAATTGACATTTTAAAGGAGGTGTATCAAACAGGAATAACCTATCATGCTGATCAGGAAGAATTCCAGGTGATTATTGATGGAAAAGAAGAGAAACGTTGGTTTAGTTTTACCTATAAACCGATAAAAGATTCGAGTGGACAGGTGTATGCCATTATCCATGCCGCGATGGATGTGACCAAGCTGGTGCGGCTACAACAACAAAAAGATGAATTTTTAGGAATTGCCAGTCATGAATTGAAAACGCCGGTAACCAGTATCAAAGCCTATGTTCAGGTGCTGGAGCGTATGATCAGCAATGAAGGTGATGGGAAAAAGGCCACTATGGTGCGTAAAATGGACCTGCAGTTAAATCGGTTAACGGGCCTGATTGGCGATTTGCTTGATGTAACCAAAATTCAATCCGGAAAAATGACTTTTAATCCTATCGAATTTGATTTTGATGCTGCTGTTGAAGATATTGTAGATGAAATGCAGCACATCAGCTCTAAACATAAGCTTATTTGTGATTTTAAAAGTAATGCCATCGTTTTTGCAGATAAAGAGCGCATTGGGCAGGTAATTACCAATTTTTTATCTAATGCCATTAAATACTCTGCTGATGCCGCTGAGATAGATATTGCCACTTCTAACCAGGATGGCAAAGTGATATTAAGTGTTAAAGACTATGGTATTGGTATTTCGGAAGAAATGCAGCCGCTGGTTTTTGATCAGTTTTACCGCGTAGATGGCAATTTGCAACATACCTACCCGGGTTTGGGTTTGGGTCTTTACATTTCGTCCGAAATCATAAAAAGTGAGGGCGGCAGGATTTGGGTAAACAGTACACTTGGACAAGGAGCAACTTTTTTCTTTGCGCTAAAAGTAAAATCGTTCAGATCATACAACTAAGGGCCATCTGAACGATTGTTTATGCTTTAGGGGCTTTCTTGATCGGATGTACAGGTTGTTCTTCATTTTCACGCTGTTTAGCCGGATTATTTGTGCGAACTGGTTTATTTGGCGTACTGTCGTTTTCCTTTCTTACTGTCTTGTGGTCAACAGGTTCTCTGCCCTTAGGTACTTCTTTTTCGTAATTACTCCCAGGTTTATCGCTTTTAACTTTTGGACCGCTCATGTTATAATGATTAATTGATTAAATTTTGAATGATTGAATAGAGGCAATTTTCTATCCTTTTAAATAACAACAAATCAGAATCTGTTAAGTTTCAAAATATTCCAAAAGGGTTTATCCCTCCCTCATCAATTATTTACTCACGCGTTCTTTCATTCAGACAATCAATTATAAAGTAAGTATTTTTTACGCATGGTTTTGTACGCACTTAAGCCTGGCTCCCAGCTGGCCCTGATTTCTGCTTCGCTTTTACCATCAATTACCTGCTGCCTGAAATCTGCAACACCAACTAATCTTTCAATAACGCCCATCTCTTTACTCAGTTTAGTATTAAAAAAATCTTCTTTTTTTGGCGATGCCTGGTACAATGAAATTAACCACGATAAATTAATCTGTTTGCTTTTGCGTAATGCTGCTGTATCATAAGTTCTTAAGTCTAAACCATAACAAACCTGATCCTGAAACAATGGTGTTTCAGACATTCCTTTTATGCTTTTTGGCGTAAAACTAAAGTCGAATTTACCTTTCAGGTAAGGTGCTCCAACAATAGTAAAAGGAAACATTGTTCCACGGCCATGATTTAAATAAGTGCCCTCAAATAAACAGGTAGAGGGGTAAAGTAAAATAGATTGCTGCGTATTTAAATTAGGAGAGGGTTTAACCGGTAAAGTATATTCCATGTTATGATCGTAATTGGCATTTTTGATAATGGTAATTTTGCATTTTACCTTATCCTTTAGCCAGCCTTCGCCATTTAACATTTGTGCATATTCGCCAACCGTTAAGCCGTGCGCTATGGGTATTGGCTGCACGCCAATCCCAGATTTAAATTTTGGGTCCAAAACCGGTCCGTCGATTAAATAACCATTTGGATTCGGACGGTCTAAGATTAATAATGTTTTATTGTTAGCTGCACAGGCCTCCATCACGTGCTGCAGGGTGTTGATATAGGTATAAAAACGTACACCCACATCCTGGATATCGAAAACCATAATATCGATATCTGCTAAATCTTCAGTTGTTGGCGTATTGTGTTTGCCGTAAAGCGAAACGGCTTTTATGCCGGTTTTGGTGTCAATATCGTCCTTAACAGTCACTCCAGCACTGGCATTGCCCCTAAAACCATGCTCAGGACCAAATATCTTCTGGATCTTTATCCCCCTTTTCAACAGACTGTCAACCGATGTCTGCGTACCGATAATCGATGTTGGATTAACCACCATGCCAACACGTTTGCCTTTCAACAGCGGTATATACTTTTCGGTCTGCTCCGCACCTGTTTTAATTGCTGTTGGTAGCTTTACCTTTTTAATCATCAGTTTTTTGTGTTCAGGGCTTTTTTGACCCAAAACTTCCTGTTCTTTTGGTTTGGGTTGGCCACAGGCCGATAATGCAATTAAACTGGTTAAAGCAAAGCTGAAGTAATTTTTCATTTTAGTATATGCTAATCTTCCGTTACAATCACAAAACAATTTACGGCATATTTTATTTATGCTATTGGTGTTTCTGATGATAAGTTAGTGATTGATGTTTAAAGTTGGTTATTTATTTTCGAAAATGCCATTTTTAAAAAGGAATTGAGCATTTTTGTTACTTACAACTGAATAAATTGAATTTCGAATATTTCATAGCAGGGCGGATAGCCATAAAATCTGAGCGTACTTTTTCAAAACTCATTGTCCGCATCGCAATTGCAGGCGTGATGTTGAGCCTGGCCGTGATGATTCTTTCCATAGCCATTATTAAGGGCTTTAAAACGGAAATTCAAGATAAAGTAAGGGGATATTTGGGCGATATACAGATTACCCGCTATGACCTGAATAATTCCTTTGAGCATTCGCCTTTCATCCCTGATGCAGAAACAGAAAAGCTGCTCAAAAGCAATCGTGATATTGAATATTATTATCCTTTCGCAACAAAACCTGGCATCCTATCAGCCAATAACGAAATTGAAGGCATTAATTTTAAGGGAATAGATAAAAGCTATAAATGGGATTACATTAAACAGCATATTATCAGTGGTACCATTATCGATTTTTCTGACAGCACTGCTGCCATGCAGGAACTACTGATCTCAAAATATACGGCTAACCGGTTAAAACTTAAAACGGGTGATGATTTTATCATGTACTTTGTTCAGAACCAGTTGCGCCCCCGTAAATTTAAAATTGTAGGTATTTATGATATTGGTGTAGAAGATATTGATAAGGGTTTTGTGCTGGGCAACCTGAATATAATTAAACGCTTAAACAACTGGAAAGCTAATGAGATAGGAGGCATAGAAATCCGGATTAAGGATTTTAAGCAGCTTAAACCCATTTCCGATCATATTTATGAAAATTTGCCGCGTAACTTACGTTCGTATTCCATTGAAGAAAATTTTTCCAATATTTTTACCTGGTTAGGCCTTCTTGATGTCAATACCAGAGTATTATTAATCCTGATGCTCATCGTTGGTGTAATTAATATGATCACAGCATTGTTGATTATGATTCTGGAAAAGACCAATATGATCGGGATGTTAAAATCTTTCGGGGCCAGCAACTGGAGTATCATGAAAATTTTCCTTTACAATGCGGCTTATTTAATCGGCATTGGCTTGTTCCTGGGAAACATGCTGGGCTTGGGGCTTGGTTTCTTACAGCAGTCTACACATATTTTTAAACTTAATCAGGCGTCTTACTTTTTAGCTTATGCGCCTATAGAGTTTCATTTTATTGATGTGCTGTTGCTTAATGTTGTTACGGTAGTGGTGTGTTTAACCGTTTTGGTTATTCCTTCGTTATTGATCAGCAAGGTTTCGCCGCTTAAAGCAATCAGATTTAAATAAAAAACTTGGGACACCGGTCAGATCAGTTCCCGATGCCCAAGCAACCTAAACTAAGCTCTTGTTCTCCACCTTCAATTTGTGTAACATTACTCCTCTGAAGGCTGAGGATAAGGTTTTGGATGTCGATTAATTTGAAGAACTAATCTATATCAACCTAATTGCTTCTTTTTAAAATGTATTCATAATCTATGGTAGCGGGAGAAAAACCTGATTTTTTGTCTAGCCTTTTTTTGAGTGTTAAATCCACACCACTACTTCTAATGTCGTAACTGCCATTTAAAATCATATTCCAATCAAAGTCTGCTGTCCATACACCATCATCCTCAAAATAGGCAATGCGGTTTTTGAAGGTATAGGATCCTTTTCCGCTCATTGATTTTAAGTTAGTATTTGCAACTGGTGTGATATTGAATTTTCCATCCGCTAACCAAACTGAAATTGGCAGGGTTTCGGGTACAGACTTATCAATATGGGTAATGACCAAAATCCCTGTATAGTTACCATCCAATAAAACATCTACGTTTGTAGATTTCTTACAACCCAAAGCTAAAATCAGGATAAAAAGAAAAATACAGATTTGGACTTTCATAGCCCTTAAACGAAGTTGGAAATCAAAACGCTACACTTAAATCGAAATCCATTCTATACCTTGGGTACTATGGATAAATTCTGTTCGTGGTTCGAGGTTTAAGTACGGGTAAGTAACTTTCGAAAGGTATAGGCCTGTTGGATGCGCAGGTAATGATATTTTTGAAGGTTTAAGGGTAATCAGCTCACTTTCGAATTCATCAAAACTGAGTTCTCCTTTGCCAACCATTAAAATTTTGCCCATAATCAACCGGATCATCTTTCCCAGGAAGCGGTTGCTGGCAATATGAAACCTCAACCGGTCGCCCTTTGCGTTTACAAATAAATCGGCTTCCATTACATTGCACAAGGTATGTTCATACTTATCAGGATGCGTACAGAAAGCCCTGTAATCTTTATATTGTGGTAATAATTTTACCACAGCTTTCATTTTATCAAAATCTAAGTTATTTAATAGATAAAAAGAGCTTTGGCTGCTTAAAAAAGGATCTTTATAGGTATGGACAAAATAATCATATTTACGCTGTACGGCATCGAAACGTGCATGTGGCTTACCTTCCATTCTGATAATGTCGAATACCGCAATATTATAGGGTAAAGCTTTATTTAGAATGAAAAGCAGATCGAAATCAATCTCTTTTTCGATATCAGCATGAAAAAAAAATTGACTGGCATGCACATGAGCATCTGTGCGTCCACAACCGTTAATGGCAGTTGGCGATTTTAAAATCTTCGACAGGGTTTGTTCTATAACTTCCTGTACGCTTTTGATACCCGGTTGTTTTTGCCACCCATTGTAATATTGGCCCTGATAGGCAATGTGAAAGAAATACCTCATTATTCTGCTGCAATTTTACGGATTTTTTAGCATCAGGAATATTAAATCATATTTTTGTGCTGTAAATTTTAATCATGCATCCAATTAACTGCCCCTGTGGAAGTGGAATAGCTTTTCATCACTGTTGCCAGCCCTATCATTTAAAAACGAAAAAAGCGCCAACTGCAGAAGCTTTAATGCGTTCGCGATATTCGGCTTTTGTAGTAGCTGATGCGCATTATCTTTATGAAACCACGCATATCAGCAAAAGAAAGAATCATTCCAAAAACAATTATTTAAGCAGCGCGAAAAATACCAAATGGCTAAAGCTTGAGATTGTTTTTTCTGCTTTTGATGTGGTGGAGTTTAAAGCCTATTATCTGAATAAGAAATTTCAGACCGAGATATTGCATGAAAAATCTAATTTCAGGTTGGAAGATGGGCGATGGTATTATGTGGACGGGGAATTCTATGAATAAACTTGAAATCGCAAAATTCATATAAAATTTGCGATTCCATTCGCATAATTTACATTAATTTTGCGATTTTACTCCTTTTGGCTATATTTTCTTTGCTTCGTTCCAATATATATCCATTTCTGCAAGTGTCATATCGGCCAGGGCTTTTCCGTTTTCTTTCGCTTTGTTTTCCAGGTATTGAAAGCGTTTAATAAATTTTTTATTGGTTTTTTCTAAGGCATTTTCCGGATTGATATCGATGAAACGCGCATAATTAATCAGTGAAAAAAGCACATCGCCAAATTCTGATTCAGCTTTTTCTAAATCGATTGCTGTATTGTCTGCCACATTAAATTCAGTTTTAAATTCCTGCAGTTCTTCTTCAACTTTTTCCCATACCTGGTTTTTATCTTCCCAATCAAAGCCTACTCCACGGGCTTTTTCCTGAATACGGGCGGCCTTGACCAAAGCGGGCAGTGAAGAAGGTACGCCGGCCAAAACTGATTTGTTGCCTTCTTTTAGTTTAATCTGTTCCCAGTTGCGCTTAACGTCTTCTTCGTTTTCCACTTCAACGTCGCCATAAATATGCGGATGCCGGTTTACGAGTTTATCGCAAACGCCATTTAAAACATCGGTAATGTCAAAATCATTGGTTTCGGAAGCAATTCTGGCATAGAAGACCAAATGCATCATTACATCACCAAGCTCCTTTTTAATTTCGTCTAAATCGCCGTCTAATATGGCATCGCTTAACTCATAGGTTTCTTCTATGGTTAAATGACGCAATGTTTCCATGGTCTGTTTTTTATCCCATGGGCATTGTGTACGCAAAGTATCTAAAACGGTAAGTAAACGCGTAAAGGCATCAGCTGGATTATTGGCGCTTGCAGGAATTGGATTATTCGGCATGTTTTATGGTTGAACTAAATTTATCGAACGCTAAAGTACCAAACCCAAACGATTAAGAAAAGCTGGAAAGGAATTCTGAACCATAAATATTTTGGTCCCGGGCCTGGTTTGTAAAGGTTCTCGTAGTTAATGCGATGTTTGGCAGCATAAATATTTGCTGGTAGAATGGCTATATAGAAAATAATTAATGCTATTCCTGTAAAATGCCTGGTGCCTGGTATGGCCAATCCGATGGCAAATAAAATTTCCAGAACCCCGGTTAAAAGTACAAGTTCCACTTTTTTAGGGATGAATAGTGGAACCATGGCTGCCATACTGGTTTTAAATTTGAAATGACCAATTGCCGTAAACAACAGCATTGCAGCCATCGCCATATTGCCTGCAAAAATACTTCCTTTATCAAATGTGGTATGCGTGCCAAAGGAAAGTAGCGCAACATAAACGATTACAAGTACAAATAAAGGTTTCATCTAATGAACTAATCTACTTTATTAAGTTAAAGGCAATTAAAATGGTAGCAATAAACAATACCAATAGCCCTGATAAAAAGATGAAGTCGGCCGCTTTTTCCAACCGCTGGCTTGTTGTTGTTTGTCTTCTCATCGAAATAAAAGATAGGATACAGCTAGTCATAAAAAACATTACGGCAGCCACAGCAAACTCGTCAATCAAAGAGCCATCGTTAAGTGCCAGTTTTTTTAGGGAAGTAAGCACAATAAAGCAAATGCCCAGGAGATTGGCAGAAGTGCTTAAAATATGTGGCGATCTGTTTTCGGCCATTTTAATCTTTCTCTTCTAATTTAATCTTTTTGGTAATCCGGTAAACCCGTTTCTTTTTATCAGGCTTGTGTTCTTCGCCCATTAAGATCCCCCAGGGTTTTAGGCTATCTACTCTATCGAAAATTATTTTTAAGATGGCCAAATAAGGAATACATAAAAACATGCCCGAGATGCCCCAGATCATTTCGCCAACAACAATACCGATAAAGGCGAATAAGGCATTTATTTTTACCTTAGAGCCCACTACTAACGGCATTAGTACATTACCGTCTATGGCATGTACACCAACAAATGCAATCAGCACCAGCAGCACTTTACCGGCACCTGCCGTAGCAAAAGTAATCAGGCAGCTTACCAGCAATGCAAAGAATATACCCAGGTAAGGAACCACGTTAAAAATACCTGCCACAAGGCCCAACAGAACTGCATATTTAACACCCAATAAACTCAGCACGGTAATCATCAACACCGTAACAATAAGCATTTGTAAGAACAAACCAATGATGTATTTTTTAATGATATACTGAATCTGGCTAACAATTTCTGAAACTTTTTCTTTGTGCTCTTCACTAAAAACAGATGTTAAAAAAGTAAATAAAACCCTGCGGTAGTTTAAAATAAAGAAAGTGAACAGTAGTGTAAAGCCTAAAAACAATAGGGTAGAGGATAGTGTAGAAAGCGTTGTAGCCACAATTGCAGCACTGGTAGCTAAAGCTTTTTCTGTACTATCATTTAAATAACTAAGTTGTTTCTGAGAATTTATACCGAAAGTATGCGAAATCCATTTTTGGAGTTCGTGATATGAAACATTTGCTTTTTCTTTAAGTAAGGGCCAATCTGCCCATAAATCGCTTAGTTGATTGCCAAAAAAGTATACAATACCTCCAATAACAGCAATCATCAGAATAACTGATAGTAAGGTGGATAAGCTTCTTTTGAATTTTAACCTGTGTTCCAGAAAATTACCTACGGGCAATAACAAAATCGCCATTAAAAAAGAAAAAAGTAGGGGAGCCAGCAAAGAGTGGCCTAAAATGGCGATGTATGTTAAACTGATTAAACAGAAGAGAACCAGTGCCAGTTTGGGTAGAAAAGATAGTTTTTCTTTCATATATATTAAAAATCCTGTTTAATACAAAATGCCCAAGTAATTGTTTCATTAATCGGGCATTTAAATATAAGAGATTATTTTTAATAGCTACTCGCTTTATCTAAAAGAGAAATATCTTCTGCTGATAATTTTAAATCAGCGGCTTCAGTGAACGATTTCAGTTGATTTAAATCGGTAACGCTTGCAATTGGGGCCGTAACTGACGGGTGCTGGATTAACCAGGCCAAGGCAACAGAAGCGGGTTCTACGCGATGTTTCTCTGCAACCTGGTCCAGTACTGCTAAAATTTTAAAGCCACGTTCGTTCAGGAATTTTTTAATGCCTCCGCCACGCTGGCTTTTGTTCAGGTCATTTTCGCTGCGGTATTTCCCGGTCAGAAAACCGCTGGCCAGCGAATAATAGACCACCACGCCCAGGCCATAATCGAGGCAGATTTTTTCATGTTCGCGCTCAAAGTCTGCTCTATCGTAAAGGTTGTACCCCGGTTGGTAAACTTCGTAACGCGGTAAACTATTTTTGGTGGAATAAATCAACGATTCTTTAAGTCGGTCAGCAGAAAAATTCGATGCTCCGATCCAACGGACTTTACCGGCTTTAATTAAAGTTTCGTAGGCACTGAGGGTTTCTTCAACAGGGGTGCTTTCGTCATCAAAATGAGAAAAATACAGATCAATATAATCGGTTTGCAAGCGCGATAACGAATGTTCCACTTCGTTGATGATATAATCTCTCTTCAACGATTTGCCTTGCCCCATATCTGAGCCTACTTTGGTCGCAATAATAATGTTGTGACGCCTGTTATGTCTTTTTAACCAATTGCCAATAATCGTCTCCGATTCGCCACCATTATTGCCGGGTGCCCAACGCGAATATACATCTGCCGTATCGATAAAATTGAAACCACTTTCTACAAATTGGTCCAATATTTCAAACGACTTTTTTTCATCAATCGTCCAGCCAAAAACATTTCCTCCGAATACAATGGGGGCAATACTTAAATCGGTTTTTCCTAAGGTTCTTTTTTCCATGATGCGCATGTTAATGTTATTTTAACAATTTTAGATTGTACTGGTTTTAGTATGCAGTCTAAATTATGTAAAAATGAAATTTATGTTTGCAACTGCCAGCATGCATAGAGAAAGACACAGAGGGCTAAAGGTTCAGAAATTATTCTATAGATTTAATCGATAAAATGTAAACGTAAAGGTGAAGGAAGGCAGAAAGTTGAACGACTGTTCTTATCTTCAGACTTTCGTATTTCCGATCAAGAACTTTTCCCATCATCCATCTTACATCATACATTTCCATCTTACATTTTCCATCCTTTACACCCCTTTAGTCGCCCTAAGCATTTCCCTTTTACCGGGGGCACCAGGTAGTTTTTCGATCGTAAATCCGCAGGCTTTAACCGCCCTTTTTAATTTGCCTGTAATGGCGTAGGTAACAAAAGTACCACCGGGCTTTAAATAACTGCAGGCATGTGCAATAATTTCATCGCTCCACATTTCGGGTTGGTGCTGTACGGAAAACGCATCATAATAAATCAGGTCAAATTTGTCATCGCTGCGGTAGTCCGCCAAGGTAGTATGCGGAATTTCCAACGTGCAAAGTGGTGTTAAGTTTTGTGGTGCCGTTAATGCTTCGTGATAATTTGAAATGAAACCGGTCCATATTTCTTCAGGAACATATGCAGCATAACCTGTTTGTTTTATTGTATCTGTAGTAAGCGGAAAAGCTTCAATGCTGGTATAGTTCAGTGTAATGTTATTTACTGCGCAATAGTCGAAACTTAAAATAAAGTTTAATCCAGTGCCAAAACCAACCTCCAAAACAGAAATTTCAGCTAAATCAGCGGAAGCATATTTTAGTCCGGCATTAATAAACACGTGTTTGCTTTCCTGCAGCGCACCATGCTTGCTATGGTAATGCTCGCCTATGGTTTCGTTGTAAAGTGTATTGGAACCATCTGCAGTAGGCGTAATAATATTCATGAGCTTGGATTTTAAGGATTCTTGGATTTCAAGATTATGACGCAAATATAGATAAGATATCGTATTAATATGATTTTTGGATTTGCCGATAAATTAGCTAAAGATGGCTAGGTAAGTTAATCCGGTTTAATCGCCGAACTCCCGACTCTGATTTTTCTCTTTCCACTTTAATCTTTAGTGCTTAGCTTTGGTCTTACCCTAAACCCTAAACCCTAAACCCTAAACCCTAAACCCTAAACCATTAAAAATATGGATATCGAATCTTTCAGAGCATATTGTTTGAGTTTACCTGGTACTACAGAAGGTATGAAATGGGAACATCTGTGTTTTATGATAGAAGAGAAAATCTATGTCATTATCGCGATAGATGAGGGTAGTCGTTTTTCCATTAAGTGCCATCCGGATGAATTTGATGAACTCGTTGCCAGAGACGGCATTGGGCAGGCTTATCATATGGCAAAGCGGCAATGGATTCAGATTGAGCACTTGGATGTGTTGAATGATAAAGAGCTCAAAAGCAGGGTGGCTGCCTCAAGAGCGATGGTTTTAGCTAAATTACCGAAGAAAACGCAGGCTAAGTACACTTAAAATTGTTGCGAAGAATTATTTTCCTGGATCAGATACGGAGTTGTTTTAAATAAAAAAAAAGATGCTTATTGTTCGCTTTTACTTTCCTGCTGCTTATTTTCTTCTTTTGTTGGTTCATCCTTCTTTATGCCTTTGTCAGCGTTCAGGTCTTTCGATTTCATGATATTAAAGCGGTACATTTCTTCAATTCCTACCAGTTTTCGCGTGCATTTATTAATGTCGGTTCCTTCCTCCCATAAATATGGACGGAAACTATAGGTTTTGGTTCCATCCAGATTGGCAATAAACTGATCCCAGCTGTTCCAGCGTAATCCTTTATAAAATTTAGAAAGATCACTATCGAAACAGAAAACAAGGAATTCGCCATAGCCGGCACCAAGCGGTTGCCAGGTGAGTGTGTTTGGTTCAAGGTAATATACGTTTTTGATGTCCTTGCCTAAACCACCGTAATTAATGGCGAAAAAACCACCAACGGCATCATCTGCAATTAAAAGGTAGGGAATGTTATCGCCATACTCTTTTAAAGTTTTTCCTTTATTCCAATCGGCTACATTTCTGCTCAATCTTTCGCTACCCGAACCTAAAATTCTTATCCAGCCATTATCTACCATAATGCCCCCGGTATTGTAAATTACCGAACCAAGTGTGGCATAGGTTGTCATTTGAGAGTGATAGAGGACCTCTTTTGCCCTTGTCGTATCAACGGGCAGTATTTCCACTTTGTTTTTTGCAGAATCAATCCATTTTTTTACCAATGGCCATGCAGGATCTGTTTTATTGATTAATTTCTCAAGACTAATCAAATTATTTTCCTGAGCAAAGCCTGTGAAGGAAAATAACGTTAAAGCAAAGATAAAGAGGAAGGTGATTAGGTTTTTCATGTATAGGGTAATATGTTTTTCAAAGATAGGATGATATTTAAGAATTGCTGAAAGTAGATAAACTAATTTTGATTTGGAAGAGAAATTGAGCTTACTTGTTGATTGGTGAAGATACGAACCAGGGCGTTGGGTAATCGTGCAGTCGGGTTACATCTCCTAGATTCATTTAATAAGATAAAACTGATTAATGTTAGCGTTGAATTGATCTTTTTGCAATTGTCGGATGGTAACATCCAACACCAGAGTGAATAAAATTGATTAATCGTGTTGTTGAATTGCTGATTTCAGCCAGTGTCAGATGGAAACAGCTGACAGCGCAGCTATAAAACAAAACGTCCCGAAAATAATCGGGACGTTTGAAATGATATAATAATCGAATTTTAAAGATGGGGGGGAAGGAAATCTTTAGCCTTACACCTTCCGCCTTTCAACCTTCAACCTTAAGTTACCACATTCTAATTCTGTCTTCTGGCTTTTTATATAGTTTATCGCCAGGTTTAACATCAAAAGCTTCGTACCATGCATCCATATTTACAGGTGCACCAATGGTGCGGTAAGGACCTGGAGAATGCGGATCTGTTTTAATTAACTGAGCGGCACTTTCAGGTAAAATGTTACCTCTCCATACCTGCGCCCAGGCTAAAAAGAAACGCTGATCTGGTGTAAAACCATCGATTTTCTCATTGCTTTGCCCTTGTTTGGTCATTTTGAAAGCCGTGTAAGCAGCATTTAGACCGCCTAAATCGCCAATATTTTCACCCATGGTTAATTTACCGATTACATGAATGGTGTCCAATACGGTATAGGCATCAAACTGCTCACCTAAAGCTTTGGTTTTGGCATCAAATTTGGCCTTGTCCTCGGCTGTCCACCAGTTTTTTAAGTTTCCAGCGGCATCATATTGACTTCCGCTGTCATCAAAGCCATGACTCATTTCGTGACCAATTACAGCACCTATGCCACCGTAATTAACAGCATCATCAGCATTTGGATCAAAGAAAGGAAACTGTAAGATACCGGCAGGGAAAACAATTTCATTTAAGGTAGGACTATAGTAGGCATTAACCGTTGGAGGTGTCATTCCAAAACGTTTACGATCAACAGGTTTACCTAACTGATCAACCATTTCATTATAGCCCCAAATACTTGCATTTCGCAAATTCTGGAAATAAGTATCTTTATTAATCACTAAACCATCATAGTTTTTCCATTTTTCAGGATAACCCACTTTGGGTGTAAACGCATGTAATTTAGCCAAGGCCTTTTGTTTGGTTGCAGGACTCATCCATTCTAAACCATTAATCCTGATCTCAAATGCTTTACGCAGATTCACAATCATTTGGTTCATGCGTTCTTTAGCTTCCGGCTTAAAGTATTTGGCCACATAAAGCTGACCCAATAATTCGCCGATAGTACCATCAGTTAAAGATGACATGCGTTGCCAACGTGGCGTTTGTACTTTCTGCCCAGTTTGTGCCTGTGTAAAAGCAAAACTTGCTTTCACGAAAGGAGAACTTAAGCTAGAAGCCGAACCTTTTAAAATGTTCCACTCCAAATAGGTTTTCCAATCTTCAACGGGAATTGATTTCAACATGCCGTCAAGGCTTGCCATAAATTTAGGCGATGAAACCAGAACAGTATCTTGATTTTTAATTTTGAACTTAGGCAAATAGGTTTTCCAGTCAATATCTGGCGTTTTTTGATTCAGTTCGGCAACGGTAAGCTTGTTATAAGTGGCATAAGGATCGCGCATTTCTAATCGGCTCATTTGCGCTTCGGCAAATTGCTTTTCGATTTTGTAAACAGTTGCGGCTTTTTGTTTGGCTTCTTCAGCTGTACTTCCTGTTAAGGTAAATAAAGTAACCATGTAGGTATTGTAAGCATCGCGGATCTTAATACTTCGCGCATCATCTTTAAGGTAATAATCACGGTCTGGCAGTGTTGTGCCACCCTGACTAATATTCACCATATATTTGTTTACATTCTTGCGGTCTTGGCCAACGCCCAGACCAAACATTCCACCACCCATACCGTTGGTTCTCATGTACGCTACCTGATCCAGCACACCCTGAATGTTTTTGATTTGCTTGATTTTTGCCAAGTCGGCTTTAATTGGGGTATAACCTAATTTCTCAATGGTTGCGCTATCCATGGCGGCCGAATAAAAATCTCCAACTCGGCGTTTAACCGAACCTGCCGGAGCAGATTTATCAGCTGCTGCATCTTCCACTAACGATTTAACGGCATTGATATTGAAATCCCGAAGTTCGTTGAATGAACCCCAGCGGGTTTCTTTGGCAGGAACCGGATTGTTTTTTATCCAATTACCACTCGCGTAGGTGTAGAAATCGTCGCCTGGCTTAACGGATAGGTCCATATTGGCAGGGTCGATAAATTTTTTTGTTTGTGCATTCGCAGAAAAGCCAGCAGCGACTATACCCAGCGCCGCAAAACATCTTTTCAAATTTTGGTATTTCATTCGCTTAATAAGTTAATTATAATGCGAAATTTATGAAATACTAATTAATACTAACGTTATATATTAAGAATATTACTTGTTAAACCAGTAATAAATTTTTGCTAAGCCAAGCCGCCTGATTAAGTCGGATGCTGAAAAAGGAATTTTGATAGATTTCATGATTTTAAATCTTTTATACCACTATTAACATTTTTTAACAAAATTTATTGTGCGCTTGTAAAAATTATTGCTATTGAGAATGATTCGGAATAAAGCATATTATTTTCCATAAATTTGAAATGCTTATCAGGATCTCTTATGTTCTCAAAAACTTTGAGGTTTTGGAGCTGTTAACAAAATGATGTCATAAGAATATTGTATATAAATGAGCCATTCACACGATAAAGAAGATAGCTGTTGCAGCAGTAAAGCACATTCCGAAACCAAACATATTCATGACCACACACATGAAGAAGGCGACGAACACGACCACGACCATGGTGGAGATCCATCAGCCTTCAAAACTTATTTGCCAGCCATTGTAACATTGGTTATGCTGCTGATCGGAATTACGTTCGATAATCTGCTAAAGTTTCCGGCATTTCAGCTCATCCGCCCTTATTGGTACATCGTGGCTTACTTACCTGTGGGTATTCCGGTTTTACGAGAGGTATGGGAAACGTTTAAGGCCAAAGATTTTTTTACCGAATTCTCTCTGATGTCTATCGCTACCATTGGTGCTTTTGCTATTGGCGAGTATCCGGAGGGTGTAACGGTGATGCTTTTCTATACCATTGGCGAATTATTTCAGATGGCAGCAGTAAATCGTGCCAAAAGAAATATTAAAGCATTGCTTGATGTCCGGGCAGAAGTGGCACATGTATATCGAAATGGAAAATACGAAGATATTAATCCTGAAAAGGTAGAAATTGGCGAAACGATACAGGTAAAGGCTGGTGAAAAAATCCCTTTAGATGGAGAATTAATCAGTGATAAAAGCAGTTTTAATACCGCTGCTTTAACCGGCGAGAGCAAACCGCGCACCATTAATAAAGGTGAATCGATTTTGGCCGGGATGCTTAATCTGGATAAATTGGTTGAAGTTAAAGTGACCAAAGCCTTTGCAGATAGTGCATTGTCGCGTATTTTGGAAATGGTTCAAAATGCCACTACACGCAAAGCCAAAACCGAACTTTTTATCCGCAAATTTGCGAAAATATATACCCCAATCGTTTTCTTTTTAGCCCTTGCGCTGGTTACTCTTCCAATTTTAATTTTAGGAAGCGAATATCACTTCCAAACCTGGTTGTATCGGTCGTTGGTTTTCCTGGTTATATCATGCCCTTGTGCTTTGGTGATTTCAATCCCATTGGGTTATTTTGGGGGAATCGGCGCAGCATCAGCAAATGGCATTCTTTTTAAAGGGTCTAATTTCCTTGATTTAATTACCAGGCTGAATACCGTTGTAATGGATAAAACAGGAACCTTAACAAAAGGTGTTTTTAATGTTCAGAAAGTAGAAAGCAGTATAGATGAAACAGATTTTTTAAACTTATTAACGGCTGTAGAAGCCAAATCTACCCATCCAATTGCGAAAGCGATTGTAGCCTATGCGGACCAGATAGAGATTCAACCTGCACAAAACATCGAGGAAATTGCTGGGATGGGCTTAAAAGGCTTGGTTAATGGAAAGGAGGTTTTGGCAGGTAATGTTAGGCTTTTGGAGAAATTCAATATCAATTTTGACCCTACAATTGCCTCAATAGAAGAAAGTATTGTTGTGGTTGCTGTAAATCAGAAATATCTTGGTTATGTGCTTATTGCAGATGAGATCAAAGAAGATGCTGCCGAGGCCATCAAACAGCTCCACGAAAATGGAATAAAACAGGTGGTAATGTTGAGTGGTGATAAAACCTCAATCGTCAGAAAAGTAGCCTCAAATTTAGGAATTGATACTTATTTTGGGGATTTACTACCTGAAGGTAAGGTAGCTAAACTGGAAGAAATTAAAAGTGAAAAAAGTAGGGTAGTAGCCTTTGTGGGCGATGGGATTAACGATACTCCGGTATTGGCCATCAGCGATATCGGTATTGCCATGGGTGCAATGGGTAGCGATGCTGCGATTGAAACAGCAGACGTAGTGATCCAAACCGATCAACCCTCTAAAATTGCAACCGCGATTAAAATAGGTAAGGCCACCAAAAGTGTAGTGATCCAGAATATTGTATTGGCATTTGCTGTAAAAGCGATTGTGTTAATTTTAGGTGCAGGAGGGATAGCTACCATGTGGGAGGCGGTTTTTGCCGATGTTGGTGTGGCACTCCTCGCGATTTTAAACGCCGTGAGAATTCAGAAAATGAAGTTTTTATAACTGGTTAATTGTTTAAAAGGTTAACAGTGTTTAGTATAAAACATTTTTTTATTAATGCATGATCAATACTGGTTGATAAATGAAAACTCGTTGGTGTTGAATAAGATATGTTGAAAAATATAAAATCAAATTGCTATAAAAATTAGTATATTTGAGTATGTCTGAACCTGTTCCATATCCTGTTTTAAACGATGATGAGCTTGTTAGGCAGTTCAATGAACTTGATGCATCGTTAACCTATAGTTATTCTAATTATTTGAATTGGTTTTTTCCCGAAAGAGTAGAACTGATTAAAGGTAAAATCTTTAAGATGAGTCCTGCGCCTTCGAGCGTTCATCAGGGAGTTGTTGGTAACATATTTCTCAAGCTCGGAAATTTTTTAAAAAAGCAACCTTGTAAAGTTTACCTGTCACCATTTGATGTTCGTTTTCCAAAGGAAAGTCGCGATGATCAAGCTATTTTTACCGTTTTACAACCAGACATCTGTGTAATCTGCGATAAAAACAAAATTGATGCCCGTGGTTGTATTGGTGCACCCGATATAGTTGTTGAGGTTTTGTCACCAGGAAATACCAAAATGGAACTGCTCCATAAGTATCGTGTTTACGAAGAATCTGGTGTGAAAGAATATTGGGTGGTGAGCCAGGGAGATAAAAGTATTTTGATCTATACTTTAAATGAGGTAGGTAAATTTGAGCCCTCTAAAATATTCACCCTAAGTGAAAAAATTACATCAACAGTATTACCAGGTTTTGAACTGGCGCTGGATGATGTTTTTGATGACGTAGAGTAAGGGTTCAATAAAACTTCATTATGGCTCTTATTTTGAACGAATCAGTTTTTCTAACCCTGATTGACGTGATAGCTTCCGGCTTCACGTTTAACCTGCAAACCAAAAGCAGGGTAGGCCTACAATTTAACACCCTTATCTTCTACATAAACCTATCTGAAGTTTGGGTGCCTTAGTCTTTCAGTTTTCCGCTTACCTAGGCTTTGGGCTTTCAGCTTAATTAGCTATTTTTGGGCTTTTATAACAATTTTCATGAGCATTTCCACCAAGTACAATCCTGCAGAAACAGAAGATAAATGGTATAGCTATTGGCTATCTAAAAAGTTTTTCCACTCAGAACCCGATGAGCGCGAACCTTACACCATCGTCATTCCGCCGCCAAATGTCACAGGTGTACTGCATATGGGGCACATGCTCAACAATACCATTCAGGATGTTTTAATCCGTAAAGCCCGTATGCAAGGCAAAAACGCCTGTTGGGTGCCAGGAACCGATCACGCTTCCATCGCGACCGAAGCAAAGGTTGTGGCCATGTTAAAAGAGCAGGGCATTAATAAAAAAGATCTTTCGCGCGAAGAATTTTTGAAATATGCCTGGGAGTGGAAAGAGAAATACGGTGGTATTATTTTAGAACAGTTAAAGAAACTAGGGGCAAGTTGCGATTGGGACCGTACCCGTTTTACCATGGAAGAAGATCTTTCTGAAGCGGTTATCGATTCGTTTATCCACCTCTACAAAAAAGGATGGATTTATCGTGGGATCCGTATGGTAAACTGGGATCCAGCTGGTAAGACCGCAGTTTCTGATGAAGAAGTGATCCGTAAGGAAGTAAATCAGAAATTATATTACATCAAATACCTGATTTCGGGAACGGAAGATCAGTTTTTAACGATCGCTACAACGCGTCCGGAAACCATAATGGCCGATGCTGCCATTTGTATCAACCCGAATGATGAGCGGTTTTCACATTTAAAAGGCAAAAAGGTCTTTGTGCCGTTGGTTAACCACGAAATTCCGGTTATTGAAGATGAATATGTAGACATAGAATTTGGCACAGGCTGTTTAAAAGTTACACCTGCTCACGATCTGAATGATTATGAACTGGGCGTTAAACATAATTTACCGGTTACCGATATTTTAAATGATGACGGAACTTTAAACGAACTAGCGGTGATTTTGGTGGGCGAAGACCGGTTTGTTGCCCGTAAAAAAATCGCCAAAATGCTGGAAGAGGCTGGTCATTTAGCGAAAGTGGAGGATTATAAATCGCAGGTTGGTTTTTCTGAACGTACAGATGCTGCTATCGAACCGAAACTTTCGATGCAATGGTTTGTGAAAATGAAAGAGATGGCGCAACCTGCTTTGGATGATGTGCTGAATGGCGAGGTAAACCTGATTCCGAATAAATTTGAAAATACCTATCGCCACTGGATGGAAAATGTTCGCGACTGGAACATCAGCCGTCAGCTGTGGTGGGGACAAAGAATCCCGGCCTGGTATGATGATAAAGGAAACTGGGTGGTTGCCAAAACCAAAGATGAAGCGCTAGAAGAATTCTGGAAGAAAAAACATCTTAATGAGAGCTGTTCAGATGCCGAAAAAGCAGGATTTAAACACCAGCTGGAGCCGTTTTAAGACAGGATGATGATGTAATGGACACCTGGTTTTCATCATGGTTATGGCCTATCTCTGTTTTTGATGGCTTTAAAAACCCCGAAAATAAAGACATCAATTATTATTATCCAACCAATGATCTGGTTACCGCGCCTGAAATCTTATTTTTCTGGGTAGCCCGTATGATTATGGCCGGACACGAGTTTATGGGCAAAAAACCATTTACCAATGTGTATTTAACTGGTATTGTACGCGATAAATTAGGACGTAAAATGTCCAAATCGTTAGGTAATTCGCCAGATCCGATCGGATTGATTGAAAAATATGGTGCCGATGCCGTTCGTGTAGGGATGTTAATGTCGTCGCCGGCAGGTAACGATTTAATGTTCGATGAAAGCTACTGTGAACAGGGACGTAATTTCGCCAGCAAAATCTGGAATGCTTTCCGTTTGGTAAAAGGATGGGAGGTTGATGAAAACCTGGTAAACCCGAATATCCAGGCCATATCCTGGTTCGAGAACCGTTTTAATGAGGCTTTGGTAGAAATTGAAGCCAACTTTAAACAATATCGTTTATCAGAAGCATTAATGATCACATATAAATTGGTTTGGGATGATTTCTGTGCCTGGTATTTAGAAATGGTTAAGCCAGCCTATCAACAGCCTATTGATGCCGAAAGTTATAAAGCTACAATCTCATTTTTCGAAAATATCATCAAGTTATTGCATCCGAATATGCCTTTCATCACTGAGGAATTATGGCATGACGATCTTTTCGCCGAACGTGGTGAACTGGATTGCTGTATCGTAGCCGAATTTCCAAAAGGGGGAACTTTTGATGAGAAATTATTGAAAGATGCCGAGGTAATCAAGACTGTGGTAGCCGAAATTAGGAATGTGCGGAACCAGAAGCAGATCTCGCCTAAAGAAGCGTTGCCGCTAAGCATTAAGGTAAATTCCGATCTCGGTTATGATAAATGGCTTAATATTATTTTCAAATTGGCCAATGTAGCCGAAGCGGAGATGGTAAACGATAAAGTTGTTGGTGCAACAGCTTTTATGGCCGGTAAAGATGAATTCTTTATTCCATTGACTGAAAATGTTGATGTAGAGGCTGAGCGCGAACGTTTAAATGCCGATTTAGTATATCTACAGGGCTTTTTAAAATCGGTTGATGCTAAATTGAGTAACGAACGTTTTGTACAGAACGCAAAACCGGAAATTATTGCGAATGAACGCAATAAAAAAGCCGATGCTGAGGCAAAAATCAAAATCATTGAAGAAAGTTTAGCGGTTTTAGGCTAATTATAAATCTCACACACCTATAAGGTTTTCAAAACCTTATAGGTGTGGAAAATCCCTTTAGATTTTTTTCTAAAGGGATTTTTCTTTTCCATCCATTCCTCATCTTCCGTTCCACATCTTCTGTTTCCTTTCTAAATTGTTACCAAAGCAGGTCCTTTTATTAAACTTAAAATCCTAATTTGGATGCTGTTAAACACATTATAAATCGTTTAACGCATATGCTATCTAACCTTATTTAAACCGTGTTATTCTATGGAAAATTCCAGAAGAAAATTTATTAAACAATCAGCAATATTTGCTGCAGCAACTTATGCCGGCACTATGGGTATGAGTGCTAAAAGTTATGGCCGTATCATTGGCGCAAATGACCGCGTGCGTGTTGGTGTTGTTGGATTTTCTGATCGTTTTAAAGATACGCTTTTACCTTGTTTTTTGAATCATAATAAGGAACTGAACTTTGATATTGTAGGTCTTTCTGATCTCTGGAACTATCGTAGAGATTTAGGAATTGCCCATTTAAAAGAAAAATTTGGTCATGATATTAAAGCCTGTCGCAACAATGATGAACTTTATGCTACAAAAGATCTTGATGCAGTAATCATCAGTACCGCCGATTTTCAGCACGCACTACACACTGTTGAGGCTGTAAAAGCCAATTGCGATGCCTATGTAGAAAAGCCTTTTGCCGAAACCATGGACGATGCAAAAGCTGCATTTAAAGCCGTTAAGGCCAGCAAGCAGATTGTGCAGATTGGCTCGCAAAGAAGGAGCGGAGAAAATTACATCAATGCGGCAAAATTTATACAGGATGGAAAATTCGGGCCGATTACTGCCGTAGATTTAGTGTGGAATGTAAATCAGCCAGGCAGATGGCGCAGACCGGATTTAGTAGCTAAATTAAAAGAAGAAGATATTGATTGGAAAAGATTTTTGCTAAATCGTCCTAACGAGGCTTTTGATCCTAGAAAATACCTGGAGTACAGGTTATTCTGGCCCTATTCATCAGGAATGCCCGGGCAATGGATGAGCCACCAGATCGATACTGTACATTGGTTTACCAATTTAAAACATCCGCGGAGTGTGGTGGCAAACGGCGGTATTTATACCTGGAAAGATGGCCGTAGAAACTGGGATTCGATGGTAGCCGTATTCGATTATGGTCAGCCGGATACCACTGACGGTTTCCAGGTTACTTTTACTTCCAGGATGCAGAACAGTGTGGGCGATGTAGGCGAGGTTTATTATTCGAATGGTGGAGAGCTCAACCTGATCACCAATAAAGTGTCGCCCAAAGGTGGTTTGAGGGAAAAAGAGGCTGCAGCGATGGGATTGAAGGCCAACCTTTTGCCTGAATTTGATTTAAGTAAAACCCAAATTAAGGCTGCAACAGGAGCCAATATGGGCGGCGATGCCTTAACCTCCGGCCATATGCGCAACTGGATGGAATGTGTAAGGAGCCGTAAAACACCAAATGCTCCGGTTGAGGCAGGTTACTCACATTCTATTGCCAATATCATGACCAACGCTGCGGTTCGTACAGGTGCAAAAGCAGTTTTCGATGAAGGGAAACAAGAAGTAATGGCAAACGGAAAAGTATTTAAATATTAAAATAATATATCGTTATTGCGAGGCGCAAAGCAATCTATTCAGCAAAAAGATTGCTTCGTCATTCTTTCTCGCAATAACGGCAAGAAAAAACCTATCATGTTAAATATCAAAAAATATAGTATTCTAGCACTTTCGCTAATCAGCCTGTCAGCCGTTGCCCAAAAAGGCAAACCATTATTTGATGGTAAAACACTTACCGGTTGGAAAGCCGTTGCAGGCGCTGCTCCATACAAGGTTGAAGATGGAATGATTGTAGGGACCATGACCAAAGGCACTCCAAATTCATTTTTGATCACCGAAAAAGAATATGGCGATTTCATTTTGGAGCTGGATGTGAAACTGGAAGGCGAAACCGCCAATTCTGGTATACAGACCCGTAGCCACATTAAGCCAGAAGGAAATGGGGGTAAAGGA
>Ga0182008_10000550_pt1 | contig 27871 bp, 24 predicted proteins | sample Sormic07211129_1_FD_120482 | JGI IMG/M metagenome (GOLD analysis project Ga0182008, IMG submission 120482) | Rhizosphere microbial communities from Sorghum bicolor, Mead, Nebraska, USA - 072115-129_1 metaG | ecosystem: Host-associated > Plants > Roots > Rhizosphere | place: USA: Nebraska...
ACGGATGCTGGCCGACCTGCACCTGCCGCCGGACGGTGGGCTGCACACCCTCGGGCACCACGAGCGGGTCCGCATCGGCGCGTGCCGCGAGCTGGCGGGACGTGAGTCGCACCACATCGTCCGTGCCCACAAGGACGGCGTCGACCGCTTCGTCGCCGTCCACCACGGCGACCCGGGGTGCGCGCCCGAGCGCATGGACGTGCACGCCCTGGAGAACTGCCGCACGGGACGCGTGCGCGTGCACCACGACACCGGCGTGCTCGTGGCGGAACTGCTCTTCGACACGCGACTGCGGGCCGGGGACACCTTCCTCTTCCGCTACGGCGTCGAGGACGGCACCGCGGGCGTCTGCCGCGAGTACGTCCGCGGATTCGGGCCGGCGGGCGGACAGTACGCGCTGCAGGTGCGCTTCGACGAACGAGCCCTGCCGCTGCGCTGCCACCGGTTCGCCCAGCACTCGGCGGCGGCCCCGCGCAGCGGACGCCAGGAACTCGTCGTCAGCGGCCACCACCACTCGGTGCACCTCGTCGAACCGCGGGTGCGGTCGGGGGTCGTGGGGATCGGGTGGGACTGGGAGTGAGACGGGCCGAGCGGCCGTGAACGTTCGCGCAAGCGTTCACGCGCACCACCGGAGCCGGGCCCGTCAATGAGGTCGGCGCCCAGGCGGTACAACTGCTCACGTGCACGCGTGGCGGTCCGGCGAGACCGGAGGCGCGGGACCGTGGTCGCGTCTCCTCAGCGGCACACCACCCGCACCCCACGGAGTTCGAGGAAGGAACCGTCTCGTGATCGTCGTCGCCGGTGAGGCCCTGATCGACCTGGTACCGCAGAGCGCTGGTGCCCTCGCGGATCTGCGACCCGCGCTCGGCGGCGGCCCGTACAACACGGCCGTGGCGCTGGGCCGCCTCGGCTCCCCGACGGCCTTCTGCTCCCGCACCTCGCTGGACGCCTTCGGCGAGGCCCTGCTCGACGGGCTCAGGGAGGCGGGCGTGGACGTCTCGGCCGTGCAGCGCGGCGCGGAACCGACCACGCTCGCGGTCGCGACGATCGACAAGAACGGCTCGGCCGCCTACTCGTTCTACGTCGAGGGCACCGCCGACCGATTGTTCACCGCTCCCGAGGTGCTTCCCACGGGGACGCGGGCCGTGTCCTTCGGCACCTGCTCGCTCGTTCTGGAGCCCGGCGCGACCGCCTACGAGACCCTGCTGCGGACCGCGGCCGCACAGGGTGTCTTCACCGCCCTGGACCCCAACATCCGGGCGGGGCTGATCCCCGACGCGGACGCCTACCGGGCCCGGTTCAAGAGCTGGCTGCCCTCGGTGTCCCTGCTCAAGCTCTCCGAGGAGGACGCCCTCTGGCTGGGCGGCACCCCGCGCGAGTGGCTGGCCGCCGGACCCACGGCGGTCGTGATCACCCAGGGCGGCGACGGGCTGACCGCGTTCACCGCGGACGGTGCCGTCCATCCCGTGCCGGGCGAGAGGGTCGACGTCGTCGACACGATCGGTGCGGGCGACACGGTGAACGCGGCTCTCCTGCACGGTCTGGCCGCCCAGGACGCCCTGTCCGCCGAGGCGCTCCTGGAACTGGGCGCCGACGGCTGGACACGGCTGCTGCGTTTCGCGGCACGAGCAGCCGCGATCACCTGCTCCCGGGCGGGCGCGGAGTCGCCGTACGCCGCTGAACTGGGCGATTTCCCGGGGCTGTTCAACCGCTGACCGCGCGCAGGGCTCCCGGCCTGCGTCCGTTGAGGCGGTCGAGCGCCGTGGCCGTGGCCTCGTCGGCCGGGATGTGCACCACCAGACGCTGGCCCTCCTCCGGAAGGGACAGCGTCTCGTACGACAGCCGCAGGCGCCCCGCCTCCGGATGTTCGACGAGGTCGGTGCCGGACCGGGTGGGCAGGGTCGGCACGGCGGTGAGCCGGTCGCTGAAGAGTGCCCCCGCCGTCACCGTCAGCTCCTCCTCCAGAGCCGTGACACGGGGGTCGTGGCGGGAGGCCTCGTTGCGCAGATGGGCGATCTGCTCGTCGGCGAGCCGCTCCCATCCGGGGTAGACGGTGCGGGCCCGCTCATCGGTGAACAGGTACCGGACGACATTGGGCGGGTTGCCGTCGAGCAGGCCGAGCGGGCGGGCGTAGCGCTCATAGCCCCCGGTGTACGCCACGATGTCGCCGATCCAGTTGATCAGGACGGCGGGGGTGGGCTCCAGGCGGTCGAGGAGTGCCTGGAAAGTGGCGCGCACCGTACGGGCGGGCGGTGCGGTGGCCGACCTGCAGAGCACCTTGTCCACGCCCTGCTCCTTGGCCAGCCGGCCCAGCAGCAGATGGTCCGCCGACGACAGACGCAGGGCCTCGCCGAGAGCGCCGAGCACCTGGGGCGAGGGGTTGCGGTCACGCCCCTGTTCGAGCCGGGTGAGGTACTCGACGCTGATGCCGGCGAGGGTGGCGAGTTCGGCGCGGCGCAGCCCCGGTGTGCGGCGGCGGGGGCCCGTGGGCAGGCCCACCTCGGCGGGGGTGACGCCTTCACGGCGGGTGCGCAGGAAACTGCCCAACTCGTTGTCGCTCACCGATCGAACGTACAACGCGTGCCGACGCGGAGGGTGTCCCTGTCACTACCACTCTTGGCCCGGCCTCCCTTCCCGGCCGTGGGCCGCGCAGGGTGGAGGCATGACTTTCGACAACTCCCCGACCACCGCCGCCTCCGTCGCCACTCTGCCGCTCACCCCCGGTGAGTGGGTGCTCGACCCCCTGCACTCGGCCGTCAACTTCACCATCCGCCACCTCGGGATCGCCAAGGTGCGCGGTCGGTTCACCCAGTACTCGGCCGGGCTGTACGTCGGTGGGACGGCCGACGAGGTGCGGGTGAGTGCCGAGATCGCTCTTGCCTCCATCGACACCGGGAATCCCGACCGGGACGCGCACACCCGCTCGGCCGAGCTGCTCGATGTGGAGAAGCGTCCGACGATGTCGTTCCGCTCGACGCGGGTGTCCGGTCGGGGCGAGGACTGGTCGATGGAAGGGGACTTGACCATCGGGGACGTGACCCGCCCGGTGACGCTCGCCGTCGAGTTCGGCGGGGCCGTGGACTCCCCCGTGGATCAGCGCAGGCACGCCGGGTTCGAGGCGACGGGTGAGATCCGGCGCAGCGACTTCGGGCTCGATTTCGGCGCCGGCTTCCTCGGTGATGTTGTCAAGGTACAACTGGACATGCAGTTCGTGGAACCCGCCGAACCGCAGGGCCAGGGTGGCTGATCGATGAACGAGCGGCGCCCCGCGGGAAGTTCCCGCGGGGCGCCCGCCTTTTTCTGGATTTGTTCGGCCAAGCCGGCCGACGGTCAGGCCTTCCGTGCCCGCGTCGTCTTCTTCGCGGGAGCCGTCGGAGCCGTCTTCTTCGTCGCCGCGGCCGCCTTCTTCGTGGCGCCGTCGACTGCGGTTCTGGCCGTCGCCGTCTTCTTCACCGCGGTCTTGGCCGCGACCGTCTTCTTGGCCGCGGTCCTGCGCGGGGCCCTGACGGACGCCGCGTCGCTGATCCGGTCGGCGCCGAGGATCTCCCGCAGGAACTTGCCGGTGTGGCTGGCCGGAACCCCGGCGACCTCCTCGGGCGTGCCCTCGGCGACGACGAGTCCGCCGCCGGCGCCGCCCTCCGGGCCCATGTCGACGACCCAGTCGGCGGTCTTGATCACATCGAGGTTGTGCTCGATGACGATGACCGTGTTGCCCTTGTCGACAAGTCCGGAGAGCACCTTCAGCAGCTTGCTGATGTCCTCGAAGTGCAGACCTGTGGTCGGCTCGTCCAGGACGTAGACGGTGCGGCCGGTGGAGCGCTTCTGCAGTTCGCTGGCGAGCTTGACGCGCTGCGCCTCACCGCCGGACAGGGTGGTCGCGGACTGGCCCAGGCGGACATAGCCGAGGCCGACGTCGTTGAGCGTCTTGAGGTGACGGTTGATCGCCGGGACGGCCTCGAAGAAGTTCATCGCTTCCTCGATGGGCATGTTCAGGACCTCGGAGATGGACTTGCCCTTGTAGTGGACCTCCAGGGTCTCCCGGTTGTAGCGGGCGCCGTGGCAGACCTCGCACGGGACGTAGACGTCCGGGAGGAAGTTCATCTCGATCTTGATGGTGCCGTCGCCCGCGCAGTTCTCGCAGCGGCCGCCCTTGACGTTGAAGGAGAAGCGGCCGGGCTGGTAGCCGCGGACCTTCGCCTCGGTCGTCTCGGCGAACAGCTTGCGGACGTGGTCGAAGACGCCGGTGTACGTCGCCGGGTTGGAACGCGGGGTGCGGCCGATGGGCGACTGGTCGACGTGCACGACCTTGTCGACGAGGTCGTCGCCGTCCACGCGCGTGTGGCGTCCCGGCACGCTCCTCGCGCCGTTCAGCTCACGCGCCAGGTGCGTGTACAGGATGTCGTTGACCAGCGTCGACTTGCCGGAGCCGGACACGCCCGTGACCGCGGTGAACACGCCCAGGGGGAACGAGACGTCGATGTCCTGCAGGTTGTTCTCGCGGGCCCCGTGCACCGTGAGCCGGCGGGACGGGTCCTGCGGGCGCCGGATGTCGGGCAGCGGGATCGCCTTCTTGCCGGACAGGTACTGGCCGGTCTGCGACTCGGCGTTGGCGAGCAGTTCCTTCAGGGAGCCGCTGTGCACGACCTTGCCGCCGTGCTCGCCCGCGCCGGGGCCGATGTCGACGATCCAGTCGGCGACCTTGATGGTGTCCTCGTCGTGCTCGACGACGATGAGCGTGTTGCCCATGTCGCGCAGCCGCACCAGGGTCTCGATCAGCCGGTGGTTGTCGCGCTGGTGCAGACCGATGGACGGCTCGTCGAGGACGTAGAGGACGCCGACGAGGCCGGAACCGATCTGGGTGGCCAGCCGGATGCGCTGGGCCTCGCCGCCGGAGAGTGTGCCGGACGCGCGGTTGAGCGAGAGGTAGTCGAGGCCGACGTCGACCAGGAAGCGCAGCCGCTCGTTGACCTCCTTGAGCACGCGCTCGGCGATCTTCTTGTCGCGGGCGTTGAGCTTCATCTCGCCCAGGAAGTCCGCGCAGTCGCTGATGGACATGCTGGAGACCTCGGCGATCGACTTCCCCATGATGGTGACCGCGAGGACGATCGGCTTGAGGCGCGTGCCCTCACAGGTGGGGCAGGGCACCTCGCGCATATAGCCCTCGAAGCGCTCTCGGCTGGCGTCGCTCTCGGACTCGCTGTGCCGGCGCTTCACGAAGGGCACGGCGCCTTCGAAGGGCGTGGTGTAGACGCGCTCGCGGCCGTACCGGTTGCGGTAGCGGACCTCGATCTGTGTCTTGTGACCGTAGAGCAGGGCCTTCTTGGCGCGCTGCGGCAGGCCCGCGAAGGGGATGTCGGTGCGGAAGCCCAGCGCGTCCGCGAGGGCGCCGATCAGGCGGCCGAAGTAGTCCTTGGTGTGTCCGTGCGACCAGGGGTGGATGGCGCCCTCGTCGAGGGACTTGTCCTCGTCCGGGACGATCAGTTCCGGGTCGACCTCCATGCGCGTGCCGATGCCGGTGCACTCGGGGCAGGCGCCGAAGGGCGAGTTGAAGGAGAAGGAGCGGGGCTCCAGCTCCTCGAAGGACAGGTCGTCGTACGGGCAGTAGAGGTGCTCCGAGTACATCCGCTCGCGCTCGGGGTCGCCCTCGGGGAGGTCGACGAAGTCGAGCACGACCATGCCGCCGGACAGACCGAGGGCGGTCTCCACGGAGTCGGTCAGGCGGCGCTTGGCGGTGTCCTTCACCGTGAGGCGGTCGACGACCACCTCGATGGTGTGCTTCTCCTGCTTCTTCAGCGTGGGCGGGTCGGAGAGCTGGATGGTCTCGCCGTCCACGCGGGCACGGCTGTAGCCCTTGGTCTGGAGGTCGGCGAAGAGGTCGACGAACTCGCCCTTGCGCTCGCGCACCAGCGGCGAGAGCACCTGGAAGCGGCTGCCCTCCGGCAGCTCCAGGACCTTGTCGACGATGGCCTGCGGCGACTGTCGGGAGATCGGGCGGCCGCACTGGGGACAGTGCGGCTTGCCGATGCGCGCGAACAGCAGACGCAGGTAGTCGTAGACCTCGGTGATGGTGCCGACCGTCGAGCGCGGGTTGCGCGAGGTCGACTTCTGGTCGATGGAGACGGCGGGCGACAGACCCTCGATGAAGTCGACGTCCGGCTTGTCCATCTGCCCGAGGAACTGGCGGGCGTACGAGGAGAGCGATTCCACGTAGCGCCGCTGTCCCTCGGCGAAAATGGTGTCGAAGGCCAGCGAGGACTTGCCCGACCCCGACAGGCCCGTGAAGACGATGAGCGAGTCGCGCGGCAGGTCGAGCGAGACATTCTTGAGGTTGTGCTCGCGCGCGCCACGGACGATGAGACGGTCGGCCACGCCGGTCCGCACCTTTCTTGGCTTGAGAGGAGTGACAGGGGCGAGGCCCCCGTGCTTTCTCAGACTAGGGGGAGCCACTGACAACGCCGGTCGGATTCCCCGGAGGCATAACAATCCCCGGCCATCCAGCATGCCCGACGCCGCTCCCGACCATATAGCACGTGCATTCGATTTACGGCACGGCTTCACCACCTTCACCCAAAGGTGTGGCGGCGCTAGGGTCAGCACCATGATTGATCACGCGCATGACCTGGCGTCTGTACGTGACGCGACCGACCGACTGCTCACCGCAGCCGCCAAGCTGGACAACGCCTCGGTGGCCGAGCCGTCACGGCTCCCCGGCTGGACCCGCGGCCATGTCCTCGCCCATCTCGCCCGCAACGCGGACGCTCTCGTCAACGTCCTCGGGGGCCACCCCATGTACGCGTCCGGGGAGACCCGCGACGCCGACATCGAGCGGGACGGCCCGCGCTCCCTCGACGTACAGCTCACCGACCTCCGGGAGAGCGCGGCCCGCTTCCAGGCGGCGGGGACCGTACCGGGGGACTGGTCACGCACGGTGGAGCTGCGCAACGGGGTCACTGACTCGGCGTCGCGCATCCCGTTCCGGCGCTGGGTCGAGGTGGAGCTGCACCATGTGGACCTCGGCATCGGGTACGAGCTGGAGGACCTGCCCGAGGAGTTCACCGAACGCGAGATCGGCTTCCTCGCCGACCGGTTCTCGGAGCACCCCGGGGTGCCGCCCACGCGCCTGACGGACGGCACGCGCGCGTGGAACACCGGCCGGAAGGCGGACGCCCCGGAGATCACCGTCACGGGCCCGGCACCCGACCTCCTCGGCTGGCTCGCGGGTCGCCGCGACCGCTCCGGGCTGTCGGTGAGCGGTGGCGGACTGCCGGCACTTCCCCCGCTGTAGGGCCCGCAGGACCCGGCCCGCGGCCCGCGCGCGATTCCCGGGCCGCTCCCCCGCTATAGGCTGGCCGCCATGACGTACAGCGGACAGGTGACGGTCGGCGGCCCGGCGGACGTGCACGAGCTCAAGGACCTGATGATCACCAAGATCGCGGTGGGCCCGATGAACAACAACGCCTATCTGCTGCGCTGCCGGGCCACGGACGAGCAGCTCCTGATCGACGCGGCGAACGACGCGGACACCCTGCTCGGCACGATCGGTGACGACGGCATCGCCTCCGTCGTCACCACGCACCAGCACGGCGACCACTGGCAGGCGCTCGCCCAGGTCGTCTCCGCGACCGGCGCCCGCACCTACGCGGGCCGGGAGGACGCGAGCGGCATCCCCGTGCCGACGGACGTCCTCGTCGACGACGGCGACACCATCCGGGTGGGGCGCGTGGAGCTCACCGCGCGCCACCTGGTCGGGCACACGCCGGGTTCGATCGCCCTGGTCTACGACGACCCGCACGGCCATCCCCATGTCTTCACGGGGGACTGCCTCTTCCCGGGAGGCGTCGGCAACACCCGCAAGGACCCGAAGGCGTTCGCCAGTCTGATCCACGACGTCGAGACCAAGATCTTCGACGTGCTCCCCGACGAGACGTGGGTGTACCCCGGCCACGGCAACGACACGACCCTGGGCGCGGAGCGCCCGCAGCTTCCGGAGTGGCACGCGCGCGGGTGGTGAACACCGGCGCGGAGCATGTGTGCAGGCGGGGCGCGAACGGATTGACGTGCGCCCCGCGCAAACTCGGTTCATGCGCCCCGTGTGAAGCATTCACACGAGCCGGAGTCATGCGTGCGCTCCCCGCGTACGTTGTTGCGCAGTCAACTGGGAGCAGCCCCGCACAGGATGACGGCTCCTGCGCGGTACGGGCCGCCGGTCTTTCGATCCCCGCCCTCGGCCGGCGGCCCCGGCCTTCTGCCGCCGACTGGCCGGAAAGTGTTCACAAAAATGCAACACCCGTTCCCAGTATGCGGACAAATGCCGTCGTGACCTCGACAAACGGGACGTCGGACTGTCAATCTCCCGCCATGCATCTCGCCCCTCGCGCACTGCGCCGCGCCGTCGCCGCGGCAACCATCGCCCTGCTCGCCACGGCCGTCGGCTGCGCGCCGCAGCCGGAGGACAAGACGAGCGACAACGCCTCGGCTTCGACCGGCACGACCTGCGCCAAGGGCAAGTTGGCCACCAAGGCCTCCGGCAAGCTGACGATCGCCACCGACGAGCCGGCGTACGAGCCGTGGTTCAAGGACGACAAGCCCGCCAACGGCAAGGGCTTCGAGTCGGCTGTCGCCTACGCCGTGGCCCAGCAGCTCGGCTACGCCCAGAGCGCCGTCGTCTGGCAGCGCGTCCCCTTCAACAAGGCCTTCGCGCCCGGCGTGAAGACCTTCGACTTCGACATCAACCAGGTGTCGATCAGCGCCGAGCGCAAGAAGGCCGTGGACTTCTCCTCCGGCTACTACGACGTCCGCCAGGCCGTCATCGCACTGAAGGGCTCGAAGGCCGCGAAGGCGACAAGCATCGCGGACCTCAAGGGCCTCAAGCTGGGCGCCCAGGTCGGCACCACGAGCCTGAACTACATCGGCGACGTGGTGAAGCCCTCGCAGGAGGCGGCCGCGTACTCCAAGAACGACCAGGCCATCTCCGCGCTCAGGAACGGCCAGGTGGACGCGATCGTCACCGACCTGCCGACGGCCTTCTACGTGACCGCCGCCCAGGTGACCAACGCCAAGATCGTCGGCCAGTTCGAGAACCAGGGCGGCACGCCCGAACAGTTCGGGCTCGTCCTCGACAAGGGCAGCGCCCTCACCTCGTGCGTGTCGTCGGCCGTGGACGCCCTGCGCAAGGACGGCACGCTGGCGAAGCTGGAGAAGCAGTGGCTGTCCGACGCCGTCGACGCTCCGGTGCTCAAGTGACGGTCACGAAGGAGGAGTCCGGGGAGGACGCGGGCAAGGGTGACATGCCCGACGGGTACACCCCGTCCGAGCGGCGGCTGGAGCGTGAGCGCTACAAGCGCGCGCGTGCCCGTCGCGCGACGGCCATCGCCGCCGTCTCGACCCTCGTCACCGCCGTCGTCCTCTACCTGGTCGTCGTCAGCGCTCCCGGCTGGGAGCGCACCAAGGAGACGTTCTTCGACGCGGGCTACGCGCGCGAGGCGTTCCCCAAGGTCCTCGAAGGCCTCTGGCTGAACGTCCGGCTACTGCTGATCTGCGGTGTGCTGGTGCTCGTCCTGGGCATGCTGATCGCCGTCGCACGCACCCTGCCGGGGCCGGTGTTCTTCCCCCTGCGGGCACTCGCGGCCGCGTACACCGACTTCTTCCGAGGTCTGCCGCTGATCATCAACCTGATGATCGTCGTCTTCGGCGTGCCCGCGCTGCGTCTGCAGGGCGTGACCGTCGACCCCGTGTGGCTGGGCGGTACGGCGCTGACCCTGACGTACTCGGCGTACGTCGCCGAGGTGTTCCGCGCCGGCATCGAGTCGGTGCATCCCTCGCAGCGCGCGGCGGCCCGCTCGCTGGGCCTGACCAACCGGCAGGCGCTGCGGCACGTGGTGCTGCCCCAGGCGGTACGCCGTCAGGTGCCGCCCCTGCTGAACGACCTGGTGTCCCTCCAGAAGGACACCGGGCTGGTGTCGATCGGCGGTGCGATCGACGCCGTCCGGGCGTCCGACATCATCGCCCAGCGCAGCCTGAACTACACGCCGTACATCGTGGCGGGCCTGGTCTTCGTGGCGCTGACCATCCCGATGACCCGGTTCACTGACTGGGTGACGGCCCGGATGGACCGCCGGCGGGCCCAGGGAGGAGCGATATGAGCGACGCGCCCGTGCTGCGCATGGAGTCCGTGCGCAAGACCTTCGGCGACTCGGTCGTCCTGCGGGACGTCGACCTGGAGGTCGCCCCGCACACGGTGACCGCGCTGATCGGCGCCTCCGGCTCCGGCAAGTCGACCCTGCTGCGGTGCGCGAACCTCCTGGAGGAGATCGACGACGGCGCGATCTGGCTGGACGGCGAGGAGATCACCGACCCGCGTGCCGACCAGGACGCGGTACGACGCCGTATCGGCGTGGTCTTCCAGGCGTACAACCTGTTCCCGCACATGACCGTCCTGGACAACATCACCCTCGCCCCGCGGCGGGTGCACGGCGCCTCCCGGGAAGAGGCCGAGGGGCGTGCCAGGGAGCTCCTGGAGCGGCTCGGGCTCGGCGGGAAGGCGGGCGAGTACCCGGACCGGCTGAGCGGCGGCCAGCAGCAGCGTGTGGCGATCGTGCGCGCGCTCGCCGTACGCCCCCGGCTGCTGCTGCTCGACGAGGTCACCGCGGCCCTCGACCCTGAGCTCGTCGGTGAGGTCCTCACGGTCGTCCGCGACCTCAAGGGGGACGGCATGACCATGGTGCTGGCCACGCACGAGATGGGCTTCGCGCGGGACGTCGCCGACCAGGTCTGTTTTCTCGACGCGGGCGTGGTCCTGGAGCGCGGGACGGCCGAGCAGGTATTCGGCGACCCGCAGCAGGAACGCACGCGGCGCTTCCTGCGGCGGATCGTGGAGGCGGGCCGGCTGTAAGGGGCCGCGCGTAAGGGGCGCCCGCCTGGCAGACGGGGCTTACGCGTCCGCCCGGGCCGCCCCCGCCAGCGCCGCGACCCGCTCCACCCCGAACGCGTAACCCTGCACACCGCACCCCGCGATCACACCGTCGGCGCGCAGCGAGACGTAGGAGTGGTGCCGGAAGGACTCGCGCTGGTGGATGTTGGAGATGTGGACCTCCAGCACGGGCAGTCCGTCACAGGTGTTGAGCGCGTCCAGGATCGCCACCGAGGTGTGCGAGTAGGCACCGGGGTTGATCACGATCCCGCAGTGGTTCAGCCGCGCCTCGTGGATCCAGTCGACCAACTCGCCCTCGTGGTTGGACTGCCGGAAGTCCACGGTGCCGCCGTGCGCGGCCGCCGTCTTGGCGCACAGGGCCTCGACGTCGGCGAGGGTGTCCTTGCCGTAGATCTCCGGCTGGCGTCGGCCGAGCAAGTTCAGGTTGGGCCCGTTGAGAATCATGATCGGGGCGTTGGCCAGGGTGCGGGGCACGGTTCCTCCGGTCCGGTCAGGTGCGGCGATCCGTACGGGACCGCTGTTCGGACCCCGGTTTATCACGGTGCGCCGCGAGAACGACGGCCCTTACCCTCCCCGCATGACGACGATCGCGTACCCGCCCAAGCCCACCCCCGGCGACCGCATGGCGGTCATCTCGCCCGGCTCCGGGCTGCCCGGCCTCTTCCCCCGCCCCCACGAACTGGGCCTGGAACGGCTACGCAAGGAGTTCGGACTCGAACCGGTCGAGTACCCCGCGACCCGCAAGATGGGCTCGACGCCCCAGGAGCGCGCAGACGACATCCACGCCGCCTTCGCCGACCCGGACATCAAGGCGGTCATGGCGTCGATCGGCGGCGACGACCAGATCACCGTGCTGCCGTATCTGGACCGGGAGTTGATCCGGGCGAACCCGAAGCCGTTCTTCGGGATGAGCGACAACACCAACCTGCTCGCCTTCCTGTACAACACCGGCATCGTCGGCTACCACGGCGCGACCGTGATGACCGCGCTGGGCAGGCCGGTCGCCATGGACCCGCTGACCGCCGATTCCCTGCGGGCCGCCCTGTTCACCTCGGGCCCGTACGAACTGCGGCCCGCCGACCGCTGGAACGACGTCAACCGCGACTGGGCGGACCCGGCGACCTACGAGACGGAAGCGGAGACCAGGCCCGGCAGCGGATGGACCTGGGTGCATCCCGACCGGGTGGTCGAGGGCCGCAGCTGGGGCGGCTGTCTGGAGATCCTGGGCTGGCTGCTGATGGCCGACCGCGAGATCGCGCGCGACGAAAGCGAGTACGACGGCGGAGTGCTGCTCCTGGAGACCTCGGAGGACATGCCGAGCGCCACGGAGGTCTTCTACACCCTGCGCAACATGGGCGAGCGCGGGCTTCTGCAGCGCTTCTCCGCGCTGCTGATGGGACGCGCCAAGACCTGGTCCTTCGAGCGGCCCAACAGCCCGGAGGAGGGCGCACGTTACGCCGACGAGCAGCGCGAGGCCGTGCTGCGCGCCCTGCGTGTATATGCACCCAACACCATGATCGTCTTCGACGTGGACTTCGGCCACACCGATCCACAACTCGTCATCCCCTACGGCGGCCTCGTCCGCGTCGACGGCCCCGCACGGCGCATCACGGTCACGTACTGACCGCGCCCTTCCGCGCCCGCACGCCCCCGTAACCCACCGTCACCGTGGGTAGTTGACGCGGCATGCACGACGTACGCTCCGTGAGGGCGCCTTCCATGCCGCGGCTCGCGGCCGCCTCGCTCGCCGGGACGGCCATCGAGTTCTACGACTTCTTCGTCTACGGGACCGCGGCCGCGCTGATCCTCGGGCCGCTGTTCTTCCCCACCTTCTCCCCGTTGGCAGGCACGCTGGCCGCCTTCGCGACCTTCGGCGTGGGGTTCGTCGCACGGCCGTTGGGCTCCGTGCTGTTCGGGCACATCGGGGACCGGCGCGGGCGACGGCCGGTGCTCGTCGGCTCCTTGCTGCTGACCGGCGCCGCGACGGTGGCGGTGGGCTGTGTGCCGACGTACGACACGATCGGCGCGGCGGCGCCGGCGCTGCTGCTGGTCCTGCGGTTCGTGCAGGGGCTGGGGCTCGGCGGAGAGTGGGGCGGGGCCGTACTGCTCACCGCCGAGCACGCGCCCCCGCAGCGGCGCGCTCTGTGGGCGAGCTTCCCGCAGGTCGGCCCCGCGCTGGGGTTCCTGCTCGCCAACGGGGTGGTGCTGGCGCTGTCGGCGACGCTGTCCGAGGCGCAGTTCGCGCAGTGGGGCTGGCGGGTGCCGTTCTGGGCGGGGGGCGTGCTGGCCGCGGTCGGACTGTGGCTGCGGTCGTCGCTCGCCGAGAGTCCCAGCTTCCTGGAGATCGACGACCACGCGCGCGTGCCGCTCGCGGAGGTCGCGCGCGACCACTGGCGGCTCGTCCTGCTGACGGCGGGGGCACTCGCCGTCGGGTACGCGATCTTCTACGCCGTCACCACCTGGTCGCTCGCCTATGCGACGGAGCGGCTCGGGGTGAGCCGTACCGTCATGCTGACCTGCGTCATGGCCGCCGTGGTGGTGAAGGGCACCCTCACGCCCGTGGTGGCCCTCCTCGGGGACCGCTACGGACGACGGCCGCTGTGTCTGGCCGGATGCGCCGCGGCGGCCTTGTGGATGTTCCCGACGGTCGCGCTTCTCGCGACCGGCGAGCCGTTGCTGATGTTCCTCGGCATCCTTGGCGCGCTGCTCGCGTTCGTCACGATGTTCGGGGTCGTGGCCGCGTATCTGCCCGAGTTGTACGAGCCTCGGGTGCGCTGCACCGGAGCGGCGGTCGGCTACAACCTCGGCGGGGTCCTCGGGGGCGCGCTCACCCCGATCGCGGCGACGGCACTGGCCGAGCACGGGGGCCGGGTGCCGTGGGGCGTGGGCGCCTATCTGACAGTGATCGCCCTGGTGAGCCTGGGGTGCTTCGCGCTGCTGCCGGAGACGCGGCCGGCGCCGGTGGGGGTGGTGGAGCCGGCCCCTGGGTGAGGGAGTGCGAGCACGGGGTGAGGAAGGCCGGGCACGGAGTGCGGGAGTGCGGGCACGTTTCTTCCCCGGTTCGGTCGTCCGCCTCGCTATGGGTTGATCGCCAGCTCCAGGTACGCCGCGAACAGCACCAGATGCACGCCTCCCTGCAACGGGGTGGCCCGGCCCGGCACCACCGTGAGCGACGCGACGACGACCGTGAGGGCGAGCAGCACCATGTGGGTGGAGCCGAGGCCCAGGACGAGCGGGCCGGAGAGCCAGATGGACGCCAGGGCGACAGCCGGGATGGTCAGGCCGATGCTCGCCATGGCCGAGCCGAGCGCGAGGTTCAGACTGGTCTGGACGCGGTCGCGGCGGGCCGAGCGCAGCGCGGCGATGGTCTCCGGCAGCAGCACCAGCAGCGCGATGATCACACCGACCACCGCATGCGGCAGACCGGCCGCCTCCACACCGGACTCGATGGTCGGCGAGACGCCCTTGGCCAGGCCGACGACACCGATCAGCGCGAGACCCAGCAGGCCCAGGCTGATCCCGGCGGTGCGGGCGGAGGGCGCGTGGGCGTGGCCGTCGATGGTGATCACCTCGCCCTGCCGGGTGACGGGGAGGAAGTAGTCGCGGTGGCGCACGGTCTGGGTCGCGACGAACAGGCCGTAGAGGATCAGGGACGAGATCGCCGCGAAGGTGAGCTGTACGCCGGAGAACTCCGGGCCCGGCTTGCTGGTGGTGAAGGTCGGCAGCACCAGGCTGAGTGTGGCCAGGGTGGCGACGGTCGCGAGGGCGGCGCCGGTGCCCTCGGGGTTGAACACGGCGGTGCCGTGGCGCAGGGAGACCACCAGGAGGCAGATGCCGACGATGCCGTTGCAGGTGATCATCACGGCGGCGAAGACCGTGTCCCTGGCGAGGGTCGAGCTCTTGTCGCCGCCGTCCGCCATCAAGGTGACGATCAGTGCGACCTCGATGATCGTGACGGCGACGGCGAGGACGAGGGAGCCGAACGGCTCCCCCACCCGGTGGGCGACCACCTCGGCGTGATGGACCGCGGCCAGCACGGCTCCCGCGAGCACCGCCGTCACCAGCGCGACCACGACGCCGGGGAGGTCACGGCCCCAGGTGAGGAGCAGCAGGACGACCGCCACCACCGGCACCAGATACGTCCACCGAGTCGTGAGCGACCTGAGCCGAACGATCATGGAGCGATCCTCGCAGAGGGGGCCGGGCCCCGCACTCCGGCAGTGCGGGGCCCTGAGCTCGTCACTTGAACTCGGTGATCCCCTCGACGTCGCAGTCGGTGAAGGACGGCGGCCGGGTGCACAACGCGCCCATCTGCTGGGCGAACTTGGCGGTCTCGGGGCTGTCGCTGTTGGCCATGGCCTCCTCGTACGAGTCGAACTCGACCACTACCAGATAGCGGTTCGGCTGGTTGCGGTCCTTGAGGACGAGACGGTGCGTGGGGCCACCGCTTCGGCCCGCGAAGTGCTGGTCCATCTCCTGCGACAGCTGCCGCATCTCCTCGAAGCGGTCGGTCTCGAAGTCGATGATCTGAACGAACTTCTTGGTTGCGTCCACGCATTCCTCCACCGGGCCGTGGCTCTCCCGGGGCGGGAGTGCTCAGCACCCAACGAAGCACCGGGAGCGATATGCGGCAATTCATCCTGCGTCGCTCCCGGTGCTGGTTGTTCCTACGTCGGTCGTGGTCAGGCCTGGATGCTGTCCTTCGGAGCGCCTTCGCTCCGCGCCTGCGCCGCCTCGGCCGCCGCCTGCTTCCTGGACGCCCGCAGGCTGGTGATCGTGGTGACGACCAGGACCGAACAGATCACGCCGAGGGAGACCGGGATGGAGATCTCCGGGACGTGGACACCGGACTCGTGCAGCGCGTGCAGGACCAGCTTGACGCCGATGAAGCCCAGGATGATCGACAGGCCGTAGCTGAGGTGGACCAGCTTCTTCAGCAGGCCGCCGATGAGGAAGTACAGCTGCCTGAGCCCCATCAGGGCGAAGGCGTTCGCGGTGAAGACGATGTACGGGTCCTGGGTCAGGCCGAAGATCGCGGGGATCGAGTCGAGCGCGAACAGGACGTCCGTGGTGCCGATCGCCAGCATCACGACCAGCATCGGGGTCATGACCCGCTTGCCGTTCTCCTGGATCCACAGCTTGGTGCCGTGGTAGCGGTCGGCCACGCCGAACCTGCGCTCGACGGCCTTGAGCAGCTTGTTCTCCTCGAACTCTTCGTCCTCGCCGTCGGCCCGGGCCTCCTGGATGAGCTTCCACGCGGTCCAGATGAGGAAGGCGCCGAAGATGTAGAAGACCCAGGCGAAGCTGGCGAGGATCGCGGCGCCGGCGGCGATGAAGATCGCCCGCAGAACCAGGGCTATGAGCACACCGACGAGGAGCACCCGCTGCTGGTACTGCGAGGGCACGGCGAACTTCGCCATGATCAGGACGAAGACGAAGAGGTTGTCGACGCTCAGGGACTTCTCGGTGATGAAGCCGGCGAAGAACTCGCCACCGGCCTGGCCACCGCCGAAGACGAGCAGGCCGAGCCCGAAGAGTCCGGCGAGGGCGATCCAGACGACGGTCCAGATCCCGGCCTCCTTGATCGATACGTCGTGCGGCTTGCGGCCGATGAAGAAGTCGACCGCGATGAGGGCGGCAAGGCCCACGATGGTGAGGACCCAAAGGGTCACGGAAACATCCACTGCGCCTCCGGCAGGACGGAACGGCAAATAACCAGCGTCGTCGCGCTGCCGGAGGTCTCTTCCACCCACGGTGGGCCGACGCCCCGGGATCAGAACCCGATCTGATCCGTATTGACGGGTACGCCGCAGTCGACAGGGAGTACTCCCCTCCGTGAGAACAACAGTACCCCAATCACCAAGAAAAGGTAAAGCGATTGGCAAAAAAGATACAAGAGTGCAGGTCGGAGGACTTTACGTTTGCTTGGTGCGAGCGGCTGCCACCTGGGTGAGCACCTGCTGGAGCACCTGGCTGCCCGGCGGTACCAACGCCGGCTCATAGGTCCAGGCGTGACCGACCCAGGGGTCGGCGAGGTGGTCGTCGGGCAGCGGGGTCAGTCGCAGCAGCGAACGCCACAGGGGATCGAGCAAAGGACCGTAACCGGAGGCCTCCTCGCGGTCCGCGACCATCATCAGGTGGACGCCGACGGCCGGGCCCTCGTCCACGAGATAGCGCAGCTGGGTCACGGCCCGGTCGTCGAAGCCGTGCGGGAAGTCGTGGATGATCAGCAGCTGTTCCGCCGGGTCCAGACCGGGCGGCAGCGAGTCGGCCGCGCCACCGCGGACCGCCATCTGCATCAGGTCGACACGCTGGGTGAGCCGGGTCAGGACATCCGTCACCCCGGCGGCTCCCAGGGCGGGCGGCGCCGCGAGCACCCCGGCCTGCACCAGCGGGGCGAGTGCCTGGGCGCCCTCCCCGGCGGGGTCGATGACATGCACGCCGAACTCGCCCGCCGGGTGGACCGCGAGCAGCCGGGCCGCGATCGCCACCGCCGTGTCCAGCGCCAGGCGCCCCAGTTCGGCGCTGTCGGCGAACGGCTCGTCGATGAACCCGGCGGGTCCGCTGTCGATCCACAGACCGCGCTCCAGCGGCAGCCGGACCAGCATCGGGATGCGCAGCGGCTCGCTCTCGGGCAGGTGGAGGTCGCCCAGCCGCACGGCCATGGGGATCTCCATCGGCACCCGGTAGCCGTGCCAGACGGGGTTGTCCCAGCGCGCGTAGGCGGGCGGCAGCGCGGGCTCGACGACGTCGGCCTCGGCGGAGAGCTGGGCGAGGTCACGGTCCAGGGCCGCCCGGGCCTGCTCAACGAGTTGGGCGTGTTTGGCCTGGGCGGCCTCGCGCGCCGCGTCGCCCTGCCCGCCCAGCCTGCCGCGGGGGTCGGACAGGGCCTGATCGAGCTCCTTCTCCATCCGCGAGTCCGCGAAGTCGACGGCGCTGCGGTACGCGGCCGTGGTCCGGGCCAGGTCCTCGAACATGCCCCAGACCTGGTTGTAGAGCCGCTCGTCCATGGACCAGCCGGTCGCGTCGCCCGCTACGGGCTGTGCGGGCTGCCCGGGCGGGGTCGGAGGCGCGGTCGGCGGAGGTGGTGGCGGGGCTGCGGGCTGTCGGCCCGGGTGGCTGTAGTCGACCGGGGCGTTGGCGGCGGGGGTGGCCGCGGACGGGCCGGCGGCGGAAGGGACCTGCGGGGTTCCGGGGCCGGGCGCCCCCGGAGGGCCGTAGGACGAGGTGGGCTGCCCGGGTGTGTCGGAAGCCTGGGGAGCGTAGGGGGACGTCTGGTCCCGTGATACGGCACCGGGGGCGCTCTGGGGAGCGGGCCCGGGCGTCGGCGCCGCCGTCTGGCGGGCACGGTCGCCGTCGGCGGTGCGCTGCGGGGGCGCCGGGACGGCGCGGGCGAGGCTGCCGGCCACCGCCTCGTTGATGTGACCGGCGAGCCGGCCGGCCTCGGGCAGACCCTGGTCGGTGAAGAGCTCGGCGAGACCGCCCGCGTAGCCCTGGCCGACGGCGCGCACCTTCCAGGCGCCCTGCCGGCGGTACAGCTCCAGGGCGACGACCGCGGACTCGGCGTCCAGACCGGTGATCGTGTAGGTGGCGACCTCCGTGCCGTCGAGGCCGGTGACCGCCACGAACGGGGCGGCGACGGCGCCGAAACGGACCGGGCCGCCGACGCCGGTGGGCAGGGCGAGCAACACGTTCACCCGGTGCACGGCCTCCGGCATGGCGTCCAGGTCCACCGCGAGGCGGTGGTCGGCGGCCGCCTGCCGGGACACCTCCAGGCCCGGCAGGGAGGGCCTGCCGGGGTGCGCCACCCATTCGACGCCCCGGGCCCTGCCGTTCTCGTCGCTGAGCGAGGCCGAGGCCACGACCGGTGTGCCGGCCGCGACCCGGATCTCGAGACGGACCTGGGAGAGCGGGTGGTTCTGCCCCCGCACCAGCTCGGCCGCCATCGCGCTCGTCCCCCTGTGTCGCCGGTCTGTCGTGTACTGCTCGTCCGGTGGCCCTACAGGACCGGCAGGATCGCCGGCATCAGGTCCTGGAAGGTACGGCCGTTGGCCGGGATGCCGATGGCCGTCATCGTCCAGCCGGGGCCCGAACGGTGGACCTTCGCCATGATCTGCGCCGTGTACTGTCCGCCGCCGGCCAGCGTGTAGCGGGCGAGCTCCTGGCCGTTGGTCTCGTCGACCAGGCGGCAGAACGCGTTCTGCACTTCCTGGAAGGTCTGGCCCGTGAACGAGTTCACGGTGAAGACGATCTGGTCGATGTGGACCGGGACGCGCGCCAGGTCGACGAGGATCGCCTCGTCGTCACCGCCCTGGCCGACGCCGCCGACGAGGTTGTCACCGGTGTGACGGACGGAGCCGTCGTCGCTCACCAGGTGGCGGAAGAAGACGACGTCCACGGGCTGCTTGTCCGCGAACAGGACAGCGGAGGCGTCCAGGTCGATCTCCCGGGTGCGCGAGCCGAACAGGCCGCGTCGGGGAGCCGCCTGCCAGCCGAGACCCATGCGGACCGCGGTCAGGCTGCCGCCGTCGTTCTTCTGCAGACTGATGGCCTGACCCTTGGTCATGTTGACGGTCACGCGCCGATTCCCCTCTCGAACTGTCCCCTGTTGCCGCGGTGTGCGCGGTTGTCCAGAACCCTACGCAGGGGCACCGACAGTGCCGTACCCCGGCCCGTGCTTTGTGTCGGTCTTGCAACACAGTGCGCATCTGCCGGGATACGGCGGTGGTTCGACGGGCGTCAGGCCAGCCCCGCCTCTCTCATCTGGCGCAGTTCCTTCTTCATCTCGGAGACCTCGTCGCGCAGTCGCGCCGCGATCTCGAACTGGAGGTCGGCGGCCGCGGCCCGCATCCGAGCCGTCATCTCCTCGATCTGGTCGGCGAGTTCGGCCGCGGGGCGGTCGGTCGGGACCGTCTCCTTCGCCTTGCCCTTGGCCCTGCCACCGGCCGACTGGCCGCCGAGGGCGGGCACGGGGGCCTTGGCGCCCTTGCCGTCCTTCGACTTGCGGTAGCCGGAGCCGAGCAGCTGTTCCGTGTCCACGTCCTCGCGGGCGATCTGGGCCACGATGTCATTGATCTTCTTGCGGAGCGGCTGCGGGTCGATGCCGCGCTCCTTGTTGTACGCGACCTGCTTCTCCCGGCGGCGGTTGGTCTCCTCGATGGCCTTCTCCATCGCCGGGGTGATCTTGTCGGCGTACATATGGACCTGGCCTGAGACATTGCGCGCCGCGCGGCCGATGGTCTGGATCAGGGAGGTGCCGGAACGCAGGAAGCCCTCCTTGTCGGCGTCGAGGATCGCCACCAGGGAGACCTCGGGCAGGTCGAGGCCCTCACGCAGCAGGTTGATGCCGACCAGGACGTCGAACTCGCCGGAGCGCAGCTCGCGCAGCAGCTCGATGCGGCGCAGGGTGTCGACGTCGCTGTGCAGATAGCGGACCTGGATACCGAGCTCCAGGAAGTAGTCCGTGAGGTCCTCGGCCATCTTCTTGGTGAGCGTGGTGACCAGGACGCGCTCGTCCTTCTCGGTGCGCTGCCGGATCTCGTGCACCAGGTCGTCGATCTGGCCCTCGGTGGGCTTGACCACGACCTCCGGGTCGACCAGGCCGGTGGGGCGGATGATCTGTTCGACCGTGCCGTTCGCGCGCGAGAGCTCGTACTTGCCCGGGGTCGCCGACAGGTAGACCGTCTGTCCGATGCGCTCCTGGAACTCCTCCCACTTCAGAGGGCGGTTGTCGAGGGCGGAGGGGAGGCGGAAGCCGTGGTCGACGAGGGTGCGCTTGCGGGAGGCGTCGCCCTCGTACATCGCGCCGATCTGCGGGACCGTGTTGTGCGACTCGTCGATGACCAGCAGGAAGTCGTCCGGGAAGTAGTCCAGGAGCGTGTTCGGCGGGGAGCCGGGCAGGCGGCCGTCGAAGTGCATCGAGTAGTTCTCGACCCCCGAGCAGGAGCCGATCTGGCGGAGCATCTCGAGGTCGTACGTCGTGCGCATCCGAAGGCGCTGGGCCTCCAGGAGCTTGCCCTGCTTCTCCAGTTCGGCCAGGCGCTCGCCGAGCTCCTTCTCGATGTCGTTGACGGCCCGCTCCATGCGCTCGGGGCCCGCGACGTAGTGGGAGGCCGGGAAGACGTACAGCTGCTGGTCGTCGCTGATGATCTCGCCGGTGATCGGGTGCAGGGTGGAGAGGGCCTCGATCTCGTCGCCGAACATCTCGATGCGGACCGCCAGCTCCTCGTAGACCGGGAAGATCTCGATGGTGTCGCCGCGGACCCGGAACGTGCCCCTGGTGAAGGCCAGGTCGTTGCGCGTGTACTGGATGTCGACGAAGCGGCGCAGCAGCTGGTCGCGGTCGATCTCGTCGCCGACCCTCAGGGGGACCATGCGGTCCACGTACTCCTGGGGAGTACCGAGGCCGTAGATGCAGGAGACCGAGGCGACCACGACGACGTCACGGCGGGTGAGCAGGGAGTTGGTCGCGGAGTGGCGCAGGCGCTCCACCTCCTCGTTGATCGAGGAGTCCTTCTCGATGTAGGTGTCCGACTGCGGGACGTAGGCCTCGGGCTGGTAGTAGTCGTAGTACGAGACGAAGTACTCGACCGCGTTGTTCGGCAGCAGCTCGCGGAACTCGTTCGCCAGCTGGGCGGCCAGCGTCTTGTTCGGCGCCATCACGAGCGTGGGGCGCTGGAGCTTCTCGATCATCCACGCGGTGGTGGCGGACTTGCCGGTGCCGGTCGCGCCGAGCAGGACGACGTCCTTCTCGCCTGCCTCGATGCGCTTGGCCAGCTCGGCGATCGCCGTCGGCTGGTCGCCGCTGGGCTGGTAGGGACTGACGACCTCGAAGGGCGCCACCGTGCGTTCGATGTTGGAAACGGGCCGCATGGACTCCACCGTACGACCCGCCACTGACAATGCGGTCCGATCAGCGGTTCTGCGGGGTGTGGGTGCCGCGTCGGACGATCTCCCGGACCGGCCGCAGCGGGCGCTGAGCCGGGTGATGGACCGCGGGATGGGCCGGGACGCCCGGCTTCTGCTGGACGGGAGTCAGGTCGGGCTTCCCCATGATCATCAGCGGGTCGAAGATCACGACGACGGCGGCGATGAGGAGGAAGGCGAGCGGGCCGACCAGCATCGGCCACAGCAGATCGGCCGGCGACGCGCCCGAGGTCGGGGCGGAGGTGCCGTGCAGATGGACGGTGAGGGCCGCCATGCCCGTGTAGTGCATACCGCTGACCGCGAGCCCCATGACGAGGCTCGCGCCGACGCTCCACAGGAAGCCGCGGACCTGTCCGGCCGCCCACAGGGCCGCGGTGGCGGCGACCATCGCGATGACGACGGAGGCGCCGACCGTGAGCGTGTTGTATTCCAGCTTTCCGTTCAGGCGCATTCCGGCCATGCCGAGATAGTGCGTGGAGGCGATGCCCAGGCCGGTGATCGTGCCGCCGGTGAACAGCGCCGTGCCCCTCGCGCCCTTGCAGCCGACGATGAAGATGCCGACGCCGACCATGACGATGGCGAGGCCGAGGCTCGCGAACGTCGTGGGCTTGTCGTAGTGGATGGGCGCCTGTCTGACGGTGAACCCCATCATGGCGACGAAGTGCATGGTCCATATGCCGGAGCCGATCGCCGCCGCGCCCAGGGCGAGCCAGGCGGGGCGCGAGGACTGGGCGACGAGCAGGGATCTCGTGGTGCAGCGCAGTCCGAGCGCACCGCCCAGGCAAGCCATCAGATAGGCCACCAGCGGTGTGACGAGTCCGTAGCTGAATCCGTCGACCGTGCCTTGCATGCGCGGCTGCCCTTCCCGCCCTCTTACGTCCCGGAAATCCCTGAAATCCCTGAAATACGCCCCCCTCCCAGGGCCGCCCGAGCGGCCAGGGCTGAGGCAGAGAGTATGACCCCCACCGGAATGGTCGAACGATTTTCCGGCAAAGAAACACGTCGTTGCCCCAGTTGTGCGGCACCAGTGAGCGGACTTGGGCAACTCCATTCAATGTGTGGCCATTGTGTACCGCGTCGTCGTTGACTCTCTGCTGTCACAGTTGAGCTGTACGTGATCACCCGACGCGAGGAGTGCGTATGTACGCGCGCGCAGTTGTCGCCCTCACCACCGCGCTGCTGGGATTGGCCGCCTTCCTGCTGCCCGGTTCCGACGCCCGGGCGGGTGATGTCGGCGCGCCGCCGCTGGTGTTCGGTCACCGGGGCGCCTCCGCCTACGCACCCGAGAACACCCTGGCCTCCATCGACGAGGCGGCCCGGCTGGGCGTGCGCTGGGTGGAGAACGACGTGCAGCGCACCAAGGACGGCGAACTCGTCGTCATCCACGACGACAGCCTGCCGCGCACGACCGACGTCAAGCAGGTCTTCCCGCAGCGTTCGCCCTGGAAGGTGAAAGACTTCACGGCGGCCGAGATCGCTCGCCTCGACGCCGGGAGCTGGTACGGGCCGCGGTTCACGGGCACGCGCGTGCCGACGCTTGATCAGTACATGCGCGAGGTCGAGCACAACCGTCAGAGCCTGCTCCTGGAGATCAAGAACCCGGAGCTGTACCCGGGCATCGAGGGGCAGATCCTGAAGCTCCTCGCCAACGAGGGCTGGCTCGACCAGCGGCATCTGCACGGCCGGCTGATCGTGCAGAGCTTCAGCGCGGACAGTCTGAGGATCGTCCACGATCTGAAGCCGGCGATCAGAACGGCCTTCCTCGGGACGCCGACGATGGCCCATCTCCCGGAGCTCGCGACCTTCACAGACGGAATCAACCCCTCCTTCGGTTCGATCTCCACGGGTTACGTCTCCGCCGTGCACGCGTTCAAGGGGCCGCACGGCAAGCCGCTGTCGGTCTTCACCTGGACCGTCGACGACGCGCCCACCGCCCGTCGGGCCGTGCAGTACGGCGTCGACGGTGTCATCACCAACAAGCCGGACGTGATCCGGGCCGCCCTGCAGTCGCCCTGAGCCGGACCCCTCGAAAGCGGGCCGGCGTCGGCTCGCTCTCGGGCGTTGTCAGTGCCGGGTCGTACGGTGGGCGCATGGACAGCCATGGGGAGTACGGGCAGCGGGTCGTGTGGGCGGTGGTCGACACCGGGATCGGTCCGCTGCTGCTGGCCGCGACCCGCGAGGGCCTGGTCAACGTCGTGTTCCACGCCACGGACGCGGTGCGCGGCAAGGCGCTGGAGCGACTGGCGTCCCGGCTGGGCGGCGAGCCCGTCGAGGCACCCGACTCGCCGTTGCTGGCGGAGGCGATACGACAGGTCGAGGCCTACTTCGCGGGCGAGCGACGCGCCTTCGATCTGCCCCTGGACTGGTCGCTGATCTCCGGCTTCAACCGTCAGGTGCTGCGCGAGCTGGCGTCCGGTGTGCCGTACGGCGCGGTCGTGGGCTACGGCGACCTGGCCGGGCGGGTGGGCCAGCCGGGCGCGGCCCAGGCCGTGGGGACGGCGATGGGCTCCAATCCGCTGCCGATCGTCGTGCCCTGCCACCGGGTCGTGGAGAGCAGCGGGGGCATCGGCGGTTTCGGTGGCGGGCTGGAGACGAAGCGGAGGCTGCTCGCCCTGGAGGGCGTGCTGCCCGAGCCGCTGTTCTGACGCCGTTCCGTGACCGCCGGGCGCAAGACGATGGGGCGGTGGCGTGGAGGGCCACGCGCGCGCGGCCCCGCCGCCCCAGTCGTGGTGCCGGGCCTCTCAGTCGTAGTGCCGGGCCTCGAAGACGTTCCCGTCCGGGTCGCGGAAGTAGAAGCTGCGCTTGGCCGTGCCGCGGGCGCCGAAGGAGTCGTACCCGATGGCCGAGACGGGTACCGAGCTCTCCTCGAGTCGGCCGCGCAGTTCCTCGAAGTCACGAGAGGGCATGGCCAGGCAGACATGGTTGACCGGATGGCCCGAGCTGTCGGCGGCGCCGGGGAGCATCCTCATGCGTTCCGCCGTGGTGAGCGGCATGAGGTCGAGGATGGTCTCGTCGTTGAGCCGTACGGAGGGAAAGGACACCTTGCCCGCGGCGAAGTCGGTGAGCCGCACGGGTTCCATGCCGACGGTCTTCTCGTAGAAGTCGGCCGACGCCACCGGGTCGCGCACCCAGAGGACGACGTGGTCGAGACGTGCCGTGTTGTCCGTCATGTTCCCCAGGTTGGTGTCGTCCCCCACACACCGCAAGGGTTTGATCGGGCACGCCGTTCGCCAAGGATGAGGCGAGAACGAACGACAGGAGGCAGGGCCGTGGTGCTGGTGGTTTCCGAAGAAGTCCGCGAGGCGGTCGACGCGCGTCGACCCGTGGTGGCCCTGGAGTCCACGATCATCGCGCACGGGCTTCCGCGCCCGCGGAATCTGCAGGTGGCGCTGGAGTTGGAGGACGTCGTACGGCGGGAGGGCGCCGTTCCGGCGACGATCGCGGTGCTGGACGGGCGGCCCCATGTCGGCCTGGACAAGGAGCAGTTGGAGCGGGTCGCCAACGAGGACGGCATCCGCAAGCTGGGGCATCGGGATCTGCCGCTCGCGGTGGCGTCGGGCGCGAGCGGGGCGACCACGGTGTCGGCCACGGCGTTGCTGGCCGCGCTGGCCGGCGTGCGGGTGTTCGCGACGGGCGGGCTCGGCGGGGTGCACCGGGAGTGGACGGTGACGCAGGACGAGTCGGCCGACCTGGGGCTGCTCGCGCGGACCCGGATCACCGTGGTGTGCGCGGGCGTGAAGTCGATCCTGGATGTGCCGGCGACGCTGCAGCGGCTGGAGACGTTGGGTGTCGCGGTGGCCGGGTACGGCACGGACCGCTTCCCGGGCTTCTATCTGTCGGACTCGGGGCATCCGGTGGAGTGGACGCTGGAGAGCCCTGAGCAGGTGGCGGGTGTCATGCGGGCGCAGGACGCGATCGACGGGCCCGAGTCGGCGCTGATCGTCGCCAACCCGGTGCCCGAGGAGGAGCAGCTGGATCCCGAGCTGCACGCGCGCGTACTCGCCGACGCGCTGCACGCGTGCGAGGCGGAGGGGGTCACCGGGCAGGCCGTCACACCGTTCCTGCTCGACTACCTGGTACGGCACACCGACGGGGCGTCACTGACCGCCAACCTGGCGGCGGTACGCGGCAACGTACGGCTGGCCGCACGGATCGCGGCGGCCTGGGCCGGGGCGTGACGACGGGGTCGGGCGAGGCGGGGTCCGGCGGCGCGGTGGGGTCGGGCGGGGCCGGATCCCACGGCGTGACGGGTCCCCCGGGCTCGCGGGCCGGGGCCTTGCTGGTCATAGGGGACGTGATCACGGATGTGGTCGCCCGGCATCGCGGGCCCCTGGCCTCGGGGACGGACACGGCCGCCGCGATCCGGACGGTGCCTGGTGGGGCGGGTGCCAACGTGGCCTGCTGGGCCGCGCATTGGGGCTGCCCGGACGTGCGGCTGCTGGGGCGGGTCGGGACCGACTCGGCGGACTGGCACGAGCGGGAGCTGGCGGCGTCCGGCGTACGGCCGCGGCTGGTGGTCGATCCGGAGGCGGCCACCGGGACGGTGATCTGCCTCGTCGACGCTGGCGACGCGGCCGAGCGGACGTTTCTGACCGACAGCGGGGCGGCGGTGCGACTGGAACCCGCCGACTGGTCGGACGCGCTGCTGGACGGGGTGGCCCGGCTGCATCTCTCCGGGTACCTGCTGTTCTCCGAGTCGAGCCGGGCGCTGGTCGCGGTGGCTGTGAAGGCGGCACGCGCGCGTGGCGTACCGGTGAGTCTGGACCCCGCGTCGGCCGGGTTCCTCGCGCGACTGGGCGTCGACCGTTTCCTGGAGCTCGTCGCCGGGGTGGATCTGCTGCTGCCGAGCCGCGACGAGGCGTGTCTGCTCACCGGGTTGCCCGACGCGGCGGACGCGGCCGCGAAGCTGAGCCGGCATGTCCCCCTGGTGGTCGCCAAGCAGGGCAGGGACGGAGCACTGGTGGCCCGCTCCGGCGCGGTGTCCGCCCACGTACCCGCCGTACCGGCGAACCCCACGGACACCACGGGAGCCGGCGACGCCTTCACCGGCGCCTTCCTCGCCGCCCTGCTCGCCGGGGCGGAGCCGGAGGAAGCGGCGCGGGAAGGGTGCCGGGCCGGTGCGGAGGCCGTCGAGCAGGTGGGCGGGAGGCCGCAGAGGTCGGGGTGAGCGGCCACGGCGGCGGGCTACGGGACAGAGGGCTGGCCATCTGCGTTGTGCTGATGGCTGTTGCGGTGGCTCATGGGGACTGAGGTCGCGGCTCCGGTGGCTCACGGGACTGAGATCGCGGCTCCGGTGGCTCACGGGACTGAGATCGCGGCTCCGGTGGCTCACGGGACTGGGGTCGCCGCTGCTGCGGCTCTACGGGACTGGGATCGGCGCTGCGGCCGCTCTCAGAGACCGGGATCGCCGCTGCGGCAACTCACAGGGACTGACTTTGCCGCTGCGGGGCTGAAGAGGACCGCGGCACGGGTGAGCCAAGAGATGCCTTGTGCGGGGGACGAGCCGAGAGGCCTCCTGCAGGAGGGCCGAAAAGATCCCGTGCGGGGGGGCTGGCCGAAAAGGCCCCCTGCGGGGGTGCCGAGCCGAGGGCCCCACCGGGGTCCAGCCCCACCCCGCGACCAACCCCGACGCGCCGTACAGCGGTCCGCCCGGAGGGAGATCAGCGAAAGGCACTGCGCGAGGGGGCCGAGCCGAGAGGCCCCCTCCGGGACCAGCCCTGCACGGCGACCTGCCCGACGCGCGCCCGACGCGCCGTGCAGCGGTCGCTCCCCCTCCCCGCCGCCCAACACCTCTTCCCGCCGCCCTACGCCTTTCCCCGCCGCCCCACGCCTTTCCACGCCGTCCTACGCCTTCCGCCCCCAAGCCGAGATCATCGGGGCCGTGGCCAGGTCCATCGTGCCGGATGCCACGTTCGCGAGGTGGGTCTCGATGTCCTCGGCCGTGGCCAGGCCGGCCTCGATGAGTTGGCCGCCGATCTGGCGGATCGTGGCGGATTCGAGGGCAGCGCAGGCCGG
>Ga0182008_10000551_pt1 | contig 27840 bp, 24 predicted proteins | sample Sormic07211129_1_FD_120482 | JGI IMG/M metagenome (GOLD analysis project Ga0182008, IMG submission 120482) | Rhizosphere microbial communities from Sorghum bicolor, Mead, Nebraska, USA - 072115-129_1 metaG | ecosystem: Host-associated > Plants > Roots > Rhizosphere | place: USA: Nebraska...
CGTACTTCCTCTTCCATGCTCAGTTCCAGGCCGCCGTAGGCTTCCGGAATGGACAGGCCGAACAGGCCCAGTTCGCGCATCTGCGCCACGATGGCGGGCGGGATCGTGTCCGTTTCAGCCACCAGCGCCTCGTTCGGCACCAGCACTTCGCGCACGAAACGGGCGATGCTGTCGAGCAGGATGTTCAGGGTTTCTTCGTCGCGTATCATCGGGTTCCTCGGAGGCTATGTTGAGAGGGGGCGCGCAGTCTAACCGCGGCCCAGGTTTTTTTCCACTGTCTTGACCAGGGCGACCAGGCGCGGTCCCAGGTCCGATTCGAGTTTTTCGCGCGACAGCAAAAAGGCGGGGCCGCCGCAATTGAAGGCCATCACCTGTTCGCCGTCGGCACCCAGCATGGGCACGCCCACGGCATGCACGTCGTTCTGCCATTCGCCGGCCGAGATGCAAAAGCCCCGGTCCTGGTAATCCTTGAAGCCTTGCTCGATGCCGGCCTTGATGCGGGGCCAGCGTTCCGTCTCGTGCAGGCGCGCATGGTCCATCAGGTAGTCGCGCTCGGCCTGCGGCAGGATGCACAGCAGGGCCTTGCCCATGGCGGTCGTCATCAGGGGAATGCGCGAACCGACGTCGAGGCGCAGCGTGACGTTGGCGCTGCTGCGGCACGTTTCCACGTACACCATGCTGAGGCGGTCGCGCGTGCCCAGCGACACGGAGGCCTGCGCATGTTCGGCCAGTTCCTCCATCAGCGGGCGCGCCATCTTGCGCACGTCCAGGTTCGACAGCATGCGGTAGCCGAGGGCCAGCACGCCGGCGCCCAGCTGGTACTTGCCCAGGCTGTCCGAATAATTGAGGTAGCCGAGTTTGGTGAGGGTGTAGGTGAGGCGCGAAATTGTGGGCTTGGGGATGCCCGTGCGCTTGGCCATGTCCGCGTTCGACAGGAAGACTTCGCCGGGACGAAAGCACCGCAGCACCTCGAGGCCGCGCGCCAGCGCGTTGACGAACTGGCGGTCCTTGCCTTCTTCGTCATCGCTGAAGACGATGATTTCCGGATCTGCTGCGGCCTGAATATTTGTCATATTTGCATTCCTTTGCTGGCTCCCTGGAAATCAGTTTGCCTAGCCGACTCGCGCATGTCAACCGTTTTGTGAAACATTCGTTCGCACAGCGAAATGGTGCGGTGCATGAAAAATCGCCGGAAAATTGACTTGCGCGCCCGTTTTGCCTCTCCCCGCTTGAGCATCGCTATATACGTCTGTATATTGCGCTGTTGGATGACGGCCGCCGCACGAGTGGCCGCTTTTTTGCATATCGCTATATAAGGCGATATATAACGGAAGAGAACAAGATGACGATGGTGAAACAGGTAGTGGCAGGCGTCGTGATGCTGGCGCTTGCGCAGCAGGCGGCTGGCAAGGAAGACGTGGATGCGGCGACACCGTTCGTGCTGGGCACGGTGACGGTGATCGGCCAGCGCGAGCAGGGCCAGCTGGAACAGCCGGTGGGTGCGCAGGTGAGCCGCGCCGAGATGCGCCGCTTTAACCGCGACAACGTGGGCGACGCCCTCAACCTGCTGTCCGGCGTGTCGCTGTCGACCAATGCGCGCAACGAGAAAACCGTCGCCATCCGCGGCTTCGATGCGCGCCAGGTGCCGCTGTACATCGACGGCATTCCCGTCTACGTGCCGTATGACGGCTACGTCGATTTCAACCGCTTTACCACTAGCGACCTGGCCGCCATCCAGGTGGCCAAGGGCTTCAGTTCCGTGGCCTACGGCGCCAATACCTTGGGCGGCGCCATCAACCTGGTGTCGCGCAAACCGACGGCTTTGATGGAAGGCGATGCGTCAGTGGGATTCGGTTCGGGCAGCGAGCGCCAGGTGTCGGCCAACGTGGGCACGAACCAGGGCCTGTGGTATCTGCAGGCGGGCGTGTCCTACATCGACAGCGACGGTTTTCCCCTGTCGTCCGATTTCCGCCCTACGGCCACGGAAGACGGCGGCATGCGCAATAACGCCTATCGCAAGGACCATAAGGTGTCGTTCAAGGTGGGCTACACGCCCGATGGCGCGCATGCGGGCGATGAATATGCGCTCAGCTACTACAAGCAGCATGGCGAAAAGGGCCAGCCGCCATCGACGAATCCCGTCGGCGCGCGCTACTGGCAATGGCCGTACTGGAACAAGGAAAGCGTGTATCTCGTCTCGCAGCCGCGGCTGGGCCAGCAGGAACGCCTGAAACTGCGCCTGTATCACGACAGCTATGACAATGAAATCACGTCCTACACAAACGGCAGCTACGCGACCCTGAAGACCAGCGGCCAGGGCAGCGTCAGCGGCGGGCGCAGCATCTATAACGACCGCACGAACGGCGGCGCGGTGGAGCTCGAATCGTTCCGCCTGGCCGCGCACAGCCTGCGTTTTGTGGCCAGCTACAAGGCCGACGAACACCAGGAACTCGACGCCAGGGGCGTGCGCACCACCTGGTACAAGGATGCCCTGTGGACCCTGGGCGCGGAAGACAGCATCGCCCTGAACGCGGCGACGGAACTGTCGCTGGGCGCTTCGCGCAACGCGCTGCGCCCGGACGCCGTCTACAGCGCCGGCAATGCGTATACCTTGCCCAAGAATCAATCGGCCACCGACCTGCAGGCGGGCTTGTTCCACAAGACCGGACTTGCATCGCGCGTGTACGCCACCGTGGCGCGCAAGTCGCGCCTGCCGACCCTGAAGGACCGGTACTCGCAGCGCCTGGGCACATATATTGAAAACCCGGCCTTGCGCGCGGAACAGGCGATCAATTATGAGCTGGGGTATCAGGCAACCGTGCGCGGGCTGGCGCTCGATGCCGCCCTGTTCTACAGCGACGTGAAGGACAAGATCCAGAGCGTGGCGAATGTGGCGGGCGTGCGTGCGCAGATGCAGAATGCGGGCCGGGCGCACATCAGCGGCGTGGAACTGGGCGTGCGCGGCCGCGCCGGCGCATGGGGCGATTTCGGCGGCAACTACACGTACACGGACATGAAAAATGTCAGCGACCGCACCATCCGCCTGACAGACGTGCCGCGCCACAAGCTGACGGCGCACGCCGTGCTGCACGCGGCGCGCCAGGTCGACGTGGTGGCCATCGCGGAAGCGAACAGCGGACGCTGGGTCTCTAACACCCTGGAACTGGGCGGCTTTGCCACCGTGAACCTGAAGGCCGTGTACCGGCCCTTGCCGGCCTTGAGCCTGGAAGCGGGCATGAGCAACCTGGTTGACCGCAATTACGCGCTGGCCGATGGTTTTCCCGGCGCGGGCCGCACCTGGCTGGCCAATGCGCAATACCAGTTCTGAGTTTTCACTGTCATGAAAGGACACAGCATGTTGAAGAAAATATTCCTTGGTTTGGCTTCGGCCGCACTGCTGGCGGCGGCGCCCGCGTGGGCCGACCCGGCGCCCGCGCGCGACAACATGAGCCGCGCGCTCACCGTGACGGGCAAGGTGGCTACGCCGTTGACCCTGACGGCGGCCGACCTGCGCCGGCTGCCGCAAGCCAATGGCGGGGACATCGCCGTCACGCGCCACAATGGCGACAAGGCCGAAACCATCGCCAGTTATCGTGGAGTGCGCCTGCGCGACATCCTCGACAAGGCGGCGCTCGATGCGCCCGGCCACAACGACGTCAAGAAGCTCGCCATCATCGCCACGGCCACCGATGGCTATGCGGTGGTGTTTTCCTGGGGCGAGCTGTATAACGCGCCGGCCGGCGAGGGCGTGATCGTCTACTACGAAAAGAACGGCAAGGCGCTCGACGACAGCGATGGCGAGATCGCCCTGATCTCGGCCAAGGATATCCGCACGGGTCCGCGCCATGTGAAGTGGCTGAAGGGAGTCGAGGTGCGCAAATTGGTGGAATAGAGGCATGCTGGGGTCTGACCCGCCGGGTCAGACCCCAGAATTTTTCTAGTGGACTATTTACGCAAACATGGCACTTTTCATTGCTTGGCCCGCCACGTCGAACAATCCCCGCGCCTTTGGTGCCAAGCCCGGCATGTGTATCGATGCATGGATCATGCCGTCGAGCTGCACGCATTGCGCCGCCACGCCGTCGTCGCGCAAATACCGCGCATAGGCTTCGCCCTCGTCATGCAGCGGGTCGTACTCGCATACCAGCACCGTCGCCGGCGGCAAGTCCTTGAGCGACGTTGCCCGCAGGGGCGCTGCGTAGGCGTTTGCGCCGTCGGCCGGCTCGTTCAGGTAGGCCGACCAGCAAAAGCGCATCGCTTCCCGCGTCAGCGAATGGCCTTCCGCATAGCGCTGGTAGGACGGCGTGTCGAAGGCGAAATCGAGCGCCGGGTACAGCAGCAACTGGTGGGCCAGCGCGGGTCCCGCCTGGTCGCGCGCCATCAGGGCGGCGGCCGCCGCCAGGTTGCCGCCCGCGCTGTCGCCGCCCACGGCCAGCCGTTTCGCATCGATGCCCAGCATCTCCGCCTCGTCGGCGACCCAGCACAGGGCCCGGTAAAAATCGTTCAACGGCACGGGAAACTTGTGCTCGGGCGCCAGCCGGTAGTCGACGGAAACGATCACGCAGCCGGTGGCGTTGGCCAGCGCGCGGCATGGATTGTCGTACAGGTCCAGCGAGCACAGACACCATCCTCCGCCATGCGCGAAGACGATGGCCGGCAGGGGCTGGCCCGTGTCCGCGCCGGCCGGCACGTAGGCACGCACGGTCAGCGCATGCTCGCCCGGCACGATGTAGTCGCGCACCGACGCGACCTCTTCCAGTGGCCCGTGCAGCTGGCGCAGGCCCGTTTCCGTGGCCGCGCGCAGGTCCGCCAGCGAGGCGGGCGGCGGCGCATCTTTTATCTCTTCCAGCCAGGCGGCGATCAGCGGATCGAGGCTCATGCGTTGTTCCCTGATTTTTCTCCCGCCAGGAAGGGCAGCAGGTGGGCGATGAACGCTTCCGGCTGTTCTTCCATGATGAAGTGGCCGCATTCGGCGACGATGGCGCCTTTTAGATTGCCCGCCTTGCCCTGCATGGTCAGCAGCGGCGCGTCATTGGTCGCATGGTCGGCGCCGATGGCCAGCACGGGCATGGCCAGGCTGCGTTTTGCCCGTTCCAGATTTTGACGGATGGTTTCGGGTATGGCGCGGTAATAGGCGAAACCGGCGCGCAGGGCGCCCGGCGTGGCATACGCGTCCGCATACACGTCGACGGCGACCTTGTCGCGGCGGTACGACCAACGGTCGAAAATGAAGCGGATGTATTCGCGCTCCTTGCCCGCCGTGAGCATTTCCGGCAAATCGAGCACCTGATTGAACATGAAGTGCCACAGGAAGATGTTGTCGGACGGCGCGACAAAAATCGGCGGCGCCGGCGCCAGACCGGGAATCACGGCTTCCGTCAGCGCCAGTTTCGTCACGGCCTGCGGGAAGTCGCTGGCCAGCGCATAGCCGACCCACATGCCGATGTCGTGGCCGGCCACGTCGTATTGCGCGTGGCCCAGGGCCAGCATGGCGCGGTGCAGGGTGGCCGCCACGGCGCCCGTGTCGTAACCGCCGGCCGGGCGGTCCGAGTGACCGCTGCCGGGCGGATCGATGGCGATCGCCTGATAGCCATTGGCGGCCAGCGCCGCCATCACGTGGCGCCACGCATACCAGGTTTGCGGCCAGCCGGGGATCAGCAGCACGGGTTTGCCGGTGCCGGGACCGGCGATGACGCAATGCAGGCGCTGGCCGTCGATGCGGACGTAGTCGTGTATGAAGTCGTTCATATGTTTCCTTGATTAGTGATGCTGGATGCCCAGCAATTGTTGGATCTGTTGCGCGCTGACGGGAGCGCCGGCGAAGTCGTCGAAGATCTTGTCGGTGACGGGAATGATGTGGGCATTGATGAACGCAACGCCTTCGCGCGCACCCACCTCCTGGTCCTTCAGGCAGCACTCCCATTCCAGCGTCGCCCAGCCCGCGTAGTCGTTTTGCGCCATCTTTGAAAAAATCGCCTTGAAATCGACCTGGCCGTCGCCCAGCGAGCGGAAGCGCCCGGCGCGGTTTTCCCACGACTGGTAGCCGCCGTAGATGCCTTGCCGTCCCGTCGGATTGAACTCCGCATCCTTCACATGGAACATGCGGATATGGTCCTTGTAGATATCGATGAATTCCAGGTAGTTCAGCTGCTGCAGCACGAAGTGGCTGGGATCGAACAGCATCTTGCAGCGCGGGTGGCGGCCCACGCGTTCGTAGAACATCTCGAAGCTGATGCCGTCATGCAGGTCTTCGCTGGGGTGGATTTCGTAGCACAGGTTGATACCCTGTTCCTCGCACACGTCGAGGATGGGCAGCCAGCGGCGCGCCAGTTCGTCGAAGGCCGCTTCGATCAGGCCGGGCGGGCGCTGCGGGAACGGGAACAGGTATGGCCAGGCGAACGAGCCGGAGAACGTGCCCATGTCGGTCAGGCCCAGGCGTTTCGAGGCCATGGCCGCCAGCTTGACCTGTTCGATGGCCCATTCGGTGCGCGCGGCCGGCTGGCCGTGCAGATGTGCCGGCGCAAAGCTGTCGCACAGCGCATCGTAGGCAGGATGCACGGCCACCAGCTGACCGAGGATGTGCGTCGTCAGTTCGCTGATCACCAGGCCATGGCTGGCCAGCATGGCAACGAGGTCGTCGCAATATTGCTGGCTGTGCGCGGCTTGCGCCACGTCGAACAGGCGCGCATCCCAGGCGGGGATCTGCAGGGCCTTGAAGCCCATGCCGGCCGCCCACTCGGCGATGGCGGGCAGGGTGTTGAAGGGCGCCGTATCGGCGGCGAATTGTGCCAGGTGCAGGCTTGGTCCTTGGATGGTTTTCATATCGGCTCCTATTGTTTGTCGATCGACAAAGAATAGGCGAAATTTCCCGTCCGGTCAAGGCGTCGATGCAAAATAAATCGCGAAGGCGGGTTGCGTGCCAGGCGTTATACTGGCCGCCACTTCGCAAGCAGAGGATCAAAAGATGGCAGGAAGACCGAGGGAATTCGACCGCGCGCTGGCGCTGGCAAAGGCGCGCGACGCGTTCTGGACGCGCGGCTATGAGGGCGTATCGATGGCGGACCTGGTGGCGGCGCTGGGCATCGCCTCGGCGCGCATCTATGCGGCGTTCGGCTCGAAGGAGCAGCTGTTCCGCGAAGCCGTGGAGCTGTATGAAACGGGAGAAGGCGCGTTTGCCGTGCATGCGCTGGCGGCCAGCCTGAATGTGCGCGACGCGGTGGCGCGCATGCTGGAAGAAGCCGTGCTGCTGTACACGCGCAGCGGCCAGCCGCAAGGCTGCATGGTGGTCACGGCCGCCACGAACACGAGTGCGGAAAACGCGGGCATCGCCGACTGGCTGGCGCAGCACCGCCGCGCGCGCACGCAAGCCGTCATCGAGCGCCTGCGCGCGGCGCAACTGGCGGGAGAGTTAAAAGCGGAGGCGGACGTGCAGGCGCTGGGCGACTACTATGCGGCGCTGCTGCACGGTTTGTCGGTGCAGGCGCGCGACGGCATTCCGGCCGAACGGCTGCTGGCGCTGATCACGCCGGCGATGGCGCCATTGGCGCTGGAAATGCAAAAGCAGACTATCTAAGCGCTAGTGACCGTGCTTACGTCTTGACGTCGATCAGGCTGCCCAGTGCCTGGTCGGCCGCCTTGACGACATTCGCCGACAAATTAAAACCGGCCTTGTAGACGAGATTGTCGGTCAGTTCGGAAGCGAGGCCCACGCCGTTCGGCCGGCTTTCGGCCGCCTTGGCCGCGGTCGCATTGGCGCCGCTGACGCTTTCGCTGGCGGCCAGCTTGCGCCCTTCGACGGAGAGGGTGACGCCCGTGCCGGCCGGGCTGGCTTCCTGGAACTGGGCTTGCTGCGGCTGGAAGCCCGGCGTATTCGCATTGGCGATATTGTTGGCGGCCACATCCAGCGCGCGCTGGTTGGCGGTCAGCCCCGAGGTGCCGGTGGTGAGGGCGGATATGGACATGGCGACTCCTTCAGAAGGCTTCCAGTTTACTCCCGCCAGACGGAAAAGTGGTTGGTGCAAGGCAACAATTGTTCCCGCAGGTGCTAGCCGCAAAAAATATGTGCGTCACGTAATTTTTTTATATTGTTCTGTGGCATTCCACTGTCTAGACTGGCAGGGAAGTCATCCACGGAGTCCGCCATTTTCCACCTGCTTCGCCCCATTTTGCTGGGCTTGCTGCTCAGCCTGCCTTGCCTGTCCCTGAAAGCCCAGCTTGTTCACTCGCCCTTGCCGCTCGATGCGCGCCTGAACGAGCAGGTGATCATGGTGCCGGCCGGCGACGGCTTGCGCGAAACGCTGGAAACGACGGTGTTCCGCCCTGCCGGCCCCGGCCCGTTCCCGCTGTTGCTGATGAATCACGGCAAGCAGGCCGGCCCGGCCCGGCAGCAGCCGCGCGAGCGCTTCATCTATATGGCGACCGAGTTCGTGCGCCGCGGCTATGCCGTGATGCTGCCGATGCGCGCCGGCTTTGCGCGCTCCACGGGCGCCTACCGCGATTTCGGCTGCGACATGCTGGGCAACGCCCAGGGCCAGGCGCGCGACATGCTTGCCGCGCTGGCGTATGCGCGCCGCCAGAGCTGGGTCGACCCGCAGCGCATCGTCGTCGCGGGACAGTCGTATGGCGGCATGGCGGCGCTGGCGCTGGCCACCCGGATGGTGCCCGGCGTGCGCGGCGTGCTCAATTTTTCCGGCGGCCTGCGCGTCGACGTGCCGGGCTGCGACTGGCAAGGGGCGCTGGCCAAGACGTTCGCCACCCTGGGCGCCTACAACCACATTCCCAGCCTGTGGCTGTATGGCGCGAATGATTCGTATTTTTCGCCGGCGCTGGCGCGGCGGCTGTTCAATTCCTTTACCGGTTCAGGCGGCCGGGCGGAACTGCTGGCCTACGGCCCGTTCAAGCGCGATGCCCACCTGACCCTGGGCAGCCGCGACGGGGTGGCCGTGTGGCTGCCCGCCACCGAACGCTTCCTGCAGAAGATCGGCATGCCGGTGCGCCAGGTCTACCGCGTGGCCGACGCGCCGTCGCCGCCCGCCACGCATTTCGCGCCGCAGGACGATATCGCCGCCGTGCCCTACCTGGAAGAGCAGGGCCGCGCCGCCTACCGCGTCTTCCTCGAGAAAACCGCGCCGCGCGCCTTTGCCCTGTCGGCCAGCGGCGCCTGGGGCTGGGCCGAGGAGGGCGAAAGTCCCGATGTGCGCGCACTCGCTTCGTGCCAGCGCCGCAGCAGCCTGCCATGCCAGCTGTATTCGGTCGACGAAAGCGTTGTTTGGCCGGTCGCCGGCGCCAGTGCGAGCGCCGCCGGCGGCGCGCAATAGGCCGCCGCGCACGATAGTTGTCGCCGAAACGGGGGATGGGCGAATATACTAGGCGAAAAGGGAAGCGTTGCGCTTCCCGTCCGCCCTTATCATCAGCGAGAATTCACCCTTATGGCGTCATCCCCAGAAAACCTCAGCATGGCCGTGTTTTGCGACTTCGAGAACGTCGCGCTCGGCGTGCGAGATGCAAATTACGAAAAATTCGATATCAAGCCCATCCTCGAACGCTTGCTGCTCAAGGGCAGCATTGTTGTCAAGAAGGCATATTGCGACTGGGACCGTTATAAAAGTTTCAAAGGTACCATGCATGAGGCGAACTTCGAACTGATCGAAATTCCCCACGTGCGCCAGTCCGGCAAGAATTCGGCCGACATCCGCCTCGTCGTCGATGCGCTGGACCTGTGCTACACCAAGGCCCACGTGAACACCTTCGTCATCATCAGCGGCGATTCCGACTTTTCGCCGCTCGTGTCGAAACTGCGCGAAAACGCCAAGCAGGTGATCGGCGTGGGCGTCAAGCAGTCGACCTGCGACCTGCTGGTAGCCAATTGCGACGAATTCATTTTCTACGATGACCTGGTGCGCGAAAGCCGCCGCACGGCCGCCAAGCGCGACGCGCGCGAAACCCCGGCGGCCAAGCGTTCGCCCGACGAAGAAGTGCGCCGCAAGGAAAAATACGAGTCGCGCAAGACGGAAGCGATCGAAATGGCCGTCGCCACCTTCGACGCGCTCGTGTCCGAGCGGGGCGACAGCGGCAAGATCTGGGCCTCGATGCTGAAGGAAGCGATCAAGCGCCGCAAGCCGGACTTCAGCGAATCGTATTACGGTTTCCGCACCTTCGGCAACCTGCTGGAAGAAGCGCAGACGCGCGGCTTGCTGGAATTTGGCCGCGATGAAAAATCGGGCGCCTATGTCTACCGCAGCAGCGGCCTGGTGCCTGTCACTGCGCCCGTGAACGGGGAAGCCGCCAGTGACGTCATCGCCAATGGCGAAGCCGGCGTGACGGCGGAAGAGGGCAACCACCGCGATGGCGGCAGCCGCCGCGATTCGCGCCGCAATGGCCGTGGCGGCCGCAAGCAGAACGAGCAGCGCCGCGGCGAGCCCGCGCCACAGGCTTTCGTGCCCGTGGCCGACGCCGAAACAACAATCGTCGAGCAATATGCGCCGGCGCCGCAGCCGGAGATCGTGCATGAAGTGGCCGAAGCCGTGGACGCGGTGGCCGAGGTGGTGGCGGAAGAGGGCAACGCCAAGCGCGGTTCGCGCCGCAATGGCCGTGGCGGCCGCAAGAATGGCGATGGCGGCCGTGAAGCGCGCGCCGAGGTGGTCGAAGTGGCTCCAGCGCCTGAACCGGTGTCCGAGCCGGTAGCCGAAGTGATCGTCGAAGCCGTCGCCGAAGCGAAGCCGAAGGCCAAGCCGCGCACGCCGGCCCGCAAGACGGCAGCGGCGAAGAAGCCGGCCAGGAAGGCGGCCGACGCCGTGGCGGAAGCGGCGCCTGTGATTGAGGCGGCGCCGGTGGAAGTCGTCGTGGCGGAAGACAAGCCGGCCAAGGCGCCGCGCAAGACCCCGGCACGCCGTCCCGCGCGCAAGAAGGCGGAAGTTGCTTGATTGACACCCGCAACGTAAGGCTGGGGTCAGACCCGACGGGTCTGACCCCGGGTGTCTGTTGCGTCTTAGCAAAGCGGTGTTAAGCATGTACCACGGTGAACGGTTCAACAGCATTTCCCATACGGTGGGCGCCGCGCTGGCGGCCATCGGCGGCGTTATCCTGATCGTCGCGGCGGCCCGCACGGGCGATCCCTGGAAAATCGTCAGCTGCAGCGTGTATGCGGCCATGCTGCTGACCCTGTACCTCACTTCCACCCTGTACCACAGCGTGCGCGGCAAGGCCAAGGCCGTGCTGCAGCGGCTTGACCATTGCGCCATCTACCTGCTCATCGCGGGCACCTACACGCCCTTCATGCTGGTGACCCTGCGCGGGCCGTGGGGCTGGTCGCTGTTCGGCGTCGTCTGGGGTCTCGCGCTGTTTGGCATCGTGCAGGAATATGTGTACGCGAAAGGCGCGCGCATCCTGTCGCTGGTGATTTACGTGGCCATGGGCTGGCTGATCGTCATCGGCATCAAGCCGCTGCTGGCGGCGCTCGAGTGGAACGGTTTCCTGTGGCTGGTGGCGGGTGGCCTCTGCTACACGGGCGGCATCGTCTTCTATGCCACCGACCACAAGCTGCGCCATGGCCACGGCATCTGGCACTTGTTCGTGCTGGCCGGCAGCAGCTGTCATTTTATCGCCATTTTGTTCTACGTTGCCTGACGTTGCCTGTAATCATAACTGTTGCCGTGATTCCATTATAATGGCGGGATCTGTGAAATTAAGGCAACAATGGACATCAACTCGGACGACCTGAAAATCTTCGTCACCGTCATCGACAGCGGCACCCTGAGCGCGGCCGCCGTGCACCTGGGGCAAACCACCTCGGGCGTCAGCCGCGCGCTGTCGCGCTTGGAAGACAAGCTGGCCACGTCGCTGCTGACGCGCACCACGCGGCGCATGGAGCTGACGGAAGAGGGGCAGCTGTTCCTGGACAAGGCGCGCGCCATCCTCGCCTCGATGGAGGACGTGGAAGAGTCGATCCGCATCCGCCGCCAGAAGCCGGCCGGGCGGCTGTCCGTCGATGCCGCTTCGCCCTTCATGCTCCACTGCGTGGTGCCCCACGTGGCCGAATTTCGCGCCATGTACCCGGACATCCGCCTGGAGCTGACCAGCAACGACCAGATCGCCGACCTGCTCGAGCACCGCACCGATATCGCCATCCGCATCGGCGCCCTGGTCGACTCGACCCTGCATGCGCGCGCGCTGACTGCCAGCCCGCTGCACGTGCTGGCCACGCCCGCCTACCTGGCGCGCCACGGCGAACCGGCCACGCCGGAAGCGCTGTCCGGCCATGCGCTGCTGGGTTTTGCCCAGTACGAACTTGGGAACAACTGGCCGCTGCGCCACGAAGCGGGCAACAGCCTGCAGATCGTGCCCGCGCTGGCCGCCTCCAGCGGCGAAACCCTGCGCCAGCTGGCCCTGCACGACCAGGGCATCGTCTGCCTGTCCGACTTCATGACGAAGGACGATATCGCCGCCGGACGCCTGGTGAAAGTGCTGCAGCCGTTCTACACGGGCTACCGCCAGCAGATCCACGCCGTCTACTACCGCAACACGCAGCTGGCGCAGCGCATCAGCTGCTTCCTCGAATTCCTGCAGCACAAGCTGTAGGCCGGGCATGAAGGAAAAGGGCATGCAGTGTCCGACCTGCGGCGAATACGGCGACCTGATACTTGCGAAAGTCGGAAAGACGGGGCAGGAGGTGGCCGCTTGCACCGAATGCGACAAGCTGCGGGCCGAGCCGGGCAGCGCGCCCGGCATCGACGCCAGCGAGGGCGTGTAGCAGTTTCTGGCGGCAGCCGGCCTCGCTGACGACCGGGAGGAACTGGCGCTGCGCGCACGCCGCGTCAGGCTATGGCGTTCGTTTCCTTCGTTTCGGCCCGCAGCAGCAGTTCCACCTCGTGCGCGGGCAGCGGATGACTGAAGTAATAGCCTTGCGCCTCGTCGCAGCCATGGCGGCGCAGGTAATCTAGCTGCTCGGCCGTTTCCACGCCTTCGGCCACCACGCGCAGTTTCAGATTGTGCGCCAGGGCGATGATGGAGACGACGATGGCCGCGTCGTCCGCGTCGCGCGCCACGTCGCCGACGAAACTGCGGTCGATCTTCAGCACGTCGATGGGGAAGGTGCGCAGGTAGGCGAAGCTGGAATAGCCGGTGCCGAAGTCGTCGATCGACAGCTGCACCCCCAGCGCCTTCATGTCGTGCAGCTGGCTGACGGCCAGCGCCACGTCGTGCATGAACAGGCTTTCCGTCAGTTCCAGTTCCAGGCAGGCGGGCGGCAAGCCCGTTTCCAGCAGCACTGCGGCGATCGAGGCGACCAGGTTCGGTTCGTTGAACTGGCGCGCCGACAGGTTCACGGCCAGGCGCAAGGTGTCCAGCCCCGCCGCATGCCAGCGTTTCACCTGCGCGCACGCCTCGCGCATGACCCAGGCGCCGATCGGCACGATCAGGCCCGTATCCTCGGCCAGCGCGATGAAGCGCTGCGGCGCCACCATGCCCAGGTCCGGGTGCTGCCAGCGCAGCAGCGCTTCCACGCCGACGATGCGCCCGCTGGCCAGGTCCACCTGCGGCTGGTAATGCAGCACGAACTGCTCGCGTTCGAGCGCGTTGCGCAGAGCCGTCTCGATGCGCAGGCGCTCCAGCGTCGCCTGGTTCATGGCCGTCGTGTAGAACTTGATGTTGTTGCGGCCCTGTTTCTTGGCGCAGTACATGGCGATGTCGGCCTGCTCGATCAGGTTCTGCGTCTCGCCATTGAGGGTCACGTCGCCGGGAGCGTCGTAGCGCGACATGTCGTAGACGGCCACGCCGATGCTGCAGGTGACGAAGAATTCCTTGCCATCCAACAGTACCGGCTGGGCCACGGCATCCATCACGCGCTGCACGATGGCGGCGCTGAGTACTTCGTCGGCCTGTTCGCACAGGATGGCGACGAATTCGTCGCCCGACAGGCGCGCCACCGTATCGGTTTCGCGCAGGCTGGCCTGCAGCCGCGTGGCGATGGTTTTCAGCAGCAGGTCGCCGGCCTTGTGGCCCAGGCTGTCGTTGACGAACTTGAAGCGGTCGAGGTCGATCAACAGCACCCACAATGCGCGGTTCTTGCGGCGCGACAGGGCCATCGCTTGCGCCAGGCGGTCGCGCAGCAGGGCGCGGTTGGGCAAGCCCGTCAGCACGTCGTGGTGGGCGATGTGCTGGATTTGCTGCTCGGCCAGCTTGCGTTCCGTGATTTCGGAACCCGTGCCCCGGTAGCCGCGAAATTCGCCCAGCTCGTTGAACAGCGGTTCGCCATTGATGCTGAACCAGCGCAGCTGGCCATCGCGGTCATGCATCGCATATTCGAGGTTGGAAAATGGCAGGTGCGCTTCCAGGTTGGCGATATGCTGCTTGCCCCAGCGCGAATTGCGCATTTCCGGGTTGTTGTCCCAGCGCGTCATGCCGATGAAGCGTTCCAGCGGCATGTTCGACTTGTCCGTGAATCCGCTGGTGATGTGGGTGAAGCAGAAGTTCACATCCTGTTCCCAGTACCAGTCCGAGGACAGGGCCAGCAGGCGGCGGAAGCGCTTTTCGCTTTCCTGCAGGGCGCGCTCCGTGCGCTGGCGCGCCCGCACGTCGGCGCTGAGCAGCTCGTTGCTGCGCTTGAGGTCGGCCGTGCGCTGCTCCACCAGCAGCTGCACGCGGCGCGAACGCTGTGTCAGCGACTGCACGAAGGCGGCTGTCAGCATGCTGAACAGCAAACCCGTGATCAGGGTGAACAGGGAACCCAGATGGTCGGCCAGGAAGGGGCGCGGATGGGCCACCACGCGCACATGCCACGGCCGGCCGGCGGAAATGAAGGCCCGGTCATAGTGGCTGTGGTAGGCGAAGTGCAGCCAGCGCGGCAGCGATTCCCAGGCGCCGTCCGGCTCGTCGGCAGGCGCCCGGCCATGCCGGAAGATCAATTGGCGCGGGTCGGCGCCGGCGTCGGCGTAGACGCTCAGTTCGAGCTGCGGGTCGCCCAGCAGGTCGGCGCCGGCGAGGATTTTCTGCACCAGTTCCCCGGCCCGCACGATGACCGCCGTATCGCCGATCAGTGCCGCGCGCCGCTGCTGCACCGTCTGCAGGGGCACGCCGTGGCGGTACACGGGACGCACGATGACGAAGCCCTGCTGCGGTCCCTGCGCCAGGGCCAGCAGGCCGGTGGCGGTGGTCTGGCCGCTGATGATGGCCTGTTCCAGCGCGCGCGCCAGCACGCCGTTCGGGCTGACGTTCAGGCCGAAGGCGGGGCGGTTGCCCTGCATGGGTTCGAGGTAATCGACCACCAGGTAGGTGGCGCGCGTCGTCGCGGGCACGACGACGCCATCGCGCATTTCCGTCATGGCGTAATCGGGTGCGATGCGTCGCAGCCCGGCCTCGAAGGCATCGCGCTGGGCATGCGGCACGATACGGTGGAAATTGAAGGCCTGGATGAACGGGTGGCGCTGCAGCAGCGGCGTGGTGAAGGCGTGGAACTGCTCGCGCGTGACGGGCACGACGGCGGCAAACAGCTGGTTCGTCGTGGTCAGCACCTCGACGGCGTCGTCGAGTCCCTGCTCGATGGCGGCCACCCTGGCGCCGGCGCGCTGCTGCAGGCTCAGGCTCATCTTGTCGTATTCGAGCTGGCTGATGGCGACGAACAGCACGGCCGTCACGCTGACGCCGCAGGCGAAGGTCAGCGCGGCCGCGGCGGAAATCGACAATGGCAGGCGGCCATGCAGCATGGGTTTTCCTATCTCACTTCATGGACACAATTGCTCGGCAGCACCTGCGGGCCCGCGCAGGCCGTAGTTTGTCATAAACCACATCCATCATGCGAATTTTGCACCAGATCGCTGCTAATAAGCAACAATATCTATGGCCATGGCGGGCGACTATCAGTTGTTGCGTGCGCTTGATTGCCGGCGCAGGCGCCACAGTTGCCATGCCGGCAGCAGCCGGTTCAGGAAAGCCAGGCCTGCGGCGCGGCGCCAGCGCACCAGGCGCACGACGCGCACAGCGCGGCCCGCCCCGAGCTTGTCCGGCCTGGCGGCGAAGATGATGCGGTTGTTGCCGGCGATGCCGTCGAAGTGGCACACGGCGCCGCGGAAGGTGAGCATCAGGCGCGCCAGCATGGCGGGATAGTGCTCGTCATAACTGAACAGGTTGGCCACCAGCACGCCGCCCGGCAGCAGGGCGCGCAGGCAGTCCGCATAGAAGCGCGCGCTGCCCAGGGCGGGCGGCAAGCCCGTTTCGTCGTAGCCGTCGAGCAGCAGCACGTCGGCGCAGCCCGGATGCTGGCGGATATAGCTGACGGCATCCGTTTCGATGATGCGCAGGCGCGCGTCGTCGGGCGGCAGCATGAACTGCTCGCGCAGGGCGATCACGTCGGCGCGCAATTCCAGCACCGTGATGCGGGTATCGGGCAGGTGGCGGTGGCAGAATTTCAGCAGCGAACCGCCGCCCAGGCCCACCATCAGGATGTGCCGGGGGCGCGGCACGAACAGGGTAAAGCACATCATGGCGCGCGCATAGCGCAGCAGCAGATGGTCGGGGCGCGACAGCAGCATTTCGCTCTGGATCATGCCTGGCTGGAATTCCAGGCGGCGCCGGTCGCCACAGGTATGCACCTGCGGGGCAAGCGGGGTGGTGCTTCTGTTTTCCGGCATGGGGCGACTTCGCTGAGTGGACTGGGGAGATGCTTTGTTGCATTCAGAGAAATCTGATAAGCTCCCGTGAGCATACCCGATTAATCCGCGCCGAGCATGCGTAATGGCACGCGGCGGCACGGCCGCGCAGTCGGGCACCATGGAGACAAGCATGTTTTTGGATCACCCCATTATTACGGCGACGAATAGTTTTACGGAGCCTGACCGCATCGAACGGCTGACGCGCGTGTACGGTTACGCGGCGGCGCTTGCCGACCAGGCCGCCAATCTCGGCTTCATTGAAAAAGTGGCGCAGATCCACGATCACAAGGGCACACTCATCGTGTTCTGGCACGAGGCGCCCAGCGAAGTGGAAAAGCAGTATTTCGTGCAGGCGTGGGCCAGCAAGATCGGCGACGGCAGCACCAATGTCGAACACGAAATCTGAACCAGCGTGCCGCGGCGGCGCGGCGATGGCGTAGCCCATGGATATCAAGACCCTGGTACTGGCCCTGGCGCTTGGCAACCTGAGCCTGTGTGCGGCCCTGTTCTTCTTCGAATACGAGCGCAAGAAGTCGCTCAGCATGTCCACCTGGGCGGTGGCCAAGCAATGCCAGGCCATCGCCTGGTGTCTGCTGTATTTCCGCGGCGTGCTGCCCGATTTCCTCTCCATCCTGCTCGGTAACAGCCTGCTGTTTGCCGGCATGGCGCTCGATGCGGGCGCGCTGTGGCAGGCGGCCGGGCGCAGCGGCTGGCGCCGTTATGTCTTGCCGGCGCTGGGCCTGGCGGTGGCCTTGTTTGCCGCCTGCTACCTGTTCGACGTGGCGCCGCTGTTGCGCAGCGCCGGCGGTTCGCTCATCGTGGCCGGTTTTTTCCTGGCCGGCGTGGCCGCGCTGTGCCTCAAATGGCGCGAGGCGAGCATGCTGCGCCGCTTCCTCGTCGTCAGCATGGGCATTTTGTCGCTGCTGATCGCCGCGCGCGGCGTGCTTGCCGCCGCCGTCCCCGGTTTCGATGCGGAGCTGATGCAGCTGGCCGGCTTCGGCGCCCTGTACCTGATGATGCTGACGAATGCCTTCGGCTATCTGCTGTTGTCGCGCGAAAAACTGGGCGGCGAGCTGGCGCGCCTGGAAGTGCTCGACGCGGCTACGGGCGTGCCGAACCGGCGCGGCTTTTACCAGGCGCTGGCGCCATGGATGGCGCTGGCGCGCCGGCCCGGCTTGCCGACGGCGCTGGTGGTGCTCAATATCGACCACTTCAAAAGAGTCAACGACAGCTATGGACATCCGGTGGGCGATGCGGTGCTCAAAACCATCGTCGATACGTGCCGCCAGCAGCTGCGCGACAGCGACCTGATGGGCCGCCTGGGCGGCGCCGAATTCGCCATCCAGTTGCCGCGCACCACCCTGGCCGATGCGCTGATGGTGGCCGAGCGCATCCGCGCCGCCGTCGAAGCGCTGCCCGTCAAGACGGAACGCGCCGTGCTGCAACTGACGGCCAGCCTGGGCGTGACCACCATCCGCGCCGAAGACAGCACCGTCAGCCTGTTCAAGCGGGCCGACGAGGCGCTGCAGGCGGCCAAGCAGGCGGGCCGCAACAGGGTGGTGGAGGCGCAGGGCGCCAGCACCCTCGATATCTAAACCGAATTATTTCTTGCGCGAGCCCAGCCAGCTGGGTTCCTTGCCGCACTCCTTGGGCAAGAACAAGGCGTCGAGGCCGGGATCGCAGCGCCGGTCCTGCGCCTTCACCGGCTCCACGCTCAGCCATTCGCTCTTGGGCAGTATCTTTTCTTCGCGCGGCGCCACCGGTGGCGCGGGCGGCAGGCTGTCTTGCCAGCGTGCCTCTGCGGCAGGCGCAGGCGGTGTGGCCCAGTTCGCGTCAACCTGCGCTTCGCGCACCGGCGGTGTGTCCGTGTCCGCGTGTGCGGCGGCGCACAGCAGGCTGCCCGCGAAGACGAACATGCACATGGCGGTGCCGTTTATTGAAATCATGGTTAGTCCTTGGTCGGTGCCGGGAGGGCGTGCCCTGCAGTATGACGGCGTCAGGAAGCAAAAAGACAAGAAAATTGCAACGGCATGTTACCAAAGGGACTATAGTTACTGGTAGCGAGCAGGTGCACTCTGGCAAGGTGATGGAGAGGCGGGCCAGGCGCGGGGCGCCGGCACCCGGACATGTGCATTCCCTAACATTCATTTAAGCTAGGCAAGTTATGCTGTGGCATGCACGCCAGGCTGTCCTTTGCCGTCCGCACCGCGCCCCTCTTTTTTTACTCTTGCCAGGCTCATAATGAAAATGCTCAAATCCCTGCCTGTATGGCCGCTCGCCGCCCCGCTTGCCGGCTGGTTGTTCCTGTTCGGTTCCACCTTCAATGTCGGCGGCTACTATCAGATCCTGCTGGTGGCTGGCCTGATCGGCAGCGTGCTGGCCGCCGTGTACCACGCGGAAGTGGTCGCGCACCGCATCGGCGAACCGTACGGCACCCTGGTGCTGGCGCTGGCCGTGACCCTGATCGAAGTGGCGCTGATCGTCTCGCTGATGTTGGCCGGCGGGCCGGAAACGACGGGGCTGGCGCGCGACACCGTGTTTGCCGCCATCATGATCATCTTGAACGGCATCGTCGGTATCTGCCTGCTGCTAGGCGCCGGGCGCCACCGCGAGCAGACCTTCGGCCTGCTGGGCGTAAGCGCGTCGCTGGCCACCTTGGCGGCGATCGCCATCCTGACCTTGGTGCTGCCGAACTACACCTCGAGCGCCGCCGGCCCGTACTACAATTCCAGCCAGCTCATTTTTATCGCCGTTATCTCGCTGGTCCTGTATGGCACCTTCGTGCTGGTGCAGACGGTGCGTCACCGCGACTACTTCCTGCCCAAGGAAGCCGTCGGCGACGAAGAGGTGCATGCGGCGCCGCCCACGCCCACCGTCGCCTGGGTCAGCGCCGGTGCGCTGCTGGTGTGCCTGGGCGCCGTGGTATTGCTGGCCAAGTCGCTGGCGCCCGCGCTGGAGACGGCGATCGCCGCCATGGGCGCGCCGAAAACCCTGGTCGGCATCGTCATTGCCGCCATCGTGCTGCTGCCCGAAGGCCTGGCCGCCGTGCGCGCCGCGCGCGCGAATCGCCTGCAAACGAGCTTGAACCTGGCGCTCGGTTCCGCGCTGGCCAGCATCGGCCTGACGATACCCGCCGTGGTGGTGGTGTCGCTGGCCACGGGCCTGACCATTACGCTGGGACTCGATATCAAGTCGACGGTGCTGTTGTTGCTGTCGCTGATGGTCGCCACCCTGTCGCTGGGCACGGGCCGCACCACGGTCATGCAGGGCACGGTGCACCTGGTGATTTTCGCCGTGTACCTGTTCACCACCATCGTCCCGTAAGCTGCCGCACGGCTGCCGTTTTGTCACAATCCTGTCACGCCGCTGTCATACGATGAGGGTAGTGTGGTAGGATTTTTAAATCGTTTAAATGATTTATATAGTTTAGCAACTGAATTTGCCAACTTTTTCAGTTGGCACAGTCATGACAAGACAAGAGGCCAGTATGTATGCAGCGGTGGACCTGGGGTCCAACAGTTTTCGTTTACACGTCGGCAAGCATGATGGCGACACCATCCGCGTGGTCAAGAGCGTGCGCGACCCGATACGCCTGGCCGCCGGCCTGGACGCCAATGGCGACCTGACCGAAGCGGCCATGCAGGGCGCGCTGGCCTGTCTGCAGCGCTTTCGCGCCATCCTCGCCGGTTTCGAGCTTGAAGCCGTGCGCGTGGTGGCTACGTCGGCCATGCGCGTGGCGCGCAACGGCGCCGTCTTCCTGCCGCTGGCCGAGCAAGCCATCGGCTACCCGATCGAAATCATCTCGGGCGAGGAAGAGGGGCGATTGATCTACATGGGCGTGGCCAATGCGCTGGCCATTCCCGGCGAACGCCGGCTGGTGATGGACATCGGCGGCGGTTCGACGGAACTGATACTGGGGCGCGGCAACGATATCGAACGCGTGGAATCCTTCAGCCTGGGCACCGTCAAGCAAAGCCTGTCGTTCTTCATCGGCGGACGCATCGATGCGCCGTCGTTCGAGGCGGCCATCCTGTCGGCGCGCAGCCATTTCGAGGATGCCGCACCGCCATACCATCCGCAGCACTGGAAGACGGCCTACGGCTCTTCCGGCACCATCCGCACCATCGCCGACATCATCGCCCGCAACAAGCTTGGCGACGGCTTGCTCACGAGCGTCAGCCTCGATGCGCTGGCGCGCCGTTTCATCGAACTCGGTCACACCAGCCGCATCGACATGCCCGGCTTGCGCCCCGACCGCGCCAGCACCATCGTCGGCGGCCTGGCCATCTTGATCGGCCTGTTCCGCGAACTGGCGATTCCCGCCATGACGCCGATCGAGGCGGGCCTGCGCATGGGCGTGATGTGGGATTTGTACCTGCGTTCGACCAAGCGCGACCGCCGCGAACAGTCGGTGCAGGGCTGCATGGAGAAATTCCACATCGACCAGCAGCGCGCCGGCCGGGTGGCCGAGCAGGCGCTGGCCATGTATGCGCAGCTCAAGCCCACGTCCGACGCCCTGGTGAAATGCCTGCGCTGGAGCAGCCTGCTGCATGAAGTGGGGCTGGCCGTGTCGCAGACGGGCTACCACAAGCACGCATCCTACATCGTGGAAAACGCGGACCTGCCCGGTTTTACCACGCGCGAACAGAAGACCATGAGCCGGCTGATCCTGGCGCAGAAGGGCAACTTGCGCAAGATCGGCGAGGTGCTGTCCGACCCCGATTTTGCCAAGGCCGTGCTGGCGCTGCGCCTGTCGATACTGCTCATGCATGCGCGCATCGAGGCCGATTTCAGCGAACTGCGCCTGCGCATGAAGAGCCGCATCGAACTCGACATCAAGCGCGGCTGGGTGGCGCACCATCCCACCGTTTCGTTCTGGATCGAGAAGGAGCAGGAATTCTGGGATGAGGTCGGGGTCGATTTCACCATCCGCGCCAGCGCCTAGAAGGTCATGACATGCGCATGACTTGATGTGCAGCAAGCAAGATTTCAAAAAACAGTATATATTGTTTATATTATTTATTAGATTGGAGAATCCATGACCAAAACCACCCCAGCGAAAAAGGCCGACAGCGCGCCCGTGTCGATGTTCCCGACCAGCGCATCGATCAACGCGGCAGCGGCCAAGGCCGCACCGGCCGCCAAGCCTGCTGCCGTCAAGCCTGCAGCCAAGCCGGTGGCCAAGGCCGCCGTCAAGCCAGTGGCCGCCAAACCGGCCGCTGCGAAACCTGTGGCCGCCAAGCCCGCCGCCGCCAAGGCGCCTGCCGCCAAGCCGGCGGCCAAGGCCGTCGTGGCCAAACCTGTCGCCAAGGCCGCTGCCAAGCCGGCCGCCAAGACGGCAGTAAAAGCCGTTGCCAAGCCAGCGGCCAAGGTTGCTGCAAAGCCCGCCGCCAAGCCGGCAGCGAAAACCGCCGTCAAACCGGCTGCCAAGGCCGCCGCCAAGCCTGCGCCAGCGAAAAAAGCGCCGCTCGCCAAGGACGCCGCCGTCAAGGAAAAAGCCCGCAAGCCGAAGCTGGTGCGCGACAGCTTCACCATGCCGGAAGCGGAATACGAAGTCCTGGGCCAGGTCAAAAAAGCCTGCCTGAAGGCCGGATTCGAGATCAAGAAAAGCGAATTGCTGCGCATCGGCGTGGCGCTGATCAGCCAGATCGACCTGGCCACGCTGCAAAACGTGCTGGCCGGCTTGCCGCAGCTGAAAACGGGCCGTCCGAAGAAGGATTGATGGCGCGGGCAGGGGCCGCCCCCTGCCTGGCCGTTCTGGTTTACCATGGGGCCTGTGATAGTTCCCCCATGGTTGCCATGTCAGAAGATACCAATACCGAACGCGCCGGCTTCGTCGAACGCGCCATCGTCCGCCATCGCGCGGGCCAGTCCACCGATGCCATCGACCACGTCGCCGAGGAAATCCCCGTCGCGCTGGTCTTCAACGGCATTTCCCACGTCGTCATGATGGCCACGCCGCGCGACCTGGAAGCATTCGCGTATGGCTTCGCGCTGACGGAAGGCGTGGTGACATCGGCTGCCGCCATCTTCGATTGCGAAGTGTTCCTGCGCCCCGATTCCGCCGAAGTGGCTTTGACCATCGCGCAGGAGGATTTCGTGCGCCTGAAGGACCGGCGGCGCCAGCTGACGGGCCGCACGGGCTGCGGCGTGTGCGGCATCGACAGCATCGACATGCTCGACTTGCGGCCCGCGGCGCTGCCGCCATCCCTGATCCGCGTCGACTTGCCCGCCGCGCTGGCGCGCGCATCAAGCGGCTTGCGCGAGCATCAGGCGCTGATGCGGGAAACGGGCGGCGTGCACGCGGCCGCGTGGTGCACGCCCGAGGGCGACATCGTGCACGTATTCGAGGATGTCGGCCGGCATAATGGCCTCGACAAGCTGATCGGCCACCTGGCGCTGCACGATATCGACATGCGGCGCGGCTTCGTCTTCCTGTCCAGCCGCGGCAGCTACGAGCTGGCGCGCAAGGCGGCGCGCATGCAGATTCCCTTGCTGGCGACGATATCCGCTCCCAGTTCGCTGGCCATTTCCATCGCCACGCAGGCGGGCATGAAGCTGGCGGGCTTCTGCCGCCAGGATGCATACGTCGATTACACGCCCGGCATCGCCTTGTAGCTTGCGCTGCGTTCCAGCAGCACGGGCACGGACTTCGACGTGGGCGTGCCGGCACCGTCGGCCGTGCTGGCCAGCGGCACCAGCGCATTCGTCTCCGGATAATACGCGCCCAGGCAGCCGCGCGGGATGTCGTAGGCGACCAGGCGGAAACCATCGGCGCGGCGCGCCACGCCGTCATCCCAGGCGCTGATCATATCGACCATGTCGCCATCCTTAAAACCCAGCATGGCGATATCGGCCGCATTGGCGAAGACGACCTTGCGCGTGCCGTACACGCCCCGGTAGCGGTCATCCATGCCGTAGATGGTGGTGTTGTACTGGTCGTGCGAGCGGGTGCTCATCAAGACCATCAGGCGTTCGCCGTGGCGCTTGCGGGCGCGGTGCAGCGGCGTATCGAGGTCCAGCGGGGCGACGAGGAAGCTGGCCTTGCCGCTGGCCGTCTTCCACACGCGCTCGCGCGAGGCCACCGTCAGATGAAAACCGCCCGGCTGCGCCACCCTGGCGTTGTAGTCGTAAAAATCGTCGAATACCTTTTCGATATCGTCGCGGATGCGCGCATAGTCGGCCGCATACGCGCGCCAGTCCACCAGGCCGCTGCCCACCGTCGCTTCGGCCATGCCGGCCACGATGGCCACTTCCGAGCGCAGCTGCGGCGAAGCGGGCGCATTGCGGCCATACGAGATATGCACCATGCTCATCGAGTCTTCCACCGTCACGCCCTGCGCCACGCCTTGCTGCAGGTCGATCTCCGTGCGCCCCAGGGTGGGCAGCAGCAGGGCTTCCTTGCCGATGACCAGGTGGCTGCGATTGAGCTTGGTCGCCACCTGCACCGTCAGCGCGCACTGGCGCAGCGCGGCGCAGGTGACGGGCGTATCGGGCGTGGCGGCGGCGAAATTGCCGCCCAGCGCGATGAACACCTTGACGTCGCCGCGCCGCATGGCTTCGATGGTGGCCACCACGTCGTGGCCGTGCGCGCGCGGCGGAGTAAAACCGTACACCTGGCCCAGGCGGTCGAGGAAGGCCGTTGTCGGCTTTTCCTCGATGCCCACCGTGCGGTCGCCCTGCACGTTGGAGTGGCCGCGCACGGGGCATAATCCGGCGCCCGGCTTGCCGATCTGGCCGCGCAGCATCATCAGGTTCGACAGCATGCGGATGGCCGCCACGCTGTGCTTGTGCTGCGTCAGGCCCATGCCCCAGGTGGCGATGATGCGCTGGCCCTTGACGACAATGTCCGTCAATGCCTCGATCTGCGCGCGCGCCACGCCCGACTCCCGCACCAGCAGTTCCCAATTCTCCGCGCGCAGGTCGTCGCGGAAGGCGTCGAAACCGCTGCAGTGCTCAAGAATGAAAGCGTGGTCGATGACGGCGGGCCTGCCTGCCGCCTGCGCCGCATCGTCATGCTCGACGACGCGCTTGGCGACGGCCTTGATCAGGGCGAAGTCGCCGCCCAAGGTCGGTTGCACGAACAGGCCGGCCAGGCGCGTGCTGCCCAGGGTCGCCATTTCCCGCGCGCTTTGCGGGTCCATGAAGCGCTGCAAGCCCCGTTCGCGCAGGGGATTGATGGAGACGATGCTGCCGCCGCGGCGCGCGCACTCGCGCAGTTCGCCCAGCATGCGCGGGTGGTTGGTGGCGGGATTCTGGCCGAAAATCAGGATGGTGTCGGCCAGTTCGAAGTCGTCCAGGGTCACCGTGCCCTTGCCGATGCCCACGGTGGCCGGCAGCCCGCGGCTGGTCGCCTCGTGGCACATGTTGGAGCAGTCGGGGAAGTTATTGGTGCCGTACAGGCGCGCCATCAGCTGGTACAAAAAGGCCGCTTCGTTGCTGGCGCGGCCCGACGTATAGAACGCGGCCTGGTTGGCATCGGGCAGGGAGCGCAGGTGGCGGCCCACGAGGGCGTAGGCGTCTTCCCAGGCGATGGGCACGTAGCGGTCGCTGGCGGCGTCGTAGACCATCGGTTCGGTCAGGCGGCCGTGCTGCTCGAGCGCGTAGTCCGACTGTTCCAGCAGCTGCGTGACGGTATGGCTGGCAAACAGTTCCGGGCCGGCGCGGCGGCTGGTCGCTTCGGCGGCGACGGCCTTGGCGCCGTTTTCGCAAAAGGCGAAGGTGGACGCGTGGTGCCGGTCGGGCCAGGCGCAGCCGGGGCAATCGAAGCCGTCCGGCTGGTTTTGCGCCAGCAGCGCCTTCAGATTTTCGGGTGCGACGCGCTCCTGGCGCAGGCTGATGGCCACGTGTTTCAAGGCGTCCCAGCCGGCGGCAGGCTTGGTGTAGGGCGTGATGTGGACGGCGTCGGTGTCTTTCATGGGCTCTTTCGGCTGGGCGAGTGTGGTAATTATGCATGATCCCCGCATGGCATTGACTTGCGTCATGGAAATGACATTCGGCTGTCATTTTCCTGACATATTAGGCAAGTACGCTGGAGTCGTCTTGATCACAGGGATGAAACCATGCAAAACATAATCGCATCAAACGAAGCCAAGGCGCGGCCGGTCCAACTGGTGCTGAGCCAGGCCACCACAGCGGCGGAATTGCGCGAAGTCCAGCGTTTGCGTTACAAGGTGTTTATCGAGACGATGGGGCTGACGTCGCTGGCGAACGCCGATGGCCTCGACAGCGACGAATTCGACGCGCACTGCGATCACCTGATCGTGCGAGATGCCGATACCCTGAAAGTGGTGGGCACCTATCGCGTGCTGAGCGCGGCCAAGGCGGCCAAGATCGGCCGCCTGTATTCGGAAAACGAGTTCGACCTGAGCCGCCTGAAGAACCTGCGCGGCCGCATGGTCGAAGCGGGCCGCGCCTGCATCCACCCGAAATACCGGGGCGGCAGCGTGATCATGCTGCTGTGGTCGGGCCTGGCCGAGTACATGCGCCGCGAGCGCTGCGACTACCTGGTCGGCTGCGCCAGCATCAGCCTGGCCGATGGCGGCCATAACGCCGTCGCCGTGTACCAGGCGCTGGCCGAAAAGCACATGGCCCCCAGCGAGTACCGCGTCACGCCGCACCTGCCTTTTCCCATCCACCAGGTGGAAGCGGCGCACAAGCCGCAAGTGCCGCCGCTGATCAAGGGCTATCTGCGTTCGGGCGCCTGGATTTGCGGCGAACCGGCCTGGGACCCTGATTTCGAAAGCGCCGATATGTTCATGATGATGCCGCTGGCGAATCTGGACGAGCGCTATGCGCGCCATTACGGGGTGGTGCCAGGCTAACGCCGCCAGGACTCATGCCGGGCAGCGAGGCCTGCAGCTGGCTGGCCAGCGCCTGCACGGTGCAGCGCAAGCCGCCGTCCGGGCTGTCGGACGGCAGCAGTTCGAGCAGGAAGCGCAGCGGCGCCGTGATCGTTTCGGGTTCGCCGATGCTGCCGTGGCGCCGCACGGCGTCGTGGTACAAGGCCAGGAAGGCGGCGCGCGCCGGTGCGTCGAGGGACTGGCCGTCCGGCACCTGCCACAGGGCCGCCAGCAGGGCGGCGCGCACGGGGGCGCCGGCGTCGATGGCGCGGTGTTCGTCCGCGTGGCGCTGGCGCGCATAGGCGATGGCGTCGTGCAGCAGGTCGCCCAGCTGCGGATCGAGCGCGCGCCAGGCGCCGCTGTCGCCATGGGCTTTCAACAGCAGGGCGCCCGCCAGCACCTGGAAAATCAGGTCGCAGTCGGCCGCGCCGCTGCGCCGCCGCGCTTCTTCCAGCGCGGCCAGGCAGGCGTCCGTCATGGCGCGCAGGGCTGGCGCGCCGGAGCTTCCCTCGCGGCAGGCGAGGCGCGCCTGCAAGGCCCAGTAGCGTCCCAGCAGGGCCAGGCGCTGCGCCGTGGGCGCCAGCGCCACCAGCAGGTCGATATGCTGTTTTCCATCCTGTAGTAACTGGCGTCCCTGGGCCAGGTCGGGCACGGCGGGCACCTCGATGCCGGCGCCCGCATCGAGGCCGCACAGGGCCGCGCCCTGGCGTATTTCCAGTTCCGCCCAGTGCGCCAGCGCGCGCAAGCCCACCTTGCCGTCGGCCGCGCTGTGCGCCGCACGGTAATGTTCGATGGCGCGCAGGGTGTTGTCCAGTCCCCCCAGGCCGGCGCGCGTGGCGGCCATGTTTTCGCGGATGTCGGCGCAGCCGAAGAAGCGCGCGCGCACGGCTTCCTCGATGCTGCCCAGCTTTTCCTCGATGGACGCGCGGCGCGCAGGATCGGCGCCCGCCAGGCGCGCGTGCAGGGTTTCCAGGTCGGCCAGCAGGTGGCCGTGGTAGTGGTAATCGGGCGCTTGCCAGGGCCGGCTCTGGGTGTTCGGGAAGCGGTAGCGGTCGTCGCCATACGCCTGGTAGGCGCCCCAGGTGTTCGAGGCGGGGAACTGCAGGTAGGCCGCCTCGCGCGCCAGGCGCACGGCGTCGCCGAAGTATTCGCCGCTCAGCATGGCGTGATAGAAGCTGTGCGCGAAGATGCTGGCCGCCTGGTCGTCGATGCGCCAGCCGGCCGCGATCACGGCCTGCGAGCCCATTTCAATGAAGGCCGTGGCCAGGCTGGAGGCCAGTTTCGACCATGGCGCGATGGCGTCCGGGCGCATGTCGCCCAGGTGGCAGCAATTGATGAAGACGAATTGCGGCACG
>Ga0182008_10000552_pt1 | contig 27794 bp, 27 predicted proteins | sample Sormic07211129_1_FD_120482 | JGI IMG/M metagenome (GOLD analysis project Ga0182008, IMG submission 120482) | Rhizosphere microbial communities from Sorghum bicolor, Mead, Nebraska, USA - 072115-129_1 metaG | ecosystem: Host-associated > Plants > Roots > Rhizosphere | place: USA: Nebraska...
GAGCATGAGTCCCTATCCAAGACGTCAGGTACTGGGCGCCGCGGCCGGAGCTGCCGCGGCGGCCGTCCTTCCCCTCACCACCGCCACCGCCACCGCGGCGCGGGCCGCGGAACCCGTCGTCGACGACCGCGCCGCTGGAGCCGGATCGTCGTGGGTGCCCGTCCCCGACCCGCTGCCCGTGCCGCTCGACACCCTCTTCGGCAACGACGGCATCGACACGGCCGCCGCGCGGGGCGGTGACTTCGACGGCTCCGGCTACACGTTCCCGGGCGAGGAACTCCCCGCGGGCCGTGTCGAGGTCGACGGCGTCCCCTTCGACTTCCCGGCATCCACCGCCGGAGCCGCCAACAACCTGGTCGCCCTCGGCCAGCGCATCGACCTGCCCAGGGGCCGCTACCTCGCGGCCGTCTTCCTCACCGCCGGCAGCTACGGCGACGCCTCCGGCAGGGCCACCGTCCACTACGCCGACGGCACCACGACCACCGCGGGGCTCAGCGGCGCCGACTGGTACGCGGCCGGCGGCTCGCTCTCGGCGCCGTACCGCTACAAGCCGGACGGCAGCAGGGACGAGCACGCCGTCGGGATCGGCACCTCGCAGGTGTGGGCCGATCCGCAGCGCGAGGCCGTCGCGATCACCCTGCCGGTGGCCGGCCCGGCCCAGGCCGGCAGCACCGCGCTGCACGTCTTCGCGCTCTCCCTCCAACCAGCCGCCCAGGGACGGGCGTTGGCCCTGCGAAACGCCCACTCCACCAGCTCGCTGCTCGACCGCACCGGCGCCCAGGGCGTCGAGGCGACCGTCGTCAACGCCGGTACCGTCGCGATCCTCACCGGGGACGACGTCCGCGTACACGTCGACGTCCCCGGCGCCCGCACCGTCGAACCCGCCCGCGTCCGCCGCCTCGACCCCGGCGAACAGGCCCGCGTCCGCGTCGGCATCCGCAACCGGGCGGGCACCGCCCCCGGAACCGTGCGGGACGGCTCGGTGCGGGTCAGCGGCCGAGGCGCCCAAGTCGCCGCGCAGTCCGCCAGGTTGACGCTCGGTACCGCCGACTGCTCCAGCACCTTGCAGCGCTGGCAGGTGGAGCCGTCCGCGGGCGGCTACCGTCTCGTCACCGCCATCACCCAGATGGCGGTGGTGGTGACCGACGACGGCCGGCTCGTGCAGTACCCGCCGGACCAGCGCACCCCCGCGGTGTGGCATCCGACCGCCCACTGACCCGAGGAACGGCGGGGCGCGCCCGCACCGCTCATGCCAGGTCCGGGCCTGGCCGCGGTCACGCGTGGTCGCGGCGGTACCGGCGGACGCGCCACACGACGAAGGCCACCACGGCGACCACGGCCGCCACCAGGGCGACGGTCCGGCCGACCAGGCTCTCGGCACGCTGGTAGGCCGCTCCCGCGACATAGCCGAGCAGGACGTTGCCGACGCCCCAGATGACGCCGCCGAGCGCGTTGTATGGCAGGAAGCGGCGGTACGGCATGCCCGAGGCGCCCGCCAGCGCCGGGACGAAGGAGCGGAACAGGGCGACGAAACGGCCGAGGAACACGGCGGCCGGGCCCCGCCGCCGGACGAAGTCGCGGGACCGCTCCACCCGCTCGGCCTTCCGGCGCAGTGGGCGGCTGCCCAGCAGCCGTGGGCCCAGACGCCTGCCCATCTCGTAGCCGACCCCGTCCCCGACGACCGCCGCGACGACGACGGCCACGGTCAGCCAGACCAGGTCGACGACGCCCCGCCGGGCCAGCACTCCGCCGACGATCGCGGCGGTCTCGCCGGGGAGCACGAACCCGAAGAACAGCGCGTCCTCGGCGAACACCAACGCCACGATCACTGCGTACACCACGGGCCCGGACAGGTCGTCGAGCCAGTGGAGAAGCGCGTTCATGGTCTGCCGGGTACCCCCTTCGGGCGGTGCATGGGGATTTTCGTAGCGCTCGTGGTCACGACGGGCCCTGGTGGCGGGTCGGCCCAGGACCGGACCTCGGCCCAGGACCTCGGCCCAGGACCTCAGCCCCTCGGCTCAGTACTCTGCCAGAACGCGCTCCAGGAAGCCCACCGAGTCCGCGGCCGACAGCGCGACCACGCTCAGCCGGTCCATGACCCCGAGATAGTGGTCGACGTCCTCGGGCTTGTCGAGGTAGAGGGCGCTGGAGAGCTGCTCCAGATAGACGATGTCGGGCAGATCCGGGACCGGGAAGCGCAGCACGGTGACCGGCCCGCCGGCCGCCGCGTGGCCGCCGACGTGGAAGGGGAGCACCTGGAGGGTGACGTTGGGCAGGGCGGCCGCCTCGACGAGCCGGCGCAGCTGCTCCCGCATCACATCGGGACCGCCGAGCGGACGGCGCAGGGCCGCCTCGTCCACCACGACCCACAGCCGGGGCGCGTCCGTCCGGGTGAGCAGGGCCTGCCGGGTCATCCGGAGCTGGACGCGGCGCTGGATCGCGTCCTGGGAGGTGACCGGGCGGCCGAGCCGGACGACGGCCTCCGCGTAGTCGGCGGTCTGCAGCAGGCCCGGCACGAACTGGACCTCGTAGGTACGGATGAGGGAGGCCGCCTCCTCCAGACCCAGGTGCTGCTCGAACCAGCTGGGGAAGGCGTCGCCGTACGCCCGCCACCAGCCGGGCCGGTTGGCCCGTCGTACGGAGTCCAGCAACTCCTCGCGCACGTCCTGGTCCTGGACGCCGTACAGGGTGAGCAGGTCGGCCACGTCGCGCACCTTGAAGCCCACCCGCCCCAGCTCCATCCGGCAGAGCTTGGCGTCCGAGGCGCGGATGGTGGACGCGGCCGCTTCCCGGGTGATGCCGAGGGACTCACGCAGTCGGCGCAACCGGGTGCCGAGCATGATGCGCTGCACGGTCGGGCCGCCGCGCCTCAGGCTCAGGACGTCCGGATCCGGGGGGACTTGTTCCGCTGGAGCTGCCGCCATGGTCTTCCCCTCGGCCGCCGCCGTGCCCGCGCCACCTGTGTGGGGCCGGGACTCGCCAAGGAGAGTAGCACCAAGGGTCGTATCGCCTCATGCGTGTGACGTGGCACGGAAGTGGCCTGAGGGCGGCGGCGGTCCACCGCCGCCCTCAGGCCGTCCGCGGTTGCCTGACCTCAACGGCCGGGGAGTAGACCGTCGAAGTCGCCGTCCTTCACACCGCGGACGAAGGCGGAGATCTCCGCGTCGGTGTACACGAGCGCGGGACCTTCGGGATGACGGGAGTTGCGTACGGCGACGCGGCCGTCCGGGAGCGCGGCGAGCTCGACGCAGTTGCCCTCGGGGTTGCTGTACCGGCTCTTGCGCCACACCGCACCGGTCAGCTCGGTCGCCGGCATGCCATTGCCCACCTGCTGCATCTGCGTCCTCTTTGAGATCAACTCGCATGACAGACACTGCAATTGCGTCAGGATGACAGTACCAACATCATCTGCAATTGCAGCGGTAATTGCACTTCTTGGTGGAAGCCTCCGTCAGACCTTGCGGCCGATGCCGCAGATCGCGTCCACGCCGGAGGGGGAACGGCCCACGTCGACCGGTTCGGGATGCCACTGCGAGGTGGGGACGATGCCGGGTTCGACCATTTCAAGGCCGTCGAAGTAGGCCGCGATCCGCTCGGGCGGGCGCAGATGGTAGGAACTCGCGGAGTTGGCGTTGTAGACGGCGATGGCCTGGTTGAGCGCCTCGCTGGTGTCGGTGCCGTCGGCCAGGGCCAGGTAGCTGCCCGGGGGCAGCGCGTCGAGGTAGCGCGCCACGAGGGCGTGGGGCTCGTCGGAGTCGGGGATCTGGCCCAGGATGCCGAGCATGGTCAGCGCGATCGGCCGGTCGAAGTCCAGTGTCCGCGCCGCCCCTTCGAGGATGCGGTCGGGGTCGCGGACGTCCGCCTCCAGATAGGCGCAGGCGCCTTCCGGGGTGCTGGTCAGCAGCGCCTCGGCGTGCACCAGCACCAGCGGGTCGTTGTCGACGTAGACGATCCTGCTGTCCGGGGCGATCCGCTGGGCGACCTCGTGGGTGTTGTCGACGGTGGGCAGTCCGGTGCCGATGTCCAGGAACTGCCGGATGCCCGCCTCCCCGGCGAGATGGCTCACGGCCCGGACCAGGAAACGCCGTTGGAGGCGTGCGAGCAGGGCGATGTCCGGGAACATCTGGAGGATCATCTCGCCTGCCTGGCGGTCGGCGGCGTAGTTGTCCTTGCCGCCGAGCAGGAAGTTCCACACGCGCGCGGAGTGGGGCTGGTCCAGCTGCAGCCGGTCGGCCAGCGGGTCTTCGGAAGTCATGGGGAAAGCGTCACACGAAGTGCCCGGCTCTGTCCGGAAGTTGACGGCTTGAACCGGGCGGTCGCCGAGGCGCGGGCGAACCCCGCCACTCGTCCGCGCGCATTCGGCAGGATTGTGCAAGAGGGCGGTGGGATCGCACTAACAAGTGCGCTGGTCGGAGTGGTCTGCTCGAAGAGTTCCGCTCATTCGACTCTCTTCGGGAGCATTTCCATGCCACTCGACTCATACGTGGGTCTCGGCCGTTCCGGCCTCAAGGTCAGCCCGTTCTGCCTCGGCGCGATGAACTTCGGCGAGGACGGCGGCTTCGGCTGCGGCGTCGAGGAGTCCGAGCAGATCCTGCGGACCTACCTCGACCACGGCGGCAACTTCGTCGACACCGCGAACTTCTACACCAACGGCCACTCCGAGGCGATCCTCGGCGACTTCCTCGCCGCCCACCCCGGCCTGCGCGACCGCCTGGTCCTGGCGACCAAGTTCTACGGCAACCTCCACCTCGGCGACCCCAACGGCGGCGGCGCGAGCCGCAAGGCGATCATCGGCCAGCTGGAGGACTCGCTGCGCCGGCTGCGGACCGACTACATCGACCTGTACTGGCTCCACAACCACGACCGCTCCACGCCGGTCGAGGAGACCCTGCGCACCCTGGACGACCTGGTCTCGGCGGGCAGGATCCGCTACGTGGGCTTCTCCGACACCCCGGCCTGGTTCACCGCCAAGGCCCATACGACCGCGCTGCTGCGCGACTGGACACCCGTCACCGCGCTGCAGATGGAGTACTCGCTGCTGGAGCGGACCATCGAGGGCGAGCTGATCCCGCTGGCCGAGGACGCCGGGATGGGCCTGCTGCCGTGGAGCCCCCTGAAGAACGGCTATCTCTCCGGTAAGTACCGCCTGGGCCAGGACGGCCCCGCCGACACCAGGCGGGCGTCGGCCGTCGGCCACCCCACCGAAGCCCAGTTCACGGTCATCGAGACGCTGGCCGCCGTCGCCGGGGAGATCGGCGCGAGCCCGGCGGCCGTCGCGCTGTCCTGGGTCCAGAACCGCCCCGGCGTCAGCTCCACGATCATCGGCCCGCGCACCCTGAAGCACCTGCAGGCCAACCTCGCGGGTCTCGAAATACGGCTGACCCCGGAGCAGAGCGCGCGGCTGGACGAGGTGTCCACCCCGGCCCTGAACTTCCCCCACGACCTCAACCTGCGGGTCGGCCGGATGCTCAAGTACGCGGGGGCCACGGTGGACGGCGAGCCCAGCGCGGTGTACCCGCCGCTGCTGGAGAGCGCGGCCCGCTACTGACTCATCCCCCCCTCCCCCCTCTCGCCCCCCTCATCCCCCTCGCGCGACCCCGGTGCTGTCCCGGACGATCACCCGGGGCACCGGTACCCGCACCGTCCGCGCCGGCCCGCCGTCCACCAGCGCGGTCAGCTCCGTGGCCGCCGTACGCCCGCACTCCACGCTGTCCCGCGACAGCGCCGACAGCCATGGTTTGACCATGCGGCACAGCGCCGAGTCCTCCCATGCCAGCACCGACACATCGGCCGGTACGGAGAAGCCGAGTTCGGCCGCCGTGGCCACCCCGGCGACGGCCATCACGTCGTTGTCGTAGCTCAGGGCCGTCGGAGGAGCGGGGCGCCGCAGGACGCGGCGCCAACCAGCGCTGGGACGTGGCGGAGGCGATCCGCTGGACCAGGGCGCCGGCCGAGTTCGACCTGTACTGGGTCGAGGAACCCACCAGCCCCGACGACGTGCTCGGCCACGCGGCGATCCGCGAGGCCGTCGCCCCGGTCGAGGTCGCCGCCGGCGAGCACGTCCACAACCGCGTCGTCTTCAAGCAGCTCCTCCAGGCCGGCGCCCTCGATGTCGTCCAGATCGACGCGGCCCGCGTCGGCGGCGTCAACGAGAACCTCGCCATCCTGCTGCTCGCCGCCAAGTTCGGCGTCCCGGTCTGCCCGCACGCCGGCGGTGTCGGCCTGTGCGAACTCGTCCAGCACCTGTCGATGTCCGACTACCTGGCGGTCACCGGCACCACCGAGGACCGGGTCATCGAGTACGTCGACCATCTGCACGACCACTTCCTCGATCCGGTGGTGATCCGCGAGGGCCTTTACCGGGCCCCCACCGCGCCCGGTTTCTCGGCGGCGATACGCTCCGAGTCGATCACGCTGTACACGTTTCCCGACGGCGACTTCTGGATCGCCGACGGCATGAAGAAAGGACAAGTGGCATGACTGACTTCGAGGGGCTGAAGGCCCTGGTGACCGGAGGAGCATCCGGCATCGGACGGGCCACGGCCGAACTCCTCGCCGCCCGGGGCGCCCAGGTCGCCGTCCTCGACCTCGACCCGTCCACGGTCGAGAAGCCGCTGCACGGATACCGGGCCGATGTCAGCGACGACACCTCCGTCCGGGAAGCGGTGGCGGCCGCGGTCGCCGAGCTGGGCGGTCTCGACGTGGTGATCAACAACGCGGGCATCGGCGCGCAGGGCACCGTCGAGGACAACGACGACGCCGAGTGGCACCGGGTCCTGGACGTCAATGTGGTCGGCATGGTGCGTGTGGCCCGCGCCGCGCTGCCGCACCTGCGCGCCTCGCGCCACGCGGCCGTCGTCAACACCTGCTCCATCGCCGCCACGGCCGGCCTGCCGCAGCGCGCGCTCTACAGCGCGGCCAAGGGTGCCGTGTACTCGCTCACCCTCGCCATGGCCGCCGACCACGTCCGCGAGGGCATCCGCGTCAACTGCGTCAACCCCGGCACGGCGGACACCCCCTGGGTCGCCCGCCTGCTGGACAAGGCCCCCGACCCGGCCGCCGAACGCGCCGCCCTGGAGGCCCGCCAGCCCTTCGGCCGCCTGGTCTCGGCCGAAGAGGTCGCGGGCGCCATCGCCTACCTGGCCAGCCCCCTGTCCGGCGCCACCACCGGCACCTCCCTCGCCGTCGACGGGGGTATGCAGGGCCTGCGGCTGAGGCCGGTGGGCCAGTGAGCACCCCCCACGGACTCGGCCTCGGCACGGCCGGCATCGCCGGCCTCTACACCGAGGTCACCGACGAGGAGGCGGCCGAGGCCGTCTCCGCCGCCTGGGAGCGCGGCATCCGCTACTACGACACCGCGCCCCACTACGGGCTCGGCGTGTCCGAACGCCGCCTCGGCGCGGCCCTGCGCGAGCACCCCCGAGAGCAGTACACGCTCTCCACCAAGGTCGGCCGCCGCCTGGAGCCCTCGTCCGACGGCGGGGACGACCTCGCACAGGGCTTCGCCGTCCCCGCCACCCACCGCCGGGTGTGGGACTTCACCGCGGACGGCATCCGTCGCACCCTCGACGCCAGCCTGGAACGGCTCGGCGTCGACCGCGTCGACATCGTCTACCTGCACGACCCGGACGACCACGCCGAACAGGCCTTCCAGGAGGCGTATCCCGCGCTGGAGAAGCTCCGTTCCGAAGGCGTGGTCGGCGCGATCGGCGCGGGGATGAACCAGGCCGAGATGCTCACCCGCTTCGTCCGCGAGACCGACGTCGACGTGGTGCTGTGCGCCGGCCGCTACACCCTGCTCGACCAGAGCGCACTCACCGAGCTCCTCCCCGCGGCCGTCGACCGAGGCGTCTCGGTGGTGATCGGCGGAGCCTTCAACTCGGGCCTGCTGGCGGACCCGAAGCCGGGGGCGACCTACAACTACGCGGCGGTACCGCCCGAGTTGCTGGACCGGGCCCTGCGCATGCAGGAGGTCGCCGAGCGGCACGGCATCTCCCTGCGGGCCGCCGCCCTCGCCTTCTGCGCGGCGCACCCGGCCGTCACCAGTGTGCTGGTGGGAGCCCGTTCGGCGGCGGAGGTGCACGACTGCGCCGACCAGTTCGCGACGCCGGTGCCCGCCGCCTTCTGGCAGGAACTGCGGGAGAGCGGACTGCTCGCCGCCCATGCCCCCGTACCCGCCGAGGAGTCGCTGTGAGATCAGGCCTGCACACCAAGGCGGCGGCAGGACTGCCCGTGGTCCGGGAGCTGCCATGACCGTGGACGCCCACCACCACGTCTGGGACCTGTCCGTCCGCGACCAGGACTGGATCCCCACGGACAGCCCGATCCGCCGCACCTTCACCGCCGTCGACCTCGAACCCGAGGCCCGTGCGGCCGGCGTCGACCGCACGGTCCTGGTCCAGACGATCACCGTCGCGGAGGAGACCCCGGAGTTCCTCGCCCTGGCCGCCTCCCACGACCTGATCGCTGGAGTCGTCGGCTGGACCGACCTCACCCGCCCGGACATCGCCGACGAGCTCGCCCGCCTGCGCGAGCTCCCCGGCGGCGCGTACCTGAAGGGCATCCGCCACCAGGTCCAGGGCGAACCGGACCCCGAGTGGCTGCTCCGCCCGGACGTCCACCGGGGCCTCGCCGCGGTCGCCGAAGCAGGGCTGCTCTACGACCTGGTCGTCCTGCCCCACCAACTGCCGGCCTGCGTGAAGGCGGCCGCCTCCCTCCCGCAACTGACCTTCGTCCTCGACCACTTGGGCAAGCCGCCGATCGCCTCCGGCGACCTGGAACCCTGGGCGTCGGACCTCCGCGCCCTCGCCGCCCTGCCCAACACCGCCGCCAAACTCTCCGGCCTGGTCACGGAGGCGGACCCGACGTCCTGGACGGTCGCCGACCTCCGTCCGTACGCCGACACCGCTCTGGCGGCCTTCGGCCCGAGCCGGCTGATGTTCGGCTCGGACTGGCCGGTGTGCACGCTGAGAGCGTCCTACGGTGAAGTGCTGGCGACCGCACAGGAGTTGACCGCGGTCCTCGGCCCCTCCGAACAGGAGGACGTCTTCACGGGAACGGCCACCCGGCTTTACGGCCTTTGAACGCCCCGACGACTCCGATACCGCTGTCGGTCAGCTCTGCCGAGCCGCCCCCGCCAACCGCGTGGGCGGCAGGTACTCCCGCACATAGGTCCGCTCCCAGCACGCCCCCGTCTCCCTCAACTCCCGCCAGCTCGTGTACCGGTACCGGAACAGCCGGGCCCGGATGAAGCGGGGTGGGGCGTCCGGGGGGAACGGGGAGCGGCGCAGGAGCCGTAGGGTGGCGCGGTCGTTCTCCAGGAGGCGTTCCACCAGCGTGCCGAACCAGGAGCCGGCGTAGGACGGGGAGAGCGCGGCGAACCACATCAGCCAGTCCAGGCGGAGGTGGTACGGGGCGAACTGGCGTGGCCAGCGCCGTGGATCACCCGGCTTGCCCTTGAACTCGTACTCCCGCCAGTCCGAGTCCTCGCGGGGCACCTCGTCGGCGGTGCCCTCGATCACCACCTCGTACCGGAGCCGGCTGACGCTGCCGAACGCGCCGTAGGTGTTGACCAGATGGAGCGGATCGAAGGAGCGGTTCATGACCTGGCGGCGGGAGATCATGTTCGCCACCGGGTGATGGCTGAGGGTGACGAGCAGGGCGGCCACCGCGAGGACCAGCACCTCGTACCACGGCGGAGCGTCCGGCACGGAGGGCGCGTCCGCCGGGAGCCGCAGCACGGACGCGGCCAGGACGATGGTGATCCAGTTCAGCCAGGAGAAGTTGCCCGACAGGACCAGCCAGAGCTGGGTGACGATCATCAGGGACGCCGCCCCGGTGGCCACCGGCTGCGGGGCGAACACCAGGAACGGCACGACGAGTTGGGTGACGTGGTTCGCGGCCACCTCCACCCGGTGCGCCGGCTTCGGCAGATGGTGGAAGAACCAGCTCAGCGGGCCCGGCATCGGCTGTGTCTCGTGGTGGTGGTCCAGACACGTCAGCTTTCGCCAGCAGGGGTCGCCACGCATCTTGATCAGCCCCGCGCCGAACTCGACCCTGAAGAGCAGCCAGCGGAGCAGGAAGAGGACGACGACAGGGGGAGCGACGTCGTCGTTGCCGAGGAACACGGCGAGGAAGCCGACCTCCAGGAGCAGTGACTCCCAGCCGAAGGCGTACCAGGTCTGACCGACGTTGACGATCGAGAGATACAGGGCCCAGGGGAGCAGCCACAGCGACATCGCGGCCCAGAGGGGGAGTCGGTTGTCCAGGCCCGCGAGCAGGGCCAGCGACACCGCGCAGCCCGTCCCCGCGCAGGCGGCGAAGAACCGGTCGGAGTAGTGGAGTTGGAACAGGCTCGGTGCCCGTCTGAAGGGCACCCGTGCGGTGAAGCTCGGGATCGGGAGCATGCCGCGCTCGCCGAGCAGGGCGCGGAACTGCAGAGCCGCCGTGAGGAACGCCACCAGGTACACACCGGCCAGCGCCCGCTGGAAGACCAGCCGGCTCATCCAGTAGCCGGGTGCGGTGAACCAGTCCACGACCGTGCCCTCCTCACTCCAGTGTCGCGCCGGAACCCTGTGTCACGCTCCGTGTAACCATCCTCCGCTTGCGTAACCCACGAGAGTGAAGCAGACAATAGTGGCGAATTGCCTGAAGTGAGGCAGGAGGACAAGGTGCACAGAGTCACCGGAACCCTCGTCACCGCCTGCGCGCTCTCGGCGGCGCTCATCGTCGCGGGCTGCGGAGGCAACGGCGACGGGGCCACGCGTTCGAACAGCCACAACGGAGAGGTCTTCCTGCAGCCGGTCGCGGCCCAGGGACCGGACCCGTTCACCGACTCCACCGCCGCCTCGCCGGCCACCTCACCGCCGGCCACCCCGTCCGCGGCCACACCGCCGCCTTCAGCCGCCCGGCCCCCGCAGACGGCCCCCGCCGACGCCGCCCGGACCGTGCGCTCGATCTCCGGCTCCACCCCCGGCCTCTACGGCGGCACGGTTCACGTCGGCAGCTGCGATGTGAACCGGCAGATCGACTACCTGACCTCCGACCCGTCCAAGGCGCGGGCCTTCGCCCAGGCCGAGGGCATCTCCCAGGCCGCCGTCCCGGACTATCTGCGCGGCCTCGCCCCCGTCGCGCTGCGCGCCGACACCCGCGTCACCAACCACGGCTTCCGCGCCGGCCGGCTCACCACCTTCCAGTCCGTCCTCCAGGCCGGCACCGCCGTCCTCGTCGACAACCGGGGCGTGCCCCGGGTGCGCTGCGCCTGCGGCAATCCGCTGCGGCCGCCCGTCGCCGAGCAGGGGAACCACGGCGTCAACGGGCACCCCTGGTCCGGCTACCGGCCCGCCGAGGTGATCGTGGTGACCCCGGCCCCGCAGGTCGTCACCAACATCACGATCATCAATGTCGTCGACAACACCTGGGTCGAACGGCCCATCGGGCACGACGTCCATCACGACCACGTCGTACCGCCCCCGGAGCGTCCGAAGCCGACCCCGGCGCACCCGGGCACGCCCACCCCCAGCCCCGGCGACACCGGCACCGCCACAGGTCCCGGCACTGCCCCGCCGAGCGCCGAGAGTTCCGCTCCCTCGTCCGCGCCGGCCACCCACTGCGTGCGGCCGACCGTCACCGTCACCCCGGGCGCCACCACCGGCGTCTCGGCGACGGGAAAGCCGTCCGCCCCGCCCACCGGCTGCCCGACGGCGACGGTGACCACCACCCCGACGGCCCCCACCACCGCGAAGCCGCGCGTCTCCAAGACCCCCTCCGCCGCCATCGGGCCGCCGACCGTGCCCGACACCCCCGACCGGCCCGGCGGCGGGCTGATCCCCGATGAGACCGTCACCGGCAGCATCTTCGACAGCCCCACCGACGTTCTCGGCGGCTGACCGGGGCATGCCCCCGACCCGAATCCCGGTGAACCGACCCTGTCCTCCCGGTCGAAGAATCGGGCAAACCCTGGCAAGGTGGCCCCATGGTTGATCGGGGAGTGAGCGCCCTGTCTCTCCCGGACGACTGGCCCGCCCACCCGGACCCGATCCTGGCGCTCAACCGCATGGGCAGCTTCGACTGGGACCTGGACAGCGGTCTGTTCCACATGGATGCCCAGGCCCACGAGGTCTTCGACCTGCGCCCCGAGGAGTACGACGACCACCCCGAGACCCTCGTGATCCGCGTGCCGCGCGCGGAGGGCCACCGGCTCGACACCCTGGTCGCCCAGGCCCTGAAGGACGGCAGCGAGAACTACGGCGCCTACTTCCGCATCCGCCGTCGCGACGGGAGCCTGCGCTGGACCCACACCCAGGGCTACATCCGCCGCGACGACACGGGCCGCCCCCGCAGGATCATCGGCATCATCCGGGACGCCACCGACGAACTCGACGAATTCGCGGCCCGGCGCGAGCAGGCCGACCAGGACGCGGCCCGGCGCGAGCAGACCAACGTCGTCCAGCTCACCACGGCCGCACTCGCCCACGCCCGCACCGTCCAGGACGTCATCGACGTCCTCAAGGACACCCACGGCCTGACCCACCTCGGCGCCACCAGCCTGGTCATGGGCCTGGTCGAGGCCGGCCGCATCCGGCTGATCGCCGAGGGGCCGGAGGGCAGCTTCGTACCCGGCACCCTGGTCACCCGTATCGACGAGCCCTACCCGATGAGCGAGGTCGTACGGACCCTCACGCCCCGCTTCATCGAGTCCCCGGAGGAGTTCGCCGAGGGCTACCCCATCCTCTGGCCGCACATCACCGACCTGAACATCACCGCGGCCGCCTACCTGCCGCTGATCGTCCAGGCCCGCCCGATCGGCGCCATGGGGCTTCTCTACAGCGACCGGAGCGGCTTCTCGACCGAGGAGCGCAACGTGCTGCTCGCCCTCGGCAGCAGCATCGCGCAGAGCCTGCAGCGAGCGACCTTCTACGAGCAGGAGAAGGACGTCGCCAGCGGCCTCCAGCAGGCCATGCTGCCGCGCACCATCCCCAGCGTGCGGGGCGCCGACATCGCCGTCCGCTACCGCTCGGCCTCCCTCGGCCGGGACATCGGCGGCGACTGGTACGACCTGATCCCGCTGCCCGGCGGCAGGGTCGGCGCCGTCATCGGCGACGTCCAGGGCCATGACACCCACGCGGCCGCGGTCATGGGCCAGCTGCGCATCGTGCTGCGCGCCTACGCCGCCGAGGGGCACACCCCGGCCACCGTGATGGCCCGCGCCTCCGTCTTCCTCCACGAGCTCGACACCGACCGCTTCGCGACCTGCCTCTACGCCGAGGCCGACCTGTCCACCGGGGTCGTGCAGGTGGTCCGGGCCGGCCACATCGACCCGCTGATCCGGGGCACCGACGGCAGTTGCCGCCGTGTCTCCGTCGAGGGCGGCCTCCCGCTGGGCCTGTCCGCGGAGTTCGGCAGCCTCGAATACCCCGTCGGCACCTTGGAACTCGACCCCGGACACACCCTCGTGCTGTGCACCGACGGCCTCGTCGAACAGCCCGGCGCCGACCTCGACGACGGCATGAAGACCCTCATGGCCCTGATCAAGGGCGGCCCCGACGACGTACGCGACCTCGCGGACCGCCTCATCGACGTCGCCGAGGAACGCGGCGGCGACGACGACGTGGCCCTGCTCCTGCTGCGCCGCCGCGGCCTGGACGCCCCGCGGTCCGGCGGCCGGCTCCAGCAGCACGTGGCCCCCGGTGACGCCGAGGGCCTCACCCATGCCCGCCACATGATCCGGGCCGCGGTCCGGGCCTGGGGCGCCCGGGACCGCGCCGACGAGGTCGAACTGGTCGCCGACGAGCTGATCACCAACGCCCTGATGCACACCGAGGGCTCCGCGATCGTCACCCTCAGGGTCCTCACCGGCACCGACCGCAGGCTGCGCGTCGAGGTCGAGGACTCCTCCAGCGCCCTGCCGCGCCGCCGTGAGGCGGGGGAGTCGGGTGTCTCCGGCCGGGGGCTGCTCCTGGTCGACCTGCTCACCGATGTGTGGGGTGTGGAGGCGCGGGGCGGCGGCAAGTGCGTGTGGTGCGAGTTCCTGGTGGGCGGGCCCGGCTGACCCGCCTGGCGCTGTCGGTGCCGGATGGCACTCTGGACGTATGCCGGAACTTCCCGAGGTCGAAGCGCTCAAGGACTTCCTGACCGAGCACCTGGTCGGGCGCGAGATCGTGCGTGTGCTGCCCGTCGCCATCAGTGTCCTGAAGACGTACGACCCTCCGCTCGGCGCGCTGGAGGGCCGCGAGGTCACCGCCGTCCACCGGCACGGCAAGTTCCTCGACCTCGCCACCGGCGGCGGCCCGCACTTCGTGACCCACCTCGCCCGCGCCGGCTGGCTGCACTGGAAGGACCGGCTCCCCGACGGCCCGCCGCGCCCCGGCAAGGGCCCCCTCGCCCTGCGCGTCGCCCTGGAGACCGGGGAGGGCTTCGACCTGACCGAGGCCGGGACCCAGAAGCGCCTCGCGGTCTACGTCGTCCAGGATCCGGGGGAGGTCCCGGGCATCGCCCGCCTCGGCCCCGACCCGCTCTCCGACGCCTTCGACGAGCAGGCGTTCGCGGACCTCCTGGGACCGGAGAGACGGCAACTCAAGGGCGCCCTGCGCGACCAGAGCCTGATCGCCGGGGTGGGCAACGCCTACAGCGACGAGATCCTGCACGCGGCGAGGATGTCCCCCTTCAAACTCGCCGCGTCCCTCACGCCCGAGGAGACCACCCGCCTCTACGAGGCCCTGCGCACCACCCTCGCCGAGGCGGTCGAGCGCTCCCGGGGCGTCGCGGCGGGCCGTCTCAAGGCCGAGAAGAAGAGCGGCCTGCGCGTCCACGGCCGCACCGGTGAGGCCTGCCCGGTCTGCGGCGACACCATCCGGGAGGTCTCCTTCAGCGACTCCTCCCTCCAGTACTGCCCGACCTGCCAGACGGGCGGCAAGCCGCTGGCGGACCGGCGGATGTCGAGGCTGCTGAAGTAGCGCACGGTCCGGCACCGTCCCCGTGCGGCGGGCGACTGCGGAGCGAGTGCCGGCGGACCGGTGAGCCGTGTCCGCAACGGCCGTGTGGTCAGTGGGCGTTCAGCGTCACCAGGCGCTCGCCCTGCGCGGTGCGCACCTCGTACCTGGCGATCTCGTCGGTGTGCATCGCGGTGCTGCCCCGCATGGTGATCGGGCGGGCGTCGTGGCCCGGGACGGCCCAGGTGGTGACGGTCTGCTCGGAGCCGTCGTCGCCGATGGCGATGAGACGACAGGAGCGGGGGCCCGCGGCGTCCTTCACCTCCAGCTCGACATCGCTGCCCATGTCCTCGTCCGCCGTGGTGATCCGCGCCCACACACCGGTCTTCGCGTCGGTCGCCGCGATCTGCACGGCGTGGTGGCGGTCTCCGTCGGCCGCGAGCATCATGACCCCGGGCCCGGCCGCGGCGATGGCCACCGAGGCGGCCAGGCCGTACAGGAAGCGGCGCCGGGTGGCCCGCTGCCGGGTCGCCACCGCGCCCATCAACCGGTCCAGGAGCTGCGGGCCGGGCCGCGTCATGGGGTTCACGAACCTCGGCGTCGCCCGGCGGTACAGCATCATCTGACGGGTGACGGGCCCGAACTCGGTCACGTGAGCGGCGCAGCGCGCGCACTCCATGAGGTGGTCCTCGAAGCGGAAGGCGTCCGCCTCGTCCAGCACGCCGAGCGCGTACGCGGCGACGTCGCGGTGCGTTTCCTGGGACCTCATGCCGAATCCTCGTGCCGTCGGGTGCGGGGTGGGTTACTCCTTGCTCCCACCGGTACGCACCAGACCGCTGATTCACTCAAGGCACACACAGAATCGTGAACCCTGGGATTCGTAGCGGGACGGCCCGAGGATTGGTCGCGATCGAAAGAAATCTAGAAAAGGTGGATGGCGAGATGCCCGAGGGGCAGCCCCAGCTGCCACGCCTTCGTCCACACCTTCGGACCTTCGTCCTCACCGACCCCTACGGCCCCGCCCGGCACCGCGTTCAGGTCGGGCGCGAGCAACTCGGTCTCCTCCAGCCAGCGCCAGGCCGCCTCCGCGAGATCCAGGTCGGGCGCGGGGGCGCACGACTCGGCCGCCACGGCGGCGAGATCCGCCATCCGCTCCCGCACCCAGTCCTGCCACGGCTGGTCGTAGGCGGTCAGCGACAGCCAGGTCTCCAGCTGGGTGACCACCCGGATGCCGGAGAGTTCGCCGTCCGCGTCCGAGAGGAAGATGGTCAGCGCGAGGGCGTCGCGCCCCGCGCGGAACTCCATGGACGTCGGCGGCATCAGATCGCCCGTCCTGAGCAGCTCGTCGGCGATGTACTCGGCGTACAACCAGGCCATGGGAACGACCAGTTCGCCGCCGCCGGTGCCGTCCGTGCTCTCTTGACCTCTGTGCAGCATCCCTTCCTGCCTTCCTCCGGTGCGTGCGCGTCGCCCGGCCCAGGGTCCGGTGTGTGGACCCCGAGCCCCCCAGTCCGGAACACGGATGAGGACAGCTGATGGCCCAACAGGGGTCCTCAGCAAGGCGCTTTACGGAGGTTTGACTCAGCCGTCGGTTTCACCGCAGGTCGGCCGCATATCCGGGAAGCACCCGGCGCAGGGCGCGCAGCGCGTAGTACGCGCGGGACTTCACGGTACCGGGCGGAATCCCGAGGGCCTCGGCGGCCTCGGCCACACTCGCCCCCTGGAAGTACACGAGCACCAGGACTTCACGGTGCTCCGGAGTGAGTGTCTTCACAGCCTCACGCACATCGAGCGCGGCGGCGGCCCGTTCGGCGTGGTCGGCGATCACCCGCGCGTTCTCCAGCACCGCGTCCCCGACCTCGGCAGGCCGCGCCTGCCGGGCCCGCCGCGCGTCGATCGCGAGCCGCCGGCCGACGGTCATCAACCACGGCCGTACGGAGTCGAAGTCGTCGGCGCGCAGGGCCTCGGGATGCTGCCAGGCCCGCACCAGGGTCTCCTGCACCAGGTCCTCGGCGCGTTGCCGGTCGCCGTCGCAGAGCCGGAGGAGCAGCGCGAAGAGGGGCCGGCCGTGCTCCCGCTGCAGTGCGGCGAGCTCGTGCTCGGAGGTCGCCTGGTTCGTGAGGGTGGTTCCGGCCGTCATGCGCGTATGGCATCGCAGGGGGCCGTCACGGGACAGGTCCCGCGCCGGGATCTGCGGCGGACGGTCGATCGCGTCGACGAACGGTACGACGAACGGTCCCGATGCCCGGTACGGACGGCTCCGGATGTCCTCCGTCCGCGCGCCGGACGGGCAGATCGGCGGGTCGGAGCCCGGGGCGACCCGCCCCACTCCGTACAGTTTGTCGGTAAATATGACCAACATGGGGTGAGCTGATGATTGCACGCAGACAGCAGGTTGCCCTGGCTCTCACGGCCGTCCTCGCCGGGGGCGCCGCCTGCCAGGCCCAGCACCACCAAGCGGCGTCGAAGGCCGGGCCCCCGGCCCCGGCCCGCGGATTCACGCTCGTCGCCTCCGGTGACGTACTCCCGCACAGTTCGATCATCGACCGGGCCCGCTTCGACGGCGGCGGCAACGCCTACGACTTCCGGCCGATGCTGGCCGGCGTGAAGCCCGTCGTCTCCCACGCGGACCTGGCGCTGTGCCATATGGAGACCGTCTACGGAGCGAACGGCGACTACACCGGCTACCCCACCTTCAAGTCCCCGCCCGAGGTCGCCCAGGGCCTCGCCGCCACCGGCTACGACGGCTGCTCCACCGCCTCCAACCACACCCTCGACGACGGCGCCGAAGGCATCCGCCGCACCCTCGACGCCCTCGACGCCGTGGGGGTGCGGCACGCCGGCTCGGCCCGCACCGAGGCCGAGGCGCACACCGTCACGATCCTGCGGGCGGGTCCGGCGAAGGTCGCGCACCTCGCCTACACCTACGACACCAACGGCTTCCCGCTGCCCGCGGGCGAGCCGTGGGCCGTCGATCTGATGAACCAGAACCAGATCATCGCGGACGCCCGGGCCGCCCGGAAGGCCGACGCCGACGTGGTCGTCGTCTCCCTGCACTGGGGCACCGAGTGGCAGGACGAGCCCGACCAGCAGCAACTCGCGCTCGCCCAGCAGCTCACGGCGTCCCGCACCGGCGGCCGACCCGACATCGACCTCATCCTCGGCACCCACGCCCATATCCCGCAGGCGTACGAGAAGGTGAACGGGACCTGGGTCGTCTACGGCATGGGCGACCAGATCGCCGGTGAGATGTTCAACAACCAGGGCGTCCAGGACCCGCGCGGCAACCAGTCGACCATCGGCCGCTTCACCTTCGCCCCGCCCCGCCGGCCGGGCGGACGCTGGGAGGTGACCAGGGCCGAGTTCATCCCGCAGCTGTTCGACATCGACGCCGGGCGGGTGGTGAACCTCAACCGGGCGATCGACCAGGGCGCGGACGTCCAGGGCGTGCGGGACCGGATCAGGGACGTCGTGCTGAGCCGAGGGGCGGCCAAGGACGGCCTGGTGATGGGGAAGTAGCCGAGTCGATGGGCGGGGAGCGCATTTGATGGCGGAATGGGACGGTTCGCCGCTGTCCGGTTCGCTGCTGTCCGGTTCGGAAGTGGGCGGCGGGCCGCGGATGACGGGGCACCATGGTGCCGGACCCTGTCACCCCACGAAGGCGGAGAAGATGACCACGCGGGCCCACCCCGTCGACCATGAGCTCGTCCAGGCCGCGGCCCAGGTCGCCCGCACCCGGTGCCGGGGCGACAACCACACCATGGCGGCCGCCGGCCGCGCCCGGGACGGCCGGATGGTCACCGCGGTCAACGCCTACCACTTCACCGGAGGCCCGTGCGCCGAACTGGTCCTCATCGGCACGGCGGCCGCCCAGGGCGTCTACGAGCTGGACACGATCGTCGCCGTGGGCGACCGCGACCGGGGAGTCGTTCCCCCGTGCGGCCGGTGCCGGCAGGTGCTCCTCGACTACTTCCCGGCCGTCGAGGTCATCGTCGGCGAAGCCGACCGCATCCGCGCCGTCCCCGTCACCGACCTCCTGCCCGAGAGCTATGTCTGGGCCGACCACCAACTCGACGAGGAGGCCGGGTGAAGGAGGCGAGCGGTCACCTCGCGTACTGGAACGGCGCCGGCGCGACGAAGACCTTCACCCACCCCCTGCACCACGACTGGCTGGCGCCGGTCGGCCGGGACGCCCGGATCCTGGACCACGGCTGCGGATACGGCCGTGTCACGGCAGAGCTGACGGACCTCGGCTTCACCGACGTGTCCGGGGTCGATCCGTCTCCCGCCCTGGTCGAGCGCGGCCGCAGGTGGAGGCCGGACCTGCGCCTCGCCGTACTCCCGTCCCCGCCGACCCTGCCCCACCCGGCGGGGAGCTTCGACCTCATCCTGCTGTTCGCGGTGCTGACCTGCGTCCCCGACGACGCTGCACAGCGGGCCCTGGTCGCCGAAGCGGTCCGCGTCCTGGCCCCCGGCGGGGCGCTGTACATCAGCGACATGACCGTGCAGGACGACGCACGCAACCAGGAGCGGTACACCGCCCACGCCCGCCGCTTCGGCACACCGTACGGGGTGTTCGCCACCGAGGACGGCGCCCTGTGCCGCCATCACGGCATCGCCGAACTGCGCGCCCTCCTGGCGGACCTCGACCTCGTGGCCGAGCGCCGGATCGACGTCGTCACCATGAACGGCAACCGGTCGCAGGGGGTGCAACTCCTGGCCCGCAAAGGATGAGGCCTACGGCACCACCGTCACCGGCCAGCGCCCCGCCTTCACCAACCGGACCGCCACCGACCCCACGATCCGGTGCCCCGCCTGTTCCGAGGCGCCCACCACCACCGCGTCGGCCTTCAGCTCGTCCGCCGCCTTCACCAGGCCGCCGTAGGGGTCGCCGCGGAAGGTGTGGAACTCCCAGCGCACGTCGAATATCCCCTTCGTGCGCTCGGTGGCGTCGCGGATCTGGGCGACGAGGTCCTCCGCGATCTCGTCGGTCGTCTCGGCGACCGGCGCCCCCATCGCCGCGCCCGCCGCCATCACCGGCTGGACATAGACCACGGCCAGCAGCGCCCGCTGCCGTCGGGCCAGGCCGCCGGCATATGCCGCCGCGCGCAGGGAGGAGTCGGAGCCGTCCACTCCGACCACGATGACCTTGGGCCCGTCCGTGCCCCGCTCGAACTGGTGCGAGTGCTGTTCCGTCACGGCTGTGAGGCTATCGGAAACCGCAGGTCCCGCCGCCGTCCGGGCCCCTTCGACGGGCGGGGCGACCGGTGGCTTCCTACAGTCGGAACATGAGTGCCACCACCCAGGCCGCCCCCACCGCGGGCACCCCGGGTCCGATACGGCTCCCCGGCAACGGCCCGCTGGCCAAGGTGCCCGAGGGGTTCGCGACCTTCTTCGGCGCCCTCGGACTCCTCTGCGCCCTGCTGGCCCTCATCCCACCCCTGCGCGCCCTGCTGCGCCCCGTCGTCCGCTTCCTCGACCTGATCATCGCCCCCGTCAGCGCCAACCTCGCCTACGCCGTCTTCCTCTTCCTGCTCGCCGCCGCCACGGCCGCCCGCAAGAAGATCGCCTGGTGGCTGGTCGTCGTCTACCTGGGACTCCTGGTCCTCGTCGACATCCTGGGCGTGGCGCTCGGCCTCTACGCCGCGTCCATCCCCTCCCTGGTCGTCTGCGGCCTCGCCCTCGCCGTCCTGATCGTCGCCCGCAAGGAGTTCTACGCCGCCTCCCGCCGCGCCGCCCTCCGCCGTGCCGTCGTCGTCCTGCTCGCCGGACTCGCGGTCGGCATCCTCGTCGGCTGGGGCCTGGTCGCCCTGTTCCCCGGCACCCTGCCCGAGAGCCAGCACCTGCTGTGGGCCACCAACCGGGTCTGCGGCGGCCTGGTCTCCGGGCGCTCCTTCGACGGCCGCCCACCCCGCGCCCTGTTCTTCCTGCTCGGCCTCTTCGGCGCCCTGGCCCTCCTCAACGCCGCCGCCGCGCTGTTCCGTTCCCAGCGCATGGAGTCCGCCCTGCACGGCGACGAGGAATCCCGTATCCGCGCCCTGCTGCAGGCCTACGGCGACCAGGACTCCCTCGGCTACTTCGCCACCCGCCGCGACAAGGCCGTCGTCTTCTCGCCCAGCGGCAAGGCCGCCGTCACCTACCGCGTCGAGGCCGGCGTCTGCCTCGCCAGCGGCGACCCCGTCGGCGACCGCGAGGCCTGGCCGCACGCCATCGCCGTCTGGCTGGACGTGGCCCGCCGGCACGCCTGGGCGCCCGCCGCGATGGGCGCCTCGGAGGACGGCGCGAGGGCCTACGCCCGCTCCGGCCTCGGCGCACTCCAACTCGGCGACGAGGCCATCCTGCACGTCGCCGACTTCGACCTCGACGGCCGCGACATGCGGGTCACGCGCCAGGCCGTGCACCGGGTGCGCCGTACCGGCGCGAGCTGCCGTATCCGCCGCCACGTCACCCTCACCGACGAGGAGATGGAGGAGATCGTCGACAAGGCCGACGCCTGGCGCGACACCGAGACCGAACGCGGTTTCTCCATGGCCCTCGACCGCCTCGGCGACCCGGCCGACGGCGACTGCCTCCTCGTGGAGGCGCTCGGCGAGGACGGCCGTCTCCTCGCCCTGCTCTCCTTCGTCCCCTGGGGCCGCGACGGCGTCTCCCTCGACCTGATGCGCCGTGACCGCAGCGCCCCCAACGGCGTCATGGAGTTCATGGTCGCCGAACTGTGCGCCGCCGCACCGAAGCTGGGCGTACACAGGATCTCCCTCAACTTCGCCGTCTTCCGCTCGGCCTTCGAGGAGGGCGCCCGCATCGGCGCCGGACCGGTACTGCGGCTGTGGCGGCGGCTGTTGCTGTTCTTCTCCCGGTGGTGGCAACTGGAGGCCCTGTACCGCTCCAACGCCAAGTACCGCCCGCAGTGGTATCCGCGGTTCATCTGCTACGGCGACACCGGCGCCCTCGCCCGCATCGGACTGGCCTCCGCGATCGCCGAAGGCTTCGTATCGGTGCCGTCCCTGCGCAAACTCTGGGGAAAGGGGCACCCGAAGGGCGCGTCCAGGCCCGCCACCACCCAGGGCCTGCCGTCGCTGTCGGCGCTCGGCCTCGACGGAGGGGACGAGGCCGGGCCCGACACCGTCCGCGCGGGCCGGCCCGAACAGGTCCGGCTCCGGCACCGCAAGCTGGACCGGCTGCGCGCCGACGGCACGGACCCGTACCCCGTGGGAACCCCCGCCCCCACCCACGTCCTCGCCGACCTCCCCGACAGCGGTGACGTCACCGTCGCCGGCCGGGTGATGCTCGTCCGCGACTTCGGCGGCATCGTCTTCGCCGTCCTGCGCGACTGGTCCGGCGACCGCCAACTCGCCCTCACCCGCGAGGAGTCCGGCCCCGCCCTCGACCGCTTCACGGCCGACGTCGACATCGGCGACCACATCACCGCGACGGGCCGCGCCGGCACCAGCGACAAGGGCGAACCGACCGTCTTCGTGACCTCATGGCAGCTCACCGGCAAGTGTCTGCGCCCGCTGCCCGACAAACGCCGTGGCCTCGCCGACCCCGAGGCCAAGGTCCGCATGCGCTACCTCGACCTGGTCTCCAGCCCCGACGCCCGCCGGGTCGTCCGCGCCCGCTCCACCGCCGTACAGGCCCTGCGCCAGGGCCTGCTGGAGCGCGGCTACCTCGAAGTCGAGACGCCGATGCTCCAGCAGATCCACGGCGGCGCCAACGCCCGCCCCTTCACCACCCACATCAACGCCTACGACCTCGACCTGTATCTGCGCATCGCCCCCGAGCTGTACCTCAAGCGGCTGTGCGTCGGCGGCCTGGAGAAGGTCTTCGAGATGGGCCGCACCTTCCGCAACGAAGGCGTCTCCTACAAGCACAACCCCGAGTTCACGATGCTGGAGGCCTACCAGGCCTTCGCCGACTACGACGTGATGCTCGACCTCGCCCGCGAACTGATCCAGGGCGCGGCCACCGCCGCCTTCGGCACACCGATCGCCCACAAGGACGGCCAGGAGTACGACATCTCGGGCGCCTGGCCGGTCAAGACGGTGCACGGCGCGATCTCGGACGCGCTGGGGGAGGAGATCGACGCGGACACGGAGCTGCCGGTGCTGCAGCGGCTGTGCGACCGCGCCGGCGTGCCGTACAAGCCGGACGACGGCCGCGGCGAGGTCGTCCTCGAGATGTACGAACGCCTGGTGGAGGAGAAGACCCGGCTGCCCACCTTCTACAAGGACTTCCCGACCGACGTCTCCCCGCTCACCCGCCAGCACCGCACCGACCCGCGTCTCGCCGAACGCTGGGACCTGGTCGCCTTCGGCACGGAGCTGGGGACCGCCTACTCGGAGTTGACCGATCCGGTGGAACAGCGCCGCCGGCTGACCGCCCAGTCGCTGCTCGCCGCCGGCGGCGACCCCGAGGCGATGGAACTCGACGAGGACTTCCTGGACGCCCTCGAATACGCGATGCCGCCCACCGGAGGCCTCGGCATCGGCGTCGACCGCCTGATCATGTTCCTCACCGGCCTGACGATCCGCGAGACCCTCCCCTTCCCCCTGGTCCGCCGCCGCTGACCGGCCGCGACAGCGGCTCGGATCCCCCGCGCGCTTGCGCCATGTGGGTGTTTTCCTGCCGCCGCACCGGTGTCGGTGTGGGGCGTCGGGCCGTCGCCGGGCGACTGATGAGTCATGAAGAAGGATCAGTTGCTCACGCGGCGCCGGGCGTTGATCACCGGTGCCGCCGCCCTGGGCGCGGCCGGCACCGCCGGTGTGTTCGCGCTCGGGGCGGGCGGCGAGCCCGCGCGGCCCGCCGTACCGGCCGCCGGCCCGCAGGCGCGCGCCGCGCTCAAGCCCTCCGCCTACCGCCTCCAGCCCCTGACCGGATACGGGCCGCCCCGCGCGGCCCCCGGCCGGCCCCCGGTGCGGCACGAGCCGTTCCTGCGGATGTCGGGCCGTGGTCGCACCATGTTGCTGACCTTCGACGACGGCCCCGACCCCCGCTACACCCCGCACATCCTGGACACCCTGGCCGAGTACGACGTGCGCGCGACGTTCTTCGTCTGCGGGGAACAGGCCGACTGGAACCGGGACCTGCTCGGCCGGATGGCCGACGAGGGCCATGTCGTGGGCAACCACACATGGTCCCACCCCTTGCTGACCACGCTGACCCGCTCCCGGATCCGCTCCGAGATGGAACGCACCAGCGATGTCATCGAGGACGCCTACGGGGAGCGGCCGCAGTGGTTCCGGGCCCCCTACGGCGCCTGGAACCGCGCCACCTTCCAGCTCGGCGCCGAACTCGGCATGGAACCCCTCGCCTGGACGGTCGACACCCTCGACTGGAGCACCCCGGGCACCCGGAGCATCGTGCACCGCGTCGAGGACGGCGCCGCCCCGGGCGTCGTGGTGCTCTCGCACGACGCCGGGGGCGACCGCTCCCAGAGCGTCCGGGCGCTCAGGGACTATCTGCCGCATCTGCTGGACTCCGGCTACCACATGACCGTACCGAGACGGCGTTACGCGTAACCGGATTCCGCCCGCCCGGTCGGGGAACGCTCAGCGGACCTCGACCAGGCGGGCGAAGGCGACGACATTCCCGTCGTAACCGTGCTGCTTGGAAAAGCCGCCCCCGCAGGTGATGACCCGCAATTCCGCGTCACCCTTCGAGCCGTAGACGCGATCCCCGGGAAAGTTGTTCTTCGCGAAGACCTCGATGCCGTAGATCTCGAACACGGCCGTCTTTCCGTCCTTGCGGGCGACCTCGACGCGATTTCCCTTCTTGAGTGCCCCGAGTCCGTAGAAAACGGCGGGGCCCAGCTTGTTGTCGACATGGCCGACCACGACCGCGGTGCCCTTCTCGCCCGGCGAGACCGCCCCGGTGAACCAGCCCGCCAGATTCGGGTCCTCCGGCGGGGGCGCCCCGACCCAGCCGTCCGGGTCGAGACCGACCGGCATCACCGGAGCGTCCACCCGGATCGACGGAATCCTGACCCGGTCCGGCGCGGAGAACGGCAACGCCTGGGTTCTGGCGAAGGAGCCGGGCACACGACTGTCCGCCGCGGCCGCCGAGGCGGGCTGCGGCGGACCCACGTCGAACTCTCCCGAACCATTCCGAAGGAGCGCGAGGCCGGTCAGCAGAACCAGCGCTATCACGCCCCAAGGAGCGCGCTTCTTCGGCTGCTCCTCTTCTTCGGCCAGCTCGAATGCAGACATTCGACTTCCCCTCTCGACGCGGCCGTCGCCCCGTCATTCGCGCATACGAGAACGCTAAGTCCCGCGCGCGAAACCGGCGACGGGGCAGACGCGAACGGGTGGCCCGTACGCCATGGGTGCGCCATCCGAGTCGCCGTCGAAAGTAATTTTCTGACGGTCCGTGACCTGCGGTGATATCCGGTTGTGCGCTCGTTGCCCGGCGTGTCGTCTCACCAGGACGGACCATCGCCGAAATGCGGGGCAGCGCACGGCAACTGAGGGTTTTTCCGGGAGGCGCTTTCTCGCCGATATGCCGGGGACGGGACCCGGGGCGTCTTCCGCGGAGGATCACATGCGTACCACTCGTGCCCTGGCGGCCGCAGCCGCCGTGGTCGCCACACTCTCGCTCGCCGTGCCGACGGCGGTCGCCGACGGCATGCCCAACACGTTGAGCAACCTCGTCGCTCTGCCCAGCGTCATCGCGCGCGGCGGACAACTGACCATCACCGTGGACGGCTGTGGGACGGGCATGGCCACCGCGACCTCTGACGCGTTCTCGCCCACGGTCCTGAGGCGCGTTGACTCCAGCAACACGTCGAGGGGCACCGCGACGGTAAACAACAACGCCTCGACCGGGTCGCACCTCATCACGGTCAACTGCAACGGCCAGAGCCTGACCAACCCGGCCGCCTTCACCGTCATCGGTGGCGTCCGCGGTGGTCTGGGCGGCAGCAGCAGCACCGGGGCGACACCGACCGACATGGCCATCGGCGGCGGACTGGTGGCCGCGGCCGTCGTCGGCGGCGGACTGTTCTGGATGCGCCGCCGCGCGGAGAAGCGGATCTGATCCCACCCGGCACAGTTCTTCGCCCCGGAACCTCCGAGAGGTTCCGGGGCGAAGAACTGTGTCTCAGGCGCCGCCCTCGCCGGCGCGGCGGCGCGAGAAGTGGTACGCCGCCGCGACCGAACCCGCGATGAGCGCCGCGCCGAGGCCGATCTCCTTGAGGTCGAAGCCGGCGATGGAACCGCCCTCACCCGCCCGCACACCCCGGTTGGGGTTCACCGGGTTGACAGGGACCGGCGTCGGGCCCACCGGGCGCCCGCCCGCGATGGTCAGCGCCGTCGACCCGCTCACCCCGTCACAGGTGAACGTCACCTGATACGTCGCCCCGGGCTTGGCGTCCCAGTCGACCATCGCCGTCGCCGTCGAGCGCCCCTGGGGGATCGTGACCGCGTCGAAGACGGCGGAGGTGACCGTCGCCGGCCCTCTGCAGCCGCCGTCCCGGTCGAGCTGCAGCGTGACCTGGCCGCCGGCCGCGATGGTCGAGGGCAGGACGCTGAAGCCGAACGGCGTGATGTTGCCTCCGCCGCTCGCGACGGCGGCCGGTGCGGAGAGGGTGAGGGCGCAGACGCCCAGCAGTGCGGCCGAAGCGACGCGTATCGCGCGCATGTGAATCCTCCGGGTCCCCGAGGAGCAGCTGCGGACCTTTTCCGCTTGCGCCAGAAATGCACCTCGATGACCGAAACGCTAGGAACAGGTGTGCGTGTGCGCGATCGCAGTCGGGCGAATGGGGCAAGAGTGTGGGCCACCCAGGGGACATGCGCGGCGTGGCCCCTGTCTCCCGGACGGCCCGTGGGGTGAGGGGCTGTCAGGCCTTGATATGAGGAAAGAGGTTCAGGAAGGGGGCCGCCGAGGCGGTGATGCCGCGGCTGTAGGGCGCGTCGAAGTCCCAGATGAGGAAGAGCAGGAAGGCGATCAACGCGGAGAACAGTCCGGCGAGGACCAGTTCGCGCACCGTGCGGCGGATCTGCAGCGCGAAGATCATGCCGATGGTGATCACCGCTCCGGCCAGCAGCCCGAACCACACGACGCCCGGCATGGTCGCCCCCAGCGAGTCCGCGCGGGCGCTGCGCGCCTGGTCGGCGGCGGTGACCTGGTCGAGGAGCGGCTGGTAGGCCTGGGCCTCGAAGTCGGTCTTCGGCTGGTAGTCGGTGACGTCGGTGCGGATGCGCTGGAAGAGTTCGCTGCCGCGCGCGGTCACCTTGCCGTGGTCGGACATCGTCTTCCACTCCGTGGTGACGACCTGTCCGACATAGGCGTTGACATCCTCCCGGATGCGGTCGCGGACGTCGGGCGGATAGACCCGGACCCGCTGCGAGATCTCGTGCAGCGCGACCGCCTCCGCCTGGACGTGGTCCTGGGCGGCGCTGCGCCCCTCCCACACCCCGGCGATGGCCAGACCGAGGACGATGGCGTACACCACGCCGATCCACATCGTCATGTACTCGATGACGTCCGGGGTCTCACTGGTGTCCTCGTCCTCGGGGGCGGCTCTGTGCCGTACGACGGTGACGATGACCACCACGGCGCAGGCGGCGAGCATCGCGAGGGTGAGAACGAGCCAATTCGACAAGAGAGCTCTCCAAGGGTCAGCGGGGCCGCAGCGCGGCGACGGCGATCGCGGCGGGCGCGGTGATGAGCAGGACGAAGACGAGCGGTGAAGGGCCGTCATGGGTGGGGCGGCTGGGCATCGGGGCCCGGTACCGCGGATAACTCACGGGTGCCACCGGGGGATGCGGGGTGGGTGCGGCCGAAGGCGGGGGAGTGGGGGTCGGCGTCGGGGCAGGCGGGGGAGGGGGGACGGGGCGCGGCGGCGCGGGCCGCGGGGGAGGCGGTGGC
>Ga0182008_10000553_pt1 | contig 27735 bp, 22 predicted proteins | sample Sormic07211129_1_FD_120482 | JGI IMG/M metagenome (GOLD analysis project Ga0182008, IMG submission 120482) | Rhizosphere microbial communities from Sorghum bicolor, Mead, Nebraska, USA - 072115-129_1 metaG | ecosystem: Host-associated > Plants > Roots > Rhizosphere | place: USA: Nebraska...
CGCTGGCTTATGATTTTTATTCTGGCCAACCAACCAGGACGTTATCTGTAGATACTTATGGAAACAGATTTGTTTCTGAGGTTAAACCTGCTTACAGGGTCTATCCTGAAATGGGATTAAAAATAAATAATAGTAAAAATGCAAACATGCTAAGCCAGGTAGCTGAACAATTGGTTTATAAAGTTGATCAGAATAACAATCCTACCGGACTCTTATCTGCTTCTGCAACGGTGTGGAGCAATCAGATTAATATGCTGAACGATACAGAACAATCTGTAAATACTAAACAGGCACATAGCAGTCAGCCAAATATTTGGAGAAAATACAAAACTTATAACTGGCTGCCACAGGACAGGGTTGGGGGCTTAACCAGTTTGAATAGTTTCACTCCTTACCATGCTGGAGGGAATAACTTAACGGGATGGATTCTATCTTCTCAAATAACACTCTATAATAAGTATTCAAATCCTTTAGAGGCTTTTGATATCAATGGTAATTATTCGGCAACAAGAATGGGGTATAATCAATCTAAGGTGGTTGCAACTGCAAATCCAGCTGGTTTTTATGAAATGACCTATGCTGGATTGGAGGATGAAGTACTTAGTAATGGTATGTTGGCAAGAAATATTGCTTTGGGTTCAGCGACTATTGTTTCTAATATCAGTCACACAGGGATTAAATCAGCAAAATTACTAGCGGGCCAATCTGGAATTACCTATTCTACGAATACTAATAATTTAAAAAATGGTAGAAATTATGCTGTATCCGCTTGGATGAAGACCTCAGGAGATCCTTTGAAATCCACTGTTTATTATCGTGTTAATGGAGGTAGTAAAGTAAATGCTACAGTAGATCTGAACAAGAAAGCTGGCGGATGGTATCTGGTTAGTCTTCAAATCCCAGGTAGTGTAATTTCCCCAAATGGAACTCTTGAAATTGGATGTACAAATAATGATTCTGTTGAATCCTTTTTTGATGATTTCAGATTTAGTCCAATCAATGCTTCTATGATGAGTTATGTATATGACACTAAAACTGGTGAACTTAATTATACACTTGATGATCATAACTTATTCTCGAAATTTGAATATGACAGCCAGGGAAGATTGATAAAAACCTACAGGGAGACATTAGGTTATGGTATAAGGCAGCTAAATGAGTATTCTTATAACTATGCCAGTTCTACAACCCCTAAATGGCAACAAACTACCAATTATAGGTGTCAAACTCAAAATGGAGTTAATACTGGTTTGCAGGAAGCTCAGGAAAATGATATTAATCCTCTAAGTCCAACCTATAATCAATCAAGATGGGTCGTGATTGGAAGTTCTACAACATGTGGGATTGTTCCTGAACCCTGCAGTGGGCTTAACAAAAGAATGGTCAATGGAATTTGTGAAACAGGTCGTAAACGCTATACCAGAACTGTCACTGCTGGGAATATGTTCGCGTGTTATTTCCGCTATGAATTTAGTGACGGTTTTGTTTCCACAGAATCTGTAGAAATTAATCAGTATAGATGTACAGTGAATTAATTAAGCTCTTGAAAATATGAAAACGAAAATAATCATTTATTTATGTTGTATTTTATTAGGAATCTCAGTTTCTAATGCCCAGGAAATTATAAAGAAATCTGGGCCGGTTGTACTTCCTGCTCAACCAGGTCAAACTAAAATTATTGCGAGTGGACAATCGTTGATCGTTACGAGCAATAGCTCCGTGACCCTTAGTGCTGGATTCCATGCGCAAAGTGGTTCTAATATTTCTGTTGGAATAACATCCCAGAATATTTATCCAATTCCTCCAGTAATTAATAATATAAATCCTGAATTAAATTGGGTATTATCAAGGACATTTAATGAACGCGGCGATACGATTGGTGAGAGCAAATCTTTTTTTGACCTTGGGGGAAGACCTTTGCAAAACCAGGTTAAGAGTTTTTCAACACAGCATGTATTTGCTACGCAGTCTATCTATGACCGGTTTGGAAACGCAGCTATACAAACCTTATCTGCCCCAATTAACAGCAGCGGTTTTTCTTATAAACGGGACTTCGTGAGAAATACTTCTGGTCTTCCTTATAATCTGAATAATTTCGATGTCAATGCGAAACTAAATGCTCCTGACGCTGTAGATGCCAGTCAAACAGGGACGTTAGGTTGGTATTACAGTAATAATAATTCCTGGGATCCGTATGTTCCGGCAACGGCTTATCCCTATTCCCGTACTGATTATTTGCTTGATGGAAGTGGTGGCACAGCAAGAACAGCGGGAATTGGGGAGCAATTAAAGATGGGGATGGGACGTGAAGTGTCGGGTGGCAGTTTTGCTGCCTATCAACAGTTGAGCAACTATCTGAGTGTTCGCAAAAAGTTTTTTGCCGATACAGATATGGGAAATGTTGATCAACAAGACCTTCTTGGAAGTGCGGTAGAGAATGTTAGCAAGGATCAGCAAGGCAACTGGGGAGTTACATTCGCGGATAAAGACGGTAAAGTGCTGATGACAGCACTTGCCGGAAACTGGCTAACTGTAAATAATACCGTGGATCTTACCGCTTACAATGAACAATTTGTGATAGATGGTAATATTGGAGATTATAGTAAAGGAGTAATTGTTAAAGGGGCAGGAAAGCTTAAGGTTTATGATAACAATGTTTTGGTATATAATGGGAATATAAGCTCCTACATTCCTCCTGCAGCTGTAAACTCATCTCATATTCTTAAACTTAAGTCGAATAAACCGTTTAGTGTCTCTTATGGGCTTGTTTATAATACCAGCAGTTACGACATGGTATGTGAACCCTGTGTCTCTAAAATAAATACAGATATCGCGCAAATTGGGCAAGACTTTCATTATTTTAACCTCACGAAAACTGGCAGTTTGGGTATAACCGGAGGAACAATAAGTTTAACAAATATTGTTAGTAATACTGTTGAAACAAATTATGCCAGTTTACCTCCCGGTATGTACAAAGCTGTAGCGCTTTCTGGGGAACCTAAGATTAGCTATAGTTCTGGTTATGGAGATATAAGCTATAATTTTTACAACCAAAAAGGTGAATTAATAGCATCTATTGCGCCCAATGGGGTACAACAATTAATAACTAAGGGTATTGGTACATATGCCAATAAAGATCAAATCCCATTTATTAATTTGTTTGAATATGATAAACAGGGACGTTTAGTCGCATCAAAGAGTACGGATGGTGGCCGTACGGAATATATTTATAGAAAAGATGGAAATATCCGTTTTTCTCAAAATGCAGAACAGCGTAAAACAGGCAGATTCTCCTATACAAATTATGATGAAGTAAGTAGGGCTATAGAAGCGGGAGAATATGTTCCCGGAAGTATCAAATTTGAAGCTGCAAAGTTAAATAATTCACTGCTGGAGAATGTTAGCAGCGATGGCGGTTTAACAGGAGGCACAAGGAAGGACTGGATCCGCACGCATTATGATCTGAAAGATAATAGCCATGGTTTGGCTAATTATCAACAGGACTTTGTAGATGGAGCTGTATCCTGGACTGAAAATGAGAATAGTAAATCTTGGTTTAGTTATGATGATCAGGGAAATGTTGTTTGGACTGTTAGGCAATTAAATGGTTTAGGCGTGAAAACGATAGATTACATCTATGATTTTTTAGGTAATGTGATTAATGTTGCTTATCAAAAAGGTATGCCAGCTGAAAGTTTTTATCATTATTATACTTATGATGCTGATCAGCGTCTGGTCAATGTGCAAACAAGTACCGACGGAATTAGTAAAAAGCAGCAGGCTAACTACCAGTACTATTTACATGGGCCGCTTAAAAGAATTGAGCTTGCTGATAATCTTCAGGGGATAGATTATACTTATACGGCTCAAGGCTTGTTGAAAACAATTAACAATTCAGATTCCCCTGCTGATCCTGGAAAGGACGGAATACTGAATAGCTTTGCTCCGGACGCATTCTCAATGAATTTGGAATATTTTAGTGGGGATTACGCCAGAAGCGGTTCTGGGATTAATAGCCTTGTAACTGGTAATCCTAAAATCTGGTATAATGGAAATATAGCTGGGCAAAGCTGGAAAAGTCAAAAGCCAAATTCAGTAGTAGCAACTTATGGTACTGCTGTAAATAATCCGGCAATGTTCACCTATGATTATGATGATAAGTATCAATTTCAAAGTAATAAATATGGTGCACCTAATTTGTCCACTAACTCCTTTATAGAAGCTGCAAATGCGAACAGGGAATCAAATTTAGGATACGACGCTAATGGTAATATAACAAATTTGAATCGTTCAAACGCCGCAGGTGTAAGTACAGCTAATTTTAGTTATAGTTATCAGCCGAATACTAATAAATTGCAATCGGTAGGTAATTACGCTAGTTATGGTTATGATGATCTGGGGCAAATGATAACCCAGCAGAAAACGGCTGGTGCCTCATTTTATACTACATATAATTTAAATGGTAAAATCACAGGTATTTATTCTGATGCTGCAAAGACGCAATTGAAAGTTTCTTTTGCCTACGATGAAACTGGTATGCGGATTCGTAAGACTGATCATGTTCAGAATATTACGACCTACTATGTTTACGATCTTGGGGGAGCTGCATTAGCCATTTATGATAATAATGGTGGTAGTTTGTCTCAAAAGGAGATTCCTTTATATGCTTCAGGTCGAATTGGCATGTATAGGCGCGTAAATAACACTTATCAATACGAACTTACAGATCACCTCGGAAATGTTAGGGTTGTACTGAATCAAAATAAAATTAATGGAAAAGTAGACGTGGCTTCTTATTCAGATTATTATCCATTTGGTACGCCATTGACTCTTGCTAACAACGACTATAGATATGGCTTCCAAGGCAGATATGCTGAAGCAGATAAGGAAACAGGTTGGAATAGCTTTGAATTAAGAATGTATGATCCTGCTATCGGAAGATGGTTAAATATTGACCCTGAAAATGAATTTTATTCACCATATTTGGCAATGGGTAATAACCCAGTTAGTATTGTGGATCCGGATGGTGGATCTACAGAGGATCCTCCGGAAAAAACCTATCTTGGCAATAATGGTAAGACCTTAAACGAAGTGGTTATTCGAGGAGAAAGGATGTCGCCGCATCAAAGAGTAAGTGCCAGAAGTGAAAGAGGGTTAGAAGGAGCAAGTCTTTTATTTTATTCTAATGGTAAGAAAGATATTGGTGCTGAAATTTTTATGCAAAACTATGTATCTTATCAGAGGATAAAGGCTGCACAGCCAGATTTTGAAGGCCATATCCTGAATGGGGCGATGTTGCTTACTGGTGCAGGAGAAATGATTGAGGGTGGAGCGGCATTGTATGGTCTTGGTAGGTATGGGTTTAGAAAGCTTTTGCAGAGGGGGATAGTTGCTGAAGTAGTGACAAAAGAAGGAGAGCAGTTGCTTTTAGGGGCAGGCAAGTTTCCAAAACTCGATGTTAAATTCAGTAAACATGCTATGGAATGGTCACAGTGGGGATCAATTTCCAAAGCAGGTTATTACAGCCGAGCCGTAAGTCTTGCAGAAAGTAATATTGGTGGAAGAGTATTAGGTTTTACGTCAGAAGCGGGAACTAACTTTAGATTTAATACCTTTACTGGAGAATTTTTAACTGTACATCCTAAAGGCTATATACAAACTTTTTTTCGCCCAACGAATGGAATGGATTATTACTTAGGTCAAATCGCTAAATATGGAAATTAAGCAAAATATTTTTGGAAAATATAAATGCCCTTGCTGTGGTTTTTACACTTTGATTGAGGCTCCGATTAATACTTTTGAAGACTGTCCAGTATGTTTCTGGGAAATTGATGGATTGCAGCAAACTGATGCAGACTATAAAGGAGGGGCTAATCATGTTAGTTTAAATCAAGCAAAAGAGAATTTTAAAAATTTTCAAGCTGTTGAAGAGCGATTTAAAGATTATGTTCGTCCGCCATTAAATATTGAATTAGCATAGAATGATTCGGCAGTGTAAATCAATATTGTATATCAATACAAAGAATATGGAATGAACTGAATAGAGTTCATTCCATTTCAATAGACCTGATTCATCTAACGTAATTTTAAGATTACATACCATTTGGTTGGAATATAGACCAATATTTTGGATATGAAGAATCTCTTCTATCCCCTCCAAAAATTTATTTTCATTTTGTTGATAAAAAAAACTTCAGTGCAATCTGGCTGCACTGAAGTTCTTTAACATTGTCCTTTCAACGTTAACAATTAACAATTAAAGGAAGATATGAAAATCTCAACAACGCCAGAATCAACAACAAACCAACCATCCAGTGCAATCAAACGCGCGCTAACCAAAAAAGTAAAAGCCTATACCTTAACCGAAATCCTTGTGGTTCTGGTGATTATAGGCATTCTTGTGCTCCTTGCACTTCCAAACCTTCTTCCTTTAATCACTAAAGCAAAGAGTACAGAAGCTAAAGTGCAGCTGGAACATCTTGCTACGCTCGAGAAAAGTTATTTCTATGAAAAATCCAAATATAGTTCGGATCTGAATGAACTGGGCTTTATCCAGGAAAAACTCTCTACTGATGGTAAAGACGGAAAAGCGAATTACAGAATTGAAATTGTACGCGCAAATAACACTGGTTTTCTGGCCAGGGCAACCGCGGTAGCCGACTTTGATGGCGATGGTACCTTTAACATTTGGGAGATCGATCAGGATAAAAACCTGAAAGAAGTAGTTGCAGATTAAGGGTTTATTATCATGATCGCAACGCTCAATTTGCTCGCTTTACTGGCGCTGGTTTCTGTATGTTATCAGGATATGCGCTACCGTGGTGTGTACTGGATCTTTTTTCCTGTACTCAGCGCTTTATTTTTCTTTTTAAAGTTTAAACAGGTGGGCTGGGTCAATACCCTGCAGGATGCTGGTTATGCCATTGCTTTCCTGGTGGTCCAGTTGCTGCTGGTATGGCTGTATTTCAGCGTTAAACACCGGAAACTGTTCAATATCGTAGACAGTTACCTTGGCCTTGGGGATATTCTATTCCTGGTGACGCTGGCCTTTTACCTTTCTCCGTTAAACTATGTGGTGTTTTACCTGCTGAGCCTGATCCTGGTATTGGTTTACGTACTGGTAACGAAAAGGATCAAAGGCATGGATCATATCCATATTCCTTTGGCTGGCCTGCAGGCTGCTTTTTTAGCCATGCTCTTGTTTTGGGATTTGGTACAGCCTCAGTTACAACTCTGCCAGGATTCCTGGATTTACAAAATCTATTTATTTAATGGCATTTAACCCGGGAAATATGAATACGATACCTATAGAACTTGATATGGCTTTTATCTCTTCTGTAACGAGAGAACAGGCCTGGCATTACAGGATCATCCCTAAAGACAGTGATGAGGGTAGTATGGTCTTGTTTTGCGATGAGAACGCGGAGCAGCATATGCTGACCGATGAGCTGGAAATTGTACTTGGAAAGCGCATCCGTCTGGAAGGAATTCCTTCAGATACCATCAATGAATGGCTGAACCTTCACTACCTTAAAGAAAACGGACAGCACCAGTTTCAAAAATCTGTTGTCGCCATAGAAGGGGATGGTTTCTTGAATGAACTGATCCGGGAAGCGCGCAATTTAAAAAGCAGTGATATTCATATTGAAATTTATGAAGAACGGTGCAGGGTAAGGATCCGGATTGACGGTATGATGGTGGAACGTTATGTGCTGAAGAAAACGGAGTATCCGGCCCTGATCAATAAGATCAAGATTATGGCCAATCTGGACATTGCAGAAAAGCGCCTGCCCCAGGATGGAAGGATCAATTTCAGAAATGGGGAGGAGCAGTTTGATATCCGGGTATCGGTATTGCCTACTTTACATGGAGAAAAAGTGGTGTTGCGTTTATTGAACAATAACGCGGCAAATATTGATCTGGAAAAGGTGGGCTTTTCTGCATTTGACCTGGCCAATTATATGCAGGGCATTAAAAGGCCCAATGGCATTATCCTGATCAGCGGGCCTACGGGTTCAGGAAAAACCACTACGCTTTATGCTACGCTGAAGTATCTGAACAAAGAGACCCGGAACATCTTAACTATTGAAGACCCAATAGAATACACCCTTCAAGGTATCAACCAGGTTCAGTTGAAAGAGAGCATTGGCCTTACCTTTGCCTCAGCATTGCGTACCTTTTTAAGGCAGGATCCGGATGTGATTATGGTGGGAGAGATCCGGGATCCGGAAACGGCCAACATGGCTATCCGTGCGGCTTTAACCGGACACCTGGTGTTGTCTACAGTCCATACCAATTCTGCCTGGGGAACGGTATCCAGGTTAATGGATATGGGGATTCCTTCCTTTTTGGTGGCCAATACGCTGAACACGTCTGTGGCGCAGCGGCTGGTCAGGTTACTCTGCCCCAATTGCAAAACGGAGGAGGATTTTGATCCGTCTTTTTACCCCAAACAATTTAAGCCTTTTGCACCGGTACACCGGCACTATGTGGCGCGCGGCTGTGAGCAATGTTATCATACGGGCTACAGTGGCCGGAAGGCTGTATATGAGGTGATCCCTCTGGATCATGAACTGACACAGGAAATTAAACAAGGAAACATGTATATCAATGCTTTACTGGATCTGCGCGGAATTAAAACTTTAGGTGAAAATGCCTTTGCTTTATTCGCCGCAGGCCAGACAACTATAGAAGAAATTTACCCTTTATTATTTACAAATTAATGCAGAACTCAAAATTAATCCATCGATTATTGAAGCAGGTGCTCTTGTGTGCGGGACTGTTTACAGCAGGTTTAACCGGTGCATTTGCACAAAATCCTATGCCAGGGCAGCAAGCCAACCAGGTGCAAAGCCCGGCGGCCGAAGAACGGCTAAGGCTGGTCAAAGAAAGGTTGAATAACCTGGCCATTACGGTTCCTGGTTTAAACCAGAAAGTGCAGATGAACGTGTCTAACGTTTCTGCTCAGGAATTTTTACGTGCTCTGGCACAATCGAATAACCTGAACATCAATATTGATCCTCAACTGAATTTCAAGGTGTTTAACAATTTTACCAACGAAACGGCTTTAAATGTACTGGTCTTTTTAACCAAGGAGTATGGACTGGATATTAACCTGATTGGGTCTATTATGTCGGTAACCAAAGCAAAAGACCCTGTTCCTGTGGTGCCTGTAAAGCAGATCAATGTGCGCTACAATCAACAGAACAACACCTTGAGCTTAGAGCTGGACAATGATACATTGGCGCAGGTGGCCAGGAAGATCACTATGGTTTCCGGGAAAAATGTGGTGGTGCCCAATACTTTACTGACAAAGAAAGTAACGGGGTTTATGGCAGATGCTCCTTTTGAAACCGCCCTGGAGAAACTGGCTTATACCAATGACTTGAAGGTGGTTAAAACCAATGACAATGTATTTGTTTTCCAGGCTTTGGGCGAGGATGAGCAATTGTACATTGACAGTGAAAAGAATACGGCGGTGAAAAGAAACCTGAAGCCGGTGAATGTGGCGAATGGGAATCCGGGCGGAGGTGCTAATTTCAGTTTGCTGAGCAGAGTGGTGGGCGGAAAGAAATTGCTGAGTGTGGACGCTATGAATGTAAATATGATCGATCTGATCAAAAATGCAGCGCAGGAGCTGAATGCGAACTACTTTCTGTATTCAGATATCAAAGGAAGTATCACCATGCGGGTCAACGACATCAGCTATGATAATCTGTTGACGGCTGTTTTCCAGGGAACCGACTATACCTTTAAACTGGAAAACGGGATCTATATGATTGGTGACAGGAAACTGGAAGGCTTGAGGGCGCATAAAATTATCCAGTTGCAGAACCGTTCGCTGGACACGGTGCAGAATATGATTCCTAATGATTGGAAACGGGGAGTGGAGATTAAGGAATTCAGGGAACAGAATACCATTCTTTTATCGGGATCGGCACCTCAGATTACCGAAATAGAAGGTTTCATTAAACAGCTGGATAAGCTGGTTCCCATGGTGTTAATAGAAGTGACGTTGATCGATATCCGCAAAGGTCATGGTGTTAAAACCGGAATTTCTGCGGGGGTATCAGACAGCATTTCCAATCCGGGAAAGATCTTTCCAGGGATTGATTATACCTTTAGTTCGGGGGCGATCAATAGCTTTTTATCCAAACTGGGAAGGAACAATTCGATTAATCTGGGCAGAGTAACACCTAATTTCTATATCAATATTAGTGCGCTGGAGAACAACAGTAATGTAGAAGTGCGGTCTGTGCCTAAATTGTCTACATTGAATGGCCATTCTGCAAACCTGAGTATTGGCAGCAAGCGTTATTACAGTACGAAGACGCAGAATGTGATTCCTTCTTTAACTACACAGACGGTTATTACGGAGCAGTTTACGGCGGTTGATGCGAATTTGAACATCAATATTAAGCCTGTGGTTTCGGGCGATAGCCAGATTACGCTGAACATTAAGGTGGATATTTCTGATTTTATTGGTGATCCGCCTTTGAATGCGCCGCCTCCAACCTCTACCAGTAAGTTCGAATCTATTGTGCGTGCAAAAAACGAGGATATGATTGTTTTGGGTGGTTTGGAGCGTACGGAGAGCAGCGAAAGTGGTTCTGGCGTGCCGGTCTTGTCTCGGATTCCAATTTTGAAATGGTTGTTCAGCAGCCGCAGTAAATCGAATAATAAGGTAGTGACTGTGGTGTTTATTAAACCAACTATTATTTACTAGTATGGCTTTTGACTTCAATTTTAAATCGGGGCTTAGTAGTAGTAAAGGGCTGGAACTGAAACTTCAGGCTGATGGTTTAATCGATGTGCGCTTGGTGGAGCTTTCTCTGAAAGGTAAAATGGTCCAGATTGGGCTTAAGAAGCAGTATACTGCTGAACTGGGCCAGATTGCTGATGGACTGAGCGGTCCTCTGGCGATTACGGTGACCGGCCGTGGGGTGCTGATTAAGAAAACGAAAAAGCTGGATGAAGTTACAGAGGCTGCTTTACAGCAGGTGTTTCCGGGTTTTAATTTGACGGAGTTCTATGTTCAGAATTTTATCTCCGGCGAAGATTCCTTTCTGGCCGTGGTGAGAAAGGACATCGTTGATAAAATGATCGCTGCTTTTAAGAAAAAGGGGATAGAGGTTTTGATGCTGGGCCTGGGGCCTTTTGTGGTAGACCAGGTCCTTCCGCAATTGAACGTGTACCAGGATTCATTAAGTTTTGACGGGCACCGCATCAAATTCAGGGAGGACAAGAGCTGGGAAAGTTATACTCAACAGCTGGAAACAGATACGGGCTTTGCGCTTAAAATTGATTTGGAAACCATGCCTGAGCCATTTTTGTTAAGTTACGCTACGGCATTCCAGCTGATCCTGGCTGAAGTTTTGGAGCCCATAGAGGTGGATGCTCCGGAGATTGGGGAAAACAGAGCGGAATGCATCGCGAAGCTCAAATTTGAGAAAAGAGGTGTGCTGGTACTGGGCCTTTTTTTTGTGCTCCTGCTCCTTAATTTTTTGTTGTTTGGTTTTTACAATTCCAGTAACCAGGAAATGGAGGGCCGGGCGGGCAGGAAATCTGATCTCTCGGCCAATAAGAAGAAAATGGAAACGGAAATTAAGGAAAAGGAAGTTCTGGTGAAGAAACTGGGTTGGAATAAGGGGCTGGGTTATGCCTATATCTGCGACCAGATTGGGGCAGGTTTGCCAGGTTCTGCTACACTGACCGAAATGTCTGTGGAATCCGGTCTGATTAAGTTGAAGGGGACTGCAGAGGATGTATACGCCATCAACGACTGTATTTACACTTTTAAAAAGAAATCGTGGGTGAAGGATGTGCAGCTGGAAAAGTATGCCGCCGATGACCAGAAGCAGGCACAGGTTTTTACCATTACTTTAAATTACTGATATGATGAATAAGCTCAATTATAGACAGCGAAACAAGCTTTTGCTTCCACTGGCGGCCTTTGGCTTATTGCTGTGCTGGTTTTTTGCTTTTAGTAAAACTTTTGATGCCATTTGTTTGCACCATAGTTTTGAGCAGGAAGCTGCTGGTCTGGCGCAAAATGACCTTTCTTTTAACCCTGTACACGCGCAGAAAAAATTAAATGCGCTGAATGAAATCATCAAAGCGTACAGGGTGAATCCGGAGCAGTGGCACAACGACATCTGGTTAAAAGTGTCTGCCGTTGCCGGGGCTAGAAATGTGTCTATTGATTACACTTTAACACAGCCTTCCATAGAAAGAGATTCTACGGCTGTTGGGGTCAATCAAAGCCTTCATTTTTATGGGGGCTATGTGGAATTGGTGAAGTTGATGGATACTTTGGAGCGTATGCCGGGAATTGGAAAGGTGTCTGCGGTGCAGATGAAGGCGCCGTTAAAAGATTTGCTAAGCGAACGGAAAGATAAATGTGTGTTAAAAGTGGACTTTAAAGGGATTGAACGGGAAAAATAGCCTCCAATTATCATCCAATTGTCAGCTTTAATTATTGTTAAGAAATGATTAATCCTTTTTGCTTTTCAATTGTCATATAGCTAAATTAATGTAAGTTAACACACTCATGGCAACATGATTAGCATATGAACAAGAACACTAAATAATAAGCAAATGAAAACTCTAAGGTTTAAATCGTTAATTGTCGCAGGAATCATCCTCCTTATTAGTGGCTTTACTACCACCAGCGCCCTTGCTCAAAGAGGCAGTCGTGGTGGGGGCGGTGGCGGCCATATGTCTGGCGGTGGTGGCCGTGGGATGTCAGGAGGTGCACATATTTCCTCAGGAAGCAGATCCTCATTTAATGGGGGGTCACGCTCTTCATTTAGTGGCGGTTCCCGATCTTCATTTAATGCCGGTTCCCGTCCGTCGAGGCCCGTTAGCGGCTATCGTCCAGGTCGTCCGGGTTATCGCCCAGGCTGGGGCTATCGTCCGGGATGGGGTTACCGTCCGGGATGGGGATATCGCAGACCTTATTATGGGTATTACAGTTTCTACAGGCCTTTTTTAGGCATTAGTTTAAGTGTATTGCCTTATGGATATTATCCTTTCTATTTTGGTGCAGATCAGTTTTATTTCTCTGATGGGTTCTTTTACAGACAATATGATAACGAATATAAAGTAGTAGTTCCTCCGGTAGGTGCACAAGTACCAAGCTTGCCTTCAGCAGCTAAAGAGGTGACCATCAATGGCCAGACTTACTACGAATATAAAGGCGTTTACTATACTATAGGCCAAGATGCGAATGGTAAAACCGTATATGTGGTTGCAGGTAAAGATGGTGTGCTGAACACTGGCGATGCCAACAATACGGTAGATACTCCGGCTAATGTTCCTCAGGTTGGCGATACCGTAGATCAGCTTCCCGAAGGTACCAGAGATGTGATGATCAAAGGGGTACAATACTATGTAACTGAAGATGGCATTTATTATGAAAAACAAATAGATGGCAACAATAAAGTAACCTATAAAGTTATTGGGATAGGAAACTAAGGTTTCCTGAGGTTAGGAGAGCGATGAGCGGAGCAGATATAGATGTGCTCCGCTTTTTTTATTTCCGGCAGATTCGTTTAAAGAGCTTCTCTTAAATTTATTATATTCGCCTACCTGAAACATTAGGCCTTAAAGCCTTTATATTGATATGAAACCAACACTATACGCACTTCTCCTTGCAGCTGTTCTGTTTGGCTGCAGCAAAAACGAAACCTCTAAAGCATATAAGCCGAAAGTATTAACGGCAATGGAAAGCTTTAACGAATATGGTAAAGGCAGTGATACACTGGGCATCAGTAAAATGGAGGACTCCTCAGGTCAGCTGGATAAAAAAGATGGCGACGGCATAAGAAAATGGTATAGTGTTAAATTTCTGGATACGCTGGTGCAGATCCAGGTAAATCCAGATGATCCGAAATCTGCAACCGATAAGTTTGCTTTTGCCGAGTTTATCAATACGGCTAAAACCTGTGCACTGGTACAGATTGCAGACCAGTCTGGTTTGGCAGCTCCTGTATATATTGTGACGGTAAAGGACAATAAGGTGGAAGTGGTGAGCTTGTACCGCTCTTCTAATGGTCCTGCAGATGTTAAATTTACCAAAGGGATCACCAGGGTTGGCAATGCAGGTTACATCATCAACAATGATTTTTATGTAACCAGGGTATATGCTAAAGCTTATTTATTGAAAAGACAAAATCCAGACCAGCGAATACAAGGTGATTTTGTGATCAATTCTCCTGATATTTCTACCTTCGTGTTTTTGGTGGGTAATTCTTTATATGAGCTGCATTATCCAACTGGAGAGGTTTTTCTGCAGCCGGTTCCGGCTGAAACTGCATCGAGCCTGGAGAGTACTTATGATTGGATACAGCAAAATTGTAAATGGGTTAAAAATGCTAAAGGGATTTCTTTCCTTAAAGCACAGGATCCGGATAGAATTGTAGACATCAAGGAGTTTAAATAGTCTTTCTTGCTGTAATTGCTGAATATTCTGCTGATTGGGCTCATCTTTTCGGCAGGATTGCGCATATTTTTAAATTTAAATATGGGCATGAACAAATGGACTTTGCTTACGGGTATTCTTTTACTGGGCGCTGCTGTTGTTAAAGGGCAGGGCAACCCCATTGTGCAAATTAAAAGGGATACGATTGTACTGGCCAAAGGCACTACCTATCGTTTTACGGTGGATACACCTGAAGATCAGGGCCTGGTTTCAGCCGGAGCAGATGCGCATGGGCTTTTCCAGCTGCTGTATAGTAGAGGTGATTTGTTGCCCGGGTATATTGTACGGAATAAACAGGGGGAAATTAAAACTGGAACGGAACTGTTTACGGGCGATCGTTTGCAGATAAAGGCAAAGAGTGGTCGGGTTCAAACCTATTTCATCGAGGTCAGGAAAATGGCTTTGGGTGGCCAGTTGGTTTTGGACACGGCTGAAATGACTCGCGGCACAAGGGGAGATGTGTTGTTTTCTTACACAGCAGGGCAGAGAAGCCCGAATGCCCGTGTTCAATTTTATATTCCTGCTGAACTTGGTGCGACTTTAGAAAATACTTCTGTTAATGTGATTGGACGGGGATTTGTAAAATTGAAGGACCTGAGTACCCAATCTGTTGGACGGGTGGGCAGTGCTTATCCTTATCAAAAAGTTGGAGAAGTCCGGATTTCTAAAGATGGAGCAGGTACTGTGCTTGTGTTTTCCGGACTGGATTTAAGGCCGGCGAACGGACCGGATCTGAAAGTGCGTATTGAAAATGTTTGTTTGACCAAAACAGGCGATTACCAGCTCAAAGCTGTTTATACGACTGCTCAGCCGGAAGTGTTGAATAGTGCGGGTACAGGGGCTGAAGTTGCTGTATTAAAGGTTCGGAACAGGCTTGTAGATTTTGTACGGGTTCTGGACAGAGGTTTGCACTATAAAGAAGATCAAAATAGGTATACCGGGCTCAATTTTAGATGGAGATCGGCAGTACCGAAAAAGGCTGTTCAATTGATGCAGTCTTTGGACAATGGAAAGACCTGGAAGCCTTTGTCTGCAAAATTTGGGGAGGGGGCTGCCGAAGTGAAGGCTTTGCTTCCTGACCGTTTATACAAGTTTCGCCTAAAGATTCTTTCGGGAGAATATAAGGGCTTTTCTAATGTGGTTTCTTTTTATTCGGGTAAAATGGCTGTAGGTCCTTTTATCGCGGGTACGGAGGATCATACTGATGGAATCAACAAGGCCATTGACTCCCTGAACCGTATTGGTGGGGGAACTCTTGTTTTTAAAAAGGGAGATTATAGGGTAAGAACGGTTCATTTGAAGAGTAATGTCTATCTCTATTTGGAAAAAGGAGCGGTGATCAGGGCGATTAAAGGGGCTGATGCACCGGAAACAACCTGGTTTAGCGACAGGAAGTACCGCTCGGGCTTGTCGCCTACAGATATGGGGCCTTATGCCGATCCGGAGAACTACCTGACCAAGCAGGATGTGGGTCATCATTATTTCCACAATGCCATGTTTTTCGGGGAGCGGCTGGACAATGTGAAAATTATTGGTGCCGGAATGATTACTGGCGATGGTAACCTGGTGAACAGCGATAAAGTGATGAACAATGCGCCGGACAGCCGGGCGGATAAGATGTTTAGCCTGAAGCTGTGTACGAATCTGGAGATCGGGGGGCTGGAACGCCAGGAGGACTTATGGTATGATGAAGCAAAGGATGAGCCTTATTATATAGGTAAGAATGGAGAAAAGCTTTTTGAGCATGATCAGATGCTCAAAATAGAACGTGCGGGGCATTTTGTGTTATTGGCTACAGGTACAGATCACATCAGCGTTCATGATACGTATTTTGGAAAAGAGCACACTGCAAATGCCAGGGATATTTATGATTTTATGGCCTGCAATGATGTTTGGGTAAAAAATATTTATTCTAAAGTGAGTTCTGATGATATTGTAAAGCCGGGTTCTGATTGTGCACTGGGCTTTACGCGTCCGGCAAGTCATTACAGGGTAAGAAATGTGATCGGGGATACCAATTGTAATCTGTTTCAAATTGGTTCGGAAACTGCCGATGACATTAGCAATGTTTGTGTAGATAATATTTATGTGCTTGGGGCTAATAAAGCTGGTTTTTCCATTTCGACCAATGATGGCGGGCATATCAGTGATGTTCATTTGAACTGCGGACATACTGGGCCATTGCATTCCAGGTCTAAAATGTACAGGGCTATGGCGCCATTTTTTATTTCTATTTCTAACCGGGGAAGGATTATCGGTGCGGAAGTTGGCCGGTATGAATTTACGGAGAACGGAAAACAACATGATGAGCTGCTGGTTAAAAATGTGAATATTGGAGAGGTGGATGGTATTCATTTAAAACATATTGAAGTGTTTGAAGTGTACGGTGGGAGTTCTTACAACGGCGGAACAAGATGGAAGCATTTTGACGGAAGCCAGCCGCGTTCAACACCTATTGTGGCGGGATATCAGTTGCCAGACAATAATGTGGTAAAGGGTGGCCTGGATTTTAAATTGCCTAACAGGAAACATACAGGCTACATCAGGAATATTTCTTTTGAAGATGTAAGGGTATTGGTAAAGGGTGGAAATCCGGCCAGTGATACGTCCAATGTGTGTCCGGAATTGGGTGTAGGGCAATACAATGCGTCAAATTTGAAAGTCCAGCCTTCTTATGGGCTTTGGGCAAGGCATGTAGCTGGGCTTAGCCTGAAGGATTGTGTTTTTCGTTTTGAAAAGGCAGATGGCCGTTATGCCATAATGCTGGAGGATGTGCATGGGGCAAGGTTATCTGGCATACAAACAGACCCACCTGCAGGTCAACGGGTTTTGATCAGGGAGAAAAATTCTTCGGATATTTTAACACAAGAATAAGATTTCGGTAACCACCAGTACTCGGCAAATGTTTACATTTATCGGGAATGGAAAAAAAACAGGCTTTATTTAACTGGAGTGGTGGGAAAGACAGTACCCTGGCCCTTCATAAAGTTCTTGAGGAAAAGGAACTGGCGGTCAATTATTTGCTGACCACTTTGAGCGATGCGTATAACCGTGTCAGTATGCACGGTGTACGGGAAGAGTTGCTTGTCGCTCAGGCAGAAAGCATTGGAATTCCTTTATATCAGGTCCGTCTGGCTGAATCTCCGCAGATGGATGAATATGAGGAAACCATGGAACTGCATTTAAATAAATTAAAGCTGGAAGGGATTACAACCTCTGTTTTTGGAGATATTTTTCTGGAAGATCTGAAAATTTACAGGGAGAAGAAGTTGTCAGAGATTGGAATGGAGGCAGTTTTTCCGTTATGGAAAAAGGATACCCGTGCTATTTTAAAGGAATTTCTGGCGCTTGGTTATAAAACCGTGGTGGTTTGTGCGCAACGGGGCCTAGAGACTTTCTGTGGAAGGGTTATTGATGAGAATTTTATCGATGATCTTCCGGAAGGTATTGATCCTTGTGGGGAGAACGGCGAGTTCCATACTTTTGTTTTTGATGGGCCGCTTTTTAAGCATCCTGTTGATTTTGTTACCGGCGAAAAGGTGTATAAAACCTACGCTTCTCCTTCTGGCAGCACAGATGAGCCTGCGGGTTACTGGTATATTGATCTGGTTCCGTATACCGAATCCTGAAATGGACTATAGTTTCAAAAAAAATACATTTACATTGGCCGAATGAATATAGAATTCAATAAGAACGAAGACGTGAATAAGCAACTGGTTTATGGGGTTAAAACGCGTCTGAAAAAAATATATGCGGGTGGAGGCGAGAAGGCTGCCGCTAAGCAGAAAGAGCAAGGGAAATTGCTGGCAAGGGAAAGGATCTCTTATCTGATTGATCAGGATAGTGAGTTTCTTGAACTTGGTGCTTTTGCCGCTGAGGGGATGTATGAGGAAGAGGGTGGCTGCCCTTCTGCGGGTGTAGTTTGCGGGATTGGTTATGTTTCCGGAAGGCAATGTATGATTATGGCCAACGATGCTACGGTTAAAGCAGGGGCATGGTTTCCGATGACCGCTAAAAAGAACTTGCGCGCACAGGAGATTGCCATGGAGAACCGCTTGCCGGTCATTTACCTGGTAGACAGCGCGGGGGTGTATTTGCCTATGCAGGATGAGATTTTTCCGGATAAAGAACATTTTGGAAGGATGTTCAGGAATAATGCAATCATGTCTTCGGAGGGAATTGTACAGATTTCTGCTATTATGGGTTCTTGTGTTGCAGGAGGGGCTTATCTCCCGATTATGAGTGATGAGGCCATGATTGTTGAAGGCACGGGTTCTGTTTTTCTGGCGGGTTCTTACCTGGTTAAATCTGCGATAGGGGAAGATGTAGACAATGAAACGCTGGGAGGTGCCACAACGCACTGTGAAATTTCGGGGGTTACGGATTATAAACAACCGAACGACCAGGCCTGCCTGGACAGCATTAAGAACATTATGAGTATGCTGGGGGCTCCGGAATCTGCTGGTTTTGATCGGATCAAGCCTGCCTTGCCTAAATTTCCGCAAGAGGAGATTTATGGGATTTTGCCTGAAAACAGGGAGAAACCTTATGATATGGTGGAACTGATTAAGCGATTGGTGGATGATTCTGAGCTGGAAGAATACAAAAAAGAATACGGAAAAAGTATCGTTTGTGGTTTGGCCCGTGTAGATGGCTGGGCTGTAGGGATTGTAGCCAACCAGCGGAAGATTGTAAAATCGAAAAAAGGAGAGATGCAGCTGGGTGGGGTAATTTATTCCGACAGTGCCGATAAGGCGGCACGCTTCATTATGAACTGCAACCAGAAAAAGATTCCATTGGTGTTTTTACAGGATGTGACGGGTTTTATGGTGGGCAGCAAATCAGAGCAGGGTGGAATTATCAAGGATGGGGCTAAAATGGTAAATGCAGTGGCCAATTCTGTGGTGCCTAAATTTACCATTGTTATAGGAAATTCATATGGTGCAGGTAACTATGCTATGTGCGGCAAAGCCTACGATCCGAGGTTGATTTTTGCCTGGCCAAGTGCGAAGATTGCGGTGATGGGGGGTGCTCAGGCTGCAAAAACCTTGTTACAAATCCAGGAGGCTTCGCTTAAATCTAAAGGGGAAACCATTACACCAGAAAAGGAAGCTGAACTGCTTAAAGAGATTACAGACAGGTACAATAGCCAGACGACGCCTTTTTATGCGGCGTCGAGGTTATGGGTAGACGGGATCATTGATCCCCTGGAAACCCGGAAGGTAATTTCTATGGGGATTGAAGCCGCAAATCAGAGTCCTGTAAAAAAGCGCTTCAATGTAGGGATTATTCAAACCTAGAATGATATTTTTGTATATGAAGAAGATTTTCATAGCAGGCTTGCTGATCTTGTGTTCCGCTTTGTGTGGGTACAGCCAGGTTAAAACCGTTTATTTTGACGTCAAAGATAAAGTAACTGCAGATTCTGTGCATGCTGCAAGCTACGCGGTGTATGGTAAAGTATCCGGGGACAGCTTGTGGGTATTCAAAAAATATGATATGGATGGGTATATTGCCACAACCGGGTCTTTTAAAGACTCCTTGCTGGAGGTACCTCATGGTCGGTTTGTCTATTATGACTGGATTAACCCCAATAAAAGTGAGACGGGTTATGAAGCCTTGAATACAGGTAAAGACCGCTATAAAGTACTTTCCGGAGATTTTGAGAATGGTTTAAAGCAGGGCAGATGGCTGGGCTATTATGAGAATGGATTGGTTAAAACCCTGGTTACCTTTGACAGAGGTGTAATGCAGGGGCCATTTAAGGCTTTTGATGATAAAGGAGAGCTGATAGAAACAGGTCAGTACATACAGGATAAGAAGGATGGAGACTGGGTGATCAATGGGGGGCTGAGGGTCATTACTTTCAAAATGGACCAGGTGGTTTCGGATGTGAAGCGTACTAAAAAAGAACTGAAGCAATTAGAAGAGTCTAAGAAAAAAGGATTATAATCTTCAGATCACAATAGCTGGATGCTATTGGTGGATTTGATGTATTATGATTAAATTTGTAAAACAAACGAATTATATAAAAATATGTCGCAAGAAATAGAACACGTTCCCTGTCTGATTATTGGTTCCGGCCCTGCTGGTTATACAGCTGCAATTTATGCTGCGCGTGCAGATCTTAAACCTGTATTGTATACAGGTATGGAAGCTGGTGGACAATTGACACAAACTACGGACGTTGATAATTTCCCGGGTTACCCTACAGGTATTATGGGACCGGAAATGATGGAAGATTTTAGAAAACAGGCAGAAAGATTTGGTACTGATATCCGTTTTGGTTATGTAAGTTCTGTAGATTTTTCTTCCTTGCCTCATAAAGTGGTTGTAGATGAGATTAAAACCATCACTGCTGATACAGTGATCATTTCTACAGGTGCAACTGCTAAATGGCTGGGATTGCCGAGTGAACAAAAATATAATGGTTTCGGTGTTTCTGCTTGTGCAGTATGCGATGGTTTCTTCTTTAGAGGACAGGATGTTGCTATTGTTGGTGCAGGAGATACAGCCGCGGAAGAGGCTACCTACCTGGCTAAACTTTGTAAAAAAGTATATATGCTGGTTCGCCGCGATGAATTCAGAGCTTCAAAAGCTATGGTACACCGTGTACTGAACACACCGAATATTGAAGTGATCTATAACTCTGAAGCAAAAGAGGTATTGGGAAATGGTAAAAATGTTACTGGTCTTAAGATCACGAATAACAAAACCGGAGAAGAAAAAGATATCGAGGTTGAAGGTTTCTTTGTGGCTATTGGTCATAAACCGAATACAGATATTTTCAAAGGATGGATCGATATGGATGAGACAGGTTATCTGAAAACTATCCCGGGTACGACTAAAACTAATGTTGAGGGTGTATTTGCAGCAGGAGATGTTCAGGATCATTATTACCGTCAGGCAGTAACTGCGGCCGGATCTGGTTGTATGGCTGCATTGGATGCGGAACGTTATCTGGCGGCTAAAGAACATCATTCAGAAGTCGTTTCTTAAGCATAGAAATTATAAATATAAGCGGACCTTTTTTTAAACAGGTCCGCTTTTTTTGTGCTTTATAGTTCGGTACAGAAAAAAAATATGTGTTGTTTCTGTTCATTTCAAACGTTTGATTTCTATTGTAACAAAAATGTGATGTATCGAAGGCGGCGGTTCTATTTATCTTAGGATAATTACTGAGTACCATCTAACACACAAAACAAATCATGAAAAAAATCTTACCAATTGTCATCTGTGCATTGCTGAGTACAAATTTGTACGCGCAAAATGATGCCAGCATGGGAATTATTCCTGCACCGGTTTCTGTAGAAAAGCATTCCGGCTCCTTTGTTCTGGATAAAACAACTTTGCTGGTTTCTGCTCGTCCTGAAAATGCACGTGTTGCAGATTTACTAAATGCTTTTATTGCAAACAAAGGAGGTTTTGCGCTGAGAGAAGTTAAATCTCCGGAAGCCAACCACAAGTCTATAGTTATTACTTCTGAAGGAGCGGATAAGCTTCCGGAAGAAGGTTACAGCATCAGCATTACTAATGATAAATTCCTGATCACCGGAAAAGGTGCAGGCTTATTTTATGCGGTGCAGTCAGTGATGCAGTTGTTGCCTGAAAAACTGGATGGCAAAATCACTGTACCTGCAGCAGACATTAATGATTATCCAAGGTTCAAATACAGGGGGATGCATTTGGATGTAGGACGTCATTTATTCCCGGTTGCTTTTGTTAAAAAGTATATCGATATGATGGCTCAATACAAATTGAATAACTTCCACTGGCATTTAACAGAAGATCAGGGATGGAGAATTGAGATTAAAAAATATCCAAAATTAACTTCTGTTGGTTCTTCCAGAAATGGTACAGTGATCGGTAATTTTCCTGGAGTAGCAACAGATGATAAAGTATACAAAGGATTTTATACTCAGAATGAGGTAAAAGAGATTGTAGCTTATGCTTCTGCCAGATACATTACGGTTGTTCCTGAAATTGAGATGCCAGGTCATGGTTCTGCTGCGATTGCGGCTTATCCTGAATTGAGCTGTTTCCCTAATGAGGATACCCCGACTGATCCTAAGGCGCCATGGGCGGGATCTAGAAAAGGGAAACAAGTGCAACAGACCTGGGGTGTACACCAGGATGTTTTTGTGCCAACAGAGAATACCTTCAAATTCTTAGAAGATGTACTGGATGAGGTTATGGTTCTTTTTCCGTCTAAATATATTCATATTGGTGGAGATGAGTGCCCTAAAGATTTCTGGAAGCGTTCTGCTTTTTGCCAGGACTTTATTAAAAAGAACAACCTGAAAGATGAGCATGGATTGCAAAGTTATTTTATACAGCGTATTGAAAAATATCTGAATGGTAAAGGCCGTTCCATCATTGGCTGGGATGAGATTCTGGAAGGTGGTCTTGCACCTAACGCGACGGTAATGTCCTGGAGAGGTGTTGAGGGTGGTATTGCCTCTGCGCAGCAGCAACATGATGTGATCATGACGCCTGGATCAAATGGTTTGTATTTTGACCATAAGCAGTCAAATTCTCCGGATGAGCCTTTGGCGATTGGAGGTTTTGCTCCGTATACCAAAGCTTATGGCTATGATCCTATACCTGCTGAATTGACAGCGGATCAGCAAAAATATATTATCGGTGTACAAGCTAATCTTTGGACTGAATATGTTGAAAGTCCTGAAAAAGCAGAGTATATGGTTTTTCCAAGGATGTTTGCTTTGGCAGAGATTGCCTGGACGCCGAAAAACCGTAAGGATTTAAAGAACTTCTCTGAAGAGCGTTTACCGCTTCATTTGTCCCGTCTGGATAAAACCAATACGAATTATTGGGTGCCAACGCCGATTGGACAGAATGATAAGGTACTGAAAGGAAGTCAGTTTAATATAGAACTTAAAGTTCCGGTAGAGGGGGCAAAGATCTATTATACTTTAAATAATTACAGACCTTCTGAGAGTGGGGCTTTATACACAGGACCGATCAAAGTGAATGTGCCTGAAGGAAAGAAACTGAACCTTAAAACGATTGTAATTACCAAAAGTGGTAAGAGAAGCGTAGTGACTCAGACGGAATTAAATAACGGTGCGCCTGAAACACCTGCGAAATAATATAATTAGTAGAAGTAAAAAAATGCCAGACAGGGGATTCTCCTTGTTTGGCGTTTTTTTTTGAGTTAAATTGCTTGCTATATAATGTAATTAAGATGAAACTGAAAGATTTAATTGTGAGATCCTCCTTGTTCGCTTCAGGTATTTTATTTCTGTATTCCTGTACCGGAGATAACCCTGAAAAACATGTTGCTTTAAGCAGCAGCAAGGCCCCGGTAGAAAAACAGGCTAATCCCTTTCCCTTTTATAAAAATATAGCCATCAGGCCCGGGCTGAATTTTGAAGTCCTGAGCTGGGGTAAAGGTGTTGACTCCCTGGGGGGTTATTTGATCCTGATGTCCGACTCGGCCAGGAATGACTATAAGTCTTTTTCTAATGAACGCAAGGGGATTATTACAGATGCCTGGAATATGGATCTGGACAACGATGGAAATCCTGAGCTCTATGTAGAGCTGCTCAGCAAGAAGAATGTTCGTGATTTAAATGTTTATGAGTACAGCAGGAATGGTTTTCAAAAGATCAGCTTCCCCCCGCTAAGCAGCAGTATGAAAAAGTTGTATAAGGGCAATGATAAATTCTTTATTAAGAACGGAGAATTGTTCAGGAGTTTTCCGGTAACCGATCCTGCCGATACGACTAAAAAGACTGGTGCAGAGAAGAAGATTCAATATAAATTAAACGGGAACAGTTTCTCTGTAGCGGAAGTAAAAGAATAATCTTAGTGCCCGGTTTCTTTAAATTGGGCACTAATTCTTTCAAATTTCTCAATTAAAAGATTGATACGCTCTTTTTCCCGGTTCATAACGGCTTTTCTGAATATTGTTGAGCAGAATATCATCCAGCCAAAGGTGAAGACTATGGTCATGCACTGTTTCCAGAAACTGAAATAGGAGAGTACTTCAAAGAAGAAAAGGACAATCGCTATACTTAGGGCTATAGTGTAAAACCAGTACAGCTTGTGATACAGGCTAAACCTGTTGAGCTGATAGAGTTTTAACTGGCTTAAAAATTCATTGGGATGGGCGGTAAAGTCATTTTGTGAAATTAAGCGGTAACCTCTGTATAGAATGAAGGTATAGATGGCAATGGAGCAAACAATAATGCCTATACCTGCGTGGGTAGTCCAGGATTGAAAATCAAAAAATAACCAGAGCGCAGCGAAGGCAAGAAGCGACAAGACCATACCGCCAATGTTTAAAAGCGATTTGGTACGGATGCTGTTCACTTCCTTTTTCGCCTGAGCAAGCATCTCCTCAGAAGAGATGTTTACCTCCACTGTGTGTGACTGCCAAAGCGATTGTATATCTTCAAATTCTTGCATGCTCATTGTATATTTCTGTAAGTTTCTGTTTAATGCGGTGAATTTTTACCCTTAAATTTCCTTCACTGATGCCGGAGATCTCAGCGATCTCGTTATAGGGTAGTTCATCCAGAACCATGGTAATAATTAAACGGTCGTTCTCTTCCAGTTTAGATATGGATTTGTAGAGTAAGGCGATCTGCTCATTCTTTTCCGAGTATTCTTCTACCTTGTTCTCTATGATGTTGTCTGTAAGTTCGTCCTTAGCTTGTCTCTTTTCTGATCTCAAATAGGTTAAACAGGTGTTCACAGCGATTCTGTAGATCCAGGTAGAGATCAGGGATTTGTTTCTGAATTTATCCAGGTTTTGCCAAACCTTTAAAAAGGTTTCCTGTAACAAATCATTTGCAGAATCCTTGTCTCCGGTATATCCATAACATAAATGGAATATTTTCTTGGAGTTGGTATCGAAGATTTGCTTAAATAACTGGTCTTTTTGTTCCACCTATAGAGAGTTGATATAGCTTTAGAAGTATTTTACGATTGTTTGTTACAGCGAAAATGCGAATTTTATTGGTTTATCAACAAACTTTATAGAATAATTTAATTATTGTAGTTTTACAGCCTTATAAAACTGTCCATGGCCCAGCCCTGCAGTAACACAAACAAACCGTATTAATGAAATTAACTAGCAGATGTCGAAGAACAACAGATTAACGTTTTTTATCTTTTTAGCTCTGGTGCTGGGTATTGGCCTGGGATATTATCTGAATGTACAATCATTCAGTACCTATAATGATCATATTGCAGCCGCAGATACTAAAGTAAAAGCTTTAGATGGGCAGATCCTTAAAGTAAAAGACACCACAAGCACTGTCTTTGCAGAATTGAAAGCTCAAAAATCAGCGGCCGAAAAATTACGTCATGAAAATGAAGTTATCCGCGAAAAGAAACTGGAGCCGCTTACGCTGTTAAGTGATATTTTTCTGAGACTGATCAAAATGATTGTTGCACCGCTTGTTTTCAGTACCCTGGTAGTTGGTGTGGCCAAAGTTGGAGACATTAAAGCTGTTGGACGAATTGGGGGTAAGACGATGCTGTGGTTTATCAGTGCATCTTTGCTTTCGCTGGTTTTGGGACTGATTATGGTCAACATTTTCAGACCGGGGGAAACTATGCATTTGCCTTTACCACCGAGTAATGTGGATACGGGCATTCATAAAGTAGCTTTGTCTATGAAAGACTTTATTTCCCATATCGTTCCTAAAAGTATGGCAGAGGCGATGGCAACCAACGAAATACTGCAAATTGTGGTGTTCTCTTTGTTCTTTGGAGTGGCTACGGCAGCGATAGGAGAAAAAGGGCAGGTTATCATCAGTTTCTTTGATGCTGTTGCCCATGTGATTTTGAAAGTGACCGGTTATGTGATGAATTTTGCGCCTTTTGCTGTTTTTGGAGCTATGGCTGCTATTGTGGCTAAACAGGGGCTGAGTGTGCTTTCCACGTATGCCTTATTCATAGGAGAATTCTATTCTACGATGCTGTTGTTATGGCTTGTACTGATCTTTATTGGTTTTACCATTTTGAAATCCAGGGTGTTTAACCTGATGAACCGGATGAAAGAGCCTGTTTTGGTGGCTTTTAGTACGGCAAGTAGTGAGGCTGCTTATCCGAAAACTATGATGCAGCTGGAGCGTTTTGGCTGTAAAGATAAAATTGTGAGTTTCGTACTGCCGCTGGGTTATTCTTTTAACCTGGATGGTTCTATGTTATATATGACTTTTGCTTCTTTATTTATTGCGCAGTCTTATGGAATCCATTTGTCTTTTGAGCAGCAGATTACCATGTTGCTGATCCTGATGCTGACCAGCAAGGGTATTGCAGGAGTGCCAAGGGCCTCGTTAGTGGTGATTGCAGGAACCATTGCTACCTTTAATATTCCTGAAGCCGGTCTTGCATTGCTGATTGGGATAGATCCGCTGCTGGATATGGGCAGATCTGCTACCAATGTGATTGGAAACAGTCTGGCTACTGCAGTAGTGAGTAAATGGGAGGGTGAACTTACAGAGCCTTTAGATTAGAACAACATACATTATAAATATATTTAAATGAGTACCAGAGGAAAAAAGATATTTTTAATACTAACTATCGTAGTGCCTTTTTTGATCTATTGCATTGTCTATTATGCGCCAATCATCAAAAATGCACCTTTCAGATCTAATGAATTCGTGTCGCTGCAGTTTAAATGGGGCGTGGGTAAAGATTTAGTTAATTCCTATGATTCTGCCACCGGTGAGTATCAGTACCTGAACAGCCGGGATTCTTTAGTGAAAACAAACGTAAAGCTGCGCACCAATGATATTATATATTTGCACAATAAAGCCAATGAGCTGGGGCTGTGGAATTTTCCTGATGTAATTGCCAACAGGGGATCTGATCTTGCATCTCCTAAAGTATTAAGGTATGAATTTCAGTTCAACTACAAACGCAAATCTAAGAAAGTAATCCTGATGTCTGACTTTAATGAAATTCCTAAGCTAGGGGATGCAGCAACACAAATGAAGAACCTGGTAGCGCAGAGCATAAATGATGCAGAGGAGCGTTACGGTAAGGAACCTAAGGGTAAATAAGTGGATTTGGTACAAATATATTTGTGCTATTCTTCAATTCATTTGAATTTAGAAAAAATAGTTCTATATTTGCACCTCGATAAAAAAATAAACAATTTAAAATAATAATTATTTAACAATGTACGCAATAGTAAATATAGCAGGACAGCAATTCAAAGTTGCAAAAGACCAGCACCTTTTTGTACACCGTTTGCAAGGAGATGAAGGCGCTAG